>Ga0209253_10000505_pt1 | contig 33798 bp, 39 predicted proteins | sample FrelakmetBRP12BR_FD_187145 | JGI IMG/M metagenome (GOLD analysis project Ga0209253, IMG submission 187145) | Freshwater lake sediment microbial communities from the University of Notre Dame, USA, for methane emissions studies - BRP12 BR (SPAdes)... | ecosystem: Environmental > Aquatic >... | reverse complement strand
GGAGCAACTGCGTGAAGTAGATGATCTTGACCCTGGTCGGCTGGCCGAATTTCTTTTCGGCGCGCACCTGGTGCATCTCGAGTCCGGAATGGCAGGTCGGGCACTCGGTCGCGATCACTTCGGCGCCGGCCGTTTCCGCGGCGCGCAGGATGTTGAGCACCAGCTTGGTCGAGGTGTCGCTGTCGGAGAGCGTGTGGGCGCCACCGCAGCACGCGGTCTTCAGCGGGAATTCGACGTTCTCGGCGCCAGCGGCCGCGAGCAGGTCGTCCATGAAATGCGGCTTCGAGGTCGATTCGCTGCCCGGGCCCTGGTCCTTCTCGGGGAAGATGTGCCGCGGCCGCGTGTACATGCAGCCATAGTAGTTCGCCACCTTAAGGCCCTTCAGCGAGTTGCGCAGCCGCTTCTTGAGGCCTTCCTCGCCGATCCCCTGCTTGATCCAGTCGAGCGCGTGGATCGTCTCGACCTGGCCGGCCTGGTAGGTCGCGTGACCGGCCTTTTTCGACAGGCGGTCCACGACCTCGGCGCTCGCCGGGTCGTTCGCGAGGTCGTACTCGGCTTTCTTCAGGTTGTGGTAGCAGCCATTGCACGGCGCCATCACGACGTCCATCTTCATCTCGGACGCCGCGGTCGCCATCACGCGCGACGACAGGTAGGTCTGCAGCTTGGGGTCGATGTTCTTGACTTCCATCGCCCCGCAGCAGTTCCAGTTCTTGACCTCGACCAGCTCGAGGCCGAGCGCCTTGCCGAGTTGCTGCGTCGAGCGGTTGTACGAGTGCGCCGTCCCCTCGAGCGCGCAGCCCGGGTAGTACGCGACCTTCTGGTACTTGTCCTTGACCGTGCTCATGACCGCGCCCCCTGGCCCGCGGCGGCGGGCTCCGCGTCCTGCTTCGCCGCCTCGATCAGTCCGTCGAGCCCCAACGCGCGCCGGCGCTTGTGCTCCTGCTCGTGGACGTATTCCTCGATGGCCGCCCGGGCGTCGGACCAGCGGTTGGTGCTGGGCGCGACCAGCGTCGCGAGGCCGAGCTTGGTCAGCATCGTCACCGGCAGGTGGCGCAGCATCCGCTTCACCATCTCGATCAGCCACTCCTGGTTGAGGCTCTGGCCCGTGCGCTTGAAGAAGCGCTGCATGACGCGCCCTTCCTCGATCTTGCCGCGCTCGAATACCTGCTCGGAGAACACCTCGTCGAACACCATCGACGGCGATTTCCTGACGTGGCCCTTCAACTCCATCCAGTGCGCGAGCGCCTTCATCACGCCCTCGGGCACGACGTCGCGCGGGCAGGCATAGGTGCACTTGTTGCACGACACGCACTGCCAGATGATGTCCTTGTCGCGCAGGATCTCCGCCTCCATGCCGAGGCGGATCAGGTAGATCCAGTAGCGCGGGTTGAAGTCCGGGTTGATCGCATTGACGGTGCAGGAATTCGTGCAGGAGCCGCACTGCCAGCAGCGGTGCACGTGCTCGCCGCCCGGCAATGCCGCGATCTCGTCCTGCATCGCCTCGTTGTAGTCCGTCACCGCCCGCGACTGGATGAACGTGCTCCAGTGCCCGGAGACGTCCACGCCGTCCACGACCAGCTGGTCCTGGGTGCGCAGGTTCTCCGGCCGGATCAGCGATACTTCATGTATGGGCATTGCCTGGCCTCGTCATTCCAGGTTTCGGGGGGCGACGCCGGAAAAGGCCTGCCGGGCCTCGCCGTCGATCGCTGCGAATCGCGCGCGCCCGTCCGCGGCGCGGACGCCGTCCAGTCCAAGCAGGCGGCGCGTGTGCTGCATCGCGTCCTCGGGCGCCGAGAAATCGGCGCGCAGGTAGCTGCCGCCCTGCTCGCAGATGTACTCCGCGTAGACCTGCGCACAGACCATGTCGACCATCTGCACCACGTCGCGGAACACGCCGTTCGTGGACAGGAACTGCGCGATCTCCTCGCGCAGCACCAGGAAGGTCTCGTAGCCGTCCGGCACCGCGATGGTCGTGTGGTCGACGTCCGGCCCGTACCAGATCTCGCGCAGCACGCCGGTGTTGGCTTCGCGGTCCCAGACCCAGCGCGTCATCAGCGGGAAGCGCTCCGGGTCGAGGTTGTGCAGCAGTTCGGCGGCGAGGTCGCGCGTCCAGCGGTGGCGGTCGTCCTGCGGAAACACAGCGCAGAACTGCGTAATGCGTTCGTCGGTGCCGGACGTGTCGTGGGTGGGCTCGAGCAGTCGCTCGAGCGCCGCGCGCAGCGTCGAATACGCGGGTTCCTCGAGCCACGGCACGATGCGGCGCCGCACCGTCGGCATGAACGCGCACAGCGGACGGAAGCACTCGACGTCGAAACGCCCGGGCCCTGGCACGTCGGCGGCCAACGCCTCGCGGAACACCGCGGACTTCAGCTTGAGCGCATCCATGTAGCGCTCGATGCCGCCGTGTGTGTCCGCGCCCGCGACGAGCGACTCGACCGCGCGCCGCAGCCGCGGGCCGCTCAGGTCCAGTCGTGGGCGGTCCGGGGCGACCGGCACGCTCGCCTTTTGCGCACGTCCGAACATCCGGGCGGCTTCAGGCGCTCGCGCGCTGCGGCTGCAGCAGGCCGAGTGCCGCGAGCGCCGCCGACTGTCCCTGCGCAATCGAGTCGTCGATCGTCTCGGGGCCCGTCGCCGCGCCGGCCACGAACACGCCCGGACGCGAGGTCTCGGCCGTATTGCCGTAGGCGTGGCCGCGACCGACGTAGCCGTGTCGTTCGAGCTCGACGCCGAACGTGGCAGCGATCGCCGGATTCTCGACGTTCGGGTCCATGCCGATCGCGTGCACGACCATGTCGAACGGGATCGTGATCGGGCGCTTGACCAGCGTGTCCTCGCCCTTGACCACCAGCTTCTCGCCGTCCGAGGTCACCTCGGCGATGCGGGCCTTGATGTACTTGACCTTGAACTCCTCCTGGCTCTTCCAGTAGTACTTGGTCTCGTACAGGCCGAACGTGCGGATGTCCATGTAGTAGATGTAGACGTGGCAATCCGGCAGCTCTTCGCGGATCTCCATCGCCATGTTCGCGGAGACCGTGCAGCAGATCTTCGAGCACCACTCGCGGCCGATCTGCCGGTCGCGGGAGCCCACGCAAAGCAGGATCGCGACGCGCTTCGGCTTGCGGCCGTCGGACGGGCAGCGCACGCCCTGGCCCGAGGAGATCATCTGCTCGACCTGCGTCGTGGTGACCACGTCCGGGAACGTGCCGAAGCCCCACTCGGGCTTGTTCACCGAGTCGAAGTGCGTGAAGCCGGTCGCGAGGATCGCGGCGCCGACTTCGATCGCGCGCCCGTCGGAGACTCGCACCGAGAACACGCCGGGGCCGCCGGAGAACGCGTCGACCCGGGCGCTGGTGTGCACCTCGACGAGCGGATCCTTGAGCACGCGATCGACCATACCGCCGATCGCGTCCTTCGCCCACTCGCCTGTCGGCACGAGTTTCGCGTAGCCGGACAGGATGGGCGCGCCGCCGAGGCGATCCGCCTTCTCGACCAGCACGTTCGGTTGGCCCACGCGCGCGAGCGCGTGCGCGGCCGCCAGGCCGGCGGGTCCGCCGCCGACGATCAGGATTGGCTTGCTCATGGTGTTGCTGAGATCCGCTTGAAGCCCGGCCCCGAGGTGATCATGCGGCGCGGGTCGTAGAGGGTTTCGATCCTGCCTGCGGCGACCTCCTTGAGGTACGCTTCGAACTCCGCCTTCTTCGCCTGCCAGTCGATGCCGAGCTTCTCCATCAGCTTCTCGGTCGACGAAGCGTGCCAGTGCGACTGGACGATCTTGTACGGGTGCGCGCCGCACACCAGCGCCGCGAACTGGCAGTCCGCGAGCACCGGCACGTCGACCGGCCGGTCGCCGGCCTTGCTGATCCACTGGTTCTTGTCGAGCGTGGTGATGCAGCCCGTGTCGTGGCCGATCATGACGTCGGTGTGCGCCTCGTCCTGCACCACGCGCAGCTTGCGGTCGATCGCGAACGAGCGCGTGAACTCGCGCTCGGAGATGATGTGGCGGAAGCCGAAGCCGCAGCAGTCGTACCAGGTCTTGTAGTCGATGACCTGCGTGCCGAGCGACTGCATGATGCCGGTCGAGACTGCGACCCGATTGCCGTCGAGCACGGTGTCGTCGTAGATCACGTCCTCCGGCACCATCTTGTAGACGTGGCAGGCCGGGTGGATCGTCGAGCGGATGTGGCTGGCGTCGATGACCTGCCGCTCGGCGATCTTCGCGCGCATGACGTGCACCCACTCCGAATAGTGCACGACCTCCTCGGGGATGAGCAGCTTGCCGTCCACGAGGCGGCCGAGCTTGGCGAGGATCTTCTTGACGCTCTCGCGCAACTTGGCCGAGCGCAGCAGGTAGCCGCGCACCTCCTTGTAGTTGCCGAAAGAGGTGCCGCAGTGCACCAGCGGATAGTAGTAACCCTCGGGCAGGCCCTGCGCCTTGGCCGCGACGTAGGCCTGGTGGAAATTACGCAGGAAGACGGCGGCGAGGCTCTCGATGTTGCCGATGCCCGAGCCGTGGTAGTTCCACGCGGTGCAGGAAGTCTGGTCGGTCTCGTCGAGGTACTCGGTGCCGAGCTGGTTCATCAGCCACAGCAGCGACGCCGGGTAGCCCGGGATATTGCCGCACTGCCCGCAGGACTTGTGATGCCACAGCCGCGTGGTCGGGATCTTCTTGTCCCAGCCATACAGCGTCTTGGTCATCACCGGCTGGTGCTCGTCGCTGACGCGGTGGACGACGATCTCGCCCTCCTTCTCGAGCTGCCACATGATGTCGCGCACGTCCTCGACGCGATCCTTCTGGGTCAGCATCGAGCGCTTGTTGATGATCTGCTCGACCCAGACCGTCGCGGTGACGGCGTCCGTCTTGCTCAGGTTCGCGTCGCGCCACTCGGGGCCGTGGCCCGTGAAGCGCTCGCCGGGGGCGGGGGTCTTGGCGTCCGTCGTCATGGTTCAGTCCTCCTCCTGTTCCTCGAGCCACTCTTCGAGCTCGTCGCGCTTCTCGTCCATGATGTCGCTGATGACGTCATGGAGGTTCTTGTCGATGGTCTTCAGGCTGGCGAGCACGCCGGTCTCTTCCCAGATGGTGTAAAGCTCGACCGACGTCTTCAGGTTCACTTCCCAGGCCGTCTTGGTCGTGTGCAGCGTGGGCATCGGGATCGCCTTGCGCAGCACCTGCAGCGGCGCGTCGACCTTCGAGATGTTCGGGCCCCAGTCGGGGAAGCCGTCCTTGGTGATCATGTCCGGCGACAGCTGGTTGCCGGTCGAGATCAGCTTGAGCATCACGCGGCTGAACGGCCGCAGCACGTTCTTCGCGGACTCCATGCCGTGCTTGATCGCCACCTCGCGCATCAGCATGACCAGCCCGCCCGGCGAGTTGCCGAACGGGCAGCGCGCCGCGCAGGTGTAGCACTGTGCGCAGGCCCAGATCTTCTCCTGCATCGCGTCGTAGATGCCCTCGAGGTTCTCCGTCCACAGCAGCTGCACGATCTCGCGCGGGCTGTAGTCGTAGTAGTGCGCCGACGGGCAGGTCGCGGTGCAGATTCCGCAGTTGAGGCAGCCGTTCAACTCGTGGTCGAAGCGCAGGTCGCCCTGGATGTCGGCGAAGATCTCCTCGAGCTTCGCGCGCTCGACCGGCGGCGCGTCCGAGACCGGATCACCGATGTATTGCTGCACGCGCGTGCCGGCGTGTTCCATGCGTTCCCCCGGGCCGCCTCGCGGCCGTCGATCAATACGTGAGGACCTTGGCGTCCGTCTCCATCACTTCCTCGATCAGGTGCGCGCCGCCGACGATGCCGGAGCATTCCGGAATCAGGTCGTCCTTGCTCATGTCGAACAGGTCGAGGTTGGGCGAGCAGCAGTAGAATTTCACGCCCGCCTCGTGTGCGTCCTTGATGAAGTCGTAGACGGTCTTCGGCGAGCCCTCCTTGACGACCAGGCTCTGCGCCACGCCCTTCTTCATCAGGCGCCCCGAGGTGGCCGTGCAGATCACGTCCACCTCGTACTCCATCGCGGCCGCGACCGTGGCCTGGAAGATCGGCGCGCCGAGTTCCTCGCCGTTGCGCGGATCCGTGTTCGCCATGACGATGATCAGTTTGCCGGACATGCCCTTTACCCCGCTCCGCGATGACGCGCTGCAGCACGATGAGGTGCCGCCAATGTATTAGTGCACCCTAATGTAATCGGCCGCCTATGACAATACGTGTGCGGCAGGTCCCGTCACTGCATCAGCCGCAGCACGCGGACGACGCCCGTCATGATCGGCACCAGCGCGTCCTCGAGCGCCGAACGTACCGCGCGTAGTTGCGCGAGCGGCGGCCCCGGATCGGCGGGCCCTTCCTCGAACTCCATGATCAGGTCCTCGACGATCGCGGGCTTGGTGCCGGGATGCCCGGTGAAACCGAGCGCCAGCTCGCCGACCTGGAACAACGCGGGCCGGCCCTGCCAGTCGCGCGCGAGGACGTCGGCGCCCGGCGGCAGTTGCGGCCGGTCACGGCCGTAGAGCACGAGCGGATACCGCTCTGGCAGGAATCCGGCGAGTGCATCCGGTCGCGTGCGCTGCGCCTCGCCCACCTCGAATTCCAGTCCGCACGGCGTGGAGGATCCTCCGGCCGCGATCGCGAGGATCTGCGCCCCGAGCCCGATGGCGAGCACCGGCACGCCCGCCGCGAGCGCGTGCTGGGTGAGCTCGACTTCGCGCTCGAGCGTCGGCAGGTCGCGGCCTCCGGCGCTGCCCCAGGGTCCGCCGCCCAGGATTACGAGCCCGTCCTGCACGGCCTCCGGCGCGGGCAACCGGCCGCCCGCCGTGAATGGCCGCGAGTAGCGAAAGCGGATGCGGCGTCCCTCGAGGTGATCCTCGATCAGGCCGAGGTACTCGGCCGAGGTGTGCTGCAGGACGGCCAGGGTCTTCACGCGCCGCGCGCCGCCGCGGCGACGGACTGCTCGATCGACGACCGGAAGTCTGCAGGCGTCACGGACAGGGCCTCGACGGCGTGCTCGCGAAAGAACTGCTCGATGACCGGGCCGATGTCCTCGACGTACGCGCCACGCAACGCCGCCTCCAGGTCGAGCACGATGCGCGGCGGCGCCACGAAGAAATCGCCCGTGATCAGCAACTGGCCCACGCGCTTGCGCGCCGGTCCCTCGAGCCTCAGGTAACTGGTGATGGTGCCGCCCGGACACGCGTGCGTGCCGGCCGCGAAATCCGCTTCGCGCGCGGGATCGTCGATCTCCCGCACGAACGCGTCGGTGCCGATCTCCTCGCGATGATGGCGCCAAGCCAGCGCTTCCTCGTCCGGCGTCAGCGCTTCCTCGCTCCACTCGACCTCGAAGCGCTCGGCGAAGGCCCCGAGCAGCGCGCGCTGGATCGCAGGCAGGCCGGGCGTCGCCGGGCCGAGCAGTTCGCGCAACGTCACGACCCGCTGGGCGGCGGAGTCGAGCTGCCGCTTCTCGAGCTTGGCGCGCGGCACGCGCAGCGCCGCGACCATCGCCGCGGGATCCATGTCGACCAGCACGGTGCCCTGGTAGATCAGCGTCTCGCCGTCGAAGAAGCCGCCGGTCCCGCTGATCTTGCGTCCGTTCACCTCGATGTCGTTGCGCGGCCGGTAGCGAGCCTCGACGCCCAGCGTGCGCAGACCGTCCGCGACCGCGAGACAGATGTCCCGCGCCAGTTCCGGCAGCGAGACTGCGCCGAGCGCGGCGCGCTTGAAGATCAGCCCCCAGCCGAGTTGGCCCTCGTCGAGGTAGATCGCGCCGCCGCCGGTGATCCGGCGCACGACGCCGACGTCGTGCGCTTGGCAGTACGGCAGGTCAACCTCCTGGCTCAGGGCCTGGTGGCGACCGATCAGCGCCGTCGGCGGAAAGCGCATGAACCGGAATGTGTCGGCGATGCGGCCGGCCTGGTGCAACTCGATCATCGCCTGGTCGACGGCGATGTTGAAGCGACCATCCCGGACGCCGGTGTCGACTACGCGAAAGCGTCCGCTCACGGCGTCAGCCTTGGACGACCGGGATCCTGAGCTGCCGGCGGATCTTCCGCAGGTCCTTCTGGTTCGGCTGGAACGGGAAACTCGCGATGTTGCTCGGTGGCGAATCCCCGTAGGGCCGGTCGCACGCCGACACGTCGTCGCGGAACTTGCCGGGGCAGCCCGAGGTGCGGAACGCGATGCCCTGCCCGACGATGTCCTCGATCTCTACCTGCGGCAGGCCGTAGTCCGCGACGCGGCCCTCGTCGTCGAAGCGCATCTGCTCGACGCGGACGCCGGCGTAGTCGATCAGGTAGCGCGCGAGCTGCACACGACGCCACTGGTCGCGCGGCGTGGCCGGCAGGTGGTCCATCAGCGATCCCTGCTCCGGGAAGAAGCAGAACAGGTGGCTGTGGCCGCCGAGGTCGACGAGCTGCTGGACCAGCGACAGCACCTCGTGCTCCGTCTCGCCCATGCCGACGATGATGTGCGCGCCGAACTTCTGCGGCCCGAACACATCTCGCGCGTCGAGCAACACCTCCCAGTATTTCTGCCACTTGTGCGGCGACTGCACGCCCTTGCCGCGCGTGCGATCGAACAGCGCGGGGGTCGCGGCATCGAGCGCGACCGTGAAGATGTCCGCGCCGAGGTCCTTCAGGCGCTGCACGTCGGCCCGCTCCATCGTCGTCGGGTTCGACAGGATCGACACGGGGATCGCCGCCGGGTCGATCCTCGCGGTCCAAGCCTTCAGCACCGCGACCGTGTCCGCATCCGAACGCGGATGCGTGATCATCGAGATGCACATGCGGTGGAACGGGGTCTGCCCGCCGTCCCTCGCCACGATGTCGACGATCTGCTGCATCGGCACGGCCGGCCAGTCGACCCGGATGAAATTGCGGTCGGCGTAGTCCCGTTCCGCCTCGCGGTGCCGGGCGAGCCCGCAGTACGCGCAATTGGCGCGACAGCCTTCCGGGTAGGTCAGCAGCAGGTTCAGGCAGCGCGTGCAGCCGCAGCGGTGCATCTTGCCCGGCATGATGCCGAGCGTGATCGCCGCGGCATTGGACATCTGCACGTACTCGGGCGAGCGCATGGCCGGCGTCAGCACGTTGTTGTTCGGCAGGTAGACGCCCTGCGGCGGAACCGCCGAATCCTTGACGCGGCGCCCGTTGCGGGCCTCGACCGGCGTCGCCGCCGGCATGCGTGGCTGCATGCCGTCGAAGGCGTTGTACGACCGGTCGGTACCGGGCAGTCCGTGGTCGGGCCGGGCGTCCTGCTTGATGCAACTCATTTCCGTCTCTCCACGCAGGTTCGCGACGCGCTCAAGCGGCGCAGGTTCGGTCGGCTGCAACGGCACGCGGGCCGCCGAGCTTGATCGAGCAGCAGGCGTGCTCCTGGTGGAACGGACGCCCCACGGCGCGCGCGACGCCGACGACGCCGTCGGCCGGGAACGCGATGCCGTCGAGTCCGGCCATCACCGCGTACGCGTCCACCGCGCGCTTGTGCAGGCCCGGCGGCCGTGCGCAGCCGAGCAGCACCTGGCGATCCGGCAGGCGCCAGCGTGCCTCGCCGAAGATCCGGCCCACGTCGGCCGTGTCCGGGACCGCGAACAGGCCCGGCTTCGCGTAGAACGGCATCACCACCACCAGCACAAGTGCCTCGACGGCGTGGCGGCTGACGATGTCGAGCGCATTCGGTTCGCCCAGGATCCGCCCGTAGTGGAGCCCGACGACGATGTGGGGGCTGACCTTCATCGAGGTCGTGCACAGGGCCGCGAGCGTCGCTTCGAAATCCTCGACCGGGCGGTCGAGGTGGTAGACCTCGCGAATGGTCTCCTCGGCGCCGATCACGTCCATCATGGCCGTATCGACGCCGGCCGCTTCCATCGCGCGCGCGCCCGCCTCGTCGGTGAGCGCCGTGTGGATCGCGATGCTCATCTGCGGGAAGTCCCGCTTCAACCGCTCGACCACCGGGTAGTAGCGCTCGTAGGGAATTTCGTTGCGGCGATTCGAGCCACCGGACAGCAGGAACCCCTGCAGGTCCTGCGTCGCAACCAGGTGGCGGACCTTCTGGTCGAGCATCGCCGGCGACGTGGCCGCGAGCATCGGCTTCAGGATCTCGGCGCGGCAGTGATCGCAGTTCAGGCCGCAGGCGCCGGCCGTGATCGAGAACGACGGGAAGCTGTTCTTCGAGCAGCCCTTGAGCTCGGTGCTCGCGTAATCCTTGAACGTCGGCGTCGAGAACCGGATCGGTCGCAGTGCCGCGCCCACAGCGTGACGCTCGAGATCCGCGACCAGGGCGGCTTCCAGCACGACATCCTCGTATTCCTCGATCTGGCCGATCGACTCAAGCCATGCCATGCGCCGCCCTCCCCTCTGCTGCAAGTGCCCGCACTGCCGACCGCACCGGCCCCGGCCGCGGCGCATCGGCGAGCGTCTCGAGCCACGCCGGTTCGACGTCTTCGTCGTCGATCAGGTCGCAGTCCAGGCTGCGCAAGATTAACTGCGCTGCGGCCGGCAGGACCACCGGTATTTCCCGGCCGCTCAGCCGGCCCCAGAGCCCGGTCCAGCAGCGCGCGAGCGTCCAGGGATTGTAGCCGCCGCCGCCCAGCACGACGGCCGGAGCGACGAACCCGATCAATCGCTCGACGGCAGTCCACAGCGCACCGTTGCTGAGCGCCATGCGCGACAGCGGGTCGCCGGCCAGCGCATCGGTCCCGCAGGTGATCACGACGGCCTCGGGCGCGAACCTTGCCGCGAGCGGCACGACGACCTCATCGACCAGGAACTCGAACTCGCTGTCGTTACAACCCTCCGGCACCGGCAGGTTCGTCGCATGGCCGCGCCCTCGGTCCGACGCAGCGCCGCTGTGCGGCCAGCGGTCGTCCTCATGGATCGAGACCACGCGCACACGCGGGTCGTCGAGAAACGCATCCTGCACGCCGTCGCCGTGATGGGCATCGAGATCGGCGTACAGCACGCGGGCCACGCCGCCCTCGAGCAGCCGCCGGATCGCGAACACCGGGTCGTTGAAGTAGCAGAAGCCGCTCGCGCGATCACGCCGCCCGTGGTGCGTGCCGCCGGCCGGATGGAATACTGTGCGTCCCTCGAGTGCGAGATCGGCCGCGAGGATCGAGCCGCCCACCGCGGTCGCGGCACGCTCGAACACGCCGGGGAAGAGCGGATTCTCGAAGTTGCCGAAGCCGTGGCGCTCGCGGATCGACGGTTCGACGCGGCCGGCCACGTCACTCGCGCGCAACGCGGCGACGTAATCCGGATCGTGGAAGGAAGCGAGCTCCGCGACGGTCGCGGCGCGGCCCGGTCGCAAATGCTTCTCATCCAGCCAGCCGAGGCACGCGCACAACTCGAGCACCGCGGACACGCGCGGTATCGACAGTGGATGATGCTTGCCAAAACCCGGGCGGCGGCAGAAATCGCTCGCGACGAACAGCGCATCCGCACGCGCCGGCGCCACAGCATTGCTGCATCGCATCACGAGGTCTCGCGTGGTTGAGTCCGCAGCAAGCATCGCGCGAGCCTAATTTATTCGACTTTGCTAATAAAGGGATCTCTGTTAATTTCCGGCGCGACCGACTGCACGACAATTCGACGGGAGTTTCCATCATGGCCGACGCGTCCGGCACCAAGAGCATGTCCATCATCGTCACGAAGGGCTCGCTCGACTGGGCCTATCCACCATTCATCCTGTCGACCACGGCCGCGGCCATGGGCCTCAACGTGACGCTGTTCTTCACGTTCTACGGCTTGTCGCTGCTGCTGAAGAACCTCGACCTGAAGATGACGCCGCTCGGCAACCCGGCGATGAAGATGCCGATGATGGGCGGCCACATGGGCATGCCCAACTTCGCGTCGATGATCCCGGGCGTGGATGCCGGCGCCACGGTGATGATGCAGAACATGATGAAGAAGAAGGGCGTCGCGTCGATTCCGGAACTGCGCGCGCTGGCGCTCGAGTCCGAAGTGCGGATGATCGCCTGCCAGATGACCATGGACCTTTTCGAGTACACGCTGGACGACATGATCCCCGGCATCGAGCTCGGCGGCGCCGCGACCTACATCGAGGTCGCGACGCAGTCGGAAATCAACCTTTTCATCTGAGTGAGAAACATGGCTGACCAGACACTGGACGCTAAGGGGCTCAATTGCCCGCTGCCGATCCTCAAGGCCAAGAAGGCGATCATGGCGCTGCCGCCCGGCGGGACGCTCGAGGTGCTCGCCACGGACCCGGGGGCCGTCAAGGACTTCGCCGCCTTCAGCCGCACGACCGGCCACGAGCTGGTCGAGCAGACGACCGAGGGCAACGTCTTCCGGTTCGTGCTGCGCCGCAAGGCTTGAACGATACGGGGCGACGACCTCGTTCGTTGCGCGCCGGCAACACTGCCTGCTGCGGCAAATGCTCAGGCGCAGCCGGCCGCGGCGGATCGATAATTTAGAACTAACTAATTCTTTTCCGGACAGGCCGCCGCGGCGGTCGATGGGGGCTCGATGAACACGAATCGGAATCGGACGATCCTCTCGCTGGGCGTGGCCCTGGCACTCGCGGCCGGCAGCGCCTCGGCCACCAACGGCTACTACACGCACGGCACGGGCACCAAGAGCAAAGCGCAGGCCGGTGCCGGCAGCGCGAACCCCGAGGAGATCCTGGTGCTCGCGACGAACCCGGCCGGCATCGCCTACGTGCCGGAGAGCATCGACGCGGGCCTCGCCATCTTCAGTCCGATGCGCTCCTACCGGACGACGGACAGCCTCGCGAACGGCGCCTGCTCGCCACAAGGCTGCGCAAACACCATCGGTCCGAACGACCTGCAGAGCGAGAACGAGTTCTTCCCGCTGCCGCACGTGGCGATGAACTGGGCGCTGAGCGACGCGGACTTCGTCGCGGCCGCCTTCTATGCCCGCGGCGGCATGAACACGAAGTGGGTCGGCGGCACCGCGACCTACGATCCGACCTTCGGCCAGGGCACGCCCGCCGCCTTCCCGGGCACCTACGGCGGCGGCACGGCCGGTGTCGACCTGATGCAGGCGTTCCTGAACTTCACGTATGCGCGCAAGTTCGCGGAAAGCTTCTCGGTTGGAGCCTCCGGCATACTCGCAGTGCAACGCTTCGAGGCGCGCGGCGTGAGCACATTCGCCCCGTTCACGAAGACCTTCGTGGAGAGCTTCAACCCGGCGACCGGTGGCCAGGCGCCGAGAAAACTGTCGGGTAACGGCCACGACATGTCGTACGGCTACGGCGGGTCGATCGGCTTTCAGTGGAACCCGGACGACGAGGTCACCCTGGCGGCGGCCTACACGACCAAGATGAGCATGAGCGAGTTCAGCGACTACGAGGACCTGTTCGCGCAGGCTGGCGATTTCGACATGCCCTCGACGTGGACGGTGGGCATCGCAGTCAAGCCGTCGGACAAGCTCACGGTGATGTTCGACGTGCAGCGGATCGAGTACAGCGACGCCGACTCGGTCTCCAACCCGATCGAGAATCTGTACAACTGCCCGGTCTTCAACCCCGCCGGCAGCCTCGAGTACTGCATGGGTGGCAACAAGGGTCCGGGCTTCGGCTGGGAGGACATGAACGTCTACAAGCTGGGCGCCTCCTGGAAGACATCCGACACCTGGACCTGGCGCGCCGGCTACAGCATTACCGACCAACCGATCCCCGACGACCAGATGACGTTCAACATCCTCGCGCCGGGCATCATGGAGGAGCACCTCACCTTCGGCTTCACGCAGAAGATGAAGGACGGCAACGAGGTCAACCTGTCGTTCATGTACGCGCCGGAAAACACCGTCCGGGGTCCGCAGAATTTCGACCCGACCCAGGATGTCGTGCTCAAGATGCAGCAGGTCGAAATCGAGATCAGCTACAGCTGGAAGCGCTGAGCCCATGACTCTGGCGTGGCCCGTCGTCCGGCGGGCCGCGCCGTTCTGCCATTGATTCCAAGAGACACCCTGCCATGAACGCCATCTGGGGATTCCTGCTCGCCCTGTTCCTCGCGCTCGCCGGGGAATACCTCGCCGGAGTCATCGCCCCGGCGCTCGGGCTGCAGAAAGGCGCGATCAGCGGGATCATGATGGCGATCCTGCTCGGCATCCTGGTCAACAACCTGTTCAAACTGCCGGAGGTGCTGCGCCCCGGCATCAAGTTCTCGGTCGTGCGCATCCTGCGCCTCGGCATCGTGCTGCTCGGCATCCGCCTGTCGATCGTCGAGGCCGGCGCCATCGGCCTGAAGGCCCTGCCCGTCATCATCGGCACGGTGCTCGCGGCGATCGCGATCGTCACCTACGTCAGCCGCCGCGTCGGGCTCACCGACCGGCTCGGCACGTTGATCGGCGTCGGCACGAGCATCTGCGGCGCCACCGCGATCGTCGCCATGTCGCCCACCATCGGCGCCCACGACGACGAGACCGCCTACGCCGTCGCGTGCATCACACTGTTCGGCGTGGCCGCGATGCTGGCTTACCCTTTCGCGGCGCATTGGCTGTTCGACGGCGATCCCTTCCGCGCAGGCATGTTCCTCGGCACCGCCGTGCACGAGACGGCTCAGGTGGCGGGCGCGGGGCTGGTATATCAGGAAGCCTTTGGCGACCCGCAGGCGCTCGACGTGGCCACGGTCACCAAGCTGGTGCGCAACCTGAGCATGTTGCTGGTGATCCCGATCATGGCCGTGTTCTACCACCGTCGCTCGACCGAGGGTGGCGCGGCGCCCAAGTGGTACACGATGATCCCGCTGTTCATCGTCGGCTTTGCGGCGATGAGCCTGCTGCGCACCGTCGGCGACATGGGCGAGCGAGCCTTCGGCGTGCTCGAGCCCGCGCAGTGGAAGGCCATCGTCGGCTTCGTGAAACAGGTGGCGACCTACTGCCTTGCGATCGCCATGGCGGCCGTGGGTCTCGGGACCAGCATCAAGGGGTTGCGCAAGATCGGCTTCAAGCCGCTCGGCGTGGGCTTGTTCTCGGCGCTGCTGGTCGGCGTCGTGAGCTACACGCTGGTGTCGCTGCTCTACTGAGCGAATCGGGCGGGGCAACCCGGCCCGCGCGGCTAGCGGGCGGCCGCCGTCGCGGCCGCCTTGCCATAGTGCTTCTCGAGGTAGTCCACGATCATCGCAGCGTCCTCGGGCGCGATCGGCGCGCCCATGACCTTGACCATCTTGGTGACGGTCTTTTCCCACCCGGCCCGGTCCTGGAACGGCGAATTCATCACGATGTAATCGAGGCTGTGGCAGATCGCGCAGGCGGCCTGCACTCGCTCGACGCCCTCGGCCTGCGCGAGCTGGATGGTCGATTCGTCTGCGCCGACCGTCGCGGCTGCCAGCGACATTGCCAGCGCCGCCAAGCTGCTACGCCACATGGTAGTCCGCCCTCTGCACGACATTGTGGTGGTAACCGGCCGGGTTGTGAATCAGCTGCTCCGCTTGCGTGGACCCGTCCCGCGCAAGCGCGCGCACCATGATCGACTGAGAGCCGGCTGCTTTCGGTTTGAAATCGAAGTGCCAGTGTCGCCACGCATAGCGGCCGAGGTCGCGACCGAACCGCGCCTGGCGCCAGCTGGCCCCGCCGTCGAGCGATACCTCGACCTTGCGAATTCCGGAGCCGCCGTCCCACGCGATGCCCATCACTTCCGCCCGTCGCCCGAGCGGCAGGGTCGCACCGGACGCGGGCGAGACGATCAGGGAATTGACCTTGATCGCGGTAATCGGCGAGTTCTGTTCGGTATCCTGCGATTCGAAGCCACTTGCGCCGAACAAGCCTTTCGGCACGCGGTAGGCGGTCTTCATCCAGAAGCCGTCGAACGGCTTATCGCTGACAGTGAGTTCGGTGACGGCCTTGATCCAGTAAGTCGCCGTCCAGCCCGGCGCCACAATGCGTGCTGGAGCACCGTTCCAGGTCGGCAGCGGCTCCCCGTTCATTGCGAAGGCGATCAGTGTGTCCGGATCCAAGGCCTTCCACATCGGCAGGCTCTTGACGAAATCCGGGCCGGTGAGCGTCGGTGCATCCGCACCGTCGGCGACGACTTCAAGCGCACCCGCGGCCAGGCCGGCATCCTCGAGGACGTCCTTGAGCCGCACGCCGCTCCAGACCGCGTTGCCCATGGCGCCATAGCCCCACTGCACGCCGGGGACGTGCGGCGAGAACAGGCCTCGACGATTGCCCGAGCACTGGTTGACGGCGGCTACCTCGGTCGTGCGGAACTTGCGGCGCAGTTCGTCGTGACTGAACTCGCGCGGCCGCTGCACGCCCGGGCCGGCGACCCGCAATCGCCAGTCCGCGAGCGGCACCTCCGGAACGGCGCTGTGCCAGCGTACGTAGAACGCGTCGTTCGGCGTGTACGCCTGGCCGAAGAGCTCGACCGGCGTTTCGAAGTTGGGCGGGCGGAAGGTGCGCCGTATCAGTGGCCGTTTCCCCGGCAGCGCATCGAGCGCGCTCTGGGCAATCGTGCCGGCCGGCAGTCCATCGGCGGTCGACGCGAGCCCGATGCGCGGCAGCAGCAAGCCCCCCGCGACGGACCCCGACGCATTCAACAGGAATCTGCGACGATCCATGGCTCCCCCGGGGTGCGCCAGCGATTGACCTACATTTGAAGTCAAATTCGCGGCGACCGCAAGTATTAGCCGGATCTAATGTGGAGCGACCTGCCGCGCCGCCTCGTACTGCGAGGGCGTCATCTTGGCGTGCGCCAGGTACTCGCGCAGGTGCCGCACCGCACTGCGATCCAGCGTATTGCCGTGGTGCGGCCGGTGCAGGATGCCCTCCGCGCCGTTCAGCTTGACGCGGATGCGCGCCCCGGAGAGCGGCTCGATCTCCGCGCCGACATGGTGCAGCAGCGACTCGATTTCCCGCCAATGGATATTGCCGCTGATCGGATCGTGGAAGATCGTCCTGAGCAGGCTTTCGTGCTTGTGACTCATAGGCGCCTCCGGCACGACGGGCAGGGCCACTGCCCCTGGTGACCGATATTCTGCTGGCCGGCTGCGGGCTGCCGACAGTGGATTACACGTAGGATGATCGCGGCACCGCGATACGCCATGAACCCGCACGGTCTGCGCGGCATTCCGATCGTGGGCAGCCGCGATTTCCCGGGGCTGGGTTCTGGCGCAGCATTCGGCTCACGAGCGGGCGCCCCGCCCGCCCCGGATCGGCGCGTTACGGACCTGCCTCATGGCAGCGTGCTCGGCTTCGTGCCGCTGCCCCCGGGCGTCGTATTTTCCCTGGCCGGCATCACGCTGCTGTACGTCGCGAGCACGGAGTGGCTCAAGGCACGGTTCTATGGCGATCGCAGCGGCGGCGGCGTCCGCGCTTGACCACGCAATACTGCAAAGCGGCGCGATGCCGGGGACGGATCATCGGGGAGGCCAGGGAATGCAACGCGCGCTGTTCGACCCGGACAATACCGACGCAGGCACCTCTGGCTTGCGCGGAGCGCCCGCTGCTCAACATCCGCCCGTACGTGCGTCAGCTCGCGACCGCCAGGCGACCCGACTGGTAGTCGACGATCGCGCGCTCGATCTCCCGCACCGTGTTCATCACGAACGGGCCGTACTGGACGACGGGTTCGCCGATGGGCTTGCCGGCCAGCAGCAGCAGCTTGACGCCTCGCGCGCCCGCGGTGATGCCGACGGTCTCACCCGGCGTGAGCAGGCCCGCGGCGCGGAACGGCAACGGACGCGCATCGTCGCCGACGACCGCGTCGCCCTCGTAAACATAGAGGAAGGCGTTGTGGCCGGCCGGCACCGGCAGCACCGCGGTCGCCGACTCCGGCAGGCGCAGCTCGTAATAGAGCGGCTCAGTCGACAAGCCGCCAATCGGTCCCTCGATCGTGGCGTTCCCCTGGCGAAACGTCCCGGCGATGACCCGCAACTCCCCGCCCCCGTCGAGCGCCACGGTCGGAATCTCGCGCGCGGGGATGTCGCGATACGTCGCGGGCTTCATCTTCTCGCGCGACGGCAGGTTGATCCACAGCTGGAAGCCGCGCATGCGGCCGGCCGTCTGCTGCGGCATCTCCGAGTGGATGATGCCGCGGGCGGCGGTCATCCACTGCACGTCGCCGGGCCCGAGGTCGCCGCGGTTGCCGAACGTATCCTCGTGTCGCATCCGACCGTCGAGCATGTAGGTGACGGTCTCGAAGCCGCGATGCGGATGCGACGGGAAACCCGCGAGGTAATCGTCCGGATCGTCGGAAAAGAACTCGTCGAGCATCAGGAACGGGTCGAAGCGCAGGTTCGGGCGGCTGCCGAGGCTGCGCCGCAGCTTGACGCCCGCGCCGTCCGACGCCGCGACGGCCTCGATCACGGCCTGCAGATTGCGGTTGCTCATGCGCGTCGCGCCTCCGGTGCCGAGAGCCGATCATTGCGTGCATCGAGCGACCAGTCGCCCGCGCCGCGCGCCACCAGGAACAGAAAGCCACCCGCCATCGCGAGGTTCTTCATGAAGAGAAGGAACTGCATCTGGTCGCCGAGCGCGCTGTGGAAGATCGCCGCCGAGACGATCGAGAATCCGGCGAGCAGGAACGCGAACAGCCGTGTGCGCCAGCCGACGATGATCGCGATGGCACCAAAAACCTCGAGCGCGATCACGAGCGGCAGCAGCATGCCCGGCACGCCCATCGCGGCCATGTAGGCCTGGGTGCCCTCGTAGCCGCCGATCTTGTTGAGGCCTGCGATCAGGAAAATCGCCGCGATCAAGATGCGGCCCGCGAGGTCCGCCAGGTTCTGCGTCGTGTTCATGGTGTAGCTTCCGTATTCAAGGATTGAAGGATTGCAGGGGATAGGGGGTTCTTCGCTCAGGCGGCGAGCTGCCCGATGCGCTCGAGGGCGCGACCGAGCGCGGCCTCGCGTTGCTCCGCGCCGAGCGCCAGCCCCTCGGCGTAGATGAACTCGACGTCGAGCAAGCCGATGAAGCCGAGGAACTGCCGCACGTAAGCCGTCTGCAGGTCGCCCGCGGTACCCGCGTATTGTCCGCCACGCGTCGCAAAGACATAGACCTTCTTGCCCGTCAGCAGACCGACCGGGCCTTTCGGCGTGTAGCGGAACGTCACCCCGGACCGCGCCACGTGGTCGAAGTACGCCTTCAGCGTCGAGGGCACGCCGAAGTTGTACATCGGCAACCCGAGGACGATCGTGTCGGCCCGCCGCAGCTCGTCGACCAGCGCGTCGGACTCCGCCACGTAACGCTGTTGCTCGAGCGTGCGCTCGACGACCGGCGCACCGAACGCCTGGAACCGCTCGAGCGTCAGGTGCGGGACCGGCTGGATGGCGAGGTCGCGTACGGTGACCCGCGCGCCGGAGGCTCGACCAAGTGCCGCCGCGAACGCGCCGGCGAGCTGCGAAGACTGCCCGGCCGCGCCGGACAGGCTGGTGTTCAGTTGAAGAATGGTCTGCATGGCTGGCCCTTTTGAATGAGAGGATTCGTCCGGAATGAATTCTCCATCTATCCAATCAATAAAAAGGACGATAAATTAGCGTTAATCAATCGATTGGATAGATAAATGACGCAGCCGAAGATCACGCTGGACCAGTGGAGCGCGCTCGTTGCCGTGGTCGAGGCCGGCGGCTATGCGCAAGCGTCTGAACGACTGCACCGCACCCAATCGACGGTGACCTACACGATCAAAAAGCTCGAGGATCTGCTCGGCGTGCAGGTGTTCGAGCTGCGCGGCCGCAAGGCCGTGCTGACGGCCACAGGACAGGTGCTCTATCGCCGCGGCAAGGCCCTCGTCGATGAGGCGGCGCGAGTCGAGCGCGCGGCCGCCGAACTCGCGCGCGGCTGGGAGCCCGAGATCCGGCTCGCCGTCGACATCATTTTCCCGACCTGGTTGCTGCTCGAGTGTTTCGCCGCCTTCGATCGGGAACACCCGGACACCCGGATCGAAGTCACCGAGTCCGTGCTCGGCGGCACCGAGGAAGCATTGACCGAAGGTCGCGTCGACCTATCGATCGGCGGCGTCGTGCCCGGCGGCTTCCTCGGCGACCCATTGATGCAAGTGCGATTCGTTTGCGCCGCAGCGCCTCAGCACCCGCTGCACCAGCTCGGACGCATGCTGACACTCGACGACCTGCGCCATCACCGCCATCTGGTCGTCCGGGACTCGGGCGCGCAGCGCAGCCGCAGCGGCGGCTGGCTCAACGAGAAGCGCTTGACGATGTCGCACAAGGCCACGTCGATCCGCGCGGCCCGGATGGGACTTGGCTATGCGTGGTTCCCGCGGGAGAACATCCGCGAGGAACTCGACTCCGGGGCCCTCGTGCCGCTGCCGCTCGCCGAAGGCCGCGAACGCTACGTCACGCTGTACCTGATCTACGCCGACCACGACACTGCGGGACCCGGCGCGCGGCGGCTCGGCGAGATCCTGCGCCAGAAAGTCGCCGAGACCTGCGAGTCGCGCGGGGAGCGGCCGATCCATTAGACGTGGCCCATGAAGCGCGGCTGGCTCCGCGCACGCTGTGGCTCAAGGTCGGGGCGTCGCTCGACTGACCGTGGCGAAACCGCGCGCGGGGGCATAACGTATGCCCTCGCGCGCCGCCATCGCGGCCGGGAGACAGCCATGACCGACGGTCGCTGCCTGTGCGGGGCCCTCCGTTACGAGATCGACGGACCGTTCGTCGACATGGTGCACTGCCATTGCTCGATGTGCCGCAAGCACCACGGCGCGCCGTTTGCGACCTGGGCGGTGGCGCCATTGAGCGGCTTCCGCTGGGTCGGCGACACCTCGACGCTCGCGAGCTACAAGTCGTCGGAAAAGGGCCATCGCGAATTCTGCCGCGTCTGCGGCTCGGTCGCACCGCTGCTCGATGACGCGATCGGCCTCGCAATCGCGCCGGCCGGCAATCTCGTGGGCGACCCCGGCATCCGGCCGACCAAGCACATGTTCGTGGCGTCCAAGGCGGCCTGGTATACGATCACCGACGCGCTGCCGCAGCACGACGAGTACCCGGCCGAGTTCGGTATGCCATCGACGCCGCGCGAGCCAGTCCCGGTGACACCGGGCACGACGCAGGGCAGCTGTCTCTGCGGCGACGTGGCTTACGAGATTTCGACGGCGCCGCTGCGGATGTATTTCTGTCACTGCTCGCGGTGTCGGCAGGGAATCAGCGCCGAGCATTGCGCCAACCTCTTCTACAAGGCGGACGGATTTCGCTGGACGCGCGGCGCGGACCAGGTGCAGAACTACAAGTTGCCCGAAGCGCAGTATTTCGGCACGGCCTTCTGCAGGCGCTGCGGCTCCGCGGTCCCGCGCGTCTCGGTGGAGCGCAACGTCGCCGTGGTGCCGGCCGGCTCGCTCGACAGCGAGCCCGGGATCGCGCCCGCCGCGCACATTTTCGTCGGATCGAAGGCGCCCTGGACCGACATCAGCGACACGATTCCGCAGTTCGCGGAAATGCCGCCACGTCGCTGAACAGCGCCGCCTGCCGCGGAGCCTAGTCTTCCGGCTCGTTTTCCTCTGCGCTCCACCGGCGCCGATGCTCGAGTTCCGCGGCCGCACGGACACCGGCGTGGCGATTGGACAGCAGCAAGGACGATGGATCACAGACCCGGGCGCGAATCACGCCGAGGTCCACCGCGGCGTCGAACAGGCTGGGATACCAGCGCTGCCACTCCGGGAAGATCGCGTCGACTCGCTCCTTCAGCGTCATGGCTGCGAGTTTGCCGCCGCTCAATCCGCCGGGCAACCGGGACCGTCCGGACCGCTCGATGCGTCGATCCGGCGCTGCGTCGATGCGACCGCCGCGGCCAGGGGACCGTCCGCCGCCAGCCGGGTCGCAGTCGAAATCTCGCGGCGCGCCGACTCTGGACACCCCATCGAGCGCAGCACCTCGGCGAGGTTGTTGCGCGCGGCCACGTCGTCGGGAGCGAGGCTGAGCGCAGCGCGCAGTTCGCGTTCGGCCGCCGCCTCGTCGCCGCGCGCGAGCGCGGTGTTGGCGAGCGCGAGCCTCGGCAGGGACTCGTCCGGCCAGTGCAGCGCGGCGGCCCGGTACGCCCGCTCCGCGTCGTCGAGTCGGCTCACGGCCTCGAGGCCGGCCGCCGCCTCCATGTAGCGGCCGAAGTCCGCCCTCGCCGGCAACCGGCCCGGCTCGAGCACCGTCATGGCCCAGCGATCCGCGCGATCCCAGGTGGCGCGAAAATGCGTCGCTGACATTTCGAGCCGCGACTCGGTCCCTGAGCGCAGCACGAGCCGGTCGCGTGACGCGTCGTAACCGATGACGACCGCGTAGTGCCAGCCGGGCCAGGGACCCGCGCCGGTCTTCTGCAGCACCAGCACAGGATCCCCCGCGGCGAGTTGTGCCAGCAGGTCGTCGAGCGACGGAGGCAGAAGGTAGGGAAGTCGTCCGCGGCTGCGCGCGGCGGCGACCAGCTCGGCCTGCAGGCTGCCCTTGCGGCCCGGCAGGTAAACCTCGCTGACGAGATCGTCCGGCGAAACCTGGGCGCCTGACGCGACGAGCACGGTCGCGAGCGCTGCGGGGCCGCACTGGTAATCCTGTTGCGGGAAGAACGGCGTCGATTCGAGTTCGACGCTCGCCGGCAACCCGGAGGCGGCCACCGGTGCCAGTTGCGGTCCGCGGGAGGCGCAGCCCGCGAGCACCAGCGCGGCGGCTAAGGTCGCCGCGCGGGCGGCGCGGCTGCGTCTCATGAGGCCGACTTGGCCTCCCGGCTCACGGGAACTTCTTGAAGATGTCGATGACGCCGACCATTTCGAGGATCAGCAGCACGACAAAGACGATGCCGATCACGGCGAGCGCGTCCGCGCCGGACGGCGCCTCAGCGATCTTGCCTGCGAGCGTGCGCAGCTCGGAATCCGTCAACGCGGCCACTCGCGTCTCGACCTGCGCGGGATCGACCCCGAACGCGACAAACTGCGCCCGTACCTGGTCGCGTGCCAGCGCCGAACTGACGGTCGCGAGGTCCTGCGCGCGCGTGCTCGCCTCGACCGCCTGCAGCGTGCCGATCAACTCGGCCTGCGCGACGAGCGGCGAACCGAGGTTCAGCATCGCGAGGCAAACGAAATAGATGACGAAGCGATTGCGCATGAACCCACCCTCCTGCCGAATGTGACGAAGCGGGAGTTTACCCAGAAGCAGTCGGTCGCGGCCCCGGAATCCGCGACTGGTTGCGACGCGGTTCGCAGTATCGGTACGTTCAGCTGCCGGCCCAGCGCAACAGCTGCCCGAACGCCGCCGGGTCGGTGAGCATCACGAACAGCACGCCGAACAGCGCGCCACCGAGGTGCGCGTCGTGGTTGATCCGGCCGCGCGCCTGGCGGGCCGAGTACCACGTGTACGCGACGTAGCCCACCGCGAACAGCGGCGCCGGGATCGGCAGCGGGATCGGGATGATGAACAGCTTCATCCACGGGAAATAGACGATCGCCGCGAACAGCACTGCCGAGATCGCGCCCGAGGCGCCGAGCGAGGCGTACTGCGGGTCGTTGCGGTGCTTGAAATAGGTGCCGAGGTCGCTGACCACGAGCCCGAGGAAGTACAGCGCCGCGAAACGCGCCGGGCCGATCTGCCGTTCGAGCGGGAACGCGAAGAAATAGAACGTCACCATGTTGAAGATCAGGTGCGGCAGGTCGGCGTGCACGAAGCCGCTGGTGACGATCGTGTCGTACTGCTTGCGGCGCAGGAAATAGTACGGCCGGAACAGGCTCCGCTCGATGATCTGCGGCCTGGCGAACAGCCCGGCGAGGCTCGCGGCGAGCGTGACGACGAAGATGACGAGTGCGACGCTCACGGTGCACTCCGCTGCTGGGGCGCGGCGATCTTACCGGCCCGGTGCCTCCCAGCGCGAGCGAGGCCGTGCCCGGCGGCTGCGTCGAATGCTTCGATGATCGGACACGGCGCGGTGGCGTCAGCGTGCTCGCAATCGTGGACGACCTCCCGCAGCGCGCATTGCAGCTGCTGCAACTCGCGGATCCGGGTGTCGAGTTCGGCGAGCTTGCTGGCGGCGAGCGCCCTGACTCGTGCTCGGTCCCGGCCCCGATCGAGACGCAGCAGTTCGCGGATCTGCGCCAGCGTGAAGCCCGCCGCCTGCACGCGACGGATGAACTTCAGTCGCCGGACCAGCTCGGTGTCGTACTCGCGGTAGGCGGTTCGCGACGCGGCGGGCACCGGCAGCAGGCCACGCCGCTGGTAGTACCGCACCGTCTCGACGCCGACGCCCGCGGCGCGGGCGAAATTTCCAATGGTCATGCGCGCCATGCCTGAACCCCTTGACTCCGTACCGTGGTACGGAGATTAGGGTAGCACCGTCCCATCAACAACCTCGAGGAGACGGTCATGGAAACAGATCTGAACCGGGTCGCGCTCAGCGCCACCGTGCACTGCCTCACGGGCTGCGCGATCGGCGAAGTCCTCGGCATGGTGATCGGCACCTGGCTCGGCTGGGGCACCGGTACCACGATCGGCCTCGCGGTCACGCTCGCCTTCGCGTTCGGCTACGCGCTCACGATGCTGCCGCTACTGCGTTCCGGCATGAAAGTGCGGCCCGCGGTGCGCGTAGCCCTCGCCGCCGACACGGCCTCGATCACGATCATGGAGATCGTGGACAACTCACTGATGCTGGCGATTCCGGGCGCGATGTCGGCCGGGCTGACGAGCCCGCTGTTCTGGGGCAGCCTCGCAGTGTCGCTGGTCGTCGCCGGCGCCGCGGCCTACCCGGTCAATCGTTGGCTGATCGCTCGGGGCCGCGGGCACGCCCTCGCCCACGGCCACCATCACTGATCGTGCGTGACGAAGATCAGTGCCGAGGTGTCGAAGCCGAGTTCGGCCGCCCGCTGCACGACGCGCTCCACCGCGTCGCGAGGCGGATCCGGCCGGCGCGCGAGGATCCACAGGTACGAGCGATTCGGCCCGGACACCAGTGAGAGCTGGTAGTCCGGGTCGAGTTCGACGACGTTGTAGCCGCCGTAGAACGGGCCGAAGAACGACACCTTGAGCATGGCGGTGCCCGGCGCGCCGGCCAGTTTGGCGCGGCCTTCGGCCTGCTGCCACTCGCCCTTGTCCGGGTCGAAGCCCCGGTTGAGCACGCCGATCGAGCCGTCCTCGCGCGCGGTATAGACCGCCGTAACGTTCGTCAGCCCGCGTTCGAAGCGATGGTCGAGCCGGGCGATCTCGTACCATTTGCCGAGATAACGCTGCGTATCGAAGCCCTCGACAGCCTGCACGCCGTCGGGGATCTGCGCGCAACCCGCAAGGAGCGCGACGAACAGAAGCAAGAGTGGCCGCATGGCGACTAAGGATCCTTTGGCAGCGGGCAAAATGACCAGCGGATTATAATCGCAGGAAAACGGCTGGCGGATTCCAGAAAGCTGCATCGAGCGCGACGAGCGCTACGCCTTGAGGGTCGTGACGCCGGCGACGCCCTTGGCCCGCGGGGGGATCCGGGCCATCTTCTCGCCGGCCTCGGCCTTGACGCGCGCGAGCCGCGCCGGATCGCGCAGCAGCTCGTCGGCGCGGGCCCGTTTCTCCGCAACGAGTTCGTCGGTAAGCAACTGGCCGAACGTGCGCAGCGGCGCGATCCGGAAGTCGTGCTTGCGGAACAGCCGGTAGATTTCCTTGACGCGGTCCGGGTGCACGTCGCGGCCGAGCGTGAAGCACTCGAAGCGCTCTTCCATTGCGAGCAACGCGGCCTCGGCGAGGCAGGCGTAGGCGACGCCCTGCGGCAGCCCGATGTTGAAGCTGAAATTCACCGGCCCCGGAATCAGCACTTCGCCGCTCTCGACGACCAGCACGTCGGGCCGCAGCGCGGCCTCCTCGGCCGAGATGTCCGGCGGCAGCGCCACGTCGAGGATCACGGCGCCGGGCTTGCACTGGCTCACGTCGAGCACGCGCTGCCCAAACGCCGAGGTCGCGGTGACGATCAGGTCGCATTGCCCGACCCAGGGCACGGTGGTGACGTCGGTGGCGACGGTCGCATCCGGCGTCTCCTCGAGAATCGTCCGCCGCAGCGCTTCGAGCCGGGGCGGTTCGATCGACACGAGCACGACGTCCTTGACGGCGGCCGCGAGCAATCGCGAACACACGGAACCGATCGCGCCGGTCGCACCGACGACCATTGCCTTGCCGCGCGCAAGGTCGGCCCAGCCCATGCGCCGGGCTGTGAGCTTGGCGGTCTCGAGCGTGGCGGCGATGGTCAGGCTGTTGCCGGTGGTCACCGGAATCGACGCACGCTTCGCAATCGTGACGCCTGCATCGCCGACGACTTTGGTGAAGGCGCCGAGCCCGACGATTTTCGCGCCCCGCTCGGCCGCGTCCTGCACGGCCCGGTCGATCCGGCTGTAGGTGAACTCCGGAGGGCGAGTCAGCATCTGGCGCGGCGTGGTGCCGAGCGCGTAGATGAAGCCGTCGACCGGCCGACCCGTGGCAGGTGAACGCCCGCCCTTCACCGTGCCGACATACCGCGCCGGCATGTAGGCCGCGACGGTCTCCACGAGCCTGCTCGGCAGGTGGCGCGTCCACGCGTACCGCGGGTGGTTCGCAAGGTAGTCGACGGTCAGCGGGTGCAACACGAACGCGAACCGGTTTGCGGGCGCCGCGGACGAGCCACCGGAATGCCTGGAACCACCGCGAGCCGTCATGTTTTCTCCCCCGGACCGACCCGAATTGTTCCGGTCGCGGCGCGTCCGCGGTATTCGTAAAAGGCGCAGCGAATTCAATGCGCCGGGCAGAACACGGTCGCGAAGCCGCCCCCCGGCGTGCGGAAGTTCGTCGTCTGGCCTTGATATAGCCGCGCCGCGACCGACAGCACCCGCCCGTCGTAGACGTAACAGCGCAGATCCAGCTTGAGTCGCACCGGTTGTCCGTCCACGCGCACACTGCGCTCGCTCGGCGGCACCAGCTCCTGCGCGACGTAGCGCCCCTGCAGGATCTCGCTCCAGACCTTGCGAGTCAGCTTGTCGCCGCGATAGGTCGCCCGGCCGCCGAAGCCCGACACGGGCTTGAAGAACAGGTTGCGGCGGGCGGCCCAGAACTCGTCCGCGCGCGCCGGATCGAGGATCTCGGTGCGCGGAACGGCGCGCTGCAGCGTGTCAATCGTCGCGGCATCGACGCCCCACTCACGCAGCCGGTCCGCGTCGCTCAACAGCGCGAGATTGCGCTTGTCCGCATACAACGCATGGGCGCGCGGGTTCGGCGTCACGACCACGCGCCCCGCCACGTACGCGTCGCGCAACGCGGCGTGGCCGGGCTGCTCGAAGGCGAAATCGGTGAGACGGTTGTAGACGAGGTCGACGAGCCGGCCGTCGTGGCGCAGCCCCGCAGGGTCGGGCTGCAGTTCGCGCGGATCACAGATCACGGCCTCCACGCCGTGGGCACGGAACATTTGGCTGGCCAGCAGGAACTCCGGGTACAGGTACTGCCGGGCCGGCGACTCGTCGACGATCGCAACCCGGCCGAGCGGCGCGATGCCGCGCTGCCGACGCCACTCCGCCGCGAACATCGCGAACAGTGCGGCCTGGGGCGGATCCGTACCCGCCGGTTGCTGCAGCAACGACAGCACCGGCGCGCAGCAAGCGATCTGCGCCCGAGCCAGCGCGGCATTCAGGAAGGCGCCGCCGGCGTTGGTGTTGATCTCGATCAGGCGCGGGCCTTGCGCCGTGACGTGAAAGTCGAAACCCATCAGCGCGCCGACCGGCCCCGGCTCGTACCTTGCGATGCCCGGCGCCCAATCGAGTACCGCGTCGCGATAGGCGGGCCGCGCCACGATCGATTCGACGGCCGTGACCAGGCGCTCCATCGCAGTGACGTTGTCGCGCGAGACGAAGATCGGCGCGTGCGAAAACAAGTACGCATGTGTCTGCCGCAGTGACTCGTACAGGCCGCGCGTCGCGGCGTCGGCATCGAGTTCGCGCTGCAACGCGGCGCCGTCGAGCGTGATGCAGAAGCAGTCGGTGTTCAGCCACTCGATCGGATCGGTCGCGCAAGTGCCCGGCATACGGTCACTTCAGCCGGATTTCGCCGGCGAGCTCCGGGCGCCGTCCGCGCTTGCTCGCGTAGAACGCCCGGATGCGGCCGAAATCCGCCTCGCGGTCGCCCGTCATGCGCAGGTAGGTGTCGATGCCTACCGTCCTCGTTGCGTAGTCGATGTAGGCGAGAGCGACCGGGACGTTGGCCGCGAGTGCGATCTGGTAGAAGCCGGCTTTCCAGTGGTCCGTGTGCCCGCGTGTTCCTTCGGGTGCAATGGCGAGCCACAACCAGTCGCGACTGCGGAATTCGGCCAGCAACGCGTCGATGAACCCGGCCGTCTTGCGCCGATTGAGCGGGATCCCGCCAATGCGCAAGAAGAATCCTCGCAACGGCCAGCGGAACATTTCCTGCTTGCCGACCCAGTTGGCCTTCAGCCGATGACCGATCCGGAACAGCACGCCGATCGGGAAATCCCAGTTCGACGTATGCGGATAGACGACGATCACGCCCCGCGGCTCGGGCGGCCACACCAGGCACGTCTTCCACCCGAACACGCCGAGCAGGCCGAGTGCGCAACGCCGCAGCAAGGACGGCCGTGGCCTCGGGTCAGTGGGTATCCTGTCCATCAAGGAATATTTGCACAGTTTGGCATCGAGAGGCTCGCCAACACTCTGATCGTTCGCGCAGGGCGGGGTCAGTTCGCGTTGCGCCGCCGCAGCGCATCGACGAATCCCCGCAGCGTCGGCGATACGCTGCCCGGCGGAATCATCACCTCGATGAGCTGGAACCGCCCGGTCCGCTGCGCGGCCTGCTTGATCGCAGCCGCGAGCTCGCCGCGGGTCGCGACCCGGATGCCGTCACCGCCGAGCGGAGCGGCTGCATCTGCGAACCGCCAGTCGTCGAGCGAGTTGAAGCGCGACTCCGGTTGAAACACCCGCAACATCTCCCAACTGCAGTTGTTCATGACCAGCACGATCGGATCCCACCCGTAGCGCCGGCAGTTGCCGAGCTCCCAGCCGGTCATCTGGAAAGCGCCGTCGCCGACCAGGATCACGGGCCGCTGCCCCGTCGCGGCTTGCAGGCCGAGTCCTGCGGGCACACCGAACCCCATCGTCGCGTAGTAGCCGGGCGCGACGATCTCGGTGTTCTCGATCTCGAGCGCCGTGAACAGGCAGTCGCCGGTGTCGCTAGCGACGGGCATGCGTCCAGCGCGAGCGAACAGGTCGTTCACCCCTTTCGCGAGGTCGAGCGGCGCGATCGGCGCATCGTCCTCGACCAGCCCGCGGGGATACGCGCCGGTCCGACCCGCGGACCGCGGTGGCTGGTCCGACAGGCGTCGGGTCAGCTCGTCGACGAGCGCCGCGAGCGGCACGTTGCCGTAGCGGTGGAAGCCCATCGTGACGGCCCGGTCGGCCGCGAGCACGCATCGCCGCGCGTCGATGCGACCCTCGGAGACACCGAAATTGGTGTCGGACACGATCACGCCGAACAAAAGCAGGCAGTCGGACTCCTCGACGGGTCGCCCGACCTCTGGATGGGCCGTCAGGCCAAGGTAAGTGCCGAGGACGGGCACGTCGCAGTTCGCGAGCAGGCCGCGGCCCATGAACGAGGTCACCACCGGCACGTGCATGCGGCGCGCGAGCCCGGCAACGCGCGCTTCGAGGCCGAATCGCCGCACTTCGACGCCGACCATCATCACCGGCCGCGCCGCGCGCCGCAGCCGCTCCATGATCTCGTCCGCGCAGGCCGCGACGGCCTCCGCATCGAATCCCGCCTCAGGCAGGCGCTGCACCCGCGCGCACGACTCGAAGACCACGTCGCGCGGCAATTCGAGGTACACGGGCCGCGACTGCGTCAGGCAGGAATGCAGCACGCGGGCGATCTCGCGCGGCGCGCTCGCCGGGTCGTGCAGCGACGCCTGGTCGCAGGTGATCTCGCGATAGATCGCGAACTGCGAATCGAGGCGCTTGACCTGGTGGTGCAGCAGCAGGCCGCCGCGGCTCTCGCGCTGGCCAGGCGCGCCCGAGACGACCACGAGCGGCGACTTCTCCGCGTAGGCCGCCGCCACGGGATTGACCATGTTGAGCGCGCCCGCGCCGTACGTAACCGCGGCGACACCGGGCGCGCATGAAACGCGGGCCGCCGCATCCGCGGCGAATCCAACCGACGGCTCGTGGCTCAACGTGTACAGGGGCAGGATCGCCGATTCCTCGACGACCTTGAAAAACGGCAGCACGAAGTCGCCGGGAATGCCGAAGACCTGCTGAGCGCCGTGGTCGCGGAGCGCGTGCAGCAGGGCCTCGCCGACGTTCATCGAGGAGCGGCGACGAGCAGCTGCGAGTTAACCTCGAAATGCGAGCCGTCCGCCGCCTCGAGTTCGACCTGCCAGAGATCCTCGTCCGGGATCATCGTGCGCTCGTGGCCTGGCAGCTCGCGTTCGTCGTCGACCTGCAGGCCCCAGACTCGCACGTGGCGAATCCCCTTGACCGGGATCCGCTCTGCCGCGAACTTGTCGCGGATGGCGCGCGCCACGTCCTCGGTGACCCACCGGGCGAAACCACAATCGTGGATCGCCTGCACCTCGGCAGGCATCGGTAGGCCCGCGTTCCTTTCGCTCATCTGCGATTCTCCCCCGCAACGGCGCAGCGCCGGTCAGGCGCAGCTTGCGGCGGCCGGCCGGAAGATCAAGACGTAGAACCCGTATGCCAGCGCTTGCCACGCGCGGGTGTCTCGTTCCTACAATACCGCGATGCAACAATTCGACACCCCGGGGGCGGACCAGCCCCCTCGCCGCAACGGCGCCTCGATCGTGCTCGTCGGCAGCGGCGGCGCGGGCGTCATGACCGCCGGCAACATGCTGCTCGAAGCCGCGGCGCACGCGGGCTACTACGCGCTGATGACGCGCTCCTCCGGACCGCAGATCCGCGGCGGCGAGGCGGCGGCCATGCTGCGGATCGCGACCCACCCGATCGACTGCATGGAGGATCGCTTCGACGTCCTCGCCGCGGTGGACTGGGAGAACGTGCAGCGCTTCAATGCCGAGATCCCGCTCGGTGCGGCGAGCCTGATCGTCGGCGATCCCGACCAGGGTGATCCGCCCGAAGTGTTCTTGCGCAGCGGCGCGGCGCGGGTGTCGCTGCCGCTCAAGAAGATCGCCAAGTCCGTGCCGGAGGGACGCGCCAACATGGTGCTGCTCGGCACCGTCGCAGCCCTGCTCGGGTTGCCGGATGAGGCCGTCGCTCACGCGGTGGAAAGAACGCTCGGCAAGCGTCCCGCGGCGCTCGCACCGAGCCTGGCTGCAGTGGCCGCGGGCTGTGCGGCTGCCGACGCGATCGAGCTGCGTTACCTCCTCGCCACGCCGCCCGCCGCTTCGGGTCCGCGCTGGCTGCTGACCGGAAACGAGGCTGCAGGCTATGGCGCCCTCAAGGGCGGTGTGCGCTTCGTCGCCGCGTATCCGATCACGCCAGCCACCGAATTGCTCGAGTGGTTGAGCCCGGCGTTGGCCGAAGTCGGCGGCACGCTAGTGCAGGCCGAGGACGAGCTGGCCTCGATCAACATGGTGATCGGCGGCTCCTATGGCGGCGTACCGGCGTTAACGGCGACCTCGGGCCCCGGCCTGTCGTTGATGATCGAGGCGCTCGGCCTCGCCGTCGCGGCAGAGATCCCGGTCGTCGTCGTCGACGTGATGCGAGTCGGGCCTTCGACTGGAATCCCGACCAAATCCGAGCAGGGCGACCTCAATATCGCACTGCACGGCCTGCACGGCGATGCGCCGCACCTGGTGCTCGCACCGAACTCGGTCGCGGACTGCCTTCGCACGACGCAATGGGCGGTGCAGCTTGCCGAGGCCCTGCAGGCACCCGCGATCGTGCTGTCGGACCAGTTCCTCGGCCAGGCGCGCGCGGTCGTCGACCGACCGGCCGATCTCGAAGTGGCGGCGAGTCGCGAACTGGCCGCGGCCGCCGCTCCCGGTTACCGGCGCTACGCGCTGACGGAAAGCGGCGTGTCGCCGATGGCGATTCCCGGCACGGCCGGCGTCGCGTATACCGCCGACGGCTTGGAGCACGGTGAGCGCGGTTCGCCGTCGTCGCAGGCCGCGGATCACTTCGCGCAGCTCGACAAGCGGCGCCGTAAGCTCGAGGCTTGGGACTACGGTGACGGTTGGGCGGACCTCGAGGGCGACCCCGCGGCGCCGCTCGCGATCGTCACGTTCGGTTCGTGCACGGGACCGGTGCGCGAAGCACTCGCACGCGCCGCTGCCGACGGCCTCACGGCGCGGCTCGTGTCGCTGCGCCTGCTGGCTCCGCTGCCCGCAGCGCGCCTGGCCGCCGCGCTCGACGGCGCATCGCGCGTGCTGGTCATCGAGCAGAATCACTCGGCGCAGCTCTACAAGTACCTGCGCGGGGAATGCGACCTGCCGGGGAAGGTCGTCAGCCTGCACCGGGCGGGCGCGCTGCAGTTCCATCCGGACGAGATCCACCGCCACCTGCTCGAATGGAGCCGCGCATGAACGAGGCCCAGCCAGCCGTTCCAGTCACGCCAGCACCGCACGCGTTGGCGGCGGCGGATTACAAATCGGACATCAAGCCGGTCTGGTGCCCGGGTTGCGGCGATTTCGGCGTCGTCAATGCGTTGACCAAGGCACTGGCGAAGATGGCGCTCGAGCCGCGCAACGTCGCCGTGGTCTCGGGCATCGGTTGCTCGTCACGCATCCCGGCCTACCTGTCGAGCTACGGCTTCCATGGCGTGCACGGCCGCGCGCTCGCGGCCGGCACCGGCCTCAAGATCGCCCGGCCGGACCTGACCGTGATCGTCACCGGCGGGGACGGCGACGGCTACTCGATCGGTGGCAATCACTTCCTGCACGCGTGCCGGCGCAACGTCGACATGACCTACATCGTGATGGACAACCGCGTCTACGGCATGACCAAGGGCCAGCCCTCGCCCACGACGGAGCCCGACTGGGATTCGAAGCTGTCGCCGGAGGGCACCGGTTTGCGCGAGTTCCAGCCGATGGTGGTCGCGCTCGCGTCGGGCGCGAACTTCATTGCGCGGGCGTTCACCGGAGATCCGAACGCGCTTGCGGACGTGATCGTGCAGGCGGTGCGTCATCCCGGGTTCTCGTTCGTCGAGGTGCTGTCGCCTTGCGTCACGTTCCGGCCGGAGCAGAAGGAGTGGAAGAAGATCGTGCGCAGCGACGCGCTGCGACCGACTGCGGACGTGTCGCGTGCGGCACGACGGATGCTGCGCGACACCGGCTTCGAACTGGGCGTGCTGTATGCGGGCGAGCGCCCGGCCTACGCGCCGCGCGGGCCGCGAGCGACCCGTCCGGTGGCCGATCTCGAAGCGAGGTTCGAGTTGTGAGCGCACGGACGGGCTCCGCGGCACGCCGCAGATTGCCGCGCACGGTGCAGGAGTTCATGGCCTACGCTTATGCGATGGAGGTCGAGGCTGCCGAGCGGTATGCGGAACTCGCGGACCAGATGTCCACGCACCACAACCGCGAGGTATCGGAGCTGTTTGCCAAGCTCGCGCGCATCGAGGGCAAGCATCGCGACCAGATCCTCGCGAAGATGGGTTGGACGAGCCCGCCCGAGACGGCCGTCTTCCGTTGGGAAACGCCGGAGGGTGCCGAGACGACCGACTACGGCGAGCTGCACTACCTGATGCAGCCTTACCACGCGCTCAAGCTCGCCGAGCACAACGAGCAGCGGGCGGCGGATTTCTTCGCCCGATTCGCGGCGGCAGGCCTGCCGGCCGACGTGCGCGCCGCCGCGACCGAGATGGCGGAGGAAGAACGCGAGCACGTCCGCCTGATCCAGCAGTGGCTCGCGCGGGTCGAACCGCCGTCTCCTGGCTGGGACGAGGATCCCGATCCTCCAGCCGTTGCGGATTGAGAGGTGCCGGTGGTCGGATCCGTCGGATTTGGCA
>Ga0209253_10000504_pt1 | contig 33842 bp, 17 predicted proteins | sample FrelakmetBRP12BR_FD_187145 | JGI IMG/M metagenome (GOLD analysis project Ga0209253, IMG submission 187145) | Freshwater lake sediment microbial communities from the University of Notre Dame, USA, for methane emissions studies - BRP12 BR (SPAdes)... | ecosystem: Environmental > Aquatic >... | reverse complement strand
TATGATGGCGTGTAAGCAGCTAATGTTCCGGCAATAGCCCTCCCTGTAGATAAATCTCAAGCATAGAAGACGCCTAATTATTTCTTACTTCGATAAGACCTCCCTTCGCAGGTGATGAACTTTCCGTTTAAGCTGAGCCTGTCCAGAATAGCGGTGGCCGTAGCCGCCTCAAAGATCTTGCCCCACTGTGATGGGATGAGATTGGTGGTTACGATCGTTGAGGCTATCTCCGAGCGTTTTGAGATTATCTGAAAGATATCATTTGCCTGTTCCTGGCTGGGGAATACATACCCGAGCTCATCTAAGCATAAGAGCTTGACGCTAGAGTAATACTGGGACATTGTGTATTTGCTGGTCGAGCGCTTAAGCTTGTTGACCAGGTCGAAGCAAGTGATAAAGGCCGTCGGTATGCCTTTCTGTATAGCCTGGTAACACAATGCCGACGCCAGATGAGACTTGCCAACGCCTGAAGGGCCGATCAGAACGGCGTTTTTAACCTCACTGCCCCACGAAGACTGATGTAAACCCATAATCTCATTACGCGGCAATTGAGGATTAAACTTCCAGTCAAAATCTTCCAGGCGCTTGACCCGTTTTATGCCGGATCTCTGCAGTAAATAACGTATACGCTTGACTTCTCTGGCCGAAGCCTCATCCTTAAGGATCGGAATAATGGTTTTAATCTGTTCTTCCGTCAGCGATGAGCAGTCGGATACGAATCTAAGCTGGTTCCATATCTGTTGAATCTGGGTCATAGTCGTTTAAGTTCCTTTCTTCGTAGGTAAGGTTTAAAAGCCGTCCGTCTTTAGGCCACAGGGTCTGAGGATCTCCGGGTTCGGGTAAATGTAAAAGGCTCATAATGGCTTTGATCTTAAAACACGGTAACGCGTTAAGCTCCTTTACGGCCGAGACGAGCATTCCCTTTGAATGGGTTTTTAACAACACGAATAGTTGATATGCCGCCTGTATGCGCTCATCCTCATTATCCTGGTGATCAAAAAAATACCCGAAGGCCGGATCCATACCGGCCATTACCTGGAGGATGCGGCGCATTTTAAATTGAGGCGTGCGGTTTAAGAGCGTTTCGGCGTGAAGAGCGTTCTGGAACATCCCGGCCTTGCCGAACGAGCGAGCGTGATTAGCCGCAATCTTACCCGAAAGGCATATCTCGATACGGTCGGGATAGGCTACGACCTCAACTGCTTTACCTGCACATGTTGACGGCACTGAGTATTTGTTTGTTTCGAACTCCACCAAAGCTGTTTTTGATACTATCGCCTGAATAACACGGGTTGGCTGATAGGGTTTTTCCGGTAAATGAATCAAACGCTCCTCTTTAAGAAGCTCTTTCGGCGTTTTAAGAGTCGAGCGGTGTACAATCATATTGCGCTTCTCAAGCCAGAGATGGAATTTTTGGTTGAGATCGTTTTTGTCAACGAAGGTCTCGGCATATAAGAAGACACGGATATCCCTTATGAGCCTCTCCACCCGCCCTTTTTCGTTGCCGCTGTAGGGATTACATACGTATGTAGAGAAGCCGTAGAACCTGGCGAAGTCTAAGAACTGCGGGTTGTATTCGATCTCCGCAGAGCGTCTTAAGACGACACTTTTTAAGTTATCATAGCGGTGCCTGTGCGCCAGGCCGCCTATATGTTTGAAGCATTCTAAGTGCCCGGCAAGGAAGAACTCAAAAGAAGTCTTCGGATAGAAGATCCCCCACGCGTATCGGGAATAGGCCAGGACATACAAGAATCCCGCCACCTGCCCCAACCGCTCGTGATTAAAAAAGAACCAGTCTACCTGGGCTTCTTCCCCTGGCAGAAAGGTTAAGGGATGATACGCGTTATCTTTGGGCGCTCTTTCGTCCCTTGTAAGGCGGGCTACGGAGACGTAACCACCTGTATAACCATAGACCTTAAGCCGTTCATACACCTGAGTCGCTTTTAATCGGGGATATTGTTTATACCAGTGCGCAATCAACCCGTTATATTCGTCAAGTATGGACTTTTTAGGTATAGGCGCGGCTAACCCCCTACCTTTAAGTATACGCCCAACCCGCTTGCGGCTGATACCCAGAGACCCTGCTATCTGGCGCTGGGATAGCTTTTCGACCTGGCGTAAATGCAAGACCCTCTGGACCAGAGATTCTTCGCTCATACTGCATATATCCTTTCCGCGCGTACTTTTAAAGAATGCCGGAGAGGTCATACAATTGGCCTCTGGGCAGGTGGTTGACAGCGCGTTTCAACCGGGAGCGATTATCCCCCATAAACGGCAGTCTTGACAATGGGCTTGCTTTTGTCAAACGCACCATAAGCCACCTGTACCCATGTGTTAAGTAACACTTATCCGCTTGTCCTTCAGTAAGTTGCGTCAATATCACCTTGCTTTTGTCAAACAGCCTCTGAGAGCGGATTTTACGCATGCGTATTCTTGTGTCACTGCGGTTTTTGACGAGAAGACAGGGGTGTTTTAAGCGGCGCTTATGATTGTAATCAGGATGATCTTTATGCCAACAGCGTGACTGTTCTCGCTGATAATCAAGGCAGTCGGGGTTTTTGATACGCCAGGCTGACTCATTAAGTCTTTGGCGTTTTGTCTGGCATGCTGGCTTCGAACAATATCGTTGCCGGCCTTTGGTCCTGAGGTCGGGAGTGAATAATTCCCCGCACCACCGGCAGCGTCTTTGTCTTGTGCGTGATGGCTTGATGGCTTGTCTCATTATTCACCTCTTAAGAGACAAGCTTGCCATCTTTGAATGGATCTACCTAATGAATTGTTATTCCGGAAGAGACGGGCGGGATATCCACATACTCACATTATCAACAAAGAGAAAAAAGAAGCAAAAAAGAGAAATTAACTGCTACTATTTTAATTCCTCCCTAAAGAACCACTATGATTATAACTGGTACCGTTCAGGTGATTGCCAACACCTAGTGCCAAAGTGATCATACGCTGAATGAGAAGGCACCTTCTCAGAGGGCATAATCTCTAGTTTGTTGATTTTGGTTTAAAAATTTCTTGAACACGGAGTAAGACTCATATATAATGAATTGCTGTTGAAGCATTGAAGAGGTTGAATTTTAACAGGTGTATAAAGTATAAAAACCTTTTTCGTGAGAGCAATGCTAGAGTTTATCGTTAAAGGTGGCATATTCATGTATCCTATCATTCTATGCTCGGTGCTTTCACTTACCTTATTTTTTGAGAAGATGTGGTCGTTACGAAGGGGCAAGGTTATACCTGAATCATTATTAACTGAGGTGGAGTTATTCTTGAAAAAAGGGAAGATTCAGGAAGCATTGAAAGCATGTGACGGTAATGGTTCGTCAATCGCACGTATTTTCTCTACGGGGATAGGACACTACGGTAAAAAAAGGGAGGTTATTAAGGAGAGAGTTGAGGAGATAGGGAGGAGAGAAGCTGCGCTCTTAGACAGGTACGTTGATGGGCTCGCGACCATCGCGAGCGTCAGTACACTGTTAGGCCTGCTCGGCACGATATCAGGAATGATTAAAATCTTCTCGGTCATTTCCTTACAGAGTGTAGTAAACCCTAGTGCTCTGGCGGGCGGAATTTCAGAGGCATTGTACACCACTGCGGCAGGGCTCACCGTTGCTATTCCTACACTCATCTTTTATCGATACCTTTCGAGCAAATCGAGTGTGCTTATCATTGCAATGGAAGAGTGTGCTGCACAGATGGTTGAGTTGATAAAAGAAAAAGAGTGAGTGAGAAAGGTGTGACATTCTTTTATGCGATTTAGAGAAAAAACCCGCTCCGAGGCTCATCTGGATATTACCCCCATTGTTGATACGGTATTCAATCTCCTTATATTTTTTGCCCTCTCCTTGAACTTTATTGTGACACCAGGGATTGAGGTTACCTTACCCGAGTCAAACACCGAGGAGATTGTGAGGGAACAGGATGAGGTCATGGTGATGATGAGACGCACGAGCGAGGTGTTGGTAAACGGAACTTCTATTCATCCTGATCAACTGCTTTCTACGCTCACTCTGTGTGCACAAAAACACAAAGACTCGCTCGTGATTATCCAGGCAGATAGAGAGGTGGCTCATGGTAATGTGGTAAAGGTGATGGATATCTCCAAGAGGGCAGGATTTAGGCGATTGGCAATTGCAACCTCAGCAGCCAAGAAAACAGTTTCGGAAGGGGAGGGGTAATGAACATAGTGAATAAGAAGATTCGTATGCTCTGCCTGGTGGGAGGGATGCTGATAACTGTCGTGTTGTTGTGCTCCTTCTTCGGGGAGAGGGGATTAGTAAATGTCATGTCATTGAAGAAAGAGTTAAAAGAAATAGAGGGTAGTAACCAGAAGATGCATGAAGAAAACGATGCACTGGAAAAGTGCATGTATCTTTTAAAAAATGACAAAGGGTATATAGAGAGAATTGCACGGGAGGAACTCGGATTAGTCAAGAGCGATGAGATGATCTACCTTTTTGAAAATAATTGAGCACATGATATGTACTCTCCACATTATCACTACACCACTTCTCTTTTCCTCATGGATACAACATTTACCACCCATTCATTTTTCTCACAAAAGACCTTCTCTTGAAAATAGTGGTGGAAAATAGAGTAACCATTAACGAGCGCCTCTAAAATCACTATCTATTTAATTAATTACAAATCATTCATAAATACATATAGTTACATTAGTTTAGTATATATTAAATATAGTAAATTAAATTAATTTATTATAATTGTTTGACATATGTGTTAAAAAATATAAAATTTTACTTAAGATATTTTTAATTATACCGATATAAAAAACATTGCGCACATTATTTTTAGAACACCACCACTAGTTCACACGTGAATTGCTATGGTTAAAAACGGGGTAAGGAAATTCAGAGAGAATCTCTTGTTGAGTAAATCTGAGTTGGCACGCAAGGCAGGACTCTCACCCCTCACCATTGATCGTATAGAAAAGGGAAGATACTGTAGACCTGAGACAAAAAGGAAAGTCCTGATGGCCCTGGGATTAAAATTGTCTGATAAGGACAAGGTGTTTGACGGATGAGATGCAACCTGCTATTCGAGGTAAGGACGGTACGTCTTAAGAGGTGACTATGTTATTTGAGAATGCGCTGGTTATGAAACCTAAAGGGGTAATTGGACTTGATGTAGGTACTAATTCTGTAAAGTTGATCGAGATAGAGGAGTCTAAAGGCGGATATCGCCTGAAAAACTTTGGCGCAGCACCATTGCCTAAGGATTCTATTGTCAATGGGTCTATCTTAAACCACGAAGGTGTGGTGAGCGTTATCCATCAACTCATTGCGAACCTTAAGATTAAAACTAAAAATACCGTGGTGTCTATTTCCGGACATCCAGTTATCATAAAAAAGATTACCATGCCACTTACCACTGATGAGGAGCTCGAAGATTCCATTAAATTCGAAGCCGAACAATACATTCCTTTCGACCTTGAAGAAGTCAATATTGACTTTCAGATTCTCAGCGTGCAGGAGGAGAAGGCCGACCAGATGAATGTATTATTGGTTGCTGCTAAAAAAGCGATGATTAATGAGTACACGAAAGTACTCACCGATGCGGGGCTACGACCGATCATCCTTGATATCGATGTATTTGCCTTGGAAAATGCTTTTGAAATTAATTACCCCATTGAAGAGAAAAAGAGCTTTGCCTTAGTTGATATAGGTGCCAGTATCACCAATATAAATATTATTAAAGAGGGAACCTCCGCATTCACTCGTGATGTGTTTCTGGGTGGCAATCAGATTACCGAAGAGCTTCAAAAGAAATTCGCCATCAGTTTCGAAGAGGCAGAGACCTTTAAAATAGGAAGGGGACTTGAAGGCATAGAGTATGCAGAGGGTGAAGAGACGGTTAAACAGGGGTGTAGTATTATTGCCTCTGAGATTCAGAAGACCCTGGATTTCTATAGTTCTACCGCCTATGAGAGTGTCGATAAGATTTATCTCACGGGAGGATGTGCCAAAACCCCAGAAATCAGAGTTTTTATTGAGGAGAAGACACACACGCCCACAGAAGTGATTGATTGTTTTAAAAACATCAGGTATGACGAGGGCTCATTTGATCCAGAGTATATCAAGGATATTACCCCCCTTGCTTCAGTGGGGGTGGGATTAGCGCTGAGGAGACTGGGAGACTAATGATTAAAATTAATTTACTTCCCTACCGGGACATACTGCGAAAACAGACTATTATCACCCATGCGGTAGTGGCAGTCCTCGTGGTGGCGATGGTGGTAGTGACTACCACCGCGGTCGATTTATTTATGCGTTCCAAAATAAAACATATTAGAACAAATATTGCACGGGTTGAGAAAGAAATATCAAGCAATAAGGTGAGCCTGGAAGAGATAGACAAATTAAAAAAGGAAAAAGAGGTGTATGCGAGGCAATTTCAAATTATTGAGAATCTTAGAAAGGATAAAGGAGGACCGGTACGGATTTTAGATGAGCTTACTAAGACCATTCCCGACAAGATGTGGATTCTTACCTTAAAGCAGACGGCGAATAGTGTGGAGCTGGTAGGGGTCGCGGTGGATAATAAGTTAATATCTAAGTTTATGACTGAACTTGAAGAGTCACCCTACTTCAAAAAGGTCGATTTGATTTCCTCTGAAATGAAAACAGAGAGTACGGGAAAATCAAAAGAAAAATTGAATAAATTTACTCTCATCTGTTTAATTGAATCACCCCCACAAGGGTAGGGAATTATGGATAAGTATATTGATCTCATACTCAAATTGCCTAAACTTCATAGGTGGCTTATTCTGGGGGCGGTGGCACTAGTGCTTATTGTGGTATATTGGGTTCTCTTATTTAGGGGGCATGCTCACGTTATTACTCAACAGAATGCTAAACTTACCACCACCCAGCACGAACTTGACGAACAGCGGGTAGTGCTTGCCGATCTTCCCAGGTTTAGGAAAGAAACTGAGGAGATGAAAAACAAACGCCAAGAAGCATTAAAGCAACTTCCCAACAAAAATGAACTCGATAAACTTTTCGGAGATATTTCTTTGAACGCGGTTGAATCTGGTCTTGATATTGTGCTCTTTAAGCCCCAGCCTGAAATCGGTAAAAACTTTTACGCTGAGATACCCGTTGATATCAAACTTTTGGGAACCTATCATGATATGGCGTTATTTTTTGATAAAATTGCCAATCTCTCACGGATTGTAAATATCTCAGACTTAATCATTGATAAGGCGAAAGAGGTAAGTGGGAGGAATGTACTTGACATTACCTGTAAAGCAACAACCTACAAGTTTATTGAAGAGAAGTCAGGTGAACAGGCTAAAACTAAATCAGCAAAAAAGAAGTAGGAAGTTTTTACTCATAGTTTTTACAGTGGGTATGATGGTTACTCTCTTTGGGTGCGGTGAGAAAACTGCCCCCCGGGAGAAAACGAGTAAAACCGCTGCCAGCAAGGAAGTTAAAAAGCCAGTTGATTCAGAGGCAAAGGGTAAAAAAGAAGCTTCTTCACAGGAGCTGGCCTACCATTATGATCCCATGGGTAAGAAGGATCCCTTTAAGCCCTTTGTTAAGGAAGAGAAGCTACCAGAGGGGGGGATGGAACGGGGACCCCTTACCCCACTGCAAAAATATTCTCTCAATGAGCTTAAACTGGTTGCAGTGGTGGTAGGACTAGATAATCCTAAGGCGATGGTAGAAGACTCCAAAGGTGATGGGTACATCATCGGCAAGGGAACCCTCATCGGTAATAAATATGGTGAGGTTATCGATATTAGGGAAAACGAGGTAGTCATTGTGGAAAAGGATATTGATCCCCGTTCCGGGGAGGCTCTGGAAAGAACCGTTTCCCTTGTGCTCGAAAAATCAGAGGAGGAGGAACTATGAGAGTTTCTATTCCCTACCAAGGGTTGAGTAACGCTTTTAAAATAGTTGCGCTGGGCATGCTCTTATTTGGTTGGCTGTCTGCTCTTGACTACCACTGGTGCGGTTATCGCGGCGCGCTTCAGGGAAGCGTGGTCATGGCAAAAGAGGCGATAAGTGCCGCAAAGGATTCACTTATAAAAAATATAGAGGTGAGCGAGCAGGAAACAGAGGGCCTCATCACCATCAAGACCTCTCAGTCGCCCACCTATACAGTGGTTAAATTGAAAGATCCCCTGCGGATTGTGGTTGATATCCCAGATTTTGTTACGGAGAAGACGATAGCACCGCTCGTAGTCAAAAGTACTACCATAACTGAGATTACCAATCAGCAGATAGAGAAAGGTGAAAGGAAATTCTGCCGCATTGAAATAGGACTTACTCAGGATGTAGAATATGAGGTTACCACTGTTCTTAATGATCTGGTGATTAGGGTAGCACGACCTACGCTGGCGCAGCTAAAGGAAGCTCGTGCGCCAAAGGAAGCCAAGGAAGTAGCAGTAAAAAAGGCCGTAAAGAAGATTATTGATGTAGCAATGGGTAACAATTTAAATGAAGTGACAATACTTTCAGACAGTGAGCTCGGTGACTATACCGCCTTTGTCATGGAGAATCCCTATCGCGTGGTAGTGGATATACCGGGCGTAGAGTACCTGGTGTCAAAAGATATCTCATCCTTGCGTTCTGCCCTTATGGAAAAGGTGAAGGTAGGTCTCCATGCGGAAAAGGTTCGTTTTGTCTTTTACTTTAAGGATGGAGTGCCAATCTATCAGGTTGAAAAAGATGGTACTAAACTCCAGGTGAAGTGGGAAGTACCGGTACTTGCTCAGCAGGGCGATGAGAAGGTCACCAAAGCAAAAAAGGTGGAGGAGCCAAAGGAAGGTGAGAAGGTTGTTGCTGAGGTAACTCCCGTGAAAGAGGAGAAGGTCAAAGAGACAGTTAAGGAAGTAGAAGTGGTGCCTGATGAGCTTCAGGAATCCAGCATTTTTGCTGAGGGAGAAAAGACAGGAGCAGCAGGAAAGGTGTATACGGGACAGAAGATTTCCCTGGATTTTAAGGATGCTGATATCAGGAATATACTAAGGCTCATTGCCGATATCAGCGGTCTCAATATTATTGTAAGTGAAAATGTAAAAGGTAAGGTAACTATAAAATTGGAAAATATTCCCTGGGACCAGGTGCTGGATATCATTTTAGAGACAAACAATCTGGGAAAGGTATGGATGGGAGATGTAATGAGGATTGAAACGCAAGCAGAGATCAAGCGTATCAGTGACGAGAAGTATAACGCTCAGAAGTCTCGAGAGAAGGTAGCGGATTTAAAAACCGAGGTGGTAGATATTATCTATCGAGACGCCAAGGATGTGTCTGAACTTTTAACCAAAGAAAAGGAGTTGACCAGTGACCGGGGGGCTATCTCGGTTGATCCAAATCTCAATCGTATAATCGTTACTGATACCCCCGAGAAGATTGATAAGATTAAGGAGAAAATTGCTCGCTATGATGATACCACCGTACGTCAGGTATATATTGAAGCACGGGTAGTGCAATCGATTCCAACCTTCACCAAAGAGATGGGTATCCAGTGGGGCGGACCATATTCTACGACTGGTAATAGTGGAAAGACAGTGTATGGGGTTGGTGGTGCGGGAGGAGTTTCCTTTGAGAAGGAGGAGGTAACTGATCCCATAACTGGGTTGACTACCGAGGTGCTCAAGAAGGTGATAAGTAATGGTAACGTGATTGATTTACCTGCACCTGCAGGGCCTGCGACGGGAGGGGCTATTGGTTTTGGCATCTTGAGGAAAAACCTGGAACTCACCGCTACCCTCTCCGCAATGGAGAAAGATGAGAAGCTTAAGATTATATCAAACCCACGGGTATTAAGTATTGATAAGAATGAAGCAATTATTAAACAGGGAGTTGCCCTCCCCTATCTCAAACTGAGTGAAGAGGGTGTAACCTCGACAGAATTTAAAGATGCGGTCTTAGAATTGAAGGTAACACCTACCATCTTGTCACCTAAGATTGTTAAGATAGAAATAAAAGTAAAGAAAGACCAAAAGTCTGCTCAAACCGGTGCCGGAGGAGAACCTGGAATAGATGTGAGAGAAGCACAAACAGTATTAATGGTTGAGAGCGGGAGAACGGTAGTAATAGGAGGCATCTACGAAGAGACGATTACTACCATTAGGTCAGGCGTTCCCTTTTTCTCGAGTATTCCCGGAGCGGGAAGGTTATTCAGAAATGATTATAATAAGAAAGAACTCACCGAACTCTTAATCTTTTTAACCACTACCATTGTTCCAAAGGAGATCATTGGAGTAGGTATGTAGAAGACTTCTTAATTGACAGGAGGGCAGGATATGAGAGGAACTACAAGAATAATAAAAGTTCTAGTACTATTTATTTTTCTACTGGGGTGCGGTGGGGTCAGGGAAACGGTACCCCCTTCCAGCACTCCCAACGTGAATTTTGTCGCTGCAGATAATGCAGTGGAGCTTAAGGGGATAACAAAAGTTGCGGTGTTCCCTTTTGCAGATTACTCCCACCAGCAGGACTTTCTGCATAGGGAGATTTGGGGTGGGAATATCAGGATAGTTGAAGAGGTAACCGATCACATTGTTGCCCATGGGATTTCGGTGACCGTACAGGAGGATGTGAATACGCTCCTCATGGATCACAATATTATCAAGCCTGTTGCCAACCAGTACCTTATCTATGATTCAGAGGGAAAAGAAGATAAGGCTAAGTTCAGAACCAAGGTGATGGGAACTCCTGAGTATGATCTGGTAAATGTGGAACACTCTGAAGATATGAAAAAGGAGATCATCAATGTTATACGGGATGAGATGGCACTGGAGAAGGCTGAGAAACCACCCATTCAAACCCCCATATTGCAAGGGGCGACGGTAGGATTAGACCGAGAGATGGTAAGGGAACTTGGTGAGCAATTGGGCGTCGATCTTATTGTCAGGGGCAGAATTATTGAGTACGGGTACAAAACTATTGATACCTATAATCCTCTTAAGAGGGGGTTTTTGCCGGTGCTCATTGAGCCAGTGAAGGATGCGCTCTTTGGAATGGCAGAGGCAAAAAAGTATGAAAATGATCTTGATACTATAGATGATCCACAGTGGGGTTCAGGTTTTAGAGTTCTCAATTGTGATGAAACAGATTGTTCACGGTTGGGTGAAGGAGCAGGGTTCCTGTTTGGTCAAAAAACGGAAGACGATGTTGAAGGCACCTGGGATGTATTGATGGAGCACAGTTTTGGTACCATCGCAAAACTCTATCCTCGCAAGAAGAGTATGAGCACCATTGTTCAGATTCGCATGTATGCGCAGGATGTGAAGACCGGGGATGTGGTGTGGTCAAATCGGGCGGAAACGGAGTACGTTCCTTCCTCGGGAGTTTCCTTCAACCAGAAACATCCCAAAACGATGTTTGATACCACTATCAAGACGTGTGTGAAACTTCTCATGGATGATCTCTTGAGCTCTGTTGCTCCTGCACGTGCACAGGCAGAAGGTGTACTCGCACCCCCAGAGGATGCAAAACTTTTAAGAGAATTGAGGGATAAGATTGCGTCACTTGAAAATAGTAATAAGATTCTACTCGATCAGGTTGAAGGTAAAACGATGATCACCTTGCCCGAATCTGTGTTATTTGCCTCAGGGAGTGCTACCCTTACGGAAGCGGGCAAGAAGCCTTTAAGAACCATTAGTGAAGTGTTGGAGAGATACCCTGGTCGCTCAATTTGTGTGGAGGGGCATACCGATATTGTTCCCATTGGTCCAAGGATTATTCACAAGTTTCCCACCAACTGGGAGCTTTCTACTGACCGGGCCATTGAAGTAATGAATTATATGGTGAAGAATTTTAAATTTGAGCAGAATAGAATGTCGGTAAAGGGATACGGCCCCTATAAGCCGGTTGCGCCTAATGATACAAATGAGGGGAGAGCTATGAATCGGCGTGTGGTCATTGTCGTGGAGACCATGGGATAGAGTGAAAGGAACTAACCTCCAACTTTAAATATTTGTGGTAGTTAAAGAGCAGGCCCTTCTGCATAGAGGTAGAGGGGCTTTTTATTTTATTTCACAGCTTCATAGATTATTTTTTTATTTGAATATTGAGGTAAATGGTTTATGATGAAGAACCGCATTTAGTATCGAGGGCGTTTAATAGTTTACAAAACTATGGAGGGTAATTGCGAGCGAAGCACCCCATTTTTTAGCCGTTCTTGAGTGTGCGTCATCACTAAGGCTCCGTGCAATGATAGATTACCTGGGTGGTGATCTCAGTAGTAGAGAGGTTAATTTCGCTTGGAGGAGGGTGTGCGATGAAAAGGATTTTAGTAATCCACGGGCCTAACCTTAATCTTCTCGGAAAGAGAGAGAAGAATCTTTATGGAGAGGTTACGCTAGAAGAGATTAATAAAGAACTTAAAGCGCTCGGCAAGATGCTTAAGGTGTTGGTAGATATATTCCAATCTAATTCCGAGGGGGAGTTGGTAACCAAGATACAGAAATCGATGGGGAAATATGGAGCGTTAGTGATTAATCCCGGTGCCTATACCCATACTAGCATTGCATTGAGAGATGCAATCCTCGCAGTAGAGGTTCCCACGGTTGAAGTTCATTTATCAAATATTTACCAGAGAGAAGAGTTTCGCAAAAAATCGATGCTCGCCGATGTGGTGGTAGGGCAGATTACCGGATTTAAGGTTGATAGTTATCTGTTGGGATTGAGAGCAGCCGCAAAGCTTGTAAGATAATTTCTGCCAGCGTGCAAGCTCTTTTAAGCTTTTTTCTCCTTCTGCCTAAACGAGAGTCTTACAGGCGTTCCCTCAAAACCAAAGGTATCTTGTATCTGGTTGATGAGATATCTTTGATAAGAAGTAGCAACAGCAGCGGGGTAATTAGTGAATATTACCACGTGGGGAGGCGATTCAGCTATCTGGGTGGCATAGTAGAACTTGAGTGTCCGGTGTCTATAAAAGGGTGGGGGATGATGCTGCACTGCCTGCTGTATCACTTTGTTGAGCTGGGGGGTAGGGATTCTCTTCCGGTGGTAGGAGTAGATGCGAGGGGCAATTTTTAGAATGTGGGACACGCTCTGCCCGGTCAGGGCTGATAGAAAGATAACGGGGGCAAAATCAAGAAATTTCAATTCGAGCCTTACCCTCTCCAGAGAGCGCTTGAGGGTGAAGGTATCTTTTTCTATGAGGTCCCACTTGTTGACCACGATGATGCATCCCTTCCCCTTTTCATAAATAAAGCGCCCAATCTTGGCATCTTGCTGGGTTACTCCTTCGGTAACATCAATGACCAGCAACGCAATATCACACCGGTCAAGACTCCGTAGTGCTTCTATGATACAGAATTTTTCAAAATTAATACTCACTCTGCTCTTGCGCCTGATACCCGCGGTGTCAATCAGGAGAAATTTTTGATGGCAAAAGGTGAACGGTGTATCGATTGCATCTCTGGTGGTTCCCGGTGATTCATCAGTCAGGAAGCGCTTACGGCCTATCATGGTGTTGATGAGGGATGATTTCCCTACATTGGGCCTCCCCACGATAGCAATTTTTATATACGACTCATCATCCGCTTTTCTATCGGCATTGGGAAAGTGAGCAGTTACCTCACTCATCAGTTCAAAGATACCTATTTTATGTTTTGCTGAAATGGGGATGAGGGTATCAACCCCCAGCTGGTGGAATTCAACCATCTGTTCTCTTTGCTGGGGACCATCGATTTTATTGATGGTATGGAAGATAGGCTTCTTGGTGGGCTTAAGCATTCTGACTATTTCAGTGTCGGTAGGGGTAAGTCCTGTTCGCCCGTCCGCCAGAAAAATGATGCTATCAGCCTCCTCGATAGCGAGCTGGGTTTGCTCTCTTATCCTGGCAGTGAGGTCTCCGGGAGATGAGGGTTCAAAACCACCGGTATCAATCAGGATGAAATCTTTTCCTTCCCATTGTACTTCTGCGTAGTTTCGGTCACGGGTGAGTCCGGGGAGATCGTCGATAACTGCTTTGTTTTTTCCCACAATCCTGTTAAAGAGCGTGGATTTCCCCACGTTGGTTCTGCCGATGATGGCAACCACTGGCTTCATGCGTATGCCTGTATTACATTCGGTTACTTTTGGAGAAGTTTTTCTAATGCCACTTGGGCAGCATTCTGAGCCGCCTCCTTCTTGCTTTTGCCGATTCCCTTACCCCAGACCTTGCCGTTGATGGTGATGGTAATCTCGAATGATTTATCATGATCGGGGCCATATTCGCTCATCAGTGTGTAGTGAGGGGCTGTTTTAAAGACCGCTTGAGTATATTCTTGAAGTTGCGATTTGTAATCACTGTGGGATACCGTTCCCTGATGGAGTGCCGAGATGATGCCGTGGAAGTGCTTTGCAATTATCTTGACGGCCTTTTTATATCCCCCGTCCAAGAAAATGGCAGCGATGAGCGCTTCATAGGTATTTGCCAGGATGGAGCTTTTATGTCTTCCCTTAGTGGATTCCTCTCCCTTACCCAGAAGCAGGAAATCTCCCAGCTGCAGGTGACGGGCGAGTTGAGCGATACTCTTATCGTTGACAATGGCTGAGCGGAGCTTGGTTAAATCTCCCTCCGTGCTGAAGGGATAAGTATCCATTAAAAGATGACTAATGACGGTAGTAAGTACTGCGTCGCCCAAGAATTCGAATCGTTCATTATCACGACATTTCTGGTCAGGATTTTCATTCACATAAGAGGTGTGGGTAAACGCCAGATTTAAAAGGGATAGATCCTTGAAGGTGTAAGCAACATTTTCCTGCAACCGTTTTAATTTTAAGGCTCTTTCTCGGTTCATAAAATAAAATGCAAAATGATGGCAACGAGTAGCGAGTGCTCAGTGATAATTATTGAGAAGAAGCACGACAACAACACGCATTTTCTTTGATATTAAATAAGTGCTTCACTAGATTTTACTATAATAGAAAATATTATGCCCTCAGTCAAATGGTTTCGGCAAGAGGTTTATGTAGGTTTTGACACTTTCTCGCAGGCGTGCATGCCCCAATAACTAGCCGACAGCAAATGGTGTTCGGAATGGCAGGCTTAAGTTTAAGGATTTAAGATTAGGGTGATAGCAGGCGGGACTCTATGAAAAGAAATTAATACATCTTCTTGATATTCTGGTGCTCAAGAGCTTCCTAAGATAGAGGTCACGCCAGCTGCCGATCAAGGGGAAGTTCGATAAGGAGAACACGTCTATACAACACACTAAAATTGGGTGAGGAGTGACAGGTGTGCCAGCTCTTTTCCAATTGCCTTGGTTAACATCATGTCGCCGATGGAGTCCCTTGCCTGGAAGGTTTTGCGGATTGCTTCTTTCCTGGCATTCAATTCCTTCATGTACTCTGGAGGGCTCGGCTCCTCTTTTTTCCAGAGGTTTAGGTAAACCGTGAGGTAATCCAGGGTCAGAGTGAGAAGTCTTTCCTGGTTTTCTTTGGTTGCCTCAGCCTCGGTAGTGATGACATAGGGTGAGCTGATGGTCCGGAACCAGTTCTCGCTCCTCACTTTGGAGGGCGGAAAGTGTTCTAGCCCTCTTTCGTAGATTTCTTCAAGGGGGGAAAGGTACTTTTCCAGGTAGGGGAGATTGCGAATACAGTCAGCAAGTGGGTAGAGGTCAATGATAAAAAAGCTCCCTTTAGCGCTCTCTGCCCAGTAACCTGAATAGATAGGCAGTGCATAGTTATCATCGGGCCAGATCATAAGTGCATAAGACATGAGCTTTTCCCGGAAGGCCCCAACTCCAAACGCTATCTTTTCCAGTTTCGGCGCTTTGTAGAGGTACTTAAACCCGGTGTACCCTTCACCCTGCTGATCCCAGAGGGGTTTGATGTCATAACCTCGATACTGTTCCATGACTGTTCCGCCGAATTCCTTTAATAGCTCCTGCACTTTTTCAGCGTAAGGTGGAAAAGAATACTCTTCACTCATACTCCCTCCTCAATTCAAAAAAATTTTAAAGTCAGTGCTTTCACGGGATACTATGTGCACTCTTTAAATCATATTATAGTAATTTAGTCAATTTTAAAAAATTTTACCTATAAATCATTTAGTATAGTTACTAAAATAACGGTCAAGATTAATGTCTTCTGAAAGGAAACCCCGAATCTATATTACCTGCTTCATAAGAAGTACTTATGATTCTCATCCCCTCAATCTGAACGTGGAGGATGGCAACTACATCCCTGATGACATCGATGGAAATGGTTTTTTCTTTATTAACGATGATGGACAAATGATCCTTAGTGATTTATGGCTCGGTAGCCCTTCAGACCGGAAATGTACTGGTGCGTGTGGTCATCTCCTTTCCCGAGATTGATTTATGTATCCTTGCTCACCATAGACAGCTTTACTTGTCTCCTTTCTCTATTTCCTTTTAAATGTGCTCTCCTGTATGAGAAATTAAATTGTTAGCAAAGAATTATTATCTTGACAAAAGTAAACATTTTAATATATAAATAATTATGTAAATTTTCATACAACACTATCATCAGTTATCTTTTTAGTTCACTTCTACGATATGGAGTTTAGCACGCGCACATAAGGCTGCTTAAAGGAGTTATTAACCCTTTGACGCAGCTTTTTTATTAGTAAGATAAGCACAGCAAAAACCCCCATGTACCCCGGAGCAAGCAATGAGGAGCACTCATTGGATTAGTGCTACACTTTTATTTAATCTAATCCTCTTTTTTACTCCACCTGGAGTAGGGAAGGGGATTTTTTTATGTGAAACAGTAGGAAAAATGGATTGAAGGTAACAGATGATAACTTTAAATGGGCCAGAGGAGAAGTGCTATGGATTGTGTAAAGAGATATCGACCTGAATTACTCGCAGTTGCCCTTCTTTTTGCTTTCTTCACCATTACTCAAGCACATGCCCAGGATTTTAAGGCAACTGCTATTGAGAATTATGGTGACATCACGGTGATGGAAGTTGAGGGAAACTACGACGCCATACGTGCTGATGGCGCTATTAATACTCTACCCAGGGAGAAAATAGCAAAGACCTTTTTTGAAACTCACCCGGATAGCTATGACTTTCTCATCATTTTTTCTAACTTTGATTTTTCTATGCCGGAAGAGGAGGTAGTTGCCTTTTACTGCGGAGTGAAAAATGAGGTGCAGGGAATCAGAATACCTCTCTTCGATAACTCTGAATACTACGGAAGCAGTGGAAAGCTTCAGGGCACTATAGACATGGGCACTATTGCAACTATCGCTTCAGATCCCCTTGATCCGCACTTCTCATTTACCATGTCAACTCTCAGTCATGAATTTTTACATCGATGGGCGGCCCATGTAAAGTACCAGAGGGAGGATGGCAGCGCAAGCGATGCCCTTTTAGGGCGGGGAGGAAACCATTGGAGCTATCTCTTAAACTCAGGCGGTTCTGTTCACTACGGCAATCGATGGAGGGACAATGGGGATGGCACGTTTACCTCACTCACGGGAAGAAAATATTTCAGCCCCCTTGACCTTTACCTTATGGGAATGATTAATGCGTCTGAAGTGCCTCCTATGCTCCTCATTGAAAATGATACGATTGCGCCAGAGAAACTGCCGGACGAAGGCACTACCATTGAGGGGGTACTGCACGCTATTACCATTGATAGTATTATTGCGGCAGAGGGAGAGAGGATGCCTGATGCCCTCCATTCACAAAAGTCATTTAAGATTGGCTGTATCCTTATCGTGAGGCCAGATACTTTTGTAGACCAGGAACTCTATGGAATAAGGGATATCATTAGAAACTGGGTTTTGTGGTTTTCTGCACTCACTGACGGTAAAGCTACGGTAGTGGTAGACTCAACACCCTTTGAAGATATTCCTATAAGACCAGATATAAAACCCCCTCTCTATGATCCCAGGGATGTTCCTCCAGAGATACACGACGGTGTCACCTGGTTAATCAATCACCAAAATGAAGAGGGGAACTGGGCAGAGGCGCTTCAAACGGTGGGGAGGGATACGGCAGAGGCAGTAGTGGCACTGAGGAGCTTTGCTGCCGCAGAAGAAAATGTCGCCAAGGGGCTTCAGTGGCTTATGAAGACATCATTTTCAAACGCTGATTACCTTGCAAGAAAGGTCGAAGCGCTGGCACCCTTAGGGAGTACTGTCTCCCCATTGCTAAACGAGTTGGTTTCGCATCAGAATCCAGACGGGGGCTGGGGCAGTGACGGTTACTACCTGAGCAATCCCACTGATACCTCATTAGTGTTAAAAGCCCTCGCAAGTGCAGAGTATAAAGAAGAGGCGGTTATCAGCTCAGCCATTGCCTACCTGAAGGGGGCACAGCATCTTGAAGGAGGCTGGGGGGGCGATGACCGGGAAGATGCCCTCCAGACCACTGCCACTGTGCTTACTGCTTTTGTCTACTATCGTAAGGCGTATCAGTTGGATGAGCAGATGATGGATGGTCTGGTGTGGCTTTTTGGGAAACAGAATGCAGATGGTGGGTTTGGTAGCAGTAGCAGCACCATCTATGAGACCGCTATCGCCCTCTCAATTTTGAAGACCCTCAATGCCTCTGCTGAGAGTATGACCAACGCCCAAAATTATATTTTGAATCTCCAATCAAAGGATGGAAGCTGGTATGAAAGTCCATACCAGACTGCCCTGGCGGTGAGTGGGCTATGGGGCGCAATGAGGGAACCAGACCTTTCCATAGCGACAAGTGATGTCTCATTTACCCCTCCAGTACTCACCAGCCTGCCTGCAGAGGTGGCGATAAATGGAGTGGTTCACAATTCAGGGGCAACGGAGGTACTTAAGACAACCCTTACCCTCTATGAGGGTGCAATAGCCGAGGTCAATAAATTAGCTGAGCAGTCTGTTTCAGTACCTGGTCAGTCATCGGTCACCACTGCCTTTACGGTACATGTTACCGACGGAAATGCCCATTGGTACTATCTTACCGTTGATCAGGAAAATCTTGTAGCAGAGTCCTGTGAGACGAACAATACCGCACTCAAGATACTCTCTCCTGCTGATGAGCCGACCTATGATTTTGAGATACGACCCTCTGGTGTCTCCGTCTCACCAGGCACGGTAGATTTGCTTGAGCCGGTTACTATAAACACCCACATCACCAATAGAGCTGCCTGGGATGTCTATAACCTACCCGTGCGTTTCTCTATTGATGACCCTGCGGGAGTTTTTGAGATTGCTACGGTGAGTGTGGATATCCCTGCCGGGGCAAGTAGTGAAAAGAGTATCACCTGGACAGCGGGCAAAGCGGGGGTAAATCTCAAGATCACTGCCAAGGTTGATCCCTACAATGCTTATGCTGAGCTTTCCGAGTCGAATAACGAGGCATCAACTTTTCTTACGGTGAATACTTCAGAACAGCCCAACCTGGCGATATCCTACAAGGACATAACTATTAGTCCTTCCCCGGCACGCGAAGCGGGAGACGTGACTATCACGGCAGTTATTAAAAACAATGGCGCTTCTGCTGCAGACGATATAGGGATTCACTTTTATTGGGGTGTGCCCGGGGTGGATGGCGTGCTTATCGGCAGCAAGACTATGGTGTCATTGGGTGCGGGTGAAAGTACGACTGTTAACCTTGACTGGATGGATATTGATGAAGCGGGGGAAAAGGTAATCTTCATTCAGCTAGACCCGGAGCATCATATTCAGGAGATACGTGAGGATGATAACACGGCCTTTACCACATTAAAAATAGAGAGCCTTCCTGATTTAGTCATTACCTCAAATTCCATAGTATTTACACCTCCGGTGCCTAAGGATGGGGATACAGTATCCATCCAGGTAACCGTCCAGAATAGGGGAGAACAGGACGCATTAGATGTTCCGGTGACCGCCTCTGAGGGTACTACTCTGGTAGATTCTGGTACTATTCCTTCAGTTCCTGGCAACTCTCAGACCGCTCTTCTTTTGAGCTATGATACCACGGGGAAGGATGGTGCGCATGCTATCAGCATAGTGGTTGATCCTGATAATATCATCCTGGAGAAGCGCGAGGATAATAACGCTGCCTCCCGCAGCTTCGGGGTGCAGGAAGCAGACTTGTGGCTCACCGAGCGGTATATCTCACCCAATGGTGATGGGGTGAAGGATTCAACCCAGTTCTTCTTCAGGTTAGGTTCACCTCAGACCGTGCAGGTGGTAGTGGTGAATGAACGTGGAGAACTGGTGAGAACTTTTAGCGGCAGTGACTTTAAAAACACCACGGGTGCTACCGTTACCTGGGATGGGCTGAGTGATAAGAGGTCTCTGGTCGCAGACGGCTTGTACCGAATAGAGGTGCGTGATCAGAGTGGTGCCATTCTCCATGGCCTCCCCGTTACCCTGGATAATAACCGATCACCGCTCACTGAGGCGATTGGAACAGACTATCTGCTCAAAAGTAACCTTACCTGCATGCTACCCGATGTGCAGGCTTGGCAATGGTATCCTGACGAGAGCGGTATCGTATTCCACATCGGAAGTCCTGATCAGGATGCTCCTGAGTATCCTACCGGCCTCTACACCATGGCGCCAGATGGCGACGATATTCTGAGAATAGTACCCTGGGAATGGAGCATAGAAAATGATTCCGCCTACGAGTACTATTATGGGGGATATCAGGCGTGCGAGCAGGTATTTTCACTGTCTCCTGATGGTCAGAAGGTGGCATTTGTTTTACACAAGTACAACAAATCACGGGGAGTATCTGAACTAGAACAATTGTGGGTGGTGGATCGAAATGGAAAAAACCTGGCGCTCCTTGAATCATACGACCTCTCCGTTGAATTTATCACCATAAGAAATGTTACCTGGGCACCGGATAACACCTCTATCGCGTACACGACTGAAGAGTGGGTATCTCCGCGTGAGTATAAACTTTACTCTATCAGAAGTGATGGTACGGGCAAGGTAGCACTCGATGCCGGCAATAACTCTCCCTCTGATCTCAAATGGTCTCCTAATACTAAAAAGTTGGTTTACTCATATTATGCCTATAGTGAAGATAGCTCCCACTTAGTGCTCAGCGATCTCTCAGGCAGCAAAGAAGACCTTTTTGCATTTGATGGTTGCTGCCTGTCTTACATGGAGTGGCTTACCAACGATACGCTCGTCACACACAGCAGTAACTGGCCAGTTACCAGGGTCTGGCTCCTTGATGTCTCCGGCAGTGGAAGCCATAGACAGGTTGTAGAATATGAACATCGCTATGAGATAGCTGAGCCAGTGGCGATAAACTCAATCCATAAATCCTTCGCAGTTATTGACAACACTGGTGACAGTTGGCTCGTAAAAGTTTGTGACGTTGAGGGTAATTGTAAGGTGGTGCATGAATCACCATCGTTTTCAGAATTCGTAAGCATTAATGATCTGCAGTGGTCTCACCGTGGTGAAAAGCTTGCATTTGTAGATCATAGTTATCGTGTAGACGAAGAGGGTCAGGGTTATGATGGGCATCTTATAGTAGTTGATATGGGTAGCATGGAGAAAAAGGCGTATCAAATATCGGATAAGGTAATTTTGGAACCTTACTCCTATCATATCTTTACCCAGGAAGAGGGCGCATGGGTGGAGCGCGGTGTACTTCACTATGGACCTCACTACGGGACCCAGGAAGTGGATCTCACCAGGTGGTGTGCAAACCAGGTCACACCCTGTCAGGTGAAGATAACCCAACAGGGAAAGGATGCCGCTCACATCGAGTACCTAGCGCTCTCGGATCATAACCGGCACTATACCCCAACGGGAGTGTTCAATGTCTCGACCGGGGAAGAGGTGCTTCCCAAAGTGTCTCAGTGTGATGGCAGCGTTGCTGAGGTGCATGGTACCGCCATTACCTGTAGTTGGGGAAAGGTGTTTCTCACAGGTAAAAACTCTTTAGTGATGAAGGCAAATGAGGTGGAAGTAAGCACAAGGAGTCCAGGTGACACTTTTCGTGCGATGGGCAAGGGCGACTATGAGCAAAACCTTTACAGGAATGGTTCCTTGCACTGGCTTGATGATGACATCTCTCTTGTAGGTCAAGATGGAACAGGTGTATTTGTCATCAATTCTGAAACCGGTGAGAAACCATATCTTCCACTGGAGGAGGCTGATTATTATACTGATGCCGATCCCTCACCGCAGGGCAAATACCTCACCTATTCTCAGGGGGTAAGTTCAGACAGTGTATGCTTTCAGAGAGGGTGGAGAGACCTGTGGACGTTAAGCGCTCTCCTTAATCTCACCGCTGAGCTGAGACCTACTAAAGAAAAATCTGCCATGGTGCTGAAGGGTAGTGCGGCAGATCTAAACTTCTTGAGCTATCAGCTTTCGTACGCTGACCTAAGTAGCCCCGAGGTGTGGAATCTCATTACCCCCCCTTTAGACCTTCCTGTAGTAAATGAAGAGTTCACCTCATGGGTTCCACCCTCCGAGGGTACCTTTGATGTTCGTCTTACGGTATCTGACCTGGCTGGTAACCGCGGGTGGAAGCGGAGAAGGGTGTCATGGGGGGCATTGTCAAGTATTACCAATCTCTACAAGACTGCTGAAATATTCTCACCCAACGGAGATGGGGTAAACGATGGCGTTGAACTTCACTATCGGGTGCTTGAGCCGGTGCATCTTGCGTTTTATATCTATAATGAGAATGGTGACCTGGTGAGAACATTCTTCAAGGATTATACCGCTCCCCCTGGAAGTGGTGGAGAAGACTCTATTACCTGGGATGGGAGAGATGAGGGTGGGCGTGTGGTAGCTGATGGTAGCTACACTATTAAGGTCTTTGATTATGAGTTTTTCTTTAAGGTCGACACTACACCACCAGTGGTCAATCTTGCTTTTAGTCCCATCCTCTGCACGGAGGAGACCGGATCACTCTATGCGGTGCTATCGGGTGTAGCTATAGACCGCAATCTCAAAAGCTGGACTGTCGAATACGGTGAAGGCGATAATCCGAAGGAGTGGTATGAGTATAAGACAGGCGCTCATTCCTTAGGGGGGAGTGATAGCCAAGATGGCTTGGTGAAAGAGAAGGTAGCATCTTTTTCAGGAGAGAAGCTGGGATTTGCTGCGGGGAGGAAGTTCCGAATAACCGCAGTGGATGGCGCGGGTAATAAGAGCACTATGATCAGCGATTTCCTGGAAGAAGTGGTGGCGCTTGACGGGTGGAACGGGCATACACTTCCTCTGGTAAGACATGAGGGAAGTTTTCTATTGAGAAGTGAAATCCTTCCGGAAGGATTGCTCGCCCCGGGGAGTAATTCGATTCGGTGCAGTGAAACCTTGAGGATCCCGATTACCAGTGCTCATGTACAGTATAGAGAAGGTGAACAATGGATTGATGCACACGGGGTGATGAATCCGCCTTCAGGCATAATCAATCTGGAGTGGAGTGGTGCAGCCTTAGATCAAAACAAAGTGACTGCGGTGAGAATCAAAGCTGTTGATGCGATGGGAGGGAAACACTACTCCAATCTTATTCCCCTCACCCCACCCCGATTCGAAATAGCGTTATGCGCTACACCACCTGGAAGTGACCTCGGTGCGCCACCCTATGTAGGTAATGCTCATATAGTACTTTTTGAAGATTTGATCTTGCAAAAGCTACAGGTACGAGGAGGGGGGTATGCTCAATGGACTGATTACCGTAACCTGGAGCCAATCACTACTGAATTCTATCCAGGTTTTGGGCTGAGTGGTAATTATCAACTGAGAATGGTGGGAGTGGGAGTGAGTGGCACTGAGTATGTGAGCGCGGGAGTGGTATTCCCTCCTCTCCAAGAGTGTCTTAACAGTTCTTCTGATGAACAGGAGGGAGTAGGGCTGTCTCTGGTGGTCAATTATCCAGAGCCTGAATGTGGAAAACTCTCAGGAAGGGCACTCGTCTCCGTAGAAGCTAAGGGCGTCATTATTCAAGAGCTCAAGTATTATATGCAAGAATCAGATGCTCAAGGATTCCAACTCTTGCGAACTGTTGAGGGAACAGGCGGGCTTACCATTGATACCAGCGCTATGGCTGAAGGGAGCTATCCGATAAAGGCAGTGGTAAAGTATATACAATCACTTTCAACTGGGGAAAGGGAACTCACGGGTACTCTCCTGGTTGATCATATGCTTCCAGAGGCGGGCATGAGCTACCCCAGGGAGTCTGCAGAAGTCTGTGCAGCCAAAATAAAAGACCTGAGGGGAGACTGGTACGGTGTCGCGGTAGAAGGCATGGCTACTGATAACCACAGTGTAAATCGCTATGAGCTCTACTATGGGATTGGAGAGCATTCTGCGGGCTGGATTCCTGCGGAAACGAGAACGGGATGTGACAAAGGAACAATATGCCCTGTGCGTGTCAAAGGATCCACGCAAGGCATGCTGGCAACCTGGGATGTGACCAATCTCGATAGATCAATCTGTACCCTTATGCTTAAGGTGATAGACAGTACAGGGAATGTGAGCTGCGCTACCACACCGGTGCTTATTGATACAACAGTCACACTAGACGTAACCGCTGATAAAAAACTTTTTTCACCCAATGGAGATGAGGTTGCTGATGAGGCAGGTAGTACCTATACCCTTGATGAAGATGCCATGGTGTCAGTGCAGGTGTTTGAGAATATTTTAGGTTCAGGGAATCCGGTACTGGTGAGAACGATTATTTCAGAGAAGCCTACCCCCGCAGGGACTGAGACAGTGCTCTGGGATGGAAAGAGTGATTCAGGGTCAGCGGTTGCTGATGGCTTGTATGTAATAACGGTTACCGCAACAGATAATTGTGGGAATACGAGAGCCAAGAGCACCGTTCCTCTTGAGGTAGACACCACACCACCAGTAGTCGCAATTACCTCTCCGCAATCAGGAAGCCTCTACGCTACCATGGTAGAGGTCGCGGGGACAGCGATTGATCAGAATTTTGCGAGCTACCGTCTTGAGGTAGAAGAACACAGCAATCCGGGTACACTTTATCCCGTAGGAAGTGATAGTGCACCACGTGAAGATGCTGTCCTGGGGAGATGGAATAATTTTGGCCAGCTGGGTCTATGGAAATTAAAGCTTAACGCCTCGGATAAAGTAGGAAACACGAGTGAAAAAAGTGTTACAGTTGCTATTCAGGAGAGGCCACAGTTGATCAAAGAGCTTAGCGCTCATCCTACTTTCTTCTCCCCAAATGGTGACAATCTTAGAGAAACGACAGAGATCCAGTACGGACTCACTGAGCAGTGCAATGTTATCATGGAGCTATTTAATGAGAGCGGGGTGTTGAAAAAAACCGTATACGCTGAAAACAGTTCAACTGGTCGCCACTCATATTGGTGGGACGGCAAAGATGATGCAGGTGTACTTGTTGCCGATGGCAGCTACACGATTATGCTCACCGCAGCACTCACCTCAAACACCTCTGTGACCCAGAGAGAGTCCATTGGTGTAGTGCTTGATCTAACTCCCCCGCTGATTGATTTTACGGATCCACTTGAGCTGTCGTACCTTAAAGACACAGTAGAGGTAAGGGGAACCATCTATGATAAAAACCTGACTGAATATACCATCTCCTGTGAAGGTGAGGGTGGTACAGTGCCTTTAGATGCGGCGCAACAGAATAGGGAGAATTATACGTTCGCTACTATCGTAGAGCTTGCTGAGAACACTTACGTCTTGGAAGTTCAGGCAAAAGATGCGGGTGAGATAATAACAGAGAAGACTACCACCTTTACCATCGATAGGACTCCCCCTAAGCTCACCTTATACTCACCAAGAGAAGGGGAGGTTTATGGTTCAGGCAAAGACGCCGTTGAGATCAGGGCTTCCATAGAAGAAAAACATCTTAAGTGGTGGTCACTCCGGTATGGCGTGGGCAGTATGCCGAATGAGTGGGTTGAACTTGCAGAAGGTGAAAGCCTGCCACAGGATCAGAGGGTTTTTACCTGGGACGTGGGTAGAGCGAGCGGGATACTTGATGGCGTCTACACCCTTTCCTTCTCAGTACGGGATAGGGCAGGGTGGGAGGCAGAGGCCATGGTTAAGATTACCATAGACAATGTACCGCCTGTGGTTGCCGTTCTTTCTCCTGCAGAGGGTAGTTCCATTAAAGAGGCAGTAGAGATTATAGGCACTGCCTCTGACCAGAATCTTGATAACTACTCAGTAGAAATCTCATCAGGGGAGTGTAGCAGCGCGTTTAAATGGACATCCATTGCTACTTCGTCTACTTCAGTTGAAAATGGAATACTTGCTATTGTAAGGATGCTTCCTCCTGATGGCAGCTACTGCCTCAGGGTAACGGCAATGGATAAAGTGGGAAGCAAAGCGGAGGTAAAGATAAACCTCGTCGTGAAGACAAAGCCGCCTCTGCCACCGGCGCTCTCAGCTGAAGTAATAGATAAGAACGATGTCTCACTCACCTGGTCGCACAACAGCGAGCCTGACCTCGCCGGTTATAACCTCTACCGTGATGGTCAGAAAATCAATAGTGAACTGATAACCGTTACCTGTTATTTAGACCAGGACCTTGAAGAGGGCGGGTATAGCTACATGGTAAAGTCAGTTAACAATGTCAGCAGAGAAAGTGAGTCTTCCAATCAAGTGGTGCTTATAATTGATCTCACCCCGCCTGATTCACAGATCAGATCTCCCCAGGATGGTGCGCTGGTGAGCGACTTTGTTGAAATCCGAGGTGTTGCCTATAGCGAAGATGACTTTAAAGAGTACCGTATCTTTATGGGAAATGGGATAGCTCCCACAAACTGGAGCCTGCTCAGAACATCTCCCGTGCCCACCTCGTATGGTACCTTGGCTTGGTGGGATACGTTAAGCAGTGCAGCAGACCATTACTCTCTCAGGCTAGAAGCTGAAGACCTCGCAGGTAATATCAGCGTGGATCAGGTGACGGTCACCGTTGATAATGCTTCTCCTCAGTCACCTCTTCTCCTCACCGCGCTGGCTGACGGTTCAAATGTGAACTTAAGCTGGACGGCGTGCACTGAACCAGACCTGGCTGGCTATCTGCTCTACCGGAATGGGCAGCTCGCAAACATGTCTGGAATCGTGGTGGGTGATGTGAAACCCTACCTGCTCAGCAGTACCGGCTATAGAGATGCACATTTGCCTGACGGGAGATTTGCATACTATCTGGTAGTCATGGATAGCGCAGGTAATCTGAGTGAGCAGTCCAATACCGTAGTGGTAGAGATAGACATCCATCCTCCTCAAACAATCATTGTTTCTCCTCCTCATGGCCACACCTTTGAGAAGGCGATCGCAGTCAAGGCAGAATCATCTGATCTTGATATCGCTCAGGTAAAGTTTCAGTACAAAAAGGTAGCTGATAGTTCCTGGACTGACCTGGGCAGTCCAGTGGTGACACAGCCCTTCGTTATTCAACTCGATCCGGTAAGCCTCGGGTTTACCTTTGGCGGGTATCATTTAAGGGCAGTAGGCAGTGACAGGGGTGGGAGAACAGATAATGCACCTTCATTGATCACTGTTATCTATACTGACCTTACCCCGCCTGACCGGCCACGTGAGCTCAAAGCGCTCACTGATGGGAGTGTGGTGACTTTACACTGGATAGCCAATACCGAGTCAGACCTTGATGGGTATAATGTTTACCAGGTGTCAGGTGAAACCAAGCACAAACTCAACCAGATGCTCATAAAAACTCTTAAGTACCTCCATTCGGGTCTCCAGGATGGCCTTTACACCTATGAAATTACCGCAGTTGATACTTTTGGCAATGAAAGTGTCTCCTCTCAGCCGGTAATGGCGAAGGTCTACAGGCCTGTGGTCAATCAGCCCTATACCCCTGTGGCAATGTCTCCGCTCATGATGAGTGGAACAGGTGCTGCAGCTAACGGAACGGTTGAACTCTTTTTAGATGCGGGTGCAGGGGTTGAACCTCAGGGTACGGTAGCTGCCGATGGTGAGGGAAACTTTATACTCAATGCAGGGCTTACGCTCGGTGAGAACAAGATAATGGTGAAGGCGACGGACAGCGCCGGCAACATCAGCAAACCTTCAGATATGGTTATGGTTATCTACAATCAACCGCCGGCGCCCCCAACTGGTCTCAAGGCAGTGGTGAATGGTCACGCTGTTACACTCACCTGGAATCCCAACAGCGAACCTGACCTCGCCGGTTATAACCTCTATCGTGATGGTAAAAAATTAAACGTACCTATGTTTTTGAACTCCGGCACTACCAGTGCCTCTTCTAACAACAATGATGCCTTAAGGGCCTTTGATAACAATCTCGCTACCTACTGGTACGGATATCTTAATGATGATACCCACCTTGCCTGGTGGGAGGTAAACCTGGCATCATCGGAGTTAATCAGAAGTTTTGTGATTGAGTGGAATGAGTCCGCTTTTTACGGACTCTGTGCGGCAAAAGATTTTGAGATTCAGGTATGGTCTGGGTATGCCTGGATCACTCAGGCAGAAGTGACGGATAATGAGCACAAGGTGAGTGTGCTCAATTTCAGTGCTCCCTATAAGACCGACAAGATCAGGATGGTGGTGACTGCTGCAACTACTGGAACAAGAATTGAGATAGCCGAGGTGAGCATTAAGAAGGATGTCCTTATAACTGGAGCATCCTATGAGGATACAAACCTTCCCGATGGCTTCTATCATTATCAGGTTACTGCGGTTGACTACTATGGATTGGAGAGCCTGCCCTCAGGTGAGGAGACGGCAAGCGTTGGTGAGGTGATACCTCCCGCACCGCCGGAAAATCTGGTTGCTACCGCTACCGGATCGGATATCATCCTCGGCTGGGCAGCCAACTCCGAACCTGATCTGGCAGGGTACCAAGTCTACCAACGTTCCGGTGCGGAGTGGACAAAGGTACATGTCGGCCCGGTGGTAGCAAACACTTATACGCATTTCGGCCTTCTCAATGGAACCTATACCTACCGGGTCAGTGCGATTAATAGCGCGGGCAATGAGAGCTTGCCTTCTGGTGAGGCATCTGCCACGGTGAATGTTGCACCACCTCAGGAACCTGTAAATGTTATCATTACCCCTCTACCTGAAGGTAGCGCGCTTAAAATTTGCTGGGACTACAGCGCAGGAGTTCCCACCGGATACAATCTCTACCGCAGCACTACTCCGGGAGGCCCTTATAGCAAGGTGAATGATGAGTTGATTACCGCAACCTGCTATCTTGATGAGGGACTAGAGAATGGCGTAACTTACTACTATGTGGTGGTTGCCGAAGACTCTCTGGGTAATGAGGGCGTTTCCTCAAGTGAGGTAACCTCGGTGCCCACAGATACCGTCGCGCCCTCAGAACCGATCTTGTTTTATCCTACGGTGAGCGGAAGGCCGATAGCGGTTGACCGAAATAAGGTTGATATTGCGGGCTGGGCTGAGCCAGGTGCATCCATTGCGCTCTTTAGAAGTGAAGCCCCACTCGGTAAAACCACTGCCAGGAAGGAGAATTTCATACAAAGTAGTCCACTTGAGATAGTGGGTATCTCTGGAGTAACCATTTCAGCTGACGGAAAAACACTTGTCTTTGCTGCCTACGATGCATCTGCTTCCAATGATGCTATCTGGCTTAAAAATCTCATCACAGGGAGGGTTTCAAAAATCATTAGCAAAGGTTTTTCACCACAATTATCGCCTGATGGCAAAAGGCTAGCCTATGTATATGACGATACTTCAGGAAGTTACCGTATCGGTATCTATGACCTTGAAAGTGGTGGTACTCACAATCTGACCGACGCCACCGCAGTTAATGAGGATTCTCCTTTCTGGTCTCATGATGGTAATAAAATTATCTTTGAAACCGATAGGGGAGGGAGGAACCTTGATCTCTGGATCAATGACCTGACTATAGGAACACTCACCCAAATCACCAGTGGTATGGAAGTCAGATATGCGGAGTTCTCCCCGGATGGTGATAAAGTTGCTTACTACACCTACGAGTCTCTCTATCTGGTTCATCTGGCAAGTGGTGTTACTACTCAAATAGATGATCAGATTAGTCACTATGGGGATACACCCCCTTTGAGTTGGTCTCCCGATGGCAGCAGGCTGGGTTTTGTCTCCACTAGAAGTGGGATGCCTCAGGTCTTCTCCTACGAGCTAAAAAACTCAAGGGTTAACCAGCTTACTGATGTCTTACACGGGGTTACGCTGTTCTCTTGGTCACCTCCCGACGGTGAGCATATCGTCTATGCCACCCAGGTAAACAATAATTTTGAGCTGTGGTTCAAAGGTGACAACGTCCAGGGTGAGAGCAGGCTGCTCACCGGGCTCGCATCTTCTCAGATAGAGTTCCTCTCATGGATAGCAACGGGTGACATCTGCTACCTTGCGTCCAATACCTTGTATAAGATGCAGTGTGAAGGGTATTTCAGTTTCTCAACTATCGAATTAAAGGTAGGGGAGAATAGTTTTAACGCTACGGCAACCGACATGTCAGGAAATCAGAGTAACACTTCAGAGGCAATGCTCATCATGCTTGATGCCGCCCATCTTCCTGACCTGGAAACCCTGCTCAGTGATATCTACATCTATCCCCTTTCTCCCTTAGCGGGGGAAGAGGTGGCAGTGAGTGTCTATGTACGAAACAGAGGAGCGGTAGAGGCAGAAGATATAGGGGTGAACATCTATCTCTGGAATCCGCGGGGAGAGGTGGAGTTGCTCCAGTCATTGACCATCCCTTACCTTAATCCCGCTTCTCAAAAGCTTCTCAATCTCATCTGGGACAGCACCGGCAAGGCAGGGGAAAACACCCTGATTGTAGAGGTGGATGGTGACAATACCATCTTTGAGGCATCTGAGGATAACAACTTTGTAGCGAGTGACTTATACGTGGCAGCGACGGAAGGGGTGGCAATGAGCACTGCTTTGGATAAAACGAGCTACCACTGCCATGAAGAGGTGAATATTGATATCAGTCTCCATAACAGCGGATTTGAGAGAGGGGTTGAACTACAGGTGCTGGTAGAAGACGAGGATGGCGCAATCGTTGCGGTTGTTGACACCATAGTTACCTTGCTCCCTTATGGCTGGGAGGAGAATTACCACCTTTTCTGGAACACCGGTACTATCTATGCCGGAAGCTACAGAGTGAGAGCGGTGTTAAGGGATGGAGACGAGGTCATTGCAGAAAATACTCTTCTCTTCACCATTGTTCCCGACCTTAGGGTAACAACAGTCGTCTCAACTGATAAGACACGCTATGGAGCCAATGAAGAGGTGATGTTAGAAGTTATGGTAGAGCAGAATGGTGAAAATTATAGCATCCCGGCTCTGGAGGTAAGGATGGCAATTACTACAGGGGATATGCATGTTCTCTTTGAAGAAAGGAAGGGGGTAGTTAACCTGCTTGACGGTGTTCCTGCCACCGTGCGTTCAAACTGGAATACTGGGTTTACTTCACCTGGTAACTACCGGGTAACTGCTGAGCTGTATGGTGATAGCAATCTCCTCGCCAGCGATTCCACAACCTTTGACATTAACCCCTCTATGGTGATCACCGGAACCTTGAAGGCATCTCCTGAGGTAGTTTCTTTAGGAAGTGAGGTACAGGCGGATTATTCTGTCACCAACAAGGGGAATGTTACAGCACACGGTCTCTCTCTTACCATTACGATTATGGACCCCAATAGCCAGACGGTGATTGATACTAAAGATGAGTTAGTAGACCTTAACCAGGATGAGACCAGGAGAGGGCAGGTAGTTTTCTCCACCCAGAGCTACATACCCGAGACCTACCTGATGGTGCTTGAGTATGAAGATCAGGGTAAAAACTATCTTGACGCAGATACCTTTACTGTAAGGGATGAGACCAATGCCGGTGATTCACCTCTGGAAAAGCTTAGCGGCAGCTTAAGCGCCGAGCCTCTACAGGTGTGTTCAGGGGAAGAGGTTTCCTTACACTATACCATCGCCAGCAGTGCTGATCAGGATATGGGTGGACTCAAAGTGATGGTGGTTATCGTTGATCTCAATGCAGGGATGGTTGATCGTACCTTTGAACAGACCATAACCCTTCCTCGCCTAAGTACCATCCACGGTGATGTTACTGTTCCCACCTCCTCAGTTGATCCTCGATCTTACCAGGCGCTCCTGCAGGTGGGTATCGTTTCTACACCGGAGCCAAAGACCCTGGGGAAAGTCGACTATCACGCAGTTCCCGATAGCGCACCTCCTCAGGTGGAGGTGACGGGTGTGGCAGAAGGAGGGATGTATAATGTTCCCGTTACCCCGGTGATTAACGTTTCAGATTGCCTGCTTGATACGGGGAACTATTTCTTAGATGGCGCACCCTATGTTCCTGACACGACTATCTCGGATGTAGGAGTGCATATACTGCGCATATCTGCTTTAGATAAGGGAGGGCTGATAACTGAAGTCACTATACATTTTACTATTGAATCGATAGACCATAGTCCACCAGAGATAACGATAAGCGGTGTGGTTGATGATGCCTGCTACGGTGGTGAGGTTACGCCGGTCATTACGGTTTCCGATTCCAATCTTGATACTGTAGCCCTGACTTTAAATGGCGATGCTTTTGAGAGTGGGAGTACAGTGGTTGATGAGGGAGAATATCTTTTGTATATCGAGGGGAAGGATAGAGCGGGTAATACCTCACTGCGTGATATTTCCTTTGTGATTGATAAAACGCCGCCCGTAATTACCATACACGGTGCAGTTGATGGAGAGACCTATACAAATGCAGTAACCCCGATGATAGAGGTGTCTGACCTACACCTTACTACCTGGGGTGCAACCCTCAACGGAGAGGTGTTTATCTCAGCCACTACCATCGTTGATCCGGGAGACTACACGCTTGTAGTAGAGGCTTCTGATTGTACAGGCAACCTTTCAACCTCAACAACTCACTTTAGCATAAAGGTTATCTATCTCTATACTATTTCCGACTTTGTGATCTTTGCCTTGAATAGCGCTTCTATCAACAGCAATGCCCATGTTGCGAGCGGTGATCTAGGGGTGCTCAATGTATCTAATGGCAATTATCTCACTCCCGGGTATGAATTAGCCATTGATAGAAATGTGTACCTGGGTAATGGTACTACTATCTATGCGGATTCTGTTAAAATTGGTAAAAATACCTCGATTGATACTGTTGCCTACAATCAACTGCAAAACGCAGGAAAAATAAGGGGCAGTCTGATTACCCCCTTAATCCTGCCGCTTGATATCGAACTGCCAGAGTTCCAGGAACCAGCACCCGGAACTGATGATTACTATGTGTCCAAAAATAAATTCCTTACCCTTAGCGCTGGTTCCTATGGCGAGGTTGTGGTGAGCATAAACAGCATCTTACTACTTACTGGGGGCACCTACCATCTGGAAAATCTTACGCTGGCACACAATGCGGTACTGCTATTCACACATCCTACCAATCTCATCATCAGTGGCTGCATTACTGCAGAGCACAATGTGTATATCGGACCAGAGAGCGGTTCAGAAATTGCAGCGGGTGATATAGGTATCTTTGTCAATAGCGAAAATGGAGACCCCGATGATCCGCATTCAGAGCTAAGGGCTGTGAACATAGAGCATAATGCGCTGATTATTGCTACTATCTACGCCCCCCGCGGCACCATTTCCATCGAGCGCAATACTGCCTTCAAGGGCTGCCTCATCGGCAAAGACATCTTAATAGATAGAAACTGTTACCTCAGTCTGGATAAGGATTGAGAAAGGAATGGTGAATAGTGAATGGTAAATCGTAAAAAGGCTGTTGCTCAAACAAAAATTCCTTTGAGCGGTCTTTAAAACGTTTTTTGCGAATACATCTTGGCGAAGCGGAAGATCAGCGATTTCAACTGTATGAGCCCTCGGGGCGAGTTTTGAAATCGCCTGGAGCGAGCCTTAGTTGTATCAAAAAACGTTTTAGACAAGCGAAAAGGGATTTGGGCAACAACCTGTAAATGGTAAAT
>Ga0209253_10000503_pt1 | contig 33851 bp, 31 predicted proteins | sample FrelakmetBRP12BR_FD_187145 | JGI IMG/M metagenome (GOLD analysis project Ga0209253, IMG submission 187145) | Freshwater lake sediment microbial communities from the University of Notre Dame, USA, for methane emissions studies - BRP12 BR (SPAdes)... | ecosystem: Environmental > Aquatic >... | reverse complement strand
AGGAACGCGCGGATACCGTTAATCATTGCGGTCAGACCGCCCTTGACCTTGCCATTCACCATGCCGCTTACGATGGCACCGGTTTCCATGGCTTTCTCCAGATCGTGCCATGCAGTCAGGCGCTTGGCCTTGTCGCGCGACAATCGGGTTTCGCCATAACCATCTTCCAGGGCTTCGATCGCGACGGTGACAAAATCACCAGGCTTGACCTCGATTTCGCCCTTGTCATTCTTGAATTCTTCAACGGGGATAAAACTTTCGGATTTGAGTCCCGCGTTCACGACTACGATGTTGTAGTCAACACGCACAACTTCGGCGGTAATTACTTCGCCAATGCGCATTTCCTGGCGTGTGAGACTTTCTTCAAACAGTGCGGCAAAACTTTCTGGGGAACTGGTTGCAGGGGAAGCGGTCGTCATTGTAAAAAATACCTGGTTTAAAATCCCACCCAAACAATCATCTGGCGGGGTTGGTTGGTTAATGAATTTGCCTGAATACGCAACTGGCTTCGCTCCCTGCCTGTCGAACAGGGACGATGTGCAGCACCATGGTAATCAAACAGCCTTTGCGCAGATTTCGGCGTACAGTCTCAATACCTCATCCACCGCTTGGGTGATATTAAGCGAGGTCGTGTCTAGTAAGCTTGCATCTGCGCCCTGTCGCAAGGGTGCCACGCTGCGATTGCTATCACGCGCGTCGCGCTCCCGGATATCCTGCAAAAGGGTGGTGATATTAGCATCGATCCCTTTCTCCATCAACTGTTTATAGCGCCGCTGCGCGCGCGTCTGGACGCTGGCGGTAAGAAAAATCTTGAGGGATGCGTCAGGAAACACCACCGAGCCCATATCACGGCCATCCGCCACCAAGCCGGGAAGCTGGCGGAATGCACGCTGCCGCTGCAATAACGCTGTTCTGACCCGGGGATAGGCGGCAATACTGGAAGCCCCGTTGCTGCACGCCTCAGCACGGATGGCATCAGCGACATCCTCACCTTGCAACTGGATCTCCGCACCGGCAAAAACGACCTCAAGATCTCTGGCGATATTAGCCAGTGCCATCTCGTTGGCCAAATCGACCTCCGCGCGCATAGCCGCGAGCGCTACCAGACGATAAAGTGCACCGCTGTCGAGATAATGAAACCCCAGTTTTTCCGCCACCCGCTGTGCCACCGTACCCTTGCCGGAAGCAGAAGGGCCGTCAATCGCAATCACCGGAATATTATTCACGTTCATGAAAGACCTCAATAAGTCCCTATAATTAAGGGCTCAACTCCGGACTATTGCAGAAAATTTCTCGAAATAATCGGGAAAAGTCTTGGCCACACAATCCGGATCGTTGATGCGCACCGGCGTACCCAAAGACGCCAGTGAGAAACACATGGCCATGCGGTGATCGTCGTAAGTATCAATCGCCGCATGCGCAACAAGATGTGCCACCGGGGGCGTAATGCGCAGAAAATCCGCCCCTTCTTCCACCCTCGCACCCAGTTTGCGCAACTCCTTGGTCATCGCCGCAAGCCGGTCGGTTTCCTTCACCCGCCAACTGGCGATATTGCGCAGCACGGTGATGCCGTCGGCGAATAAGGCTACCACCGCTAGCGTCATGGCGGCATCGGGGATATGATTACAGTCAAGATCTATTGCCCGGAGTCGCCCTGATTGCGGTGCGCGCGCCTCGATCCAGTTATCCCCCAGGGTGATGCCTGCCCCCATTTGCTCCAGCGCCGCAGCGAAGCGTACATCGCCCTGAAGACTGCCCCGGCCCACCCCTTCCACCCTCACCGGGCCGCCGCCGATGGCACCGGCCGCAAGAAAATAAGAAGCAGAAGATGCATCCCCTTCGACAAATATTTCGCCGGGACTCCGGTAACGCTGCCCACCGCGCAGGAGGAAGCGTCGCCATTCCTCATTCTCGACCTGCACGCCGAAACGCGCCATCAGGGCGATGGTCAATTCGACATAAGGCTGTGAAATCAGCTCTCCCGTCACCGCTACCGTCAGCGTTTTACCAGCAACCGGCGCGGATAGGGGCAATGCCAGCAGCAAACCAGTCAGAAACTGGCTGGAAACGTTACCCTTCACTGTCACCATGCCCGCATGTATGCGGGCAGGCTTTATTTCCAGCGGCGGAAAACCTTCACTGCCGAGATAGGTTATCTCTGCGCCCAATTGCCGTAGCGCATCCACCAAATCGCCAATGGGGCGCTGATGCATGCGCGGCACCCCAGAAAGCCGATAGTGCCCCTGCGCCAGTGCCAGCACGGCGGTGAGCGGACGAAAAGCCGTGCCGGCATTACCCAGAAACAGATCTGCCTCAGTAACCGGAAAACGCAGCGGAAATTGCCCGCCTACACCCTGCACCCGATAATCATTGTTGCCGGTCCGAACGATGGGCACACCCAGAGCCTTAAGCGCATCCAGCATCCGCACCGTGTCGTCGGAAGCAAGCAGATCAAGCACATGGGTAACCCCTTCCGCAAGCGCAGCAAGCAACAGGATGCGATTGGAAATGCTTTTGGAACCGGGCAGATGCACTATGCCCTGGGCGCTGTGGACAGATGGGAGATCAATAAATTCCATTACGATTGGCCCGGATGCATCAGAAATCCGCACAATGATCGCGCCGGATTATGCGAATTGAGTTAATTAATTTATTTCGAGCCAAGCGACTTCATCAAATTATCCCTGAGCGAGCGCATCAGCACCATCTCATCTTGCTCGACCAACTCTGTAGTACCTTTCCTCCAATCACCATACAGTAACCCGATGGAGCACCCGTTCAGATTCATCGGCAGCAGGATGAAAGCCCGGACATCCGGCAGCGTTTCGGTAAGCCAAGACGGTATGCTTGCCGCCGACTTGGACCCAGTAACATCTGCGATGAACACATCCGTATTGTTGGCCAGCGCCAAATGGAACACATCGGTCACATAGGCTTCGGGAAAAGACAGGTTCGGCAGTGTTTCAGGCATCGCATTACCAAAACCCACCCTGCCCTTGAAAGCATCACCATCGCGCAGAAAAGCAGCCACGCGGTTGAAACCCATGCCGCCATACATGGTTTCGAGTACCAGGTTCAACATGTTGCCGAAATTCGCCCCTCTGGCCAGTGCATTCATGGTCTCACGCACACCTGCGTCCAGTTGCTTGATGGAATCAGCCGGCTTGCCATGCGGCATGCTGACAGCCTCCAGAATGGAGGACTCCCTTGCATCGTTAATGGCGAGATTCACCGATTCTATGATGGTTTCGACCGGAACCAGCAAAGCATTGCTGTAAAGGGACGCGAGTTCCGTCAAATCATTGCCGGCAACCTTTTGGGTTAGCGCCGCCGCCGCCTCCCCTGCAAAACTGGCCATCATTCTGAGCCAACCCGGAGAACCGGGAATACTGGTCGCAACAACTGAAGGCGGACTCATCATGCTGTTGGCAATCTTCTTGGGCAAGCGCCAGTTTTTGGCGAACTCTTGCGAAATTTCATCCAACGTGATGCCAATGATCTCCAGTGCGGCCTCGTTCTTTGACAGGGACCTGCTATCAGAAACCTCCTCTACTCTGGACCATTCCTCGGGGAAGTAAAATACTACAAGCAAACGGCCAAGATGATGCATAAGCGCGCATACAACAGCTTCTTCGGCGTTTTTTATGTGAGCCTTCGTCGCAATCTCTCTGGCAATATCGCCAGCCAGCAGCGCCTGTGTCATTTCCGCGCGAGCCGCTACAGAGTCGGGCGCGCTGCTGGAAAGCGTATCCACCAACCGCACGCTAAGTACGAGATACGAGAGCGCATCAGATCCGATGATCATAGCCGCCTTGCTGATGGTCGTTATTTCCCCGCCGATTGACGCATACATGACGGAGTTGGCCAACCGGATTACCTTCTGTGTCAAGGCAAAATCGCTTAATATGATGCCGGTGATATCCGCGATACTAAAATTCTCGTCCCGTGTCATTTCGGAAAAATTTTGCACTGATTTTGACAGGGCGGGAAAATCTCCCTTTTCTTCCATGCGCTTGCGTAAGAGCGTAAAGAATCCGGCTTTCCCATCACTAAGAGTTGATATCAGTGTTGTCATAGTATAAATTTTTCCCGGAAAGTGGCGACATCCATCAGCCTGCCGGCGAGATATCCCTGGACCAGATCACAGCATTTCAATTTGAAAAATTCCAACCGCCCTTCAGTTTCCACCCATTCTGCCACCGCCAGCAACTCCAATCCCGCAGCCAAACGAATCATTTATTTTCTTGAATCCGTCCAGATTAAGGAAAAGAATGACAAGATTATTGCTTCCGCGACTGGCGGTATTGATACCGACACTGATTCAGTCGTCACTGAGCAGCCCTCTGTCTGGAGGGCATCATGGGTGGAAAGATGAGCAAGCCGGGCTTCGTTTTCCTTCCAATGCGAAGCAACATAGGCGACGAAGACATATTCGTCGCGCCCCTCCATGGCAATCCACCCATACCGGCAACACGCGCTGTCGCAGCAGGCGGCAAACAAACGACCGCTTTCCCCCGGTGAGTGCCACCTTATCCTTCGCCACCGTAAATATTGACATATCCTCGGACTGGACGAAGAACCTGAGTGCCTCCCCCACCGAGCTTGTTGCCATCCCAGGAAACTCCTGGGATGGTGCTGATGCCCGCCAGATGATACTGTCCGCAATAATGCGCACGGTGAAATCAGTCAGCAGCGATAGGGATTTGAAAGAGACCAGATCACTCACGAAAGTTTGGCCTTCTCCTGCCATTCTCAGGAATTCGGCGAATTATAAGCTGAATAACAAACCTGCAAATAACGGCAGTCTAGCATATCGTGATACAACCCCAATACGGAGCTCTCCCGCGGCAAATTTCCATTAATGGGTTGGCGGGTAAGTTTCTCAGTCGAGATAAAGTGCTCTGCGAAGAACCCAAAGCTTCCGGCAAAACACTAAGGTAAGTGCCATTGCCATAATAGCTAGCCAACGAACCATACTTTTTGCTGAAACCTCATTTTGGCAATACCGTCTTATTTAGTTGATTGAGAACTACAATGCTCTCTCTTACAGCAACATCGAGAAATAGTGAAGCCTCTACTGAAAAGGCCGCTATTAGAACTAACCCGTCTTAACCAGCCAATAACAGCTTGGCAATAACTCCTCATCAACGTTAATATCTTGCACTGTCCTCATCCCCCCATGATTGGTCAAAGAGCCGCCAATTCCAGCATCGAGAATGCGATTAGCCGTCGATGTGTTACAACAGTAAGGGAACCCGATTTTATATCCACAACAGCTTCGATTAATTTCAAATCAGAAATGTGTCATGAAAAGGAGGATCGGGATGATTAGGCGCAGATATATACACGTTCTGAGCATGCTGGTGGCTTTGTTTTGTGCTTCAACAAGCACCTGGGCCAACGTGAAAGAAAGCGGTCTCATCACCGCAGCCGGAAAAGGTAATCTTCCCGGGGTCAAGACAGCGCTCGCCGCCAGGGCCAATGTGAATGCCAAAGCTAATAATGGCATCACGGCGTTGATGGCGGCATCGGAAAATGGCCATGAAGAGATAGTGGAAGCGCTGCTCGCCGCCAAAGCCGACGTGAACGCCGCAGCAAACGATGGAGCCACTGCGCTAATGGCAGCATCGCAAAGCGGTTTCCATGAGGTGGTGCAAATACTGCTTGAAGCCAAAGCCAATGTGAACGCCAAGGCGGTCGATGGCAACACCGCATTGATCGTTGCGTCGCAGAAAGGGCATCGGCAGGTGGTACAGGCGCTTCTCGCCGCCGGCGCCGATGTGGCCGCCCGCAGGAATGACGGCCTCACGGCGTTGATGCAGGCGTCACAGGAAGGGCGCTGGCAGATAGTGCAAATATTGCTTGCCACCAAGGCCGATGTGAACGCCCAGCTCAGCAACGGCGCCAACGCATTGATGCTGGCATCGCAGATGGGCCACCTAAGAGTAGTGCACGCGCTGCTCGCCGCCAAGGCCGATGTGAACGCCAAGGCTGTCAATGGTGCCACCGCACTGACATTGGCATCGAAATACCAGCACCAGGAAGTGGTAAAGCTCCTCAAGGGGTCGGGTGCCAAGTAGGGAAGCTGAGAAACCAGCTTTTGTTCCCAAATCTGCAGATCTTAGAAGCTCTTAGATCAGGCTGCCTGCACCGGGACGCTGCCACGCTGATCGATGATGCGATTCATCTCGTTCACGTAAACAAGTCGCGGTTGATAAAGGCGCAGTTCCGGCTCGGAATAGATTGCATAGGCCGCAATGATCAGAATATCCCTTGGGCTGGCCTTGTGGGCAGCAGCACCGTTTACCGAGATTATCCCCGAATTGCGCTGGGCACGGATGGCATAGGTGGTGAAACGTTCACCATTAGTGATGTTGTAGATTTCGATCTGCTGGTACTCACGGATACCAGTAGCGTCAAGAAGCACATCGTCAATCGCGCACGAACCTTCATAATCCAGCTCCGAGCGCGTCACGCGTACCCGATGCAATTTGGCTTGCAACATGGTTTTCTGCATGGTTGTCATTTTACATTAAATTCAACAGGCGAATTATAATCAATCTGCAATCTGCGATGGCGAGACTTTAGGAAGCGTTGCAATTGTTTATCTGACTAGTTAACATCGGCAACGTGAAAGCGTCGGCCTACCGTCCGTCAAGAAAAAGGTGCCTCAATGTCACACTGGTTCAAAGATAACACGCAATCCATCGGCCATACCCCGCTGGTCCGGCTCAACCGTATCATCGATGGTGCACCCGCGACGGTGCTAGCGAAAATCGAGGGGCGCAATCCAGGTTACTCCGTCAAATGCCGCATTGGTGCAGCGATGGTCGAAGATGCTGAGCGCCGCGGACTGCTCGGCCCCGGCAAAGAACTGGTGGAGCCGACTAGCGGCAACACCGGCATTGCGCTAGCGTTCGTCGCTGCTGCACGCGGCATGCCACTGACCCTGACCATGCCGGAAACTATGAGTCTGGAGCGCCGCAAGCTGCTGCTTGCCTACGGCGCCAGACTGGTGTTGACGGAAGGTGCGCGCGGCATGAAAGGCTCGATCGAGAAAGCCGAAGAGATCGTCGCTTCCGATCCCAGTCGGTATATCCTGCTGCAGCAGTTCAAGAACCCTGCCAACCCGGCTATTCACGAACAAACCACGGGGCCGGAAATCTGGAATGATACTGACGGCGCCGTTGACATCTTTGTCGCCGGCGTGGGCACTGGCGGCACCATTACCGGCGTTTCACGCTACCTCAAAAAAACCAGAGGTAAGGCAATTGTTGCGGTTGCGGTCGAACCCTCTGCCAGTCCGGTACTCAGCCAACAGCGTGCCGGTGAGCCGCTGCAACCTGCGCCGCACAAGATTCAAGGTATCGGTGCGGGCTTCGTCCCGGACAACGCGGATCTCTCGCTGGTGGATGAAATCGAGCAGGTCAGCAACGAAGAGGCAATTCTCTACGCACGCCGCCTTGCGCGTGAGGAAGGCATCATCTCCGGCATTTCATGCGGTGCTGCGGTAGCGGCGGCAGTCCGCCAAGCCAGACGGCCGGAAAACGCGGGCAAAACCATCGTCGTCATCCTGCCCGATTCCGGCGAACGTTATCTGAGCACCATTCTTTTCGAAAACGTGTTCGACACTCACGGGTTGGCGGCATCGTGACAGCCCCAAAAAAAACCAATGAGCCAGCACTGATGGAAGCACATCTGGAGACCGGGGCGATTGTGGCCGAGTTGCGCGCCCTGCGTGTGGCCTCGCTGGAACACCGGCAGCGCCACGACCGCCCTCCCCGGCTTCCCTCGCGCAAGACATTGGCCGACATCGCAGATGGGCTGAGCGCCGCGCTGTTCCCGAACCGCCTGGGCTCGCCGGAACTCACTGATGGGGACGTTGATCACTATGTCAGACAAACGCTGGATACAGCACTAAGGAAATTGCAGCAGCAGGTGCGGCGCGAGTTGCATTATGCCGCCAACTCTGAAACCGACAGCAACACGACCCAAGAACAAGCGACCGCGATTACGCGTGCGTTTGCCGGGTGCCTGCCGCAGATACGCAGCCTGCTGGATAACGATATCTACGCAGCCTACGAAGGCGACCCGGCTGCGCGCAGTGTCGATGAGGTATTGGTCTGCTATCCGGGCATTAGCGCCATCATGTACTACCGGCTTGCCCATGAGCTATACCGTCTGGAGGTTCCGTTGATCGCGCGCATGATTTCCGAAATTGCCCATTCGGCCACCGGTATCGAGATCCATCCGGGTGCGCAGATCGGCAGCAGTTTCTTCATCGATCACGGTACGGGTGTCGTCATCGGCGAAACCGCCATCATCGGCAAAAACGTGCGACTGTACCAGGCTGTAACCCTCGGCGCCAAGCGTTTCCCGGTAGATGAGCACGGTGCGCTGGTGAAGGGCAATGCGCGGCATCCCATCGTTGAAGATGATGTTGTCATCTACGCGGGCGCCACCATTCTCGGCCGCATCACCATCGGCCGCGGCTCGACCATCGGTGGCAACGTCTGGCTTACACACAGCGTTCCGCCTGGCAGCAGCATCTCGCAGGCGCAATGAGGTCTGTAAAGACGTTCCGGAATTTAGTGCTCCGCCACGCCGGCGCCACGCACAAGTAGCATGCTGTTGCCGGTCATCAGTTGCTCGATGTCCACCAGGATCAGCATGCGCTGCTCCATCATGCCGAAGCCGAGGATGTATTTGGCGTTGAAACTGGACGCAAAATCCGGTGTCGGCCTTATCTGTTCAGGTGTCAGGGTAATCACGTCGGATACCTTATCCACTACTATCGCCACTACCCGCCCTGCCAAGTTGAGGATAATCACTACGGTTAACTCGTTGTATTCGACCTTGCCGAGGTTGAGTTTGATGCGCATGTCCACCACCGGCACAACCGTACCGCGCAGATTGATCAAGAACTCGGGTGCATTGGCGATCTTTGCCACCGCATCATAGCTGCGGACTTCCTGCACTTTGAGAATCTCGATGCCGTAATCTTCCTTGCCCAGCGTGAAAGTCAGGAAATCATTCGTTTCACTGCCTGCCATCCTGGCAGGCAAAGTCACCGCAGCGACTACTGTTTGCATTGCCTGTGTCATGTATCTCCCCTAACAATAGGTGCAACTTTTTCCAGACCTCCCCGTCCCGAATGTTTCATAACAGGCGGAGCATGGCATTTCAATAAATTCAACTGATACCCTGTGAGCATGAAAGATCCATCTGCCTATAACTCAGTCGAGTCTTCATCACCGCCAGCGGCAGTCATTATCGCCATGGCCGGGAGTGCTCGCCTGCCCCTAATTAGCGAAGCCGGGGTTAATTCCTTGGCTTCCCCTTTCCTGGCAGATCTGGCAGCAGGCAACCTGCCGACGAAGTCGCTGCGCAGTCGTGGCTCGGCCTGCTGTGTTGTCAGATTGACACAGGTCACCTTCTTCAGGAATTGTTCGAATGATTCTGCTGGCATAGGTCGACCAGAAAGATACCCCTGCACTATGGTGCATTGGTACTGGCTCAGAAGCTGTCGCTGCTCCTCTGTTTCCACTCCCTCGGCGATCACGTTCAAACCGAGACTTGCCGATATTGCAATGATGGCTCTTACTATTGCTGCATCGTTGTGGTCGGTGGCAATATTGCACACAAACGATTGGTCAATCTTGAGGCTGTCTATGGGAAACTTCTTCAGATAACTCAGATTCGAATAACCCGTGCCAAAATCATCAATTGCGATCTGTACTCCCATTTGCTTGAGTATTCGCAGGGTTTCCGTAGAACAGTAGGCATTGGCACCACTTCCTGCTGCTCTTTCAGAAATCGGCATCAAACAGCTTTCTGTGATCTCGAGCTCCAGAAATTGCGCCGGCAATCCGCTTTCAGCCAGCGCTGCGGTCACCATTTGGATCAGGTTGGGCTGCACGAACTGTCGAGCGGAAAGGTTGACAGCTATCCGGATCAGGGCAGCGCCTGCGTCATGCCAGCGTTTCATGCTGGCACAGGCTTCGCGCAAGACCCATTCGCCAATTGGAACGATCAAACCGGACTGTTCGGCAATTGGGATGAACTCGTCCGGCAAGATCAAACCGTGCTTGGGGTGCTGCCAGCGCAACAATGCCTCTGCGGCGACAATCCTGCCGCTGTTCATTTCAATCTGGGGTTGATAGAACAGCATCAATTCGTTCCGTTCCAACGCGTACCGCAGATCGTTCTCCAACGCCATGCGCTCGAGGAAATGGCTGTTCATACATGCGGCATATAACTGGTAGCCGTTTCTTCCTTGTTCCTTTGCGTGGTACATCGCGGTTTCAGCATTCTTCATCAGCGTTTCAAGTTTGTCCCCGTCGTCAGGGTAGAAACTGATGCCGATAGAAGCTGAGACGAATAGCTCTTGCTCTCCAACTACCACCGGTACTTCAAACACCTGCATAATCTTGCTTACCGCAGCAATAGCGTCTTGTGGCAAGCTCAAGGATTGCAAGATGATGGTAAATTCGTCTCCGCCCTGCCGCGCCACCGTATCATTTTCCCGCACGCTCCGTGCCAATCGCCGCGCAACCTCCTGTAGCAGCGAATCACCGCCTGTATGACCGAGTGTGCCGTTGACAAGCTTGAAACGATCAAGATCAACGCACAGCACCGCCAGCATCTCCCGGTTACGGTGCGCATTGGTGATGGCCGAACCGAGACGTTCCTTGAACAGCACCTGGTTTGGCAGCCCTGTCAGGTCATCATGAAATGCCATTCGATGAAGTCGATCTTCCATTTTTTTCTGTTGGCTGATGTCAGCAAGGACCCCAATATAATTCTGCACCTTTTGCTGTTTATCTCTTACAGTCGAAATATTCAGTATCTCAGGATAAATGTCGCCATCCTTGCGCTTATTCCAGACTTCTCCTTCCCACTTTCCCGTTTCTGTGATTGACTGCCACATGGCAGCGTAAAAGGCTCTGTCCTGAAGCCCGGACTGGAGAATCTGGGGGGTGTTGCCGATCAGTTCTTCCTGGGTGTAGCCAGTGATACGAGTCAGCGCAGGATTGGCGGCAACGATGGTGCCTTGTGCGTTGGTGACGACAATGCCCTCCTGGGCATTGTCGAATACTGTCGCAGCCAATCTCATCTGGTTTTGCATCTCTTTGATTAGACACTGTTCACGCTGCACACCCAAGCTAAAGCCGATCTGTTGTACGGCCAATGCGAGCAGGGTGCGCTCTACAGCAAAGGTGAAACTGTCCGCCAGCCCGGAACACACACACAGCGCACCGATACAGCGGTCTTCAACAAATAAGGGCTGTATCAGCATGGAAGAGGCTTGCACTTTGACTGTTATATCCCTCCAGATGTCACTGTATTCTTCAACAGCCGCCACTCTGACATGGACGGGCATCCGACTGCGGATACATACGCCCACCGGATTGTTCCCATCCGCCGCACTATCCCAGCGTAGACCCGTCTCAGGCAGAAAAGAAACGGCTTCTCCTTCCGCTGCCATCACCCTGATGGTCCCATCCGTTTCGGCATAACCTGCCCATGCCATCCGGTAAGGCCAGTGGGAGGCTAGCTTGCTACAAACCTCCCGCAGGATGTCTTTCTCATCCGCGTGCCGCGTCAATAAGACATTGTGAATCTGCAACATTAGGCTCATTAGCAGGTAGTTACGGTCGGCTTCAATTGACATGAATTCTCTCCGGGAAATTCGCTATACAGATCTCTTGGATTGGTGATGTTACGCCACGAATATCCGCAACAACTGTCGGAAGATGCTGAATATCAGTTAGGAAAAGAGAAAAATGCTTGTCAGAAAATTCTTATAGCCCCCATAACCGGATAAAAATAACATTCAATCCGCTCAAGATAGGCAGGATTGAGTCGTTAACAAGACACGCGTCATTTAATCTGCTGCATGAAAAAGATAAAGAAGCAAAGCAGCACGGATGGAAATGACGACTTTGCCGGGACTACCAAGCAAGAGAGAGCCGTGACCCAGGACGCAAACAAAAATATGAACCAACTCACAGAAATCGAGGCTGCCAAATCACCCCGCGAGGCAGAGAAGCAGCCGAGAAGCCAGCAGATACAAGCTGGGTGGGGGGCGCCGACAGAAACGGCGCAACTCCTCCACGAATTGCTAGTTCGCCAAATCGAACTGGAGATACAGAGCGAAGAGTATCAGCGCGGCTTGCAGGCTGAGGCAGAAGCTGGGCTGGCAACCGGGCTGGCGCGCTACACTGATCTCTATGACTTTGCTCCCGTAGGCTATTTCACTCTCGCGCGCAACAGCACGATTGTGCAGGCGAACCAGACCGGCGCTTCCCAGCTCGGCCGGGAACTCACCCAGCTGCCAGGCACCCGCTTTAGCCTGTTCGTTGCCGAGGCCGACTTACCCGCCTTCACCGCCTGCCTCGAGCGGATCTTTACGACCTCGACCAAACAAACCTGTGAATTGACGCTGGTGCAACAAGGCCAGCCTTCACTGGTCGTGCAGTTCGAAGCCATGCTTTCCGCTAATGAGCAAGAGTGCCGTGCCATGACAATGGACATCAGCGCACGCAAGCAGGCGGTAAATACACTCGAATCTTCACTAGAGCAAGTCAAGCTGATTCAGAATGCTATCGACGCGCACTCCCTCGTCGCGATTACCGACCGACGCGGAAAAACCATCTCCGCAAATGACAAATTCTGCGCTGTCTCCAGGTATTCGCATAAAGAATTGCTCGGTCAGGATCATCGCATCCTCAACTCTGGCTTTCACCCTAAGGAATTTTTCCAGGATCTATGGACGACAATTGCACAGAAAGGCATCTGGAAAGGCGAGATCAAAAATCGTGCCAAGGACGGCTCCTTCTTTTGGTTGGACACTACCATCGTGCCATTTATCGATACAGCAGGCAGGCCGTATCAATATGTCGCCATTAGCACGGAGGTCACGCAACGCAAGCACCTGGAACAATTGATGGAGCAACAGATCAAAGAATTGGCACGCTCCAATGCCGAGTTGGGGCAGTTCGCGTATGTGGCAACGCATGACTTGCAAGAGCCGCTGCGGGCGGTGGCCAGTTGCGTCCAACTCCTCAAAAAACGTTTAGAGGGCCAGCTCGATGCACGCACCGAAGAGTACATCGCCCACGCGGTGGACGGCACCGTGCGGATGCAGATGCTGATTGACGATCTGCTGACCTATTCACAGATCAACGCCGACCAAACCCTCGTACCCGTGGATTGCACGGCGCTGCTGGACAACGTGCTGAAAAATCTCACCCTGGCCATTGTAGAGAGCGGTGCGGTGATCATCCGTGAACCGCTGCCCACGGTGGGTGGAATCCCGTCCCAACTGACGCAGATATTCCAGAACCTGATCAGCAACGCTCTCAAGTTCCGTGGAGAGCATCCACCTGAAATCTGCATCGATGCGGCGTTCAAAGCCGGTGAGTGGGTATTCTCTGTCGCCGACAACGGCATCGGCATGGAGTCGCAGTATTCCGAGCGTATCTTCCGCATGTTTCAGCGCCTGCACACCCGAACAGAGTATCCGGGTACCGGTATCGGTCTGGCGGTTTGCAAGAAGGTAGCCGAGTGCCACGGTGGACGCATCTGGGTCGAGTCGCAACCGGAGCAGGGCTCCACCTTCTACTTCACCATTGCGGAAAAGAGATAACTCTCTATGAGCCCTGAAAAACAACACCGCCCTGTCGTCATCTTGATGGCCGAGGACAACCCAACCGACGTGATGCTGACCAGGGAAGCGCTCGCCAACGCCAAGCTGCTCCACACACTGCACGTGGTCGAAAATGGTATCAAAGCCATGGAGTTCCTGCACCAGCAAGGCAAGTATGCCGGGGCACCCTTCCCGGACATAATTCTGCTGGATTTGAACATGCCCCGAAAGAATGGCCTGGAGGTGCTGGCTGAAATCAAAATCGACGTAAAGCTAAAAAATATCCCGGTGATCATCCTTACGACCTCGAGTTCCCATGAGGACATCGTCAAAGCCTATGACAGCCATGCCGATTGCTATATCAGAAAGCCGATGGACTTTGATAGCTTCGCCCAGGTAATCCAGTCAGCGCTAAATTTCTGGTCCCGGCTCGTTACTCTACCAATGCGCACAGAGCACTAAAACTTATGAATGCTGACAGAATTCAAGTTCTGCTGATCGAAGACAGCCTGACAGACGCACTGTTCGTGCAGGACGAGTTGATGCACGCGGCAGAGGGACAATTCGCTGTAACCCATGTCGAGCGACTGAGCCATGCATTGGAACAACTGCGGCTACAGCACTTCGACATAGCGTTACTGGATCTCAGCCTGCCAGACTCGGACGGTCTCGAGACGTTTAACCGGCTTCACAATGCAGCCGAGAACGTTCCTGTCGTGCTGTTGACAAACCGAATCGATGAATCGCTTGCTCTTCGTGCGCTCAAGAACGGAGCACAAGATTATCTGATGAAAGAAAAGGTGATGAGTGGCGTCTTGCCACGCATCATCCGTTATGCCATTGAACGTAAACGTTCGAAGCAGGCTTTGTACGAAAGCGAAGCGCAACTCCGCGACCTGTTTGACGGTACCAGCGACCTCATCCAGAGCATCGCACTGGATGGGCGCATCCTTTTTGTGAATCGCGCCTGGCGCGAGATGCTCGGTTACTCCGAGGAAGAGATAACCGCGCTGAACATCTTCAATGTGATTCACCCAGACCAACACGAGTACTACCGCAGGTGCCTGCAGCGGCATCTATCAGACAAAGGCAGCGAGATAGTGGAAACCGCTTTCCTGACGAAGGATGGGCGCATTATTGCAGTGGAGGGCAACGTGACGGCACACCTTGAAGATGGCAAGGCCACGGCGGTGCGCGGCATTTTCCGTGACGTAACGAAGCGCAACGAGATGATGTCGAAATTGCAGACGCTGACGACGCACTTGCAGAACATAAGAGAAGAAGAAAGGACCAGAATTTCCCGGGAAATTCATGATGAACTGGGAAGTATGCTGACGGTGATGAAAATGGAACTGGACTGGCTTGCCAAAAAAGTTGACGCCAACCCGATGCATGAGAGGATCCTGTTGTTACACCAATTATCCGGGGAAGCCCTGGGGGTCACGCGCAGAATCTCGCAGAATTTGCGACCCAGCGTACTCGACAACCTCAGACTCGGTGGCGCTATCGAATGGTTGGCGCATGAATTCGAGCAACGTCTGGGGATAAGCTGCCGCCTGGCCATGAACGCAACACGTCTTCCCCGCCTGGATGATAGGCATAACACAAATGTTTTCAGGATTATTCAGGAAACGCTTACCAATATAGCGCGGCACGCCCATGCGACAGCCGTGGAAATCGAGATTGATGAAACCGATGACAATATCGCGATCGAAATCAGGGATAACGGCATAGGCATCACCAAGCAGCAGTTATTGAATCTGCAGTCTCTCGGGATTGCCGGGATGTATGAACGCACCAAACAACTGAATGGCGAGCTGAAAATCAATGGAACTCCCTCGCAGGGCAGCACTGTACAACTGCGGATACCGCTCTTTAACTTTGCACCGTCGGCACAGATGGAGAACAGGCCATGATAATCAAGCTCCTGCTAGCCGATGACCATTCCCTTCTGCGGAACGGCCTGAAGCGGCTTTTTAGTGAAACGGCGGATATCGTGGTCGCCGCCGAAGCGGTGAACGGAATTGATGCCCTGGAAAAAATGCGCCATAGCGAGTGGGACGTGGCATTGCTCGACGTCAACATGCCGGGCATGAATGGACTGGAAGTACTCAGACGCATAATGGCGCATGATGCACAAAATCGAGTGCTGATGTTGAGCATGTATCCTGAAGACGAATATGCTATTAGGGCAATGCGCGCAGGTGCATCCGCCTACCTCACCAAAGACAGTCCAACAGATCTGCTCATGACTGTAATCCGCCGCTTGGCAAACGGCGGGAAATACGTGAGTCCGGAACTGGCCGAGAAACTGCTGTTCAACCCCGATTCATCTTCGGGAGCACCGTTGCATTCCACACTTTCCGATCGGGAGCTCCATGTTCTCAGATTCATCGTCGCTGGAGTGTCCTTGACATTAATCGCGGAGCAACTGTCGCTGAGCGTAAAAACCGTGAGCACTTACCGTTCCCGTATCATGGAAAAGATGAACATGCAGAATAACGCCCAGTTGATCCGCTATGCAACCCAGCACCAATTGACGGAATAACCTTCTGTCAGTCCCGCCAACTCCGGATTTCACGGCCAATATCACTCCTGTAACCACTCCTGTATCATTGCAACAAAAGCAGCGAGGTTGCTTGCATGAATGAATTCGTGTTTGCCAGGGTGCTGCATGTGCTGGGCGTGGTGCTGTGGATCGGTGGCGTGGCGATGGTCACTACCGTGTTGCTGCCTGCTGTGGTGCAAATGAAATCCGCAGCGGAACGCCTAGCATTTTTCGAGCACATCGAACGCCGCTTTGCTACGCAAGCGCGCTTCACCACCTTGCTCGTCGGCTTGAGCGGGCTCTACATGGTGCATCTTCTCGATGCCTGGAACCGCTTCGCTGAACTGCGCTTCTGGTGGATGCACGCCATGGTGCTGGTGTGGCTGGTGTTCACCCTGATGCTATTCGTGCTGGAGCCGCTGGTGCTGCAGCGGCAGCTTAAACAGCGCGCACAGCGTCATCCGGAAAAAACTTTTGCACTGATCCAGCGTATGCATTGGCTGCTGCTGAGCCTGAGCCTGATCACTGTGGCCGGCGCAGTGGCAGGCAGCCACGGCTGGATGCCATCCGTGAGTTGAAGATGAGTTATGCAGCATTAAAAATGATTCATGTCGCCAGCGTGATTCTCAGCTATCTGCTGTTTACGCTGCGAGGGGTATGGATGATGCAGGACTCCAGTGCGCTGCAACGGCGCTGGGTAAAGATCGTGCCGCATGTGATCGATACCGTGCTGCTGCTCAGCGCCATTGCGCTAGCCGTGACGATCCACCAGGATCCGGTAAACGATACGTGGCTTAGTGCCAAAGTCACCGGATTGCTGCTCTATATCAGCCTCGGCATGGTGGCATTGAAACGCGGCAAGACCCGTAAAGTCAAAATCACTGCATGGATTGCGGCCCATGCCGTATTCTTTTATATCGTGCTGGTCGCGCTGACCAAGAACCCTACGCTGCTTTAACCCAGCTTCAGATGGCGGGTGTCCGCAACCACCTTGCGTACCGGCAATACCCCTGCCAGACGCGCTATGACCCGCTCGGCAGTCAGGCGATACGTTGTCAGCTTGCCCCCATAGACTGTCAGCAGGCGTGGATGATCCTGCCGGTCGGGATGCAATACTGTTTCACGCGAACGCGCGTTGATGGACAGCACGTTGTCCTGAGTCTCGCTCCCGCTTGCAGGCAACACCCGTAAACCCGTCATCGTTGCGAGTACTGGCTGCTCGCTACAATACTGCGGAAAATAACGTGCGAGCGTCCGCAGCAAATAAGCCTGTTCCTGCGGCAATGGCCTAACATCGGCCGGGTCGCCGTGATAGGCTGACTCGGTGGTGCCTACCAGCGTGTTGCCCTGCCACGGCATCACAAACACCGCGCGCTTGTCTTCCGCTTCCACATAATAAATTCCCTGCGTGAGCGTACCCGGCACAACGAGATGTGTGCCCTGCACCAGATCAATCCCGAGTCGGGCAGGCGCCGGGGTAATCCGGCCCAGCACTTGCTGCACCCATGGCCCGGCCGCGTTCACCAGCACTGTCGCCGCACAGGTCTCGATTTGTCCGTTGTACCGGTATTCGATGATGCTGTCGCGCTTGCCGTTCTGACCCAGGCGGGCGCCGGTGAAGGTGGCGGGCATTTTCAGTTGTGCGCCCATCTGTTGCGCCGAGCACATCACCGCACGGGTCAGCGCCACATCATCGGTCTGCGCATCGCTGTATTGAAACACCGCTTGCAGATGGGTGGTATCCAGCCCGTCCAGGTTTTGCCACAGGCCTGACGGCACCCGGCGAAAACGTACTGCCGGCTGCAAGCCACCCAGCAGCGCATAAAGGCTCAACCCCGCGTGCAACAGCCACGGGCGGCGGGTGGTATCACGATATACCGGGATGTAGAAGGGCTGGAGCTTGACCAGTCGCGGCGCCAGTTCGAGCAGCAATGCGCGTTCGCGCAGGCATTCACGCACCAGTGAAAACTGCCCGCTTTCCAGATAACGCAGCCCGCCGTGTATGAGCTTGCTGGAGCGACTGGAGGTGCCGCTCGCAATCCCGCTCTGCTCCAGCACCAGCACCGACAGACCCCGCGCTGCTGCCGCTTGCGCAATACCCGCGCCGTGGATGCCGCTACCGATGATGACTAGGTCGTAGGATTCCGCCATCTGTTTTGGTATCTCTGATAAAGGCTGGAGCGGAGAGCTTACCCGCATCCCTCTGGTAGGACAAACTATCGCGGCAGTGTCATGGAGTGGCGCCCTATTTTGCCTTGAGCGAGTCCCGGCAAAAATGCTATAATCCCACGCTGATCTGGCTCGGCAGGCTCAATTACAAGCCTGCAGTCAGGTCAAATTCGCATGCCCGTCAATCCCAGGGTGCTCTCTCCATACAGGAAATGAGAGTGACTATGACGGACAGAGGCTTAACCCTATAGGAGAAGTTCATGTCAGTAACCATGCGGCAAATGCTGGAGGCGGGTGTTCATTTCGGACACATGACCCGTTTCTGGAACCCTAAGATGGCGCCTTATATTTTCGGCCATCGCAACAAGATACACATCATCAATCTGGAAAAAACCTTGGCAATGTACCAGGATGCAATAAAGTACGCGCGCCAATTATCGGCCAACAAGGGCAATATCCTGTTCGTCGGCACCAAGCGCCAGGCACGCGATATCGTGCGCGAAGAAGCGCTGCGCTGTGGCTCCCCCTACGTGGACCAGCGCTGGCTGGGCGGGATGCTGACCAATTTCAAGACGATGAAACTGTCCGTCAAACGCCTGCATGACATGGAGGCAATGACACAGGACGGCACCCTCGACAAGCTTACCAAGAAAGAAGCACTGGATATTCAGCGCGAACTGGAAAAACTGAATCGCAGCCTGGGTGGCATCAAGGATATGAAAGGCATACCCGATGCCATGTTCGTGATTGACGTGGGTTATCACAAAGGCGCGATCACCGAAGCCAAAAAACTCGGCATTCCGGTAGTGGGGGTGGTGGATACCAATCACGATCCCAACGGGGTGGATTATGTAATTCCCGGCAACGATGATTCCAGCCAGGCGATACGCCTGTATGCACGCGGCATGGCCGATGCTGTGCTGGAAGGGCGCAGTCAGATTGTTCACGAAATCATCAAGAATGAATTTGTGGAAGTGGATGAAGCGATGACGGCAGAACGGTTCGCCGGGTAAGCCGCAAACAAAAAAGGGGGCAGACAGCCCCCTTTTTTAACTGGCTGCGAATATTTTGAATAATTTTGTTGGAGTGGCATATGGCGGATATTACCGCGGGCATGGTGAAGGAGTTACGCGACCTGACCGGACTCGGCATGATGGAATGCAAGAAAGCATTGACTGAAACCGCTGGCGACATGAAAGCGGCGGAAGACCTGCTGCGCATTAAAAGTGGCGCCAAGGCAAGCAAAGCTGCCGGTCGCATTGCGGCGGAAGGCATGATAGGAGCGTATATCGCGGCCGATGGCAGGAGCGGGGCGCTGGTGGAAGTCAACTGCGAAACTGACTTCGTTGCCAGGAATGAGGATTTCATCAATTTTGCCCGTAACCTGGCACAACTGGTGACGACGCAGAATCTGACCGATACCGATGCGTTAGCAGCGGCAACCTTGGTGAATGGCGAAAATGTAGAAGAGTTCCGCAAAGCGCTGGTAATGAAGCTGGGTGAAAACATCAGTGTGCGCCGCTGCGTACGCTATGCGACGCACGGACGGCTTGCTTCTTATCTGCATGGCAGCAGAATCGGCGTGATGATTGATTACACCGGTGGCGACGAGACGCTGGGAAAAGACTTGGCGATGCATATCGCCGCCAGCAAACCGCTCTGCGTTTCCAGAGAGCAGGTGGCGCCCGAACTGCTGGCACGTGAGCGTCTGATTTACACCGCGCAGGCAGCGGAAAGCGGCAAGCCCGCCGACATCGTGGCAAAAATGGTGGACGGACGTGTCGCCAAATACCTCGCTGAAGTAACATTGCTCGGCCAACCTTTCGTCAAAGACCCGGAGCAGACCGTGGAAAAACTGCTCGCAGCCAGATCTGCCAAAGTCGGTGGCTTTACCATGTTTGTCGTGGGGGAAGGGATGGAAAAAAAATCCTGCGATTTTGCTGCCGAGGTAATGGCTCAGGTTAACCAGGCAAAATAAGACCATTCACCGTAACCGAACTAACCGTACCCATGACGACTGCCGCCTATAAACGCATCCTGCTGAAACTCTCGGGTGAAGCTCTGATGGGCGATGACAGCTACGGCATCAATCGCACCGTGATAGAACGTATTGTTGCCGAAATCGCCGAAGTAACCCGGCTCGGCGTCGAGGTGGCAGTGGTAATCGGCGGCGGTAACATTTTCCGTGGCATGACTTCAGCCGAAGGCGGTATGGACCGCGCCACCGCTGACTACATGGGGATGCTGGCCACTGTCATGAATGCGCTGGCGCTGCAGGATGCGCTGCGCTGCGGCGGACTGGTGAGCCGGGTACAGTCGGCACTGCGTATCGATCAAGTGGTGGAGCCCTATATTCGCGGCAAGGCAATGCGCTATCTGGAGGAAGGCAAGATAGTCATTTTTGCCGCCGGCACCGGCAATCCCTTCTTCACTACCGACACGGCCGCTGCGTTGCGCGGCATGGAAATGAACGTGGACATCGTGCTCAAGGCCACCAAGGTGGATGGCGTCTATACCAGCGATCCAGAAACCAACCACGATGCCGTCCGCTACCAGAAACTGACGTTTGATGAGGCCATCGCCAAGAACCTGAAGGTGATGGATGCCACGGCATTGACCCTGTGCCGCGACCAGAAGTTGCCGCTCAATGTATTCAGCATCTTCAAGGCCGGGGCATTGAAACGGGTGGTGATGGGTAAGGATGAAGGAACGCTGGTACGGATCTGAGCAACCGCGCGCTGCAGGACAGTGCAGGTTTTTATTTCCAATCTTTCCGCACGAGATAAATATCATGATCACCGACATCAATAAAGCCGCTGAGCAAAAAATGCAGAAAACCCTGGAGGCATTGAAAGCCGACCTGGGCAAAGTGCGGACCGGGCGTGCTCACACCGGCCTGCTCGATCACATCAGCGTAGATTATTACGGCACCCCCATGCCGATCAGCCAGGTGGCGAATATCAATCTGATAGATGCCCGCACCATCGGGGTTGCACCCTGGGAAAAGAAAATGCTGGGCGTGGTTGAAAAAGCAATCCGTGACTCCGACTTAGGACTGAATCCCATGACTGTCGGCGAGGTGATACGGGTACCCATGCCAGCGCTGACCGAGGAGCGCCGCCGCGACCTTACCAAGGTAGTGAAGCATGAAGCGGAGACCGCGCGCGTAGCAATGCGCAATATCCGGCGCGATGCCAATGCGCATTTGAAAGAACTGCTCAAGGAAAAAAAAGTTGCCGAGGATGACGAGCGCCGTGGACAGGATGAAATACAGAAACTCACCGACCGCCATATCGCCGAAATCGACAAGATGCTGCAAATCAAGGAAACCGAATTAATGGCGGTCTGATCCAATTCAGAACTGCACTCCCCATGCCCACTGTTATCAGTTCAACCCGCGAAATACCTACAACCGGAATAATCCCCCGGCATGTCGCCATCATCATGGACGGCAACGGCCGCTGGGCGAAGAACCGCTTCATGCCACGAGTGGCCGGACACAAGCGGGCGATGGAAACAGTGCGCGGCATCGTCAAGGCCTGCGGCGAGCGCGGTATCGGCTACCTCACGTTATTCGCTTTCAGCAGCGAAAATTGGCGTCGGCCAAAGGAAGAAATCTCTGTCCTGATGCAGCTTTTCATCGTCGCGCTGGAGCAGGAAGTGGCCAAGCTGCATGAGAATGGCATCCGCTTCAAGGTGGTCGGCGATTTATCGAAGTTCGAGCCAAAAATAGTTGAATTCATCCGCAACGGCGAAAGGCTGACCGTCGCCAACACCAAGCTTACGCTTACGATTGCAGCCAATTATGGCGGACGTTGGGACATCATGCAGGCGACCCGTAGCATGCTGGCGCAACACCCCGAATTAGCCAGCAGCTTCGAGGAAGAGGATTTGATGCCGCATTTCGCCATGAGCTACGCGCCGGAGCCGGATCTGTTTATCCGCACCGGCGGCGAGCAACGCATCAGCAATTTTCTGTTGTGGCAACTCGCCTATACCGAGCTTTATTTCACCGATACCCTGTGGCCGGATTTCGATGCTCAGGCGCTGGATCTTGCCATCCAGTCATATCAGCAACGCGAGCGCCGTTTTGGCCGCACCAGCGAGCAGCTCAAAACATCACCATCCACAGAAGGAACGAGAAGAGTTGCGGCCGATCAATCGGCATAACCCTCGCACATTCCCAACCGGTGAAGTTTTTTGTTGGGACCCTCATTCATGCTTAAAACCCGCATCCTAACCGCCGTCATCGCGTTGCTCCTGTTTCTGGCAGCGCTGTTTTATTTGTCGGCGATTTTCTGGATGACATTGCTACTTGCCCTGGTGGTAATGGGTGCAGTGGAATGGAGCAAGCTGGCAAAGTTCTCCGTTGCCCACTCGACCATTTACCTGACATCCACCGCCTTGCTCGGCGGAGAACTACTGTATGTATTGAGCCGGGCGGTTCTGATCGACCCTTACACTACCTCATTCCTGTGGCTCTACGCTGCATCACTGGCATTCTGGATACTGGCTGCGCCAACTCTGCTGAAATCGAACCATCCGATCAAGAGTCCGGTTCTGCTGGCGCTGATAGGCTGGTTGCTGCTGTTGCCGACTGGTCTTGCCCTGTATCAGTTGCGCACCATCAGTCCACTGCTGCTGCTGGGTTTCATGGCAGCCATCTGGATTTCCGACACCGCCGCGTATTTCGCCGGACGCGCATTCGGCAAGCATAAGCTTGCGCCCAATATCAGCCCCGGCAAGACCTGGGAAGGCGTGGCCGGTGCACTGGCAGCAGTTTCCGTCTATGCGCTGATATGGGGGCAGATGGCCGGAGAAGAAACCCAAGTCATGCTACTACTGCCGTTGTTGCTGGCATTGACCGCGCTGGGCATCGTCGGCGATCTGTTCGAATCCCTGATGAAACGTCATGCCAGCGTCAAGGATAGTGGCAATATTTTGCCCGGCCACGGTGGTATACTTGATCGCATCGACGCACTCACTTCAACCCTGCCTGCCGCTGTTCTGGCGCTGCTGATCTTTACTGTCTAAATTATGACTACCATCCGTCATCTCACCATACTCGGCTCTACCGGCAGCATCGGCGTCAGTACACTGGATGTGGTTGCACGCCACCCTGATCGATTTCAGGTCGTTGCGCTCACCGCCAATAACAGTACCGAAAAAATGCTGGAACAGTGCCGCCGCTTCCAGCCGAGTTATGCGGTCATGCTGAATGCAGCCAGTGGGGAAAAATTACAGACGGAAATTCGCGCAGCAGGACTTGCCACCGAAGTGCTGTGGGGAGTTGAATCACTGGAGAAAGTGGCAGCGCTGCCCGAGGTGGATGCGGTAATGGCTGCCATTGTCGGTGCCGCCGGTATACGCCCCACTTTCGCCGCTGCCCGCGCAGGCAAGCAGGTGCTGCTCGCCAACAAGGAAACCCTGGTGATGGCGGGGCGTATTTTCATGGATCTGGTCAAACAGCATCATGCCACGCTGCTGCCGATAGACAGCGAACATAACGCCATCTTCCAGTCACTGCCGCAGCATTTCGCCGGAGATCTGGCCGCAGTCGGGGTGCGCCGCATTCTGCTGACTGCATCCGGCGGACCGTTCCGGCAAGCATCGCTGGCGTCACTGCAACAAGTAACGCCGGAGCAGGCTTGCGCTCATCCCAACTGGGTGATGGGACAGAAGATTTCAGTGGACTCCGCCACCATGATGAACAAGGGACTGGAAGTGATTGAAGCGCACTGGCTGTTTGATGCCTCTCCTGAGCAAATCCAGGTAGTAATCCATCCGCAAAGCGTGATTCATTCCATGGTCGAATATGTGGACGGTTCGGTGCTGGCGCAACTGGGTAATCCCGACATGCGTACCCCGATTGCGCATGCCCTGGGTTTTCCGGAGCGCATTGAAACGGGGGTAACACCTCTGGACATGTTCAAGATCGGCCGACTGGATTTTGAAGCGCCGGATCTCAAACGCTTCCCCTGTCTGGGCCTCGCCTACCAGGCGCTTGCCGCCGGTGGCAACGCCCCGGCTACACTCAACGCTGCCAACGAAGTGGCAGTAGAATCCTTTCTCAAACGTCGCATGCCGTTTACCGCAATTCCAGCCATGATAGAACAAGTCATGCAAACGGTCAGTCGCAAGGATATCGCCACCTTGGAAGATGTCCTGGCAGCAGACCGCGTAGCACGCGAAACTGCGCATGAGTGGCTGGCGTCTCTGGTGTAAAGTGTCCAGAATATCATCCCCCAAAAACGCCCCGGCTGCCGCCAGCCTGGTCATTTTTTTTCCGCCCCGCTCTCTTGCCCCTGTTTACCAGGAGACAGAAAGACGTAGCGCCTCAAGTTTTTTTCCGGAACTCCTTTTGCGTCACATCCATCCTGGCACATTGGCATGACGCTCTCTGTTACGATCATTTCTTTTGTCTTCGCTCTGGGCGTGCTGATCGTATTCCACGAATTTGGCCATTACCTGGTAGCGCGCTGGTGCGGAGTAAAAGTACTACGCTTTTCGATCGGTTTTGGTCGACCTCTGCTGAGGAAACGCTGGGGGAAAGATCAGACCGAATGGGTGATAGCCGCTTTTCCTCTCGGCGGTTACGTCAAGATGCTGGATGAGCGTGAAGGTGAAGTCGCTCCGCAGGAGTTGTCACGCTCCTTCAACCGCAAATCGGTCGCACATCGCAGCGCCATAGTCGCGGCAGGACCCATCGCTAACTTTCTGCTGGCCATCCTGCTTTACTGCTTTCTGTTCATGCTCGGCACCAGCGGAATGAAACCGATCCTGGGACCAGTGGCCCCGACAACACACGCTGCAGTTGCAGCTTTCGAGGCTGGGGAAACCATCGTAAAAATCGGCACCGAGCCTGTGGCCACCTGGCAGGATGTACGCTGGTTGCTGCTGGCGCAGGTCGTGGACAAGTCTCCAGCTGTAACCGTGGAAACGCTCAATCAGCGTGGGGAAATCAGTTGGCGCAAACTGGATTTGAGTAACTTTCACGCCGATGACCTGGACGGAGATTTTCTGAAGAAAATCGGTTTGAGCAGTTATCAGCCCGCAATAAAACCCGTCATTGCCCAGGTGATAGCGGACGGGGCAGGCAACCGTGCCGGTCTGCTGGCGGATGATGAAATTCTGGCCGTAAATGGCGAGCAGATTGCAAACTGGGAAGAACTGGTACGGCAAATACGAGCCAGCCCGGGGCAATCACTGCTGCTGCGAATTCATCGCGGCAATTCCGTCCTCGATATCAGTGTTACTCCTGATACGGCAACTGAAAAAGGCGAGAGAATCGGCAAGATCGGCGTTGGCCCCAAAATTGACCCTGCCGAACTGGAAGGACTGCTGGTAAAAACCAGTTATCCGCTGGGTGTGGCCATGGTCAAGGCAGTGGATAGAACTTGGGAAACATCGGTATTTACGCTGCGAATGCTGGGAAAAATGGTGATGGGAGAAGTGTCGTGGAAAAATGTCAGCGGACCCATTACAATCGCCGATTACGCCGGGCAGTCAGCGCAAATGGGGCTTGCACCTTATCTTGGGTTTCTCGCGCTCATCAGCATCAGCCTGGGAGTGCTGAACCTCCTCCCCGTCCCAATACTGGATGGGGGGCATTTGATGTATTATCTGGTCGAGATCGTCAAAGGCAGTCCGCTTTCCGACACGGCCATGGAGATTGGTCAGCGGGTAGGGATGGCGCTGTTGTTTGCCCTGATGGCTTTTGCCATATTTAACGACATCAGTCGGCTTATCTCCGGTTAAAAAATGAAAATCAGGTATCTGGCCGCGCTTGCCGTCACATTCTGTTCTTCGCTTTCATGGGCAATCGAACCGTTCGTGGTCAAGGATATCCGGGTGGATGGCATACAACGCACCGAAGCGGGCACGGTGTTCAGTTATCTGCCGGTGAAGGTGGGCGACATACTGGACGACGAAAAAGCCGCGGCGGCAATCAAGGCCCTCTATGCCACCGGTTTTTTCAAGGATGTGCGACTGGAGTCGGACAATGGCGTCCTGCTGGTGGTGGTGGAAGAACGTCCGGCCATTGCACAGATCAACATAGTCGGCGGCAAAGAATTCGAGAAAGGTAAATTGAAGGACGGCCTGAAGCAGGCAGGGCTGACGGAATCGCGCATCTTTGATCGTTCACTACTGGAAAGAGCAGAGCAAGAGTTGAAGCAGCAGTACATCAGCCGCGGCAGATACGCAGTAAAGATTACCACCACCACCACACCGCTTGAGCGTAATCGCATCGCCATCAACTTCGATATAGACGAAGGTGAGGTCGCCAAGATACGCAAGATCAATATCGTTGGCAACCATGCTTTCAAGGAAAAGGAGTTACTGAACCAGTTTGTACTCAGAACTCCCGGCCTGCTGACCTGGTTCACCAAGGACGATCAGTATTCGAAACAGAAGCTGGGTGGCGACCTGGAATCGCTACGCTCGTATTATCTCAATCGTGGCTATCTGGAACTCAGCATTGATTCTACGCAGGTGTCGATCACGCCAGACATGCAGGATATTTATATCACGATAAATATTACTGAGGGTGCCAACTATACCGTTTCCGAGATCAAGCTGGCAGGCGAAATGCTGGCGCCTGAAGAGGAATTGCGCAAGCTCATCAAACTGGCGCCGGGCGAAGTGTTCGCGCGCGAGAAGCTGACTGAATCCGTCAAACTCATCACCGACCGACTGGGTAATGATGGCTATGCGTTCGCCAATGTCAATGCAGCGCCGGAAGTAGACAAGGAAAAAAGACAGGTAGGGTTCACTTTTTTTATCGATCCGGGCCGCCGGGTTTACGTGCGGCGCATCAATATAACCGGCAATGATCGCACGCGCGATGAGGTGATACGCCGGGAAATGCGCCAATTCGAAGGGGGCTGGTATTCAACCTCCAAAATCGCGCAGTCCAAGGTGCGTGTGGACAGGCTGAATTTCTTCAATGCCGTCAATTTTGAAACGCCCGCAGTTCCGGGTGCCACTGATCAGATTGACATCAATGTCGATGTCAAAGAGAAACCCACCGGCGCCGTGATGTTTGGAGCGGGCTATGCCCAGCAACAGGGTCTGATATTGACTGCCTCCGTTGCCCAGGACAACATCTTCGGCAGCGGAAAAAACGTCAATCTCAACGTCAGCACCGGCCAGATCAATAAAGTGTACTCATTGTCGTTCACCGATCCTTATTTCACCAAGGACGGGATCAGCGCCGGATTTGATCTGTACAACCGCCACCTCAACACCAATCAACTGACAGGGGTGGGTTCCTTTAATACCGCCACCACCGGTGCCGGTGTGCGCTTCGGCATCCCGGTTAACGAAAATGACACCATCTTTGCTGGCATAGGCGTGGAACAGACGGATATTAAATCGGTAGGCACCAACCAGCGTTACAAAGACTTTGTAGACACTTTCGGGAAGGTCACCAGTAATATTCCGGTCACGCTAAGCTGGGCGCGTGACGGCCGTGACAGCGCCATCTGGACCACCAGCGGCACCACCCATCGAGCGTTTGTCGAAGTGGGTGTGCCAGGCGGAGATCTCCAATACTACAAGGCAAGCTACGCTCTCAAGTGGTTTTATCCCATTTCAAAGGATTTCACCCTGATGCTGCATGGTGAGGCCGGACAAGGCAATGGTTATAATGGACAACCGCTGGCTTTCTTCAAGAATTTCTTTGCCGGCGGCAACACCTCGGTGCGCGGTTACTATATCAGCTCGCTGGGTCCGCGCGACGTCAACGGCAGGGCAATGGGGGGTAGCCAGCGCTTGGTCGGCAGTGCGGAGCTATTGTTCCCGATGCCCGGCATGAAGAACGACAGATCGGTACGCCTGAGTGTGTTCATGGATGGTGGTACAGTATGGGGTCCTGGTGGTGACCCGACTCGCAGGGCGCAGGAGGGAATGCGTTATTCCGCCGGGTTTGCGGCTATGTGGATCTCGCCGATGGGTCCGCTAAAAGTCAGTCTCGCCGAACCGCTGAATGACCAGCCAGGCGATAACATACAACGATTCCAGTTTCAATTTGGACAGACGTTCTAAATTTGGCAATGATAAACCAGGAGAGAAAATTGAAGCAGAAAGCTCAATATCGGCAAACTTTAACCGCTGCATGCATGATCATTGCATCCGCGGCCATTCCTTTCAACGCCTATGCGAGCGAAATCAAGATTGGCATAGTCAATACCGAAAGAGTTCTGATCGAATCGGCACCGGCTGTGCGCGCGCAGAAAAAGATAGAAAAGGAATTCCTGCCGCGCGACCAGGAACTCAAGAAAATGGCTGCACAAGTGAAGGCGCTGCAGGAGCAACTGGAAAAGGACGGTATGGCCATGCCGGAAACGGACCGGCGCGGCAAGGAGCGTGAGCTTGCCAATCTCAATCGTGAATATCAGCGTAGCCAGCGGCAGATGCGGGAAGATCTGAGTCTGCGGCAGAACGATGAATTTGCTGCGATCCAGTTGAACGCCAGCAAAGTCATTCAAGCCATCGCGGAAGCGGAGAAATACGATCTGATCCTGCAACTGCAGGATTCGGTTTACCGGAGTCAGCGCATAGATATTACCGACAAAGTTATCAAAGCATTGGCTGACAAATAATCATGGAAAAAGAAAGCGAAAACCTGAAAGGGGAAAGCATGAGTACCATGGATATTCATGAGATCCTGGAATATCTGCCTCATCGCTATCCTTTCTTGCTGGTAGACCGGGTACTTTCCTGCGAACCGGGCAAGGGCATAGTCGCGCTCAAGAATGTGACCATTAACGAACCCTTCTTTGTTGGGCACTTTCCCCATCATCCCGTTATGCCGGGTGTACTGATCATCGAAGCGCTGGCACAGGCTGCAGCGATCCTGACACTCAAAACCGCAGGTTTAAAAGCTGACAACGACTCAATTTATTATTTTGTCGGGATAGACGGCGCCCGCTTCAAGAAACCGGTGCAGGCAGGCGATCAGTTGCTGCTCAAGGTAGCCATCACGCGGCAGGTAAGAGGGGTCTGGAAGTATTCCGCCCGCGCGGAAGTAGCAGGCCAGCTTGCTACCGAGGCTGAATTGATGTGCACGATGCGGAGTATCTGAGGATCTTCGCAGCAATCTGCGCACCTGCATCAGAAGCCGGAGATCAAGAGAAATGCCAACCAGGAAATTCAACTGGATCTGCGGCGTGGACGAAGCCGGCCGGGGGCCGCTGGCAGGGCCGGTGTTCGCGGCCTGCGTAGTGCTCAACCCTGCTTACCGGATCGAAGGGCTGGCAGATTCCAAAACCCTCAGTGAGAGAAAACGCAATCGACTGGCACTTGCCATCAAAGCGCATTCCATGGCATGGGCCATTGCTTCTGCATCCGTCGATGAAATCGACCGCTTGAATATTCTGCAAGCAAGCCTGCTGGCCATGAAACGAGCGGTCGAGAACCTGGCATTCACTCCCGACGAGGTACTGGTGGACGGAACTCATAGTCCCCGCCTGAATTTCCCAGTGCGCGCTGTCATCCGGGGCGACAGTCTGGTACCGGAAATTTCCGCTGCCTCGATCTTGGCCAAGACTGCGCGCGATACTGAAATGCTGCGACTCCACCAGCATTTCCCGCACTATGGCTTTGACCGGCACAAGGGATATCCGACGGCTGCACACATCATGGCATTGCAACAATATGGTGCATCCAGCATACATCGCCGCAGCTTTGCTCCCGTAAAAAAACTGATAATGAAATGCGAGCTGTGAAAGAGCAGTGTTTGCCGCACCGCTTCAGATCTGCTCACCGGCGGCAATCTTGGATGCGCTATTTGTGATGACGCCAAAATATACTGCTGATAAAATGATCACGATTTGATTTTATATTCGACAACCCACAAACGGTAATAACATGCGCATCGTCAAAGACACCATAGTATCTCTTAGTTATGAATTATCGGACTCGACTGGCAAAATCCTGGAAAAAGCCGATTCCCCAATCAGTTATTTGCACGGGGGCTATGATGGCATTTTCCCGATGGTGGAAGAAGCACTGCACAACATGGAGGTAGGCCATGCCTGCTCGGTTTTCATGGAACCGGAGAATACCTTCGGCGAATATGACAGCGAACTGGTGCGGGTGGAGCCGCGCGATGCGTTTCCCGAGAACATCGCGGTTGGAATGCAGTTTGAAGGTGGCACGGAAGACTCGGATGACGTATTGATCTTCACCGTCACCGACATTGCCGAAGACAAAGTAGTGGTAGATGGCAATCATCCGCTGGCCGGGATGACGCTGCGTTTCGATTGTACGGTTACCGATGTGCGTCCTGCCACTGCCGAGGAACTCTCCCACGGTCACGTCCACGGCCCTCACGGCCATGAGCACTGATTTTCCCTGATTCGACCGACTGCATCTTCAATGCGTAGCGCAGGCTCATCATCCACGCTACTCGTCCTCCATCACCTTTTTCAGCACATAGAGTTGTTCCAACGCCTCTTTCGGGCTTAACTCATCTGGTATGATGGTGCGCAGCAATGCAAGCGCGGGGTGCTCCTGCGGCAGCTCCACCGCGGCGGCGGAACCCACGGAAAACAAATCCTGCTGCAGGTCTCTGTCTACATTCTCCTGCTCCAGTTTCAGCAGATGTTTCTTCGCTGCCTTGATGGCCTGTTCTGGCACACCGGCCAACGCCGCAACTTGCAGGCCATAACTCTGGCTGGCAGGGCCCTCGTTGACCGCGTGCAGGAATACGATATGGTATTTGTGTTCCACTGCATCCAGATGCACGTTAGCCACCTGCCTGAATTCTTCCGCAAGCCTTGTCAGTTCGAAATAATGGGTGGCAAACAGCGTGTAGCACCGGTTCTTCTCCAGTAGATAACGGGCGATGGCAAACGCCAGCGCCAGACCGTCGAAGGTGGAGGTACCCCGCCCCACTTCATCCATCAACACCAAACTTTGTGCGCTGGCGTTGTGCAAAATGTTAGCAGCCTCGGTCATTTCTACCATGAAAGTCGAGCGTCCGCCGGCAAGGTCATCGGATGCACCGATGCGGGTGAAAATCTGGTCCAGCGGGCCGAGACGCGCGCTGTTGGCAGGAACAAAGCTGCCACAATGCGCGAGTAGTGCGATCAGCGCAACCTGCCGCATGTAGGTGGATTTTCCACCCATATTGGGGCCGGTGATGATAAGCATTTGCCGCTTGCTGTTGTCACCAGCACCGAGCCGCACATCGTTGGCGATGAAATTCTCCACTTGCTTTTCTACCACTGGGTGGCGGCCTGCGACGATCTCGATCATGGCCGCATCGGTGAAAATCGGCATGGTGTAATCGAGCGCCAGCGCACGCTCAGCGAAGCTGGCCAGCAAATCCAGTTCAGCAACACCCCGAGCGGATCGCTGTAAATAACCAATGAATGGTGAAAGTGCATCCAGCAACGCATCATACAAAAACCTCTCCCGCGCCAGAGCGCGCTCCTGTGCGGAAAGCGCTTTGTCCTCAAAGATTTTCAGTTCCGGCGTGATGTAACGCTCGGCATTCTTCAGCGTCTGCCGCCGACGGTAATCATCAGGGATTTTCTCGCTATGGGCGTGGGTGACTTCGATATAAAACCCATGCACCCGGTTATACTCCACCTTGAGACTGGCGATACCGGTGCGCTCCTTTTCCCGTGCTTCCAGTTGCAACAGAAATTCACCGCCGTTGTTCTGTATCGCGCGTAACTCGTCCAGTTCAGCATCATAGCCGTCGGCGATCACTCCGCCTTCGCGCAGCACAGCACTGGGTTCTTCACGCAGGGATTCCTCCAGCAGACTGACAAGTGCAGCATCCGGCGCCATGGCTTGCGCCAGTGTGGCAATATATTCGCTAGCACAACCGGCAATTGCGGCGATGACTTCCGGCAGGCGTTTCAGGCTGTCACGCAAACCCGACAGATCCCGTGGACGCGCGGATTTCAGTGCAATACGGGCAGTGATGCGCTCAATGTCCGTCACCTGTCTGAAACATTCGCGCACCGCATGATACGGCCCCAGTCCGGCTGCTCCGATCAAGGCTGACACGCTCTCAAGGCGCTGCTGGACTATGGCATGGTCGCGTAGCGGATGATGCAGCCAGTGCCGCAGCAAGCGGCTGCCCATGCTGGTTGAACAGGTGTCGAGCAGTGATAGCAGCGTGGGCGACGCTTCGCCGCGTATAGTTTCGGAAATTTCCAGATTGCGGCGAGTGGCAGCATCCATCCGCACGTATGCACTATCCCGCTCGACTTGCAGCACCTTGACGTGAACGATGCTTGCGCCTTGCGTGAGCCGGGCGTATTCCAGCAGCGCACCCGCTGCACCCAGCGCTGGCTGCAAGCCGTCGCAGCCGAAACCGGAAAGATCGCGGGTGCCAAATTGGCGGGCGAGATTACGCACGGCGGCATCAACATCAAACTGCCATACTGGCAAATGCTTCAGGCTTAAAATTTTTTGTGCGCCCACGCCGCTAAGCATGGTGACGGTATCCAGTGACTCAGGCAGCAGGATTTCTGCCGGTTGCAGGCGTTCCAGCTCGCTCGCTAAATTATCTGCCGCAGTCTCCATTAGGTAGAGCTGCCCTGCTGCCAGATTAAGCCATGCCAGCCCCAGCGTGGCTTCATGCAGAACCAAAGCCAGCAGCACGCAATCGCGCTTTTCTTCCAGCAATGCGGTGTCCGTCAGCGTTCCCGGCGTGATGATGCGCGTGACCTGGCGCTCCACTGGTCCCTTGGCAGTGGCGGGATCGCCGGTCTGTTCGCAGATCGCCACCGACTCGCCCAACCTGACAAGTTTCGCCAGGTATTGTTCAGCAGCGTGATAAGGCACCCCCGCCATCTTGATCGGCTCCCCTGCCGAGGCACCGCGCCGGGTCAGGGTGATGTCTAGCAACTTGGCAGCCTTTTCCGCGTCATCGAAGAACAGTTCGTAGAAATCCCCCATGCGATAAAACATCAGCATGTCTGGATGCTGTGCCTTGATGCGCAGGTATTGCTGCATCATCGGGGTATGCTGGCTGGACATGAATGGAGTAAATGAAAATTCGCGATGGATAAAACCACACCAAGTATAGAGACGATTACTCCACTAACTTGCGCTCAAGCTTGCTCCGCACGATAGTTCGCCACCAGCCGAAACTCGCTATCGGGCGCAATCTCCACCTCATCCGTAGCAGCGTTGGTAGTCTCGACACAAAGCAGGCGCCGATAGTCATCGTCCTGCAAGTCGCCCATCTCCGCCGAGATCTTCGCCCACGGGTTCCACACCACGGCGGTTTTGCTGCCTTGTGAGGTGATTTGGATGCGGCGGTTGAGTGCGCCGTCGTCGATGGTCAGTGTATTACTGGCGTTCAAATAAATGCGGTCTACTTCGGCGTCGATGGTCACGTCACCTGTTTGATGTTTTTGTACGCTACCGCCACCGGCTTTGTCGAGATAATCGCAGCCGGACAGCCCCGATACTTTGGCGCGAGTAATGTCGCCGACTTTGAAGTAAGTATGAAAC
>Ga0209253_10000502_pt1 | contig 33883 bp, 27 predicted proteins | sample FrelakmetBRP12BR_FD_187145 | JGI IMG/M metagenome (GOLD analysis project Ga0209253, IMG submission 187145) | Freshwater lake sediment microbial communities from the University of Notre Dame, USA, for methane emissions studies - BRP12 BR (SPAdes)... | ecosystem: Environmental > Aquatic >... | reverse complement strand
ACTGGCGGAGAGAGAGGGATTCGAACCCTCGAAGGGCTTTTGACCCTTACGCCCTTAGCAGGGGCGCGCCTTCGACCACTCGGCCATCTCTCCGTTATGCAGAGAGCCGCGAAGGATAGCGGCCTGGCGCTGCCTCGTAAAGCGGGAGCGCTGAAATCGCTGCTTTTCGGGGCTAGACCCGGGGTCCAACCGGGTCAGGGGATCACGGGAACGTGCCCTCGCCATTGCCGCCCTTGGCCTGGCGGGCGGTGCCATCCTGCTCTTCGCGCTTGATGCGCTCGAAGATCTCTTCACGGTGCACGGCAACATCGCGCGGCGCGTTTACGCCGATCCGTACCTGGTTGCCCTTGACGCCCAGCACCGTGACGGTCACGTCGTCCCCGATCATGACCGTCTCGCCCACCCGTCTGGTGAGAATTAACATCCTTTGCTCCTGGCCTGCGCAGCCGAATCAGTCACTGCCGTCCCACCCACCCCGGGCCGGATAGCTTCTGGCAATTGAATCCTCGGAACCTTTTCCTCGTCCCGAGCGACCGCTTGCGACCCCGCGAATTGTCCGGACATCTTCGCCGGCACCCGCAGATTCGCACCATACCCCCAGACGGAAAAAAAGTCAGCCGTGTCGGGATTTTTGGCTCCGTTCTGGCAGCATCGTCACGCGAATCTGGTCCACCCGGACCATCGCTCAGGCTCCGACGCGCTCGCGGACCCACGCCTGGACGCTCTGCATGGCCGCCGGCAGCTGCGCCGGCTGCGTCCCGCCGGCCTGCGCCAGGTCGGGCCGTCCGCCACCGCGGCCGCCAACCTGCTGTGCGACGAAATTAACGAGCTCGCCCGCCTTCACCTGGCCGGTCGCATCGGCGGTAACGCCGGCGATCAGAGTCACCTTGCCGTCCGCACCCGCCGACCCGAGCACGATCACGGCCGAACCGAGCCGGCTCTTCAGCTGGTCCACCGCATTGCGGAGCGCCGCAGCATCGGCGCCCTCGATGATGGTTGCGACCACCTTGAGGCCACCGACCGTGGCCGCCTCGGCGGCCACGTCACGGCCCTGGCCGCTGGCGAGCTTGTCCTTCAGCTGCGCCACTTCCTTCTCGAGACGACGGCTGCGCTCGAGCAACTGGCGTACCTTCTCCTCGACGTCGTCGCGCGAGCCGCGCACCAGCCCCGCCACGTCGCGCAACCGGTGCTCGGTCTGCAGCATGTAATCGAAGGCGCCCTGGCCGGTGACGGCCTCGATGCGGCGCACGCCCGCCGCGACGCCGCCTTCGCTCACGATCTTGAACAGGCCGATGTCACCCGCGCGGCTGACGTGCGTGCCACCGCACAGCTCGGTCGAAAAGTCGCCGATGCGCAGCACCCGCACGTCGTCCGCGTATTTCTCGCCGAACAGCGCCATCGCACCGGCGGCGACGGCATCGTCGAATTTCATCAGCCGCGTCTCGGCCGCCGCATTGCCGCGGATCTCCGCATTGACGAGCCGCTCGATCTCGGCGAGTTCGTCCGGCGTGACCGCCGAATAATGCGAGAAGTCGAAGCGCAACCGGTCGGGCGCGACGAGCGAGCCCTTCTGCGTGACGTGGACACCCAGCACCTGACGCAGCGCCGCGTGCAGCAGGTGCGTTGCGGAGTGATTGAGTCGCGTGGCCTGCCGCAGCGCATGATCGACCACGGCCTCGACCCGGTCGCCGATGCGGATCGCGCCGCCTTCGAGGCGCCCGACGTGCACGTGCGACTTGCCGAGCTTGCGCGTGTCGGTCACGACGAACCGCGCGTTCCCGGCCGCGAGCACCCCGCGGTCGCCAACCTGGCCGCCGCTCTCCGCATAGAACGGCGTCGCGTCGAGCACCACCTGGCCCTCCTCGCCCGCTCGCAGTTCCTGCACCGCGTCCTGGCCGCGGAACAGCGCGACGATGCGGCCGGCGCTTCGCTCGTGCTCGTAGCCTGTGAACGCAGTCTCTCCCTCGATCGTGACGCCGGCACGCAGGTCGACCCCGAACTTGCTTGCCGCCCGCGCCCGGGCCCGCTGCTCTTCCATCGCCGTCTCGAATCCGGCCTCGTCGATCGTGAGGCCACGCTCACGAGCGATGTCGTTGGTGAGGTCCACCGGGAAGCCGAAAGTGTCGTACAGGCGGAAGACCGTGTCGCCTGGAATCTGCTGGCCCGACAGCTTGCCGATCGCGCCGTCGAGCAGCGCCATACCCTGCGCGAGCGTCTCGGCGAAACGTTCCTCCTCCTGCTTCAGCACTCGCTCGATGTGCGTGCGCTGCGCGCGCAAATCGGGATACGCATCGCCCATCTCCTGGTCGAGCGTGGCCACGATCCTGTGGAAGAACGGCTCGCGCTGGCCGAGCATGAAGCCGTGGCGGATCGCGCGGCGGATGATCCGGCGCAGGACGTAGCCGCGGCCCTCGTTCGAGGGCAGCACGCCGTCGGCAATCAGGAACGAGCTCGCGCGGATGTGGTCGGCGATCACGCGCAGCGAGGTCGACCGGCGATCGGTGGTGCCCGTCACCTCGGCGGCCGACACGATCAACTGCTGGAACAGGTCGATCTCGTAATTGCTGTGCACGCCCTGCATCACGGCGGCGATGCGCTCGAGGCCCATGCCCGTGTCGACCGACGGCTTCGGCAGCGGCGTCATCGTGCCATCGACCGAACGGTCGTACTGCATGAACACCAGGTTCCAGATTTCGACATAACGGTCGCCATCCTCGTTTGGCGAGCCCGGCGGGCCGCCTTCGATGCCGGGGCCGTGGTCGTAGAAGATCTCGGTGCAGGGCCCGCAGGGGCCGGTGTCGCCCATGGCCCAGAAGTTCGACTTCATACCCATTCGCGTGAAGCGCGCGGGGTCGACGCCGATCTCCTTCAGCCAGATCTCGGCCGCGCCGTCGTCCTCCTCGTAGACCGTCACCCACAGCCGCCCGGGCGGAATGCCGAGCGTGCCGGTGATGAAGTCCCACGCGTAGCGGATCGCCTCGCGCTTGAAGTAGTCGCCGAAGCTGAAGTTGCCGAGCATCTCGAAGAACGTGTGGTGGCGCGCCGTGTAGCCGACGTTCTCGAGGTCGTTGTGCTTGCCGCCGGCGCGCACGCAGCGCTGCGAGCTCGCGGCACGAGAGTAGTTGCGGCTCTCCTTGCCGAGGAACACGTCCTTGAACTGCACCATGCCCGCGTTGGTGAAGAGCAGCGTCGGGTCGTTGCCCGGCACCAGTGAACTCGAGGGCACGACGGCGTGACCGTGGCCCTTGAAGAACTCCAGGAACGCGGTCCGCAGCTCCGCGCTGCTCATTCGGCGGGTCAGTGGTTGCATGTTGCTCATGATTCGATGTCTTCGCCGGGGCCGAGCGCGGCCCGGACCTGCTCTGCGGAAAAGCCGCGATACTGCAGGAAGCGCGACTGTCTTGCACGCTCGCGGTAGTCGCCGGGTGGCGACAGGCCGAAGCGCTTGCGCCGTGTCTCGCGGGCGATGCCCGCCCAGTCTTCGGCGGCGGCCGCCAGGCCTGCCTCGATGTCGCCGTCCGCGACGCCGCGCTCCCGCAGCTCCATGCGGATGCGCACGGGACCGTGCCCCCGTCCGGCGTGCTGGCGGATGAACTGCTCGACGAAGCGGGATTCGCTCAGCAGCCGCTGCGCGGCGAGCCCCTCGACGACGGTTGCGACGATCGCGGCCGGATAACCGCGCCGCAGCAGGCGCTGGGCGAGCTCGTTTCGCGCGAAATCGCGGCCGGCGAGCAGCGCGAGCGCAGCGGTGCGGACCGTGCGTTCGTCTGCCTCGCCGGTTTCAGCGTCAGGCTTCCTCGGCCGCCTCACCCTTGGCTGCCTCGCCCTTGCGCGCCGGCATCAGCTTCGCCCGGATCACGTTCTCGATCTCGCGAGCCGTTTCCGGGTGCTGCTGCAGGTAGTGACGGACGTTGTCCTTGCCCTGGCCAATTCGCTCGCCCTTGTAGGCGTACCACGAGCCCGACTTCTCGATCAGGTTGTGCGCCACGCCGAGCTCGATGATCTCGCCTTCGCGCGAAATGCCGAAGCCATACAGGATCTCGAACTCAGCCTCCCGGAACGGCGGTGCAACCTTGTTCTTTACGACCTTGACGCGAGTCTGGTTGCCGACCACCTCGTCGCCCACCTTGATGGCGCCGATGCGGCGGATGTCGAGCCGCACCGAAGCGTAGAACTTGAGCGCGTTGCCGCCGGACGTGGTCTCCGGGTTGCCGAACATCACGCCGATCTTCATGCGAATCTGGTTGATGAACACGACGATCGTATTCGAGCGCTTGATGTTGCCGGTGAGCTTGCGCAGCGCTTGCGACATCAGCCGCGCCTGCAGGCCCATCTGCATCTCGCCCATCTCGCCCTCGATCTCGGCTTTCGGCGTCAGGGCCGCCACCGAGTCGACGACGACGATGTCCACGGCGCCCGATCGCACCAGCATGTCGGTGATCTCGAGCGCCTGCTCGCCGTTGTCGGGCTGCGAAACCAGCAGCTCGGTCACATTGACGCCGAGCTTCTCGGCGTAGGCCGGGTCGAGCGCGTGCTCGGCATCGACGAACGCGGCCGTGCCGCCCTGGCGCTGCACTTCGGCGATGGCCGTCAGCGCGAGCGTGGTCTTGCCCGACGACTCAGGACCGTAGATCTCGACGACGCGGCCCTTTGGCAGGCCGCCTACGCCAAGCGCGATGTCGAGGCCGAGCGAGCCCGTCGAGACGGTCTCGACGTCGTAGGTGGCGCTCGCGTCGCCGAGGCGCATGACCGAGCCCTTGCCAAATTGCTTCTCGATCTGGCCCAAGGCGGCGACGAGCGCCTTCTTGCGATTTTCTTCGGTTGCCATTGCTTTGCTCGTGGAGCCCCTGGGGCTCGGTCGGGGGTGAGTGGAATCCGGGGAGGGGCGCATTATTCCACAGGGGGGTGGCCCTCGCTGCGCGAAAAATTCAGTGAAATCAGCAATTTCTCGCAGGGCAATCAGGCCAGGAGCGGCCAGGCCGAAAGCGGCTCGTAGATCGCACCCGGCGGCCCCGTGGTCGACTCGACCAGTACGAACTCGTTTGCCGGCCAGACGAGTGGTTCCGGAGCCGCCACGTCGGGTGGCGCAGCAACGTGACGCGCCAGCGTGAGATGCGGCCGGTAGGTCCGGCGCTCAGGTTCGAAACCGCGGGCCTCGAGCGCGAGGCGCAATGCCGCAACGAGCGTGACCAGCCCAACGGGGCTTTCCCGGGGCGTCAGGCTCAACACGGCGGGCCGGCGCCAGTGTTCGACAGTGTCGAGGACGAGTTGGAACGGCGGGGCACGGACGGTGGACGCCGCCTCAAGTACGGCAGCAACCCGCGATGCGGAGACCGCGCCGAGAAATTCGAGCGTGACGTGCCACTGGTCCGGTCGCTGCGGCCGGCGTGCGACCGTGGCGACGAGCGGGCGAATCCGTTCGACCAATTGCTCACGGAGCCTGGCGTCGGGCCACAACGCGAAGAACAGCCGTCGTGAATCGAGTGGCCGGTTCATGCCTCCAGCACGCCTCGCAGCGCGCGCGCCACGGCCTGCCGGCGTACTGCGTCCCGGTCACCCGGGAAACATTCGAGCGCCGTGCTGATCGTGAGCCCATCAACGCCACGCCTGCCCCAGGCGAACCAGACGGTCCCGACGGGCTTGTCGGGCGTGCCGCCGTCCGGTCCCGCGACCCCGCTGACGGCAACCGCCACATCGCCCCCCCACCGCTCGAGCGCCCCGGCCGCCATTTCGCGGACGACCGCCTCGCTGACCGCCCCCGCCTCGGCCAGCGTCTGCGGATGCACTCCCAGCACCCCGGCCTTGAGCGCGTTGTCGTAGACGACGGCGCCGCCGAGGAACCAGCCGGAACTGCCCGGCAGATCCGTACAGACCTTGGCAATCCAGCCGCCAGTGCACGATTCCGCAGTCACCAGCCGCTGGCCGCTCGCCAGCAAGTGTCCGGCCAGACGGGGCATCAGGTCTGCGACGAAGGGCTCGGGAGGCGTGTCCATGGCCGGATTCTAGCCACCTCTGGACAGCAACAGGGCCGTGGCCTACCTTGCCGGTCCCGGTTCACTCCAAAAGCAGGTTCTTTATGAAGTTTGGCCCGCTGGCAGTCGCCCTGGTCGTGACTGCGCTCCCCCTCGTTTCCATGGCCCAGAGCGCCGGTCTCGCGACCGACGAGCAGATCCTGCTCAGGCAGGTGATGAACGACCGCAAGGCGGTCTATGCGAAGAACCTCGGCCTCACCGAAGCCGAGAGCGCGGCGTTCTGGCCGATCTACGACGCTTACGAGGCCAAGGTGAAGCCGCTCAACGACCGTTTCCTCGCCAACGTGAACCGGTTCGCCGAGAACTACGACACGCTGAGCGACGCCGATGCGGCCGCGATCCTCAAGGAGAAGATGGCCATCGAGAAGGAGCGCGAAGCGCTGAAGCAGGCGTACACGCGCAAGGTCGCCAAGGCTCTGCCGGCAAACAAGGCGCTGCGCTACGCGCAGCTTGAGACCCGCATCGACCAGATGGTCCGGCGCGACGTCTACGGCCTGATTCCGCTGGCCAAGTAACTGCAAGCGCATTCACAAGGAAAGAACGATGAAAAGGATCCTGATTACTCTCGCCGGCCTGGCCGCCTTCGGCGCCACCGTGCCTTCGATCGCTCAGACGACCAACGCCAAGGACGACGTCGAGCTTCTCATCAGCCAGATCCAGACTGACAAGCGGGCCATCGTGCTGCGCACGCTCGATCTCAACGATGCGCAGGTCGCGGCGTTCACACCGATCTACGACGCCTACCAGGCGGAGATGAAGGCGCTCATGGAGCGCAGCGCCGCGATGCTCGACAAGTTCGCCGCGAACTACGGCTCGATGACCGACGAGGCCGCCAAGGAGATCCTCAAGGAGGCACTCAGCCTCCGCGACGACCGCAACGCAACCATGCGCAAGTACGCGAAGAAACTCGAACGCGAACTGCCCGCCGTCAAGGTCCTGCAGTGGGTGCAGATCGAGAACAAGCTCAATACGCTGCTCGACGTGAAGGCGGCTTCGGTGATTCCGATCGCACAGTGAGGCAACGCAAATGCTGAACATCAGACTCAGGCTGGCAGCGGCCGGTGCGGCCGTGTTGCTGGCCGCCGGTTGCGCGAGCGGTCCGGACGTGCGCGCCGACTTCGACCCGGCTGCAGACTTCGGAAGGTTCCGGACCTTCGGCTTCGTTGCACAGGCGGGCACGGACATGGCGGATGCCCGGTCGCTCACGACGACGATGTTGCAGAATGCCGCGACCCGCGAGATGCAGGCGCGCGGCTATGTGTTCGCCGAGAACCCCGACCTGGTGATCAACTTCCAGGGGCGGCTCGAGGAGCGCGTCGACATCGAGTCCCGGCCGGCGCCGAGCATGGGTCCGACCTGGGGATACCGCGGCTGGCCCGGCTCGACCTGGGGTGGCACCGAGGTCACGACGCGCCGCACCAACGTCGGCACGCTGGTGATGGACATCGTGGACCGCGAGAAGCGCCAGGCCGTCTTCCAGGGCACGCTGCAGACCAACGTCTCCAACGAGATGCTGCGCAATCGCGAGCAGACGATCAACACGCTGGTCACGGAGATCTTCGCGAAGTTCCCGTTCGTCGCCGGACGGTCGGAGCAGGTCACGCCGGGTCAGATCAAGAACTGACCCGCCGGCCGGCAGAGGCGCCCCACGACTTGCAAGGAGCGAGCATGAACAGGTTGCTGATCACGTGCGTGGGCCTCGCGGCCATCACGCTCGGCGGCTGTGCCAGCGGTCCCGAGATCCGAGCCGATTACGACCGGTCGGCGGACTTCGGCAAGTACCGCACGTACGGCTTCGTGGCTCAGGCTGGCACGGACTCGGGAGACTTCAGGTCGCTCTCGACACAGATGCTGCAGAACGCAGCCTCGCGCGAAATGGAAGCGCGCGGCTATCGGCGCTCCGAAGACCCCGACCTGGTGATCAACTTCAAGGGCCAGCTCGAGGAGAAGACCGAGATCGAGTCCACGCCCGCGCCCTACTACGGGCCGGGCTGGGGCTACGGCGGTTGGGGCGGCGCGTATTGGGGCGGTTATGGCGGCACCCAGGTCACCACACGCCGCTACAACGTCGGCACCCTCGTGATGGATGTCGTGGACCGTGAGAAGCGCCAGGCTGTTTACCAGGGCGGCATCGAAGGCGTCGTGACGAAAGAAATGCTGCAGAACCGCGAGGCGGCGATCTCCGGGGCCGTCCAGCAGATCTTCTCGAAGTACCCCTTCGTTGCAGGACAGTCGGCGCCGGTCACGCCGGCCGACACTAAGAAGTAACGGCGCGCCACGCCCGTATCAGGGCATCCGCCGCACGACCGATGTCATCGTCCGTCGTGCGGCGACCGAGCGTGAGCCGGACGGACCCAAGCGCGCCTGCAGGCTCGATTCCCATTGCGAGAATCACACCGGACGCCTGAGTCGTCCCCGCGTGGCACGCCGAACCCGTCGCAGCCGCGACGTCCGGTGCAGCGGCCAGGACCGCGCTCCCGATGACGCGGGGGAAGCGAACGTTGAGCGTATTCGGCAGCCTCAGCGTTCGATGACCATTGAGTTCAATGCCGGGCACGCCGGCCCGCAGCTGATCCCAGAGCAAGTCCCGCCGGCGACGCAGCTCTGCAGCCATGGATTCGAGGTCGTGGACGGCCACTTCGCAGGCGATGCCAAGGCCGACGATCGAAGCGACGTTCTCGGTCCCGGGACGGATGCCACGCTCGTGCCCGGCCCCGCGCATGAACGGCGCAAGCGGCGTGCCCACCTTGACGAACAGGGCGCCGACACCCTTGGGTGCATACAGCTTGTGGCCGGCAATCGACAGCAGGTCGACGCCCAGCGTACGCACGTCGAGGTGGACCTTGCCCGCGGACTGCGCCGCGTCGGTGTGGACGAGCGCGCCGCAAGCGCGCGCCACGGCGGCAATCCCTTCGACAGGCTGCAGCACCCCAGTCTCATTGTTGGAATGCATCACCGACACGAGCGCCGTGCCGTCGCTGATCGCCGCGCGGGCGTCGGCCACGCGCATGCGACCGTCCGCGTCGACCGCGATGCGTGTCACCATCCAGCCATGGTGCTCCAGCCAGTCGCAGGGGCCAGCGGTCGCGGGATGCTCGATCAGCGAGGTCACGACGTGGCGCCGCTCGCCGCGGGCTTCCGCCACGCCCCGGATGGCCAGGTTGTTCGCCTCCGTGCCGCCGCCCGTGAAGACCACCTCATCAGCGTTGCAGCCCAGCAGCGCCGCAACCTGGCCACGCGCTCGCGCGACGGCCTCCCGCGCGCGCCGGCCGTAGACGTGATCGCTCGACGGATTGCCGAAGTGCTCCCGCAGGTACGGCAACATCGCGTCGACGACCTCCGGCAGCACCGGCGTCGTCGCGTTGTAATCGAGATAGATGGGCCGGCCTGTCGTCATGACTCAGAATACCTCGGCGCGACGCATGCCGGATCCGAAAGTCAGGCCCGCGATCACCCACATGGACGACGGCAAGCCGTTGGACCGCAGCATTTCCACTGCTGCGGTACTCGACGTACCGGCCGCGCTTCCGGACGTCGACCCGACGCGCTCCGCGCAGTGCCTGCAAGTGACGCGATGCGTTGACGATCGAGACGGACGACCGCGCCGAGATCGGTGAGTGGGCCAGTGACACGGGCTGGTCACGAGGTTCCGCTATCGTGACGGTAGCCACCGATTCGAGGGGTCGCAAAGCCGCATGAGTCCGATTCCCGTATTCGCGTGCGTCGGCCGGGCCGGCCGAGTGCTGCGCTTCGTTTTCGGCAGCGACACCCTGCCGGTCCTTCCCATCGCCGCGCCCGATGCGCCCGACTGGCGGCCCGCGGACGCCGCCGTCGTCCTGTCGCGGCAAGGTGGACGCTTTTCGCTGGACGAACGCGGTACCCGAATCCTGTCCGGAGCCGCGACCGCGCAGCCGTACTCCATCGAAATCGACACCGGAAACGCCGAGATCTTCGGCTTCGGCGCAGCCACGGGCGGTGCGGATCGGAACGACGCGCGGTTTCGGATCATGACTCGCGACACGCTGTTCTACGGCATCGCGGGCGCGAGCTACACCGCGATGCCTTTCTTCATCGGGCGGGACGGATCGCAAGCCGTCGGCGTACTGGTGGCCACCACCTATCCTCTCGATGTCGCGGTGGCCGACGGCAAAGTGTCGCTCGTGGCCGCCTGCGACACGGAGGAAGCGCCGGTCGACGTGATCGTCCTCCGCGGTTCCGTCGTCGAGATCGTCGGCGACCTGGCGTCGCTGGTCGGGCGCGGTTTCCTGCCGCCCGCCTGGGCGCTCGGCTTCCACCAGTCTCGGTGGTCCTACCGCACGAGCGACGCGGTCATCGACATCGCACGACGCTTCCGGTCGCTCGACCTGCCTGCCGACGTCATTCACCTCGACATCCACTACATGGACCGTTACCGGGTGTTCACGTTCAGCCCGGAACGTTTCGCGAAGCCCGCCGAGATGCACGATACGTTACGCTCACTCGGTTTTCGCACGCTTGCGATCGTCGATCCCGGCGTCAGCGCGGTCCCGTATCCCGTCTACGAGGCCCTGCGGTCCGGCGACATGCTGCTCGGACGCCCGGACGGCGAACCGTATGAAGGCAAGGTCTGGCCGGGCGCTGCGGTCTTCCCCGACTTCACGCTCGAGCGCACGCGACAGGCCTGGGGCCGGTTCCACCAGCCGTTGATCGCGGCGGGCGTCGCCGGCTTCTGGAACGATATGAACGATCCGGTGCTGCGGATGGGCGAGACCTACGACCCGCTCGCCGTGGACCTGCAGCATCACGGCGTTCCACATCGACGCGTGCGTAACCTGTATGCGAACGGCATGGCCGCGGCGACGGTATCGGGCCTGCGGTCGATGCGTCCGGACCAACGCCCCTTTGTATTGTCACGCTCGGGCTTCCTCGGCATCCAGCGGCACGCAGCGGTGTGGACCGGCGACAACCACTCGTCCTGGGAGCACCTGCGCGAGAACCTCCACATGGTGCTCAACCTCGGACTGTGCGGGTTGCCGATGACCGGTGCCGACGTGGGCGGATTCGGGCGCGGGCCAGGCAGGTACGGCGCGGTCAAGCCATTGCGCCCCTCGGCGGAGTTGTTCGTGCGTTGGATGGAACTCGGGGCGCTGATGCCATTCTTCCGCGTCCACTGCACGCGTTATGCGCCGAGGCAGGAGCCGTGGAGCTTCGGTCGCCGAACACTTGACCTCTGCCGCCGCGTGCTGCGCCGGCGTTATCGCCTGCTGCCATTGCTTTACCGGCTGGCCCTCGAGGCGCACCGCGACGGACTCCCGATCATCCGCCCGCTGTTCATGCACTTCGACTTGCCCAGGGGACGGGGCGCTGGCCAGTTCCTGATCGGCGACGGCGTGCTGGCGGCGCCCATGCTCCACAAGGGTGCGACCCGGCGTGAGGTGTGGCTGCCCGACGGGTCGTGGGTGGACTGGAACACGGGCGAAGCGCTCGACGGCGGGCGAAGCATTGCGGTCGACGCGCCGCTGGGGATTACGCCGATTTTCGTCCGTGCCGGCATGGCATTGTTCGTCGCGGAGCCGGGCCGGAACGCCGAGGAGACGCTGCGCGCTCCCCTGGCGCTCGAGGTCCATGCGCCACCCCGCGGCAGCGTCGGCCGAGGGTCGCTTTTCCTCGACGACGGCGAGTCCGCGTCTGGCGAGCGATTCATTCTCGACGTGTCGGTCGAGTGCGATGACGGCCGCCTGCGCGTGGGATTCGATTGCAGGGCAGACAGCTTCCTGCCCGCGCAACGCGATCTCGAACTGCGCGTACCGCGCGGCTACAGGTCGGCGACGGTCGACGGTGAGCATCGAGGTCTCGGGATCCGCGAACTCGCCCGTGAGGATCGGACTGCGATCATGCTTGCGACGCGCGTTCCGCTCGATGCACGCGAGGTGATTCTGGAATAGAGGGCTGCAACAATCCGGTCACAAAGCGTGAGTATCTTAGGAAGGTTTTCTCCAATCGATCGGCATCGCCATGAATCGCCTGCTGGAACGCACGCTGGCCGCCACGCGGGATCTCCGCGATCGCGCACTCAAGTTCGAGGCCGAGCACGCCCGTGAGATGGAAGCGGTCGAACCAAGGTTCCACGAGAGCGCGCGCAATCTCCTGCACTACCTCAGCGTACGCCAGCAGGACATCCGGCCCCTCCAGCGCGACCTGCATTCGCTGGGACTGTCCTCGCTCGGGGTCCTCGAGCCGCACGTGCTGGCCAGCTTGAATGCGGTCATCAGTAACCTGGAACGGCTGGCCAGCAAGGAAGGCGCTGAGTCCCCGCATCCGCCTGTGGATCTCCGCACCGGTCCCCTGCTGCTGCGTGACCATGCGCGGCTGCTGCTCGGACCGACCCGCCGGCTCCGCTCGGTGCGCATCATGGTCACGATGCCGTCGGAGGCTGCGACCACCGAACAGCTGCTCGTCGATCTGCTGCGCGCTGGCATGGACGTGATGCGCATCAACTGCGCACACGATGATCCGGACACCTGGCGCCACATGGTCGGGAACCTGCGCAAGGCCGAACGCGTGGTCGGCCGCAAGTGCAGGATCCAGGCGGACCTGGCCGGCCCGAAGTTGCGCACCGGCGCAGTCGCCCCAGTCGGTCATTTCCTGCGCATCAAACCGGTTCGCGACGTCATGGGTCGCGTGCGTGCGCCGGCGACCGTGTGGCTGACGCCGAGCGAGGCAGCCGAGGCGGCGCCGGTTGGGCTCAAGGCCCTGCCCCTGCCAGCCGCGCTACTCGAGCAGGCCAGCGCTGGTGACGAACTGCATCTTGCGGACCTGCGCGGCAAGGAGCGCTGCCTGACGATCGTGGGGCAACAGGGCGCAGCGTGGCTCGCGGAAGCCGCAAAGACGATTTACGTCGCGCAGGGTGCCCGATGCGTCCTCGTTCGTGACGGCACGCCTGTAGCAGAGGCGACGGTCGGGGACCTGCCGGGTGTCGTCCTGCCGATTCCCTTGCAGGTCGGCGCGATTCTCGTGCTCACGCGCGACCCCGTGCCCGGCTCGGCGGCCGTCGCGGACCCGTCCGGAAACATGGCCCGGCCCGCGCACATTCATTGCACCCTGCCGGCCGCTTTCGAGCGCGTGCAGCCCGGCGATCGAGTCTGGCTCGACGATGGCAAGATCGGTGGAGTCGTCGTCGCGAACGATCACGCGGAGATCCGTATCAACGTCACTCACGCGCCGCCAGACGGGGCCCGGCTGCGCGCGGAAAAGGGCATCAACTTTCCGGACACCGAACTCGGGCTCGCAGCGCTGACGGATAAGGATCGCGCCGATCTGCGCTCGGTCGTGGGATTCGCAGACATGGTCGCCCTGTCGTTCCTGCGCACTGCGCAGGACGTCGAAACCCTCGAAGACGCGCTGCACGAGCTCGGCGCCGGGCACATGGGGATCGTGCTCAAGATCGAGAACGCCGCCGCGTTTCGCAACCTGCCGCACATCTTGCTGGCGAGCCTGCGCTCGCCACCGGTCGGTGTGATGGTCGCCCGGGGCGACCTCGCGGTGGAAGTCGGCTTCGAGCGGCTGTCCGAGGTCCAGGAGGAGATCCTGTGGGTCTGCGAGGCGGCTCACGTTCCCGTCATCTGGGCGACTCAGGTCCTCGAAGGCCTCGCCAAGGCGGGCGCCCCGACCCGCGCGGAGGTCAGTGACGCGGTCATGAGCAGCCGCGCCGAATGCGTCATGCTGAACAAAGGTCCGCGAATCGTGACCACCGTGAGGTTCCTCGCCGATATCCTCGGCCGGATGGAGGAACACCACGACAAGCGCATGGCTCTGCTGCGGCGGCTGTCCGTGTCGCAACTCTGAGCTGGCGCCGAGATTTGTGAGCTAATGCCCTGATTGTCATGACTTTCGACTGAAAGCTTCATGCGGCTGTCATGAAGCGTCGGCAGTCTCCCGTAGCGAACAAGGCCACGGGAGGACCGCATCATGACCCCCAAGCCGTCGCTACCGGTGCTGCGCCTGCGCAGCGTGTTCATCTCCGACGTGCACCTCGGCTTCAAGGGTTGCCGGGCGGAATTCCTGCTCGACTTCCTGCGCCGCGTCGAGTGCGAGCAGATCTACCTGGTCGGGGACATCATCGATCTGTGGAGCCTGCAGCGCAGCTTCTACTGGCCGCAGGCGCACAACGACGTCATCCGCACGATCCTCGGCAAGGCCAAGCACGGCACCCGCGTGGTGTACGTGCCGGGCAACCACGACCGCCCGTTCCGCGACCACGACGGACTCGTGCTCGGCAACGTCGAGATCCGGCTCGAGGCAATCCACGAGACGGCCGACAGACGCCGCTTCCTGGTGCTGCACGGCGACGAATTCGACAGCATCGTGCGGGCGAGCCCGCTGCTGGAATCACTCGGCAATCGAGCCTACGCCGCTGCGCTGCGACTCAACCGGTACGTGAACAGCGTTAGGCAGCGCTTCGGCTACCCGTACTGGTCGATCTCGGCCTTCCTCAAGCACAAGGTCAAGAACGCGGTGAAGTACATCGCCAACTTCGAGCGCGCGCTCGCCGTCGAAGCGCGGCGCCGCGGCGTCGACGGCGTCATCTGCGGCCACATCCATCGCGCCGAGATCACCGACATTGACGGCATCCTCTACTGCAACGACGGCGACTGGGTCGAAAGCTGCACGACGCTCGTCGAGGACTTCGCGGGCCGGCTCAGCTTGCTGCGCTGGACCGAAACCGCGGAAGTGCTCGCGGGCAAGTACTCGGTGCCGCTGATGGACGGTACGCCCGCGGTCGGTCACGCCGCATGAAGATTGCCCTCGTCACGGATGCCTGGTTGCCGCAGACCAACGGTGTCGTTCGAACGCTGACCATCACCGCCGAAAAGCTGGCGCAGTTCGGGCACGAGGTCGTGTCCATCACGCCGCTCGATTTCCGCACCGTCCCCTGTCCGACCTACCCCGAGATTCGGCTGTCGTTGTTTGCCGCGAGGCGGGTCCGGCAGCGGCTCGACGCGCTGGACCCCGACGCGGTGCATATCGCGACCGAGGGCCCACTCGGCCTGGCCGCGCGAAGCTGGTGCCTGCGGCGCGGCCGCGACTTCACGACCTCGTACCACACGCAGTTCCCGGAGTACGTCCGGGCGCGGATCCCGATTCCTCTGGGCGTCAGCTACGCGTTCCTGCGCTGGTTCCACGGCAAGGCCGCCCATACGCTGGTCGCGACGCCGTCGATGCGGGCCTCGCTCGAGGCCCGTGGATTCCGCAACCTGGCCTATTGGAGCCGCGGCGTCGATACGAATCTCTTCCGGCCCCGCGACGAGTCGTATCTCGATGTTGCGCGGCCGATCTGGCTCTATTTCGGCCGGGTCTCCGTCGAGAAGGGCATCGAGGATTTCCTCGCGCTGGATCTGCCGGGCACGAAGCTGGTGGTCGGAGACGGCCCCGCCGCCGCGGCGCTGCGCAGCAAGTATCCCGAGGCCGTCTTCACCGGTTACCGATTCGGCGACGAACTGGCGCGGCACGTCGCCACGGCCGACGTCTTCGTTTTTCCGAGTCGCACGGACACCTTCGGCCTGGTGCTCATCGAAGCGATGGCCTGCGGCGTCCCGGTCGCCGCGTACCCGGTGACAGGTCCCATCGACGTGGTCGCGAATGGTGTCACCGGGGTTCTCAGCGAAGACCTGCGGGCGGCCGCGCTCGCGGCGCTGAAACTGGACCGCGGTGCCTGCCGCGAACACGCACTCCGCTATACGTGGGAGGCGGCCACGCACCAGTTCATCGCAACCCTGACGCCAGTGCGCGGTGTGTCAGGCGCCTCGGCCTGCAGTTTCGCTGCCCCGTCCTGATCGCATGCCCGCCGAACTACCCCGCACGCTCTGTATTTCGTTGCACGACGTCGCGCCGGCGACGCTCGCCGATTGCGCCAGGATCCTCGCGTTCCTCGACGACCTCCACCTCGGTCCAGTCGCGTTGCTGGTGATCCCAGACTTCCACGGCACGGGCCGCGTCGATCGTGATCGTCGCTTCATGTCGTTCATCGAGTCGCGCATCCTGCAAGGCGACGAGATCGTTTTGCACGGGTACCGTCACGACGAAAGCGCGCCTCCCGGCCGCGGCGTGCGCGCGTGGCTGGCACGGCGGATGGGGAGCGACCAGCGAGCGGAGTTCTCGAATCTCCGCTTCGAGGCCGCGAGGACGCGGTTGCTGCACGGACTGGCGGTCCTGCGCTCCGCGGGTTGGCAACCCAGCGGGTTCGTTGCGCCGGACTGGCTCGTGAGCAGCGGCACCTGCGACGCGCTCGAGGACCTGCCCTTGCGTTACTTCTCGACGCGCGACGCGGTGATACTGCTCGGCAGCCAGCAGCGGATCACGGCACCAACCCTGGCACTCGGCGCCCCTGCCGCATGGGGCAGGGCCTCGGGGTGGCCCTGGATACGGGCACTCGCGAGGCTGCGCACAACGAGCCCGATTCTCCGCATTGCACTGCATCCGACAGACCAGCGGGATCCGGCATTCGAACGGATCTGGCGCAATCTGCGGCTCCGGATCGACGACCGGCTGGTGATCACCGAAGACCAGCTCGTTTCGCGCCTTACGCCACGCGCACACGCGATGTCGTTGCCCGGTTCGGGCCACCGATCGGCGATCCCGCGCGCAGGTCGAATTCCGTAGAATCCGCAACTCTCCTCCCATTAGGGGAGCATGGTCATTACTGTGCCAGGGCGTTCCGGGGTACCTCCGCAGCGTTGGCAGGGCTATACCTCATTGATTCGGAAACAAAAAGATCCTGCGAACGCCGGCAGCGAGAGTCCCCAGGGGCACTCTCCGGTCATGCAGCAGTACCTGCGCATCAAAGCGCAGTACCCCGCCGAACTGCTGTTCTACCGGATGGGTGATTTCTACGAGCTGTTCTTCGAGGACGCCCGCCGGGCCGCGCGCATCCTCGACATCACGCTGACGGCGCGAGGCCAGTCGGGCGGCGAGCCGATCCCGATGGCCGGCGTCCCCGTGCAGACGCTCGACAACTACCTTGCACGCGCCGTGCGCAAGGGCGAGTCGGTGGCGATCTGCGAGCAGATTGGCGATCCGGCGAAATCGAAAGGACCGGTCGAGCGGCAGGTGGTGCGGGTCGTCACGCCCGGCACGGTCACGGATGACGCGCTGCTCGAGGCACGACGCGATACGCTGGTCGCGGCCCTCGCCACGTCCGGCGACCGCTTCGGGCTCGCGTGGCTCGAGCTCGCGAGTGGCCGCTTCCACGCGCTGGAGGCGACCGGGCTTGAGTCTCTTGCCGCGGATCTCGAGCGGCTGCGACCCGCCGAGCTGCTCGTGGCGGAGGACGCTCCGCCGCTCGTGCGCGGTGGGGCGGCCGGCGCGGTCCGGGAGCGACCGCCGTGGCACTTCGAATCGGCTGGCGCCGAGCGACAGCTCTGCGAGCAATTCGGCACGCGCGACCTCGCGGGCTTCGGGCTCGCGCAGAAGCCGCTCGCGATCGGCGCCGCGGGCTGCCTGCTGAATTACGTGCGCGAAACGCAGAAGTCCGCCCTGCCCCACCTGCGCGGCATCCGCTGCGAGGAGCGCGACGAGGCGCTGCAGCTCGACGCAGCGACGCGTCGCAATCTGGAACTCGACCAGAGCCTGTCCGGCCGCAACGAGAGCACGCTGGTCGGCGTGCTCGATCGAACCGCGACGGCCATGGGTGGCCGCGAGCTGCGCCGCTGGATCCAGCGACCGCTGCGGCCGCGCGCGGCACGCGAGCACCGGCTGCAGGCCATCGAGGCGTTTCTCGACACCGGCCTGCACCAGGCCATGCACGCACTGTTGCAGCAGGTCGGCGACGTCGAGCGCGTCCTCGCGCGCGTTGCGCTGCGCACCGCGCGTCCTCGCGATCTCGCGGGACTGCGGGACGCGCTCGGCACGTTGCCGGAACTGCAGAGATTGCTGTCGGACGTGGACTCGCCGCTGCTGGAGCAACTCGCCCGCGAATCCGGTGCCCACCCGGACGTGCATGCGCTGCTCGTCCAGGCCGTCGTGCCGACGCCCCCAGCGTTGCTGCGGGATGGCGGCGTGATCGCCTCAGGCTACGACGCCGATCTCGACGAGTTGCGGCGCATCAGCGAGCACAGCGACGAAGCACTGCTCGAGCTCGAGGCGCGCGAACGTGAGCGCACCGGCTTCGCCAACCTGCGCTTCGGCTACAACCGTGTGCAGGGCTACTACATCGAAGTCGGCCGCAGCCAGGCGGACCAGGTGCCGGCCGACTGGGTGCGCCGGCAAACCGTGAAGAACGCCGAGCGCTACATCACGACCGAGCTCAAGTCGTTCGAGGATCGCGTCCTGGGCGCCCGGGATCGGGCGCTCGCCCGCGAGCGGGAACTCTACGAGGGCCTGATCGATCGGCTGATCGAATCGCTGCCACGACTGCAATCCACGGCGTCCGCGGTGGCGGCGCTGGACGTGCTGTCGAACCTCGCGGAACGTGCAGTCGCGCTGCGCCTGACCCAGCCGCAGCTGCTCGACGAATCACGTATCACGATCCGCGGCGGTCGCCATCCGGTCGTCGAGCAGCACCTCGACGGCCCGTTCGTGCCGAACGATCTGTCGCTGCAAGACGACCGGCGCATGCTGATCGTCACCGGGCCGAACATGGGCGGCAAGTCCACCTACATGCGGCAGGCGGCATTGATCGTGATCCTCGCGGGGATCGGCAGCTACGTGCCGGCGGACGCCGCCGAGATCGGGCCGGTCGATCGCATCTTCACGCGGATCGGTGCGGCCGACGATCTTGCAGGCGGCCGTTCGACGTTCATGGTGGAGATGACCGAGGCCGCGAACATCCTCAACAACGCCACGCGCGACAGCCTGGTACTGATGGACGAGATCGGCCGCGGCACCAGCACCTACGACGGGCTGTCCCTTGCCTGGGCCTGCGCACGCCACATTGGTCGCGAAGTCGGCGCGTTCACTCTGTTCGCCACGCACTACTTCGAGCTCACGGCGCTGGCCGACGAACTGCCCGCCTGCGCCAACGTGCACCTCGACGCGACCGAGCACGGTGACCAACTGGTGTTCCTCCATGCCGTCAAGGAAGGGCCAGCCAACCAGAGCTACGGACTGCAGGTGGCGCGACTCGCCGGCGTGCCGCGGAACGTGATCCAGGACGCACGGCGGTACCTCGCAGAGCTCGAGCGGCGCGATCATGCGTCGCGCCCGGATGCGGCGCAGCAGGCGCTCGACCTCGGCCCGGCCATGGACCCGTGCGCACAGGACGTCCTCGAGTCGGTCGGCCGGATCGATCCCGACGCGCTTAGCCCGCGCGATGCGCTCGCGCTGCTGTTCGAATTGAAGGCTCGACTGGCGCGGCGGTCCTGAACAGGGGCGACTGCCCATTTCGGGCACCCTGGTAGACGCGGGCGTCGCCCTGGTCCGCGCGGGCCGATGTTTCCTTGAACGCGCCGCGCTAGACTTGCGGCCGGATTGCGCCCAGCGTGGCGCGGAAGGTGTCATGCCTGTGAACTTCACCTCGCATCATTTCCGGCGGCCCGCGACCGTATCGGTTGCATTGGCCGTGCTGCTCGCCGCGCTCGCGGGATGTGGCCGCAAACCGCCCGACGCTGCTCCCTCGGCGCCGGTCGAAGTCAAGGCGATCACCGTTGAGCCGAGCGCCACCGAGACTTACGCCGACAAGGTCGGCGAGGTGCGCGGGTCCCAGGAGGTAGACCTGCGTGCCCGCGTGAGCGGCATCCTGCTCGCGACCCATTTCCAGGACGGCTCGCTGGTTAAGGAAGGCCAGCTACTGTTCTCGATCGACGCGCGCGAGTTCCGCGCGCAGGTGGCGAGCGCCCAGGCCCGCCTCGCCTCGGCCGAGGCCAACTTGTCACGCGCCCGCCAGGACGTGGAGCGCTACCGGCCACTGCTGGCCGAGGAAGCCATCGCGCGCCAGGTCTACGACAATGCCGTTGCGACCCAGCGCCAGGCCGAGGCCGAGGTCTCCGCCAGTCGCGCGGCGCTCGACGAGACGAAGCTCGGTCTCGATTACGCGGAGGTCCGCGCCCCGTTGACCGGGCGCATCGGCGCCGCCCAGGCCTTCCCCGGCAGCCTGGTCACCGCCGGGCAGACGGTACTGGCCACGCTCTCCTCCGACGACCCGGCCTGGGTCTACTTCACGATCAGCGAAGCGGAGCTGCTGGACTTCGAGCGTCGCACCGGCGGCATGGAGACGGCCGCGGACGATCCGCTGCGCGTGGTCAAGCTGATCCTGAGCGACGGCTCGGTGTACCCGCTTCCCGGCCGGATCAACTTCAGCGACCGCGCGCTCGACGCGACGACCGGCACGTACTCGCTGCGCGCCGAGTTCCCAAACCCAGACCACAGACTACTGCCCGGCCTGTTCGCGCGCGTGCGGGGCACCTCCGGCCGGCTCGAGAACGCCTTGGTGGTGCCGGACCGCGCCGTGCAGGAGCAGCTCGGACGATATTTCCTGACGGTCGTCGGCGAGGAAGGGAAGGCCGAACTGCGGCCGGTCGAGCTCGGACAGCGCTTCGGCAACCGCCAGGTGATCAACTCGGGCCTGGCCGCCGGGGACCGCGTCGTCGTCGAGGGACTGCAGAAGGCCCGGCCGGGGACGCCGCTCAAGGTGACTCCGGTGACGCTCGAGGACTTCGACCGGCCGGGCGGCGGCGCGACGGCCGCCGCCCCGGCTGTCACAGCGACGGCGAACTAGGCGGAGCGTCCAAGTGGCCCGCTTCTTCATCGACCGGCCGGTCCTGGCGATCGTCGTCTCGCTGTTCCTGCTGCTGATCGGCACCCTGTCGCTGATCCAGCTGCCGGTCGGCGAGTTCCCCAACATCGCCCTGCCCACCGTGCAGGTGAACGCCAACTACCTCGGCGCGAGTTCCGACATCGTCGAGGAATCCGTCACGGCGCCGATCGACCAGCAGGTCAACGGCGCGACGGACATGCTCTACATCAACTCGGTGAGCGGCGACGACGGCAGCGCCTCCATCGCCGTGACCTTCGCGCTCGAGCGCGACCCGGACCTCGCCGCCGTCGAGGTCCAGAACCGCGTCGCGCAGGCCAACTCGCAGCTGCCTGCCGAAGTCATCAACGCCGGCGTGACGGTGCGCAAGCAGTCGCCGGACACGCTGATGTACCTCGCGCTGTACTCCCCGGACGAGACCTACGACCCGCTGTTCATCAGCAACTACGGCTTCGTCTACGTGGTGGACGAGTTGAAGCGCGTCAAGGGCGTGGGCGACGTGCGGGTGTTCGGCTCGGATTTCGGCATGCGGGTGTGGCTCAAGCCCGACCGCATGGCGAGCCTCGGCATCACCGCGGCGGACGTGGCCCAGTCGATTCGCGAGCAGAACCTGCAGGTGCCGGCGGGCCAGGTGGGCCAGCCGCCGGCCACGCGCGGGCAGAGCTTCCAGTATTCCCTGCGCGTGCAGGGCCGGCTCATCGAAGTGGACGAATTCGCCGACGTGATCGTCGGCTCGAAGCCGGACGGTTCGTTCATCCGCATCCGGGACATCGGCCGCGTCGAGCTCGGCGCGCGCAGCTACAGCAACGTCTCGCAGCTCGACGGCAAGCCGGCGGCCGCCATCTCGATCGCGCTGGTGCCGGGCGCGAACGCGCTCGAGACCGCGCACCTCGTCAAGGCGGAGCTGGCGCGGCTCGCGACCGCTTTCCCGAAGGGACTCGACTACCGGATCGTCTACGATTCCTCGGCCTTCGTCGAAGCCTCGGTCGAGGAGGTCGTGAAAACCTTCTTCGAAGCCCTACTGCTGGTGCTGATCGTCGTCTTCCTGTTCCTGCAGAACTGGCGCACGACGCTGATCCCGATGCTCGCGGTGCCGGTATCGCTGGTCGCGACCTTCGCGGCCTTCCAGCTGCTCGGCTTCTCGATCAACACGCTGTCGCTGTTCGGCATGGTGCTCGCGATCGGCATCGTGGTCGACGATGCGATCGTGGTCGTCGAGGCGGTCGAGCACAACATGCGCCAGGGACTCGGCGTGCGCGACGCGACGATCAAGGCGATGGACGAGGTGCAGGGCCCGGTCGTCGCCATCGCGCTGATCCTCGCTGCGGTGTTCGTGCCGATGGGCTTCATCCCAGGCGTCACGGGGCAGCTCTACAAGCAGTTCGCAGTGACGGTCGCGGTCTCGACCATGTTCTCTGCGCTGGTAGCCCTGACGCTGACGCCGGCGCTGTGCATGATGCTGATGAAGCCGCACGAGGACAGCCACGGCCCGCTCGCGCGTTTCTTCAAGGCGTTCAATTCCGGCTTCGACCGCCTCAACGTCCGCTACGGCGCGACGGCCGCGGTCCTCGCGCGCCGCACGCTCATGGTGATGCTCACAATGGGCGCCCTGGTCGTGATGATCGCAGGCCTGTTCCGCTCGGTGCCGACGGGCTTCGTGCCGGACGAGGACAAGGGTGCGGTCTTCATGCAGGTGGTGCTGCCCGATGCGGCCTCGCAGGAGCGCACGGTGGCTGTGCTCGAGCAGGTCGTCGGGATCACGCGGGCCGTGCCGGGCGTCGAGTCGGTGGTGAGCGTGTCGGGCTTCGACCTCATTTCCGGCACCGCTGCATCGAATGGCGCGCTCGTGATCGTGAAACTCACGCCCTGGGGCGAGCGCCAGTCCGAAGACTTGCATGCGAGTGCGATCGTCGGCCGGCTCTACTACGCCACGAAGGACATCCCCGAGGCACTCGTGATGCCCTTCAACCCGCCGGCCCTGCCCGGCATGGGCTCGGTCTCCGGGTTCTCATTCATGCTGCAGGCGCGCTCGAACCAGCCGCCGGCCGAGCTCGCGCGCGTCGCCCAGGAGTTCATCGCGGCCGCGCAGCAGCGCCCGGAGATCGGCCGCGTCACGACAACCTTCAGCGCGAGCACGCCGAACTACCAGCTCTACGTCGATCGCGAGAAAGCCAAGAAGCTCGGTGTGCCGATCAACGACGTCCTCTCGACGCTGCAGATCTTCCTCGGCGGCTACCAGGTCAACGACTTCACCCGCTTCGGCCGCAACTACAAGGTGACGATGCAGGCGGACCCGGAGTTCCGGCAGGAAGTGAGCGACATCGCGCGCCTGTTCGTGCGCAATCGCGACGGCGGCATGGTGCCGCTCGACACGCTGACCTCCTGGGAACCGAGTACGGGTGCGCGCTTCCTGCAGCGCTACAACCTGTACCGGACCGCGGCGTTCAGCGGCTCGCCCGCCCCGGGGGCGAGCTCGGGCGACGCACTCCGGGCGCTCACCGAGGTGGCCGCGGAGGTGCTGCCGGAGGGCTACGGTTTCGAGTGGTCCGGCCAGAGCCGGCAGGAGATCGAGGCCGGCAACTCGTCGGTGATCGTGCTCGCGCTGTCGATCATCGTGGTGTTCCTGTTCCTCGCGGCGTTGTACGAGAGCTGGGCGGTGCCGTTCGCCGTGCTGCTCGCGACGCCGTTCGGGTTCCTCGGTGCGTTGATCGCACTCAAGCTCGGCGGCATCGACTTCAACGTCTACGGCCAGATCGGGCTCGTCACGCTGGTCGGGCTCTCGGCCAAGAACGCGATCCTGATCGTCGAGTTTGCGAAGCTCAACCGCGAGAACGGCATGCCGATCTTCGAGGCGGCGCTGGAGGCGGCACGGCTGCGCCTGCGGCCAATCCTGATGACTTCGTTCGCGTTCATCCTCGGCGTCGTGCCGTTGATGATCGCCTCGGGTGCCGGCGCTGCGTCGAAGCAATCGGTCGGCACGGCAGTCTTCGGCGGCATGATCGCGGCGACCGTGCTCACGACGCTGGCCGTGCCGGCCTTCTATGTGTTGATCCAGGGAATCGCCGAGCGCTTCGGCGGCAAGCCGTCCACGACGGAGCCGGCGCGAGGCTCGGCATGATGCCCCGCGCTGCAGCGGCGATCGGTGCCGCACTGCTCGTCACGGGTTGCGCGATCGGGCCCGATTACCAGCGTCCGGAACTGCCCGCGCAGGATCAATACCGCAGCGTGCTCGAGCCACAGGCCGCCGCGTCCTTTGCCGACCTGCAGTGGACCGAGGTGTTCGGCGATCCGGAGCTGCACGCGATCCTCGAGGTCGCCGTCGCCAACAATCTCGATCTGCAGCTCGCGGCCGCGCGGGTCGAGGAGTTCCGCGGCCGTGCGCGGGTGGCGCGCAGCTACCTAGGACCCGAAATTCGCGGCACCGGCGGCACGTCGCCCAGCCCGGCGAGCAGCGAGGACAGCAGCTATTCGCTCGGCTTCAGCCTGTCGTGGGAACTCGACCTCTTCGGCCGCCTGCGGCGCTCGAATGAGGCTGCGCGCGCGCAGCTCCTCGCGTCGGAGGACGCGGCTCGCGGCGTCATGAACGCGCTGGTGGCCGACGTCGCAACGACTTGGTTCCGCCTGCGCGAGCTCGATACCGAGGTCGCGATCATCGAGCGCACGATCCAGAGCCAGGCAGACACGCTCGAGCTGGTGCGTTCGCTGAAGCGCAATGGCGTCGCGTCGGGCACCGAGGAACAGCAGGCCCTCTCGCAGCTCGCCAGCACACGGGCCCAGTTGCCGTTCGCATTGCAGCGGCGCGTGCAGACCGAGAACCTGCTGCGCTTCCTGATGGGTTACGCGCCGGAGCCGGTGCCGCGGCCGGCAGAGCCACAGGCATTCGTCGTGCCCGCGGAAATTCCGGTCGGCCTCCCGGCCCGGCTCCTCGAGCGACGGCCGGACCTGCGGCAACTCGAGAACGAGTTGCACTCAGCGACGGCGAATGTTGGCTTCGCCGAAGCCAGCCGCTTCCCGTACCTTTCGATCGGACTGACATCCTTCTTTGGACTCGTGAGCCCGGAACTCGCCCGCCTGCTCGACGGCGACGACCCGGCGCAGGAGCTCTTCTCGATTGGGCCGTTCGTCGACGCCCCGATCTACCAGTCAGGACGCGGCACCGGCAACGTCGAGGTCGCGCGCGCGCAGATGAAGCAGGCAGAGCTTGCCTACCGGCGCGGCGTGCTGCAGGCCTACCGCGAGGTCGCGGACGTGTTGATCATCACGGACCAGGTGCGCGACATCATCGCGCAGAGCGTGATCCGCGTCGAAGCGGCTCGTGAAGTGCTGCGCCTGCAGCAGATGCGCTACCGTGCGGGCGTCGTCAGCTTCCTCGAGGTGCTCGACGCCGAGCGGCAGTTCTTCCTGGCCGAGATCGAGCTCGCCCGCGCGCGCCTGAGCCAGTACGAAGCGTACGTCGAGCTCTATCGCGCGCTCGGCGGCGGGTGGTAAGGGACAGGAAATAGGGACATTCTCCTTTTTCGACGTCGAAAAAGGAGAATGTCCCTATTTCCTGTCCCCTATTATCGCCGCTGGAATCGACCCTCGCGAAGAAACGTTGCCACCTGCCGCGCCACATCGTCCGCGAACAGCATGCCGATGTGGCTGTGCGGCATCGTCAGGTGATCGGCGAGGCCCGGGATCACGGTCTCGCTGACCGCGACCGTGCCATCGTTGTCCTCGTCGAAGTGCGCGAAGAACTGCCCGGTGCCCATGCGCAGCGTGCCGGCGATCGAGCCGAGCGCGTTGGTGCCGGTCCAGTGCCGCGGCTTGGCAACCGCGAGTTCGTTGAGCACGTGGGGCCCGAGCAGCGGCCGCAACATCGGCCAGCGGGCCGCGCCGGACGCGGCCTTGCTGCCGTTCAACGGCGAGCCGAGCACGACCGCGTTGCCGTTGAACTCGCGGCCGCACTCGCTCAGCGTGCGGTGCACCAGCACGCCGCCGAGGCTGTGGCCCACGAAATGGACGCGCCCGGCGTCCGCCACGCTCGCCCCGAACTTCGCGAGTTCAGCGCAGATCTCCGCGGCATCGCCGTGCAGGGTCGGATAGGAGAACGTGCGGATCGCGAACCCGTGGTCGCGGCGCAGATGCTGGCCGAGCACGCTCAGCTCGACCCCGTTCATCCACAGGCCGTGGACGAGGACGACCGTGTCGCCGGAAAAATAGGGGACATTCACCGATTTTTTTCCTCGACACCAAACAAATCGGTGAATGTCCCCTATTTTTCCGGCGTCCTGACGCGGATGTGCAGGTCGCGCAGTTGCTGCTCCGACACCTCGGTGGGCGCATCGGTGAGCGGGCAGCTCGCCGTTTGCGTCTTCGGGAACGCAATCACGTCACGGATCGACTCCGCGCCTGCCATCAGCATCACGAGCCGATCGAGGCCGAACGCAATGCCGCCATGCGGCGGCGCGCCGTAGCGCAGCGCCTCGAGCAGGAAGCCGAACTTCTTCTGCGCCTCCTCCGCGCCGATGCCGAGCATCTCGAACACCGTCGACTGCATTTCGTTGCGGTGGATACGCACCGAGCCGCCGCCGATTTCCGAGCCGTTCAGCACCATGTCGTAGGCACGAGCCGCGGCGCCGCCCGGATCGGCCTTGAGCCGCTCCGGATCGTCATCGACCGGCGCCGTGAACGGGTGGTGCATCGCGGCCCAGCGCTTGGCGTCGGGATCCCACTCGAACATCGGGAAGTCGACGACCCACAGTGGGCGCCAGCCCTCCTCGACCATGCCGAGATCCTGGCCGACCTTCAGCCGCAGCGCGCCGAGCGCGTCGTTGACCACCTTGGCCTTGTCCGCGCCGAAGAACACCAGGTCGCCGGTCTGCGCACCGGTGCGCTCCATCAGGCCCGCCACGGCGGCGTCCGACAGGAACTTGAGGATCGGCGACTGCAGGCCCTCGCGGCCCTTCGCAGCGTCGTTCACCTTGACGTAGGCGAGGCCCTTGGCGCCGTAGCGCGCGACGAATGCGGTGTAGTCGTCGATCTGCTTGCGCGAGAGCTTCTCGCCGCCGCCCGGCACGCGCAACGCGGCCACTCGGCCGTCCGCGGCCGCCGCGGGCGCGGCAAACACCTTGAATTCACTGTCGCGCACGAGGTCGGCGACGTCGACGAGCTCGAGCGGCACGCGCAGGTCGGGCTTGTCGGATGCGTAGCGGCGCATTGCCTCGGCGTACGTCATGCGCGGCAACGGATCCGGCAGTTTCGCCCCGAGCACCTTGGCGAACAGCTCGCGCACCAGGCCTTCCATCAGGTCCATGATCTCGTCACGCGAGAGGAACGACGTCTCGATGTCGAGCTGCGTGAATTCGGGCTGCCGGTCGGCGCGCAGGTCCTCGTCGCGGAAGCAGCGCACGATCTGGTAGTAGCGATCGAAGCCGGCCATCATCAGCAACTGCTTGAAGATCTGCGGCGACTGCGGCAGCGCGAAGAACTTGCCGGCCTGCGTGCGGCTCGGCACGAGGTAGTCGCGCGCGCCCTCGGGAGTCGCCTTGGTCAGCATCGGCGTCTCGACGTCGATGAAGCCGTGCGCGTCGAGGTACTCGCGCATCGCTCGAGTGACCGCGTGCCTCAAACGCAGCCGATGCTGCATCACGTCGCGGCGCAGGTCCACGTAGCGGTACTTGAGGCGAGTCTCCTCGCGGACTTCCTCGTCGAGCTGGAACGGCAGCGGCTCGGAGCGGTTCAGAACCTCGATCGCGGCCGCGAGCAGTTCGACCTGGCCGGACGCAAGGTTGGCATTGGCCGTGCCCTCGGGGCGCGGACGCACCTTGCCCGTGACGCGGATCACCCACTCACCACGGAGCCGCTCGGCCTCGGTGAAAACCGCGGCCGCGTCTGGATCGAAGACAATCTGCAGCAGGCCGCTGCGATCGCGCAGGTCGACGAAGATCACGCCGCCATGGTCGCGCCGGCGGTGCACCCAGCCGGCAACGGAGACGGTGGAACCGACGAGGTGCTCGTTGACCTCGCCGCAGTAGTGGGTGCGCATGGACATGGGAACGATCCTGGGGGGGGGCGAAAAATTGTTACGGGCCTCTGTCGGCGCGCGCAAGGCGACCGTCGATCGGCCGGTTCTTCCACGTCGGGACGACCACGCCCAACGTGAGCAACATCTTGAAGGCCTCGTCCACAGTCATATCGAGCATGACGACCTCGTCTTTAGGCACGAGCACGATGAAACCTGTCGTCGGGTTGGGTGTCGTGGGCACGAAAACGCAGGTCACGTCCTGCTCGGTTTTCGCCTGCACCTCCTCGAGTTCATGCGAGGTAATGAAGCCGATGCTGAAGATGCCCTTGCGTGGAAACTCGACCATCACGACCTGCTTGAACGACTTGCCCTTGTCGGTCAGCACGGTCTCGCTGAATGACTTGGCCCCTCCGTAGACGGCACCGACCACCGGGATCCGGCGCACCATGTCCTCGATGCCCGTCACGATGCGCTTGCCGAACAGGTTTCGGGCGATCAGGCCGGTCCCGAACAACAGCAAAAGCGAAAGCGCGATGCCGACGCCCGGCACGTAATGCCCGAAGATGGCTTCGGGTCGCCACGAAGGCGGCAGCAGCACGAGGGAGTTGTCGAGAACGCGGGTCAGGAACCGAAAGACCCAGACCGTGACCATGATCGGGATCCAGACCAGCAGGCCGCCGATCAGGTAGTTGCGGAATGCGCGCGCCCGAGGATGCGATTTCTGCGCCTTCGCCTCGTCGGAATCCGGTGAATTGTCGATCACGTCTGACTCCTCAGCGCTTCTTGCCGCGGGCCGGCTTGCTCTTGCGGGCCGGCGCCTTCGGCTTGGCGCGTGCCGCCGTCTTCGCGGCGGACTTGGTGGCCACAGCGCGCGGCTTGGAATCCGACGCCGCCACGGGCTTGTCGACCGGCTTGGCCTCGGACTTGATGTCCGCCGTCGCGTCGGCCTTGATCTCGGACTTCACCGGCTCGGCGTCTCCCTTCTCCGCGAGGTTGCGCTTGGTCTCCTTGTCGGACTTGAAGTCGGTCTCGTACCAGCCGCTGCCAGCGAGGCGGAACATCGGCGCGGACATCAACCGCTTCAGGCTGTGCTTGCCGCACTCCGGACACTCGCGCAACGGTTTGTCCGAGATCTTCTGCAGCGCCTCGAGGTGATGGCCGCACTTGTCGCACTGGTATTCGTAGATCGGCATGGCTGCGGTCGGGTCTCGTTCTTCCGGGACGCGTGATTATACGGAAGCGGGTCTTGTTCCTTCGGCTACTTTGGCTGCTCGCTTTGGCGCCGTTCGCTTCGCGGTTGGCCTTCGGCGGTGGCACTCCGTGCCGGGGGTTCCCCCGCCGGGACGCCGTGAACCCTTCCACGGGGGCTCCGGGCACGGCGTCCATGCCGCGCACGGCCCGGCGGAGGAACCCCCGGCACGGAGTGCCGCCGCCGGAGGAGCGCGCGTCGCGTTGGGCGCGAACGCGCGTTGCGGCGCAGCCTGGCGGAGCAAGACGCGCAGCCGACAATGCGCGGCCGGTCGAGGGATCGGGTCGGGCGCGCAGGATTGTCCGCGGCATGGACGCCGCGGCCGAAGCCCCCATGGAAGGGTTCACGGCGTTCCTGTGCGCCCGATCCGGGCCCTCGACCGGTCGCGCCGACCCGGCAGCGCAGCAAATCGCCGTCAGGCCTTCCGCCGCTCAGCACCCTTCGCGACAACTTCAGCCGCCGCACCACGCTTGTCGAACGCGAGCACACCGTCACGCACCGTGACGACCACGCGGTCGCCCGGCCCGATGTCGCCCCGCAGGATCGCCTGCGCGAGCGGGTTCTCGAGCTGGTGCTGGATCGCCCGCTTGAGCGGCCGCGCGCCGTAGACCGGGTCGAAACCGGCCTCGCCGAGCAGGTCGCGTGCCGTATCGTCGAGCTCGAGCTCGATCTCGCGGTCTGCGAGACGCTTGCGCAGGTAGCCGACCTGGATGTCCACGATCGAGCGGATGTGGGTCCGCGCGAGCGGATGGAACACGACGACGTCGTCCACGCGGTTGAGGAACTCGGGCCGGAAGTGCTGGCCGACGATCTCCATCACCGCGGACTTCATCTTCGCGTAGTTCGCCTCGCCCGCGAGCTCCTGGATCAGCTGCGAACCGAGGTTCGACGTCATGATGATCACGGTGTTGCGGAAATCGACCGTGCGGCCCTGGCCGTCCGTGAGGCGCCCGTCGTCGAGCACCTGCAGCAGCACGTTGAACACGTCCGGGTGGGCCTTCTCGACTTCGTCGAGCAGGATCACCGAATAGGGCCGCCGGCGGACCGCTTCGGTCAGGTAGCCGCCCTCCTCGTAGCCGACGTAGCCCGGGGGTGCGCCGATCATCCGCGCCACGGAGTGCTTCTCCATGAACTCGGACATGTCGATGCGCACCATCGCCTCCTCGGTATCGAACAGGAATTCCGCCAGCGCCTTCGACAGCTCCGTCTTGCCGACGCCGGTGGGGCCGAGGAACATGAACGAGCCATTCGGGCGGTTCGGGTCAGAAAGCCCGGCGCGCGAGCGGCGGATCGCGTCCGACACGGCTTTGACGGCCTCGTCCTGGCCGACCACGCGTTTGCTGATCGCCTCTTCCATGCGCAGCAGCTTGTCGCGCTCGCCTTCGAGCATCTTCGAGACCGGGATGCCGGTCCACTTCGAGACGACCTCCGCGATCTCCTCGTCGGTGACCTTATTGCGCACCAGGGTCGGGGCCTTCGTCTCCGCCTCCTGCGCGGCCTGGATGCGCTTCTCGAGCTCGGGGATCTTCCCGTATTGCAGCTCGGACATGCGCGCCAGGTCGCCTGCGCGGCGCGCGGTCTCGAAATCGAGCCGGGCCCGCTCCAGCTCTTCCTTGATGTGCGCCGCACCCTGTGCCGTGGCTTTTTCTGCCTTCCAAATTTCCTCGAGGTCCGCGGACTCGCGCTCGAGACCGCTCAACTGTTCGTCGAGCACCTGCAGGCGCTTCTTCGACGCGTCGTCGCTCTCCTTCTTGAGCGCCTCGCGCTCCATCTTGAGCTGCACGATGCGCCGGTCAAGGCGATCGAGTTCCTCGGGCTTCGAGTCGATCTCCATGCGGATCCGCGAGGCGGCCTCGTCGATCAGGTCGATGGCCTTGTCGGGCAGCTGCCGGTCCGTGATGTAGCGGTGCGACAGCGTCGCGGCCGCGACGATCGCCGGATCGGTGATCTCGACCTTGTGGTGGACCGCATAGCGTTCCTTGAGGCCGCGCAGGATCGCGATCGTGTCCTCGACCGAAGGCTCGTTGACCAGCACCTTCTGGAAGCGTCGCTCGAGCGCGGCATCCTTCTCGACGTACTTTCGGTATTCGTCGAGCGTCGTGGCACCGACGCAGTGCAGCTCGCCGCGGGCGAGCGCCGGCTTCAGCATATTGCCGGCGTCCATCGCGCCCTCGGCCTTGCCGGCGCCGACCATCGTGTGCAGCTCGTCGATGAACAGGATGACGCGCCCCTCCTGCTTCGACAGGTCGCTCAGCACGCCCTTCAGCCGCTCCTCGAACTCGCCGCGGAACTTCGCGCCCGCGATCAGCGAACCCATGTCGAGCGCGAGGATCCGCTTGTCCTTCAGGCCCTCGGGCACTTCGCCGTTGACGATGCGCTGCGCGAGCCCCTCGACGATCGCGGTCTTGCCGACGCCGGGTTCGCCAATCAGCACGGGGTTGTTCTTGGTGCGACGCTGCAGCACCTGCACGGTGCGGCGGATCTCGTCATCGCGACCGATGACCGGGTCGAGCTTTCCCTGCTCGGCACGCTCGGTGAGGTCGATCGTGTATTTCTCGAGCGCCTGGCGTTGCTCCTCGGCATTCGGGTCGGTGACCCTCTCGCCACCACGCACCTCGTCGATCGCGCGTTCGATGGCACCCTTGACGACGCCGGCGTCCTTGAGCAGCGTTGCGAGCGGACCCTTGTCCTCGAGTGCCGCGAGGATGAACAGCTCGCTCGAGATGTACTGGTCGCCGCGTTTCTGCGCGAGCTTGTCGGTGAGATTCAGCAGCTTGCCGAGGTCGTTGGAGACGTGGACCTCGCCGCCCGTCCCCTCCACCTTCGGCAGCCGGTCGAGGGCCTCGCCCAGCCGGGAGCGCAGCACGCTGACCTTGGCGCCGGACTTCTCGAGCAGCGGCCGGACCGTGCCCCCCTGCTGGTCGAGCAGCGCCAGCATCAGGTGGGCCGGTTCGATGAACTGGTGGTCGCGGCCGAGCGCGGACGACTGGGCGTCCGACAGGGCCGTCTGGAACTTGGAAGTCAGTTTGTCCATGCGCATGGGAGGCTCCCGGAGGGGGCGGTAATGCCCCGGAGATGGGGGCGGCCTCGGGGGAGGACAAGGGGATGGCGGATAGCGGATAGCGGATAGTGAAGAGGGGTGCGGCTGCCGACGTTGCCCCTGCCCCTCCGAAACTATCCTCTATCCGCTATCCGCTATCCGCTTCCTCAATGCATTTGCTGATGCGTCAGGTAAACGACCGCCACGCCCAGCCCGATGAACAGCACCTGCTCGAGGCCCGCCCGCATATCCACCCGGCGGTGCAGGCCGGGGATCAGGTCCGCGACGGCGACGTAGATGAAGCTCGCGGCGGCGAAGGCCAGTGCGTACGGCAGCAGGTGCAAGGCCGAGCCCAGGGCAAAGTAGGCCACGACGCCGCCGATGACCGACGTGAGGCTCGTGAGCAGGTTGAGCGCCAGTGCGCGCCGCCGCGAAAATCCGCCGTGCAGCAGGATCGCGAGGTCGCCGACTTCCTGCGGGATCTCGTGGGCGAACACTGCGACTGCAGTCACGATGCCGAGCCGGACGTCCGTCATGAACGCGGCCGCGACCAGCACGCCGTCCAGCACGTTGTGGAACGCGTCGCCGGCCAGGATCAGGTTTGCAGAGGCGGCATCCCGCGCGGTCGGGCTCGGCGAGTGCATCTCGCAGGGATCGTCGTGGCAGTGCCGCCACAGCACGAATTTCTCGAGCAGGAAGAACGTCAGGATGCCGACCAGCAGCGCAAGGCCCACCGAGTGCGAGCCCGCCGGACCCATCTGGTCGAGCGCGTGCGGTACGAGACCGAGGAAAGCCGCGCCGAGCAGCGCACCGGTCGCAAAGCTCACGAGATGCGGCAGCACCGCCGCGCGGCGCGCCTCGCCGAGCGCCAGGAACGACGACGCCGCGAGCGCACTCAGGAACCCGCTGAACGCGGTGAAGAGGACGATCAGGCCGAGGGTGCTCACGGTGGTTCCGCGACTGCCGGTTTGCGAATCAGACTAGCACGGCCGTCAAGCGAGCCACGCGAGGGTCGCCATCCGGCCGGTCACGCCGTCACGACGGTACGAAAAAAAACGCTCCGACTCGCGATGTGTGCACCAGCCGCCACCGTGCACCGATCCCACCCCCGCCGCGGCGAGCGCGAGTCGCGCGAGCCCGGTCAGGTCGGCCTGGAAACGGTTGCGCTCGTTGGGCCGGAAATATTCCCTGGCAGCCGGATTTCGGTCGGCAAACGCGGACCGCACTTCGTCACCAACCTCGAATGCATCGGGCCCGATTGCGGGGCCCAACCAAGCGAACAGTTCGGCGGGAGCCGTGCCGAGCGCCAAGATCGTGGCCTCGACGACACCGTCGAGCAATCCGCGCCAACCCGCATGCACGACGCCGACTCGCGTTCCGCCCCGGTCGGTCAGGACCACGGGCAGGCAGTCCGCCGTCATGACGGCGCAAACCCGGCCGGGCTCGAATGCAACGGACGCATCGGCTCGCACGACGACGGAATCGCCAGGATGGCGAATCACGTTGGTCCCATGCACCTGCTCGAGCCACAGCGGTTCGGCAGGCAGGTGCGCGGCCTCGCGCAACAGCAGCCGATTCGAAGATACCGCGTCGGGGCGGTCGCCCACATGTGCCGCCAGGTTGAGCGAAGCGTAAGGACCGACGCTGACACCGCCCGCGCGCAGTGTCGAGAGCGCGCGCACGTGGGCCGGTGCAGGCCAGTCCGGCGCAATCCAGTCGATCGCGGTCGTCGTCATGCGGTGGCGGCGTCTGTGGCCAGCACGGCGAGCAGTTGCCGCATGTCGGCGGGCAGCGGCTCGAGGCACTCGAGCGGTCGGCCCGTCACCGGGTG
>Ga0209253_10000501_pt1 | contig 33887 bp, 24 predicted proteins | sample FrelakmetBRP12BR_FD_187145 | JGI IMG/M metagenome (GOLD analysis project Ga0209253, IMG submission 187145) | Freshwater lake sediment microbial communities from the University of Notre Dame, USA, for methane emissions studies - BRP12 BR (SPAdes)... | ecosystem: Environmental > Aquatic >... | reverse complement strand
GGTGATTTTGGTGAAATTACCTGGCCCCAATTGTTGAAGGTTAATCCATGGATAATTATTGTTCCTGTCACTCTAGGAATTGTAGCCCTGTTGTGGTGGATTGAAAGCGGGGAATTCGTGGGCAGCTAGACCACCTCACTGAAGCACTGTTTAAAACAACAGTGATGAAAAGTTCTGCGCTCCTTAATTTGTTTTTTTTAAATGATTACATTCCACCCGTCAATGCTTAACAGGGTCTGCCCTCCGAAAACTTATTCGACAAACACCGGCTGATCCAGCCAGAATGGTTGTGCGATCCCCTGCCGGTATGCGTTCAATGCGCCTTCGGATGAATTTACCCGAAGATTGCTATAACTTAGGTCTCCATTCTGCCACCGATCATGCCAAAAAACTGCTGCCTTAAGGCGGGGGAACTCGACGGCCATTCGTCGCAGGGCTTCTGCGATCCATTGCCCCTTGTTTCCTGACGTGGGGAACTCTCCCACGCCCCACTCGGCAAGGATAAAGGGCTTATCAGGGTCAAGGCTGCAGATCTCTTTATAGTAATCGGGCAGAACCATCTGAAAGGGCACCCAGGAAGAATTCGGATACTGCTGGCCGAAGGCGCTCAGCCCCAGCCAGTCGACATACTGGCTTCCCGGATAATAGTTTGCCATGCGGTTCCAGGGCTCGTTTGGCTCAGAGGTATTGTTTGCGTGAAAAACCCATTGAATGTTATCCGCGCCGGCGGCGCGGACGCGGTCAACAACATGCCAGTACGCCTTCTTAAACAGCTCGGGCCCCTGGTACTGAGGGGGATTTGTGCCGGGAATAATCGTTCCCCCGCCATAAAAAAATCCTGACCAGGGGAACCAAGTGCCGTTCATTTCCAGCCCCCATGCAACAAGCATCGGCCTGCCGAACTTTTTGGCTTCACCTGCCCACAGGTCAATGTAGCTGTCCCACTTGCCGGCAACTATATCAGGCAGATTAAAGCGGCCGGGTTTGGTTTCCTCAGCATAGGGACGGTCCCATGGGTTCCAGTATACCAGAGCGACAGCCCCATAGGCGTAGATAATCTTAAGCGCATTGCTGGGAAATGATTGTTTGCCCCAGTAGTTTGAAAAGCTGATGAGAGCCTGATGCCTGCTGGCCAGGCGCTCGAAATTTTCCAATCCCTCAAGGGTAACATTGTCTTCAGTTTCGCCGAAATCAACATAAGCCCCAGTATAGGCCTGACCCGCAAGGGGCACAGCTAGTCGTTGCACCCTTTTCACCTGTGGGGAAGTCTTTCCCGCGGCAGGGGCAGCCTTTTCTCTTGAGCATGCAAAAACAGTAAGGGCAGCACTTATGACTGCAACTAACCATCTCAATTTCATAGCATCACCTTTCTGTACTTCATTTTCCGGAAATTCCGTCCCCTACAAGGGCGATTGCTTGCTTCTCACTAATGCCACGAAACCCGGCCGGTACCAGGGTCAATCCTTTGCGATCCTGGCGGCCCCAGGCAACCCAGGTGCCCCGCAATGCCCGGATAATTGCTTTCCACACGGACCAGGCAAGAACCGGCCGGTACAGCAACCTCATCGGCAGAATAAGCCATGCCTGGTGAAGCTGTTCCCCTTCCATAATGCAGGCTACAAGTGCAGTGACCAGATCCATTAAGATGAACCCCAGGGCATAGTCCAGTATGGCTGACCCGGCTCCGGTGAGCAATGAAAAAATCAGCAGTGAATCAACTAAGGGGATGAGGGCGACAAGAACAAAATGAAAAAACCATATACTGGGAAGGCTGAAAAACGCCAGCCCTTTATACTTTGGGTTGAACAGCAAATCATTATGTTTGATGAGGCACTGCAGGGTGCCAAAGGCCCAGCGACTTCGCTGACGCACGAGCCCGGAAACTGTGACGGGCGCTTCCGTGACGGCAATGGCGTCGGGAGCGTAACACACTTTATATCCCAGCCGGTGCATCATCAGCGTAAGATCGGTATCTTCAGCCAGGGTATCCTCAGACAACCCACCGGCCTGCATTATGGCGCTCTTCCGGAAAGCTGAGGCTGCTCCTGGCACAACAGTGACACAGTTCCACTCATCATAGGCGCGGCGGTCAAGATTAAATCCGCAGGTATATTCAAGAGACTGGAAAAGAGTGATCCATGAGGTGCTGTTGCCCACCTTGACGTGGCCTGAAACGGCGCCGACCTCTTTATCCCTGAGACGGGAAACCAGAGCGCTTATTGTCTCCGGCCCGAATTGGGTATCTGCATCCAGCATGACGATCAGCTCATTCTCCGCGGCCCGTAGAGCAGCATTCAGCGCTGCTGCCTTACCCTTGCTGGACTGTCGAATGAGCTTCACCCGCTTATCACGCAAAGCTGTATTCTCAACAAGCGCTGCGGTTTCATCAGCTGAACCATCGTCAACCACAATAACTTCAATGCTGCCGCGGTATCTGGTGGTAAGAACGCTGTCAAGTGTGGAGGTGATCACCGCTGCTTCATTATGCGCTGCAATGAGGACCGAGACCGGTTCAGGCGTACTGGGCTGAACATCAAGCTTCCTGTACCGCTGCTTCCTGTTCCGTACTGCAAGGACAAGCAGCACAAGGGTCCTTAAAAGCAAAAGTGCCGTGGTTGTTATCATAAAGGCCCAGCCGAGCTGCTCGAGCAGGTGCAGCAGGTGAAAGCCCGCCTGCGAGATGAGCAGTTCCTCCGTTGGGTCATTAGCCGGTATCGGCGGCATGAGTGACTCTCTCGGAACACCGATGAGCTGATGAAGCGCGACAATCTCATCGCCGCGCATGCGCAAGTAATCGATGATCGAAGGCAAGGCTGCTACCGTGCCTGATCGGTCGCCGCCCGCATCGTGCAGTAACACTACGTTCCCTTCCCCTCTTCTTTCCTTGATTCTCTCCAGAATAACCGACGGGCCGGACTTGTCCCAGTCCTCGCTGTCGATGCTTTCGCTGACCGAAATATAACCGAGCTCATCGGCAATCAGCAGGGGCTTAAACTCCGCAAGGGAATGCGGGCAACGGTCGGCATTATAGGGCGGGCGAAAGAGAACGGTCGAGCATCCTGCGATGCTCTCAATACTCCGCTGCGACGCGTTAAGCTCAAGCTTAACAATTGCTGGTGGCATGTCAGAAATATCTGCATGGGTATAGGTGTGGTTTCCCAGTTCATGCCCCTCTGCAATGATTCTTCGAATTAAATCCGGATATCGTTCTGCATTGCTGCCCACGACGAAAAATGCTGCTTTCACATCCCTTGCTTTGAGTATATCCAGGATGCGGGGCGTCCATTCAGGATCAGGACCATCATCAAACGTAATTGAAACTTGCTCTTGCCTGCTCTGCCCCTGGTGGTATAGTAGCGGGTAGCTGGGGTAGCTTACATACCGGGCATTCCACAGGCCGGCGGAGTCAACAGTAATAGTTCGACTGCCATCGGCATGCTCGTTCACTACGGTGATAAGGTCCCCCTCGCCGATATGGGTAATGGTATCCGTGCTTTTGATTGTCTCCAGAGGGCCTGGCAGGCAGGAATTCCCGCACTCAAGCGTCTGCCACAATGCTGGATCCTCGGTGCCCAGCCGGTATAGTGCGATTCCCCCGACCCCTCTGCCCTCGGCCTTCACTTTTTGATTGAAAAAGGTCATCGCATCCAAGAACCAGACCGCATGAGTTTGGTCCTGCTCGGTATAGGTAAAATGTGGTCCGTACGATGTGGCCTGGTTTTCAATCGGACCTTCGCCCGCGCGGTTTGCGCGGGCCATGCAGTCGGCAAAGCTGATTGCTTTTGCAGGTTCGCCGACTTTCCAGTCGTAGCCATAGGCGCCGATGCCGATGATCCATTGCGCGAGGCTTCCGTGATCCAGTAGAACGCTAAGCCACTGGGTAAACCATTCCTGCGAAGCAATGGGGCCCGCTTCATCCGCTTCACCGTTTTCGTCATATAGCATGGCCACGAAGCGATCCACTGTATTTGCAAGTGTGTCAAGGTCATAGACCTTGATGTCATTGCCAACCGGGATGCACAGCCATACCTCCAGTCCTTCACTGTGCAGGGCGCCGGCCATGGTGCTGAAAAGACCACTTATTTGATCCCGGTAGGTTGGGTCTACCTCCTCCCAGTCAACCACGACGCCGGCTGCGTGCAGGTCTTTAAGCTGTTCAGCCAGATGCGTGGAAAACTGCTGCTGCCTCTCAGCCTCAGCGCTGGCCAGCGTTTCAACCGCCTCCGGCTGCCAGGAACCTTTTAAATTTGTAAGCATCGGCATGAAGGCAAGACCGTGCCGTGATGCAAATTCGTGAATCTGTCGGTCGGGTTTCGCGCTGAGCTCAGCAGGGGTGCCGGACAAAAAGAACCATTCCGGAGCCACATGCGTAAGCTTCGCGGCGTTCTCCTCTAGGGAGGTGAAGCTCGCAGGATCCCAACCGGTATAAAAGCCAAGGCGAACCGGTTTTTTTTTCTTGTGAATAGCCGGTTTTAGAACAACCGTTGATTTTTGAGCAGACAACCTGACCCAGTCCGGGGGAAGCTTTGGCGGAAAGAGTTTCTCAGCCCTGTCAATCTGCGCTTTCAAACTCCTGGAAAGATTATACGCCTGCTGCAGCCGTGAAAGGCGGGGACAGACAATCAGCGATTGCATAAAAAGCACTATACAGGTGAAGACAATGAGAAACCCAGCGGCAAGAAGCAGGCGCCAGCGGCGCCAGCGCTTCCCCTGTGCATCAAGAAAAATAAAATTATTTTGATTCATTGTTGTACCGCAAAACCTAATTCATTTGTTTTCGCCTGCCCCCGGTTTCACTCCAGGACCAGGTCCGCAGAGAAAATAATGTGTCGAGGACAAAGGCAGTGCTCACCTGCTGCTACCCTGCGGAAAGGCTGAAGAATTGTGTAGCTTGAGCAGGATAAAACGTACAATAATAATTCCTGCCGAAAGGATATCTTTATATTTCATTACGGTTTTAGTCAACTGTTTTAAATGAAAAAGATTAGCTTCTCTCCACCTGCGTTAGAGCGCCGCAAATAACTCGATCCCTTGTTTTTATAACCAGCAAAGGTTTGACACTTATTACTTCAGCTTCCTCTCCCTCATAAAGGATTCTTTGCCCTTTTTGAAGAAGACACCCTATTCGATCAGCCATGGTGCGAGAAGCTAAATTTTCATCCTTTAGTTCAGCTCTAATAGGCATGGATAACTCCTTTTCTAACACTTCTAAATTTAGCTACATCATTTTAGAGATGTTTGTAATGAAAAAAAACAATATGGTGAAGCGACTGTACAACTGGGATAAGAATAACTCGCTATTAACCGGCGAACACAGTTCAGATCTGCTTGATTTTTTTATAGTAGAAAAGATGAGTTGAGGAGGAATAGGGGAAGAGAGTGAGGAGTTAATTTATTATCTAGATAGGTAACTACAACTTCTTTAAATAGAGAGGTTTTTACCTTTGGGGTATCTTGATCAAGGGACAAAGTGTCTTCATCTTCTAAGTCTATCAACGACAATAGAATTTTATCACTATTAGGATTGTAACTAGCCACGCTATGACAAGTGGATTGCGGAGAAAAATCTTTTGTGCCGTCTGTAGTTTGATCTGTTAACCTCTTTTCATTACACCTATACAATGATTTGCTATCCGGGCAAAAGAAGTATTCTTCCTGTGTTGCATACGTAAAGGTAGCCCACAAGCAATTGCTTAAAAACATTATCATTAATAGTGATAAAAATTTAATTGACGAATTCATAGGTGTTTAAAAATTTAATGCATCAGTTTATACCTATTAATACGATTATCTTATCCTATTGGTTTAAATGAAGAACACTTTTTTCCCTTGACTATATTTTTTACTAAATTAAAAATAGCAATAGAGTCTTATCAAAGGTCACAAGTTTTTCTTAGCAATAACAAAGATTTTATCTTTGTAGCTGAACCGGAACACCGTTGCCATAAAGTTGGTGAGGGTTTTTTAAATAAGGATACAATAACAGACTCACATCCGAAGGGCTGTAACTTTGTCTGGAACTAAAGAAAAAGTGAGCAGTTAAATGCTATCAAAAGAGAATCACCGTTCGATGAGAAGGATGTGTCATTTCAGGGTTATTATTGTGCTCCTGTTACTTTGGAGCCTTCGAAACATTGCATATGCTTCATCCTCACCCACTACTGTAAATGGACAATCAACTCTCTCGGATTTACCGCTTTTAGAGTATTCGGTAAACGGGAACCGTAACTATTGTGTCATTCTCTTAACTGGAAACGGAGGATGGAGAAGCTTGGTTGCTAACCTCACTACCTATTTAAATAAAAAGAAGGTTTCTGTTGTCGCGTTGAACAGTTTAAAATACCTATGGGTTGAGAAAAACCCTCAGTGTATTGCCAAAGATTTGGAGCGCATTATAGGTTTCTATTCTGAGAAATGGAATAAAAGCTATGTGGTACTTATCGGATATTCCATGGGAGCTGAGATATTGCCCTTCGCCCTCAACAGTCTATCAGAGGGCTATTTAATGAAGATTCAAGATGTGATTTTGATTGCTCCTGCGCAGAAGGCAACATTTGAAATTGCCATTCGTGATTATCTCTATGATAGTGATGTCGGACTAGAGATATTGCCAGAACTAAAAAATCTAAAAATAGATACCCCATACTGCATTTGTGATGATAAAAAGATTTCTCTTTGCAGATTAACTCTAGAAAATGCAGTGGAATTTACAGTACTGCCTGGGGGGCACCACTTTGGCTACAATTATGAAACTTTAAATCGATTGGTAGGAGCACGAATGAAATTAGAGTAAGTAGCAAATAGCTAGTGCTTAAAAAGAGGTGGCTTCGACTAACATTTTTATCTCCTCTCTTCCTATCTTCGTGATATAGTAGTAACCATAGCATAAAGAAGAGCTCATGGATGCTCATCATATCTATTGCTATAGGCATTACCACCGCAATCTTTTAGATTGAGAAATCCTGGATGGTAAGTATCTCACTTTCTCATCTCATGGATGAGTGAGTTCTGATATTCGGAGTGGTGAGTGAGCGAATCACGGGGTTATTGATGAAGAGAATGCATTTCGTTTGGATTTGGTTCCTTGCACTGATCACCTTTGGAAGTGGTCTGCTCAATCTCTTTTCCGTCACTGGTCCTAGTCTTCCCCACCGAATAGCTCTGCTGGAGCCCCTTTTCCCACTCGAGTTTATACATTTCTCCCGATTTGTTACACTGCTTTCAGGGTTTGCGTTGATGGTATCTTCCATCAATATTTATCGGCGGAAAAGGCGTGCGTTCAACCTGGTGTGCATCTTAGCATCGCTCTCAATAATTTCTCATCTGACCAAAGACCTCAACCATGAACAGGCAATTCTTTCACTAGTGCTCCTGGTCTCCCTTATAATGGCAACAAAAAACTTTACAGTGAAGAGCAGCATTCCTGATTTCCGCCTGGGGGTGCTGAGATTAATAACTGCCCTCATTATAGCCTTTGCGTATGGTGTAGCTGGATTCTGGTTTTTGGAAAAGAAAGAGTTTGGCATTAATTTTACTCTGGTTGACTCCATGCAAAAAACAATGAGACTCCTCACCCTACAAGGTGTTCCTGAGATAGTGCCCCAGACACGACACGCACGCTGGTTTCTTGATTCTATGTATATCATTACCGCAGTTACTATTGGGTATTCTTTTTTTGCCATCTTTCGCCCGGTGAGATATCGATACGCGACTCTTCTCCGTGAACGTGAACATGCCAGGCTGATTGTGGAGCAGTATGGCCGCCACTCGCTTGATTACTTCAAAATTTGGCCCGACAAGTCCTATTTTTTCTCATCGTCCCAAAACGCATTTCTTGCCTACCGTGTAGGCGCACATTTCGCAGTAGTACTGGGCGATCCGGTTGGACCAGAAAATGAGATCGAAGAGCTCATTCGCAGTTTTAAGAATCTGTGCGATGAGAATGATTGGGGGATCGCCTTTCATCAAGCATTACCAGACTTTCTTCCTATCTATGAAAAGCTGGGCTTTAAGAAACTCAAAATTGGTGATGATGCTATTGTTGATTTATCAACATTTACTCTGGAAGGTAAAAAGGGGAAGGAACTTCGCCATGCGGTAAATAAATTAGAAAAAGAAGGCTTTCACACCGCTCATTTTGATCCTCCCTTATCCCCCGAAGTCCTCAAACAGGCAAAGGAAATTTCAGATGATTGGCTTAAGATTGAGGGACGCCGTGAGCGCAGGTTTACCCTAGGCTTATTTGAACCCGAGTATGTGCGTTCTACACCCATACTTGCCGTGGTTGATCAACAAGGCACCATGCAAGCCTTTGTGAATATCATCCCTTCCTACCGAAAGGGGGAGGCAACCATTGACCTCATGCGGCATCGTTCTGACTCTCCTTATGGCGTCATGGATTATCTCTTGATAAAGCTTTTCTTCCATTGTAAAGAAAAGGGGTTCCAAATCTTCAGCTTAGGAATGGCACCCATGTCAGGTTTTCAAGAACATGAAAATCCCTCAGTCGAAGAGAGGGCTATTCACTACTTCTTCCAGCATATGAATTTCCTTTTCAGTTTTAAAGGACTGCGTTTCTATAAGGCTAAATTTGCCTCCTGGTGGGAACCTAAATACGTGATTTACCAAAATGCCCTCGATCTGGCAAGGCATGCCATTGCTATAGGTATCATTTCGAAATTTTAAAAAGATTGAGCAGAGTGGTACGAAAAATCATCATGATAGTGATTACCACCAAAATTATGTAATGGTCACTCAATGAGCGAGGAAATTCAGATAATCTCACTATGGGCGGAGAGAACACACCAACAGATCGATCTAACAAACAATTTTTTAAACAAGCACTGGGATACCTCATCGCTGCGGTGTGCCTGGTCTGGGTCTTTCACAACATTCATTTTGGTCTATTTTTGGAGAGCATGAGGTCCATCGCATGGGGATGGATACCGCTGGCGGTCTTTTTTGATATTTTAAGCTATTGTACTCAAGGGGTGAGGTGGCAGCTTCTACTTCGACCTTTGGGAAAGCTCTCTACTTTAAAAACAACGCAGGCTGTCTATATCGGTCTTTTTACCAATGAGATTATACCACTACGAGCAGGAGAAGTGGTGAGACTCTTTCTGGTTTCGCGATGGCTTTCAGTAACATTGGAATCAGTCATCCCCTCACTGGTGTTAGAACGGCTTTTTGATGGTATCTGGCTGGCATTAGCCATCGGAATAGTGGCGATCTTTGTTACCCTGCCTAAGGAAATACTGGGAGCGGAAGAAATTTTAGGAGTGCTGGTACTATTGCTCACCGGCTTATTCATCTACCTCCTTTTTCGTGCCCAAAAAAAAGTATCAGAAAATCATTCTCATCTGCGTTCTCGATGGAAGTCACTGCAGATGATCTTCTCTTTTTTTGAGCGCTTAGCACTAGGGATTCGCAGTATCGGTACTTCACGCTTTTTCTTCATGTCATTTGTGGCATCACTTTTTATCCTCGTGTTCCAGATCATTGCCCTCTGGTTACTGATGGAGGCATACGATTTACATCTCTCAATCTGGGCTGGTGCGGTGGTACTACTCATCCTTCACCTGGGTACTGCCATCCCTAATGCACCCTCCAATGTGGGGACCTATCAATTTTTTACGGTGGTGGGACTTACCCTCTTTGGAGTTGAGAAAACGTTAGCCGCAAGTTTTTCAGTAGTCGCCTTTTTGGTACTTACCTTTCCTCTGTGGGCTATTGGTTTATGGGCACTCTGGAATACTGGTACGAATTTAGCCTCCATTCGCCGGAACATTAACACATTGGAGAAATAAAGTGTGTGCGAAACGTAGAAAAGTACTTCTCTTAGAACTCATCTTGTATGGGGTTAGTACCGTATGCTTTGCCACTGAAGAAGAGCTTATCTTTGGAAGATTTGGTAAGGTTACTCTCTACTACGAAACTCCTCACACGTCTCAGGTAGTACTCTTTGTTTCTGGTGATGGGGGATGGAACCTGGGCGTGATTGACATGGCCAAGGCGCTTACTTCGCTTAATGCCCTGGTGGTAGGTATCGATATCGTTTCTTATGTGAAACAGTTAGCACAATCTACTGAAAAGTGCTCTTATCCTGCTGCAGATTTTGAAGCGCTGAGCCAATTCGTCCAGAAAAAGCTTTACTGGAATAGCTGACCAGACACTCAAGGAAGAAGAAAAACATGAATAGCCTAAGAAAAGGATATATGCTATGAACTTAGAATTGCTTATCACCAGCTATGGCTATGTGGCAATAGTGGTAGGTGCCTTTTTAGAAGGAGAAACCATCCTCGTTTTGGGGGGCTTTGCCGCACATCGCGGATATTTAGAGTTGCCTTGGGTAATCTTTGCTGCCTTTGTTGGCAGCCTGATTGGGGACCAGCTTTACTTTTTTCTGGGTCGCACCCACCGCACCGCGTTCCTCAACAAGCGTCCTACCTGGAAAGCCCGAGTGGAAAAATTTCAGAAACTTTTAGAGCGATTTCGCACACCAATTATACTTATCTTCCGATTCTTATATGGATTACGGTTGGTGGCCCCCTTTGCCATTGGTATGAGCACAGTTCCCACAGGAGAATTTATCTTCCTTAATACTGTGGGTGCGCTGGTGTGGGCAATACTAATAGGTGCGGGTGGTTATTTTTTTGGCAATGCCCTGGAAGCGATCATCGGGGATATCAAACACTATGAATTTAAGATTATGGCTGCTATCTGTATGGGAGGAATAGTAATCTGGATTATCCATCTTTACCGCCTCAAGAAATACAAAATTCCTCCTTTGAAAACTCCAGAATAAATTCTTATGAACGCGTTACCTATTGCTTGAAAGTATACTGGCTATGAAAGAATCTCCTCAAGCTTTTTGGAGTGTGCAACCACCGGAACTCCTGCAGCAACTTTGCACCACCCCGCAGGGCTTAACCAGCGAGGAAGCTCGCACCCGTCTTATTCAATTCGGCAGTAATCTCTTAAAACCAAAGAAACGTTTGGGTAACCTCACCCTTTTCTGCGGACAATTTAAAAGTCCCCTCATCCTCATCCTTCTTTTTGCCGCAGGTTTGTCCTTCTTTGTTCACGATCCTACCGATGCCCTGATCATTCTCGCCATTGTTTTTATCAGTGGCCTTCTCAGCTTCTGGCAGGAGAAGGGAGCAACAGATGCTGTTCAAAAACTATTAGCAATAGTACAAGTCAAAGCGGAAGTGGTGCGCGATGGGAAACCAACCGAAATCAAGGTGGAAGAAATTGTTCCAGGAGATGTGGTGATGCTCTCAGCGGGGGGAAGTATCCCTGGAGACTGCCTCATTCTTGAGTCCAAGGATCTCTTTATTGATGAAGCTGCATTAACTGGGGAAACCTACCCAGTAGAAAAGATGGCAGGGGTGCTGCCACCGGCAACATCCTTAAGCCAGCGCACGAATGTACTTTTTATGGGAACCCATGTAGTGAGCGGCAGCACAAAGGCACTTGTTATACACACGGGCAAGGAAACTGAGTTCGGCAAGGTGTCCGAGCGGCTAAGACTCAGGCCGCAGGAAACGGAATTTGAACACGGCATACGACAATTTGGTTATTTGCTCATGGAAGTTACGTTGGTGCTGGTGGTAGCCATCTTTGCCATCAACGTCTATTTGGCACGTCCGGTCCTAGACTCCTTTCTTTTTTCCTTGGCACTTGCTGTTGGGCTAACCCCGCAATTGTTGCCAGCGATTATCAGCATCAACCTTGCTCATGGTGCCAAACGGATGGCTCACGAGAAGGTGATTGTCAAACGGCTCGCCTCGATTGAAAACTTCGGCAGCATGAATGTGATCTGCTCCGATAAAACCGGTACCCTGACCGAAGGGATCGTGCACTTACAATCCGCCCTTGATGTGGAAGGCACTCCAAGCGATAAAGTTCTTCTGCACGCTTATCTCAATGCTTTTTACGAAACAGGCTTTACGAATCCGATCGATGAAGCCATCCGCACCTATCGCCAGTTTGACCTGTCCGGCTACCGGAAGCAGGACGAAATCCCATATGATTTTCTTCGTAAGCGATTGAGTATTCTGGTTTCACATGATGATACACATCTGATGGTGACCAAAGGTGCGCTACCGAATGTGCTCGCCGTCTGTTCATCAGCGGAAACTGGAGGGGGAACAATCGTTGATATCGCCGTGGTGCGGGAACGGATCCAGCAGCACTTTGAGGAGTTCAGTAATAAGGGATTTCGTACGCTAGGCGTCGCTTACAAGAATGTGGGATCTGTGTCACTCATGAGCAAAGACCACGAAGCAGGCATGACGTTTTTAGGATTCCTTGTTCTTTTTGATCCGCCAAAGCCTAATATCATCGAGACCATTGTCAGCCTGAAAAACCTCGGCGTTTCACTGAAGATCATCACGGGAGATAACCACCTAGTAGCAGCCAACGTCAGTCAACAGATGGGACTATCAAATACAAAAATCATCACAGGGCTAGACCTCCGCCAGATGAGCGAGGGCGCGCTGCTCAAACATGTGGTTGACGTGGACGTCTTCGCTGAAATCGAACCAAATCAGAAAGAGCGCATCATCCTCGCCCTCAGGAAGGCTGGAAATGTGGTGGGATACATGGGTGATGGCATTAACGATGCCTCAGCACTCCATGCTGCTGATGTAGGTATCTCGGTTGAAGGTGCCGCCGATGTTGCTAAAGAAGCTGCTGATCTAGTACTACTCGAAAAAAATCTCAGTGTGCTGGTGCAAGGGGTACAGGCAGGAAGGACCACCTTTGCGAACACCCTCAAATATGTATTTATGGCAACCAGTGCCAATTTTGGTAATATGTTTAGTATGGCCGGAGCATCGCTCTTTTTACCGTTTCTTCCCATGCTTCCTAAGCAGATTCTCCTTACCAACCTTTTTACTGATTTCCCTGAAATGATGATTGCTACCGACAGTGTCGATGAGGAATTAATAACACAGCCTCGGCGCTGGGATATTAGATTTATTCGAAATTTTATGGCTACCTTCGGTGTGGTGAGTTCGCTATTTGATTATCTCACCTTCGGGGTTCTCTTGCTCATCCTCCACGCAACGGTAGATCAATTTAGAACCGGCTGGTTTGTCGAATCAGTTGTTTCGGCTTCCGTGATTGTACTGGTCATTCGCACGAGGAAGCCTTTCTTTAAAAGCACACCCGGGAAGTATTTGGTGATTGCCACACTGCTAATTATGGTACTGACCTTGGCCTTACCCTATACCCCTATCGCAAAGGTGCTCGGGTTTCAACCACTCCCCGTATCTTTTCTTCTCATGATGGGTGTAATTTTGGTAGTGTATAGTATAGCAGCTGAGATGGTTAAAAAGTTCTTCTATCGGGGAGTACCACTATGAATGTAACTCTTTAGAAAAACTAATGTATTTCTGGAACAAAGATTATATTTTTATTGATTAAAAAATTTTTATAGTGTAAATTGATTGGTTGAATAATATAACATTATTGCTGTAAGCTTTCTTGTTTTTTATGAGTCTTGTTATTATGCTCATACCAATTTATGGTAGGGAGAATTATAGCTACTAGGTATATTTTTAAGGTCTCATCGCTCTTATATAAAGGGGAATTTCAGTGAGTACTTTTATAATTGATTGGCTGACTAATCGAAGCTGGAAGAGAATGCTAGTGTTCTCTATTGTTTTACTAATGGTGCAATCGAGTGCACTGGCTGTGCCCTTGTCGAAAAAGCCTAAACCGATTAAAGAAGTCTTCAGCATGAAAAATGTGGTGAATAAAGCTCGGGAGCTTGCCAGTAAACCATTTCAGAATCCCGCGGGTCAGCTCGCAGACTTTCTTCTTCGCATTACCTATGATCAGTGGCGAGATATCAGATTTAAAGCGGAAAACTCTCTTTGGAGAAATGAAGGCCTGCCTTTTGAAGTTCAGTTCTTCCATCCGGGTCTCTACTACGACCGCTCGGTAAAGGTTAACGTCATCGGGCCTTCCAAAGTGGAAGTTTTTCCATTCTCACCGGAACTTTTTGACTATGGTGCCAATGACTTTAAATCGAAGGTGCTAATTGATACAGGGTTTGCTGGTTTAAGGGTGCACTATAATATCAATAACAAAAAAAATTACAAAGACGAGGTGATAGTATTTGTAGGTGCCAGCTACTTTCGCGCAGTTGCCGTGAATATGGGATATGGTATGTCAGCGCGGGGTCTTGCGATTGACACGGCTGAACCCTCAGGTGAGGAATTCCCCTTCTTTAAGGAATTCTGGCTCAAAAAGCCAGATCCTAATGACACCCAGTTAACAGTGTATGCACTGCTCGACAGTCCACGTGCCACCGGGGCCTACTGCTATGTGATTCACCCCGGTAAGGAGACCGTGGTAGAGGTGGAGAGTACAGTGTTTTTACGAAAGCCGGTAGCGAAGCTGGGCATTGCACCACTCACCAGCATGTTTTACTACGGCGAAAACGCCAACTCCCGCCCTATCGATGATTTTCGTCCCGAGATACACGATTCCGATGGGCTGCAGTTGGCGTTGAGGAGTGGTGAGTGGCTGTGGCGACCGTTGGTCAATCCCTCGGATCTGAGAGTCCATGCGTTCCAAGCGGACAATCCAGCAGGTTTCGGGCTTATCCAGCGTGACCAGAATTTTGATCACTATCAGGATTTGGAAACCCGCTATGAGTTGCGCCCAAGTGTGTGGATTAGTCCTAAGGGCGAGTGGGGCAAGGGCAGTGTGGAACTTATTCAGATCCCCTCGGAAATAGAAATTCACGATAACATCGTGGCATTTTGGAAACCGGAAACGTGTTCACTGCCACTGCAACCTGTTTCCTATGCCTATACCATGAGCTGGCATTTCCCTGCGCAGACCCGCCCGCCAGGAGGCCGAGTGGTTGCTACTCGTACCTCTAAAGGCAAAGGACAAGATATGAGAAAGTTTATTGTTGACTTTGAGGGTGGTGAGCTTGAAACGCTCAAGGATGATGAGGTGGTTGAAGGGGTGATTACTGTCGGTCAGGGATTCAAGCTGGTGGAGCAGCAGGTTTTTAGAAACAGGGTGACGGGAGGCTGGCGCCTGGTGTTTCAAATACAGCCGGAGAGGAATGAAACGCTGGTGGAAATGGTGATGCCTGACAAAAAGCCCATTCTTGAGCTGCGCGCATTTTTAAGGCGGGGTTATAGTATACTCACCGAAACCTGGAGTTACGGAGTTCGTTTCTGATGATGCTGACTACTAAGAATCAAGCGAGTTCTCACTCACAGGCTGGTTCTGGTTCATCTCCGCAGAAGGAAGAATCTTACTCCGGTGCGGATTCCTCAACTGAAGAATGGGAGATTGCTCAGGAGAGGGTACTACTCTACCTCAAGATATTACATGTTCCTGGTAATGAGCGACTCACCCTTGCCCTTGAGGCGCTCAATCGTGCTAAGTCGACGGTGACTGAGAGTGGTGCGATTCCCGCGGCTATGCACGCAGTGAAAGAGCTGCTCAGCGAACAGAGCAGGGCCCAGTATGGAACCCACCCCAACGTACCTTCTCTTCTCGGTAGTAGTTGGAATGGCCTGCACAACACCCCTCCACTTAATCGTGGTTTCATTGCCCAGTGTGAGTTTGACCATACTACGGTATGGACTATCTTTATGTACCTGGTGGAACTGTTTCTCAAAGCTATCTTTGTACCGGTACGGTTGTTGTTCCAACCTGTTTTTTTACTTCTCATGTTATTTTTATTGTTAAGTCTCTTCTGGGCTTTTGTGGTTCAATAAAAAGAGCTGCCTATGAGTCCTGCACAGTTTGGTTCATGGGTGAGGATTGCTTTTTGGCGTAGGATTGTGCTCCTTTTGCTGATTACTGTTCCCACCTTTTTTGCCAGTGGGTATATGGCCTATGTACTGCCGCATCGCGGTACCACCCGCATAGAATTAGCCATTGTCATCTTCTTCACTTTGCTCTTCAGTTGGATATCCATTGGATTTTGGACCACGTTAGTGGGTTTTTTAATGCTTATCCGTCGATTCCACCGTTTTTCCATTCCGGCTGAGCCCGTCACCTCTGCCCCCAAGATGGGTGTGCCCCCACGTACTGCCGTACTTATGCCCATTTGTAATGAAGATACCGCGAGGATCTTGGCGGGGTTAAAAACTATTTATAAGTCCGTGGAGATTACCGGGCGAATGGAACAGTTTTCTTTCTTCATCTTAAGTGATACCAATGATCCTGATGTGTGGGTTGAAGAAGAGCTCGGTTGGGCTCACCTCTGCCGTTCTCTCGATGCCTTTGGTCGAATCTTTTATCGGCGACGCAGGGTCAATATTAAACGTAAGAGTGGCAATATCGCCGATTTCTGCCGTCGCTGGGGACGTGATTTTAAGTACATGATCGTTTTGGATGCTGATAGCATCATGAGTGGAGCTACTATGGCGCGCATGGTGGAAATCATGGAGCAGCACCTAAGTGTGGGTATTTTGCAAACGGTGCCCAAGGGACAGGGACGGATGAGTTTCATCGCTCGCGTGCAACAGTTTTCAAACAATGTGTATGGCCCTTTATTTGCCGCTGGCCTCCACTTCTGGCAGCTGGGTGATGCCCACTACTGGGGACACAATGCTATTATCAGGGTTGAGCCGTTCATGAAGAATTGTCTCCTTTCCCGGCTCTCCGGAAAGCCTCCACTGGGAGGTGACATTCTCAGTCATGATTTTGTGGAAGCTGCACTGATGCGCCGTGGTGGCTGGGCAGTGTGGCTTGCTTATGATCTGGAGGGGAGTTACGAGGAGATGCCCCCCACGCTGCTGGATGAGCTGAAGCGTGATCGCCGCTGGTGCCAGGGTAACCTGCAGCACTTAAGACTTCTCTTCACCAAGGGATTGTGCCCGGTACATCGTGCGCTCTTTCTTAACGGAGTGATGTCCTATATGTCTGCCCTGCTCTGGTGTATCTTTCTATGCTTAAGTACCGCAGAGGCCATATACGAGGTGCTGCGCAAGCCGGTGTACTTTACCAAGACTAAGAGTCTCTTTCCCAACTGGCCGGTATGGCATCCGGAGTGGTCGATAGCCCTGCTCTTTGCCACCGCCTTGATCTTGTTTATGCCGAAACTGTTAAGTATCGTGCTCATCCTTTGCCACAAAGGGAAAGCCCGTTTATTTGGAGGACCCTTGAAATTAATCCTGAGTGTGGTGGTAGAGAGTATTCTTGCAACCTTCTTGGCCCCTGTCCGCATGCTCTCGCATAGCAGGTTTGTCTTATTGACACTGCTGGGAAGGCAGATTGGCTGGAGCTCGCAGCCACGGGATGACCGAGGAACTACCTGGAGGGAGGCGATTCGTTATCATGCCGGCAGTACCCTCTTAGCCATAGTCTGGGGTATCGTGGTATTCATAGTGAACAGGACCTTCTTCTGGTGGCTTACTCCTATCATTGTTGCTCTCGCATGTTCCATACCCCTCTCGGTGTTAACCAGCCGCGCGAGCTTAGGCCGGGCACTTTTAAAGCTGGGTCTTCTGCGTATCCCTGAAGAGGTCGCTCCACCCCCGGAACTGCGTTGGCTTCAAAGCAACATTAAAGAACAGCGTGGAAACGGTTTTGCACCACTGCCTGGGGTACGGGGGTTTGCCCGTGCGGTGATAGATCCCTTTGTCAATAATCTCCATATAGTCTTGCTACGTAAGGATCGGAAGGTTTCCCCCCGCATTGCCAAACGCCGCCAAAAACTGCAGGATAAAGCGATTATCCTAGGCCCACATAATCTCACACCATCTCAGAAAATAGAGCTTTTATATGATCCAGCATGCATGGCAGCGCTACACCAAGCCGTGTGGGAGCTTCCTAGTCGAACCCTTGCCGCAGAGTGGGGACTCACCTAGTGCTACTACGGGCTGTTACGCACCAAGATCTTCACTTGCGCATACGCTAACTCTTTTTAACTGCTCTCTATCTGAGGCGTGGTGAACTTTCAATTCAGTGGAAGAGTAAGGTGGAGCAGCGATGCAGCATTTACATTAGACTTGTGGGATGTTTTTAAACTGTAGTTGATAATTTTTAAGGATTGTCACAATAATGGCGCATGGGGAGTTAGTTGCTCTTGGATTCGGTATTGTTTAAATGGGGCATTTTGCCTTTGCTCATTTTCCTTGCGAGGATTGTCGATGTGAGCCTTGGGACACTCAGGGTGATATTTATTTCCCGAGGCCTGAAGTGGATTGCTCCCCTGGTGGGATTTTTTGAAGTATTGATTTGGCTTCTTGCCATTGGCCAGATTATGAAGAATCTTACTAATGTGATGTGCTATGTGGCGTACGCGGGCGGTTTCGCCATGGGAACGTTTGTAGGCATTTCCATTGTAGATAAGTTATCTCTGGGAGTAGCGCTGATTCGGGTTATCACCAGGGTGGATGCTTCTGAATTAGTAGAATATTTGAGCTTACAGAACTATGGGGTTACTAGTGTCGATGCCCAGGGGGTCACTGGCAAGGTGAAGGTAATTTATTCAATAGTAAAACGTCAGGATTTGGAGAAGGTGGTGGAAATCATTAACAAGTTTAATCCTCAGGCCTTCTATACCATCGAGGATGTCAGATTTGTGAGCGAGGGAATCTTCCCTGCGCGAGAAGCATGGTATAAAAAAGGTTTTTTAGATTTGCTGAGGGTAAATCGAAAGTAAAAGCACACCCTTGGTATGCGGTGAAGAGAGGTGAGTGGAGATGCCACGATACGTTAAAAAAAGATCAAAGAAGATAGGTCTTCTCCCAGGGGCGCTGGTTCACATAGGGGTAAAAAAGACCGATAAGGTAAGAATCACTGTCTTTGACTATGATGAGTTGCACTTTGAGGAGAGGGAGGTCGCAACCGTTGAAGAGTGTTTTCCCTACCGGGATAGCGACCGGGTGACCTGGATTGATATTGATGGGATTCATCAGGTTGAGCTGATCGAGAAAATCGGGACACATTTTAATTTACATCCGCTTATGTTAGAGGATATTCTCACCACCGGGCAACGCCCAAAGGTAGAGAATTTTGGAGAGTATCTCTATGTGGTGCTAGAAATGCTCTCCTATGATGAGAAGGGCAAAGGGGTAAAAGCCGAACAGGTGAGTATGGTAATCGGCTCAACGTTTGTCATTTCCTTTCAGGAGCGCGAGGAAGATGTATTGAATCCCATTAGAGAGAGAATAAGAACTGCCAAGGGTTTGATTAGGAAAATGAACGCAGATTACCTTGCCTATACGCTGATTGATGCTATTGTCGATAACTACTACATTGTGCTTGAGAAACTCGGCGAAGAGATAGAGGGACTTGAGGGGGTGGTGGTAGATAATCCTTCACCCGGCGTGCTTAGGCAGATTCACCGACTGAAGGGAGAGATGATATTTTTACGCCGGGCGGTGTGGCCACTACGGGAGGTGATAAATGGTTTGGAACGGGGCGAATCAACGCTCATCAGGGAATCCACTAAAGTGTTCTTAAGAGACATCTATGATCATACCATTCAGATCATCGACACCGTCGAGATCTCACGTGATATCATCGCGGGCATGGTGGATACCTACCTCTCCAGTGTGAGCAACAGGATGAATGAGGTAATGAAGGTATTAACCATTATTGCGACCATCTTCATACCGCTCACCTTTATCGCGGGGATCTATGGCATGAATTTCAAATATATGCCGGAGCTAGAGTGGCGCTGGGGATATTTTCTGCTTTTAGCTGTTATGGCAGCAGCGGGAACTGCGATGGTGGTGTATTTCAGGAGAAAGAAGTGGCTTTAGACTGAGGGAGAGACGCAGATGAGTTGGAAGTGAATACTCGTCGTACTTGTGCTGATAGTACTCATCATCTTTTCTGCACAAAACTATGAGGTGATGACGATTCAGTTTCTCTTGTGGTCTTTTAAAACAAGTGGAACTAGTGTAATCTTTATTACTCTCTTAATAGCTATGGTTATGGGAGGGAGTGTGTCACTTCTGATGAGGGGTAAGGGGAAGAAGAGTAGCGAGAGGGTGAGTATTTCGGAGAAGATGACATTGAACGGGACGAAGATGATTTCGGGAGAGTATAAGCTATAGTACCGGGAGAGTGAGCAATAGACAGTATGAAAAAGATTATTTTACTTGGTTTAATCAGCTTTTTATTGTGCTCTAGCCACCTCCAGGCGCAGACCGATAATCTCCGGATTACCCCCGTCGTCGATGCGGTGCAGAAAGTATCTCCTGCGGTAGTGAACATATCGACCGAAGAGATTATCAGGTCTAATCCCTTCAGGAGCTATGATCCTTTTATGGATGAGTTCTTCGGGAACTTCTTTGACGCTCAGCCTCCCCAGCGCTCCCGCCAATCACTGGGATCTGGCATCATCATTCACCCCACTGGATATGTGATTACCAATGAGCATGTAGTTGCGCGCGCTACCAATGTTATTGTGACGCTGTCAGACAACCGCTCCTTTACCGCGCGGGTGGTTGCTGCTGACCCTGATTTTGATGTAGCGGTGCTGAAGTTGCAGACCGGGGAGAGACTTCCCTCACTTGTGTTTGGAACTTCATCCGACTTGATGCCCGGCGAAACGGTCATCGCCATTGGTAACCCCTTCGGCTTATCACACACCGTCACTACCGGGGTAGTATCGGCAATTAGACACTCAATAAAGACAGAGAAGAGAATGTATGAGGATTTCATTCAAACAGACGCCGCCATCAACCCTGGCAATTCAGGTGGCCCGTTAATTAACATTAAAGGAGAACTGATTGGTGTTAATACTGCCATTTACGGTGAGGGACAAGGCATAGGTTTTGCCATTCCTATTGATAAGGTTCACCGCATCGTTGAAGATCTCCTAGTCTATGGCGAGGTACGTCCTGCCTACCTGGGGATCAGGGTGCAGGGACTGACCGCAGCGCTCAAAAAATCTCTTGGCTATGGTGGTGAGGGTGGGGTGTTAGTTTCTCACATTGATGAGGGGGGACCTGCCGAGGGGAAGCTAGTACCAGGAGATATTCTTGTAGAAATGAACAACAAAGTGATTGAGAGCCAAAGGCAATTTGCGGTACTGAACAGCGGATTAGTGACGGGAGAAAAGATTCAATTTAAAATTCACCGCAGTGGTGAAGTTATTATGGTCTCTTTGGTAACGGCAGAGTATCCTCTGCAACTTGTTCCAAAGCTCTGCGGGGAGCTCCTGGGCATTGAGCTGAAATACGATAGCAGTGGCGTAATGGTAGATCGGGTGAATCCCAGTGGTCCTGCCGGCACTATTGGGATTAAGCCTGGCGATATGATATTTCAGATTGGTGACCGTGAAGTAAAAACGATTAAACAGTTTAACGAAGCCTTAATACGATATCGCAATGGCATCTCGATTTTTATGGTAGTAGGCCGTGGCCGTTATGCCTATCGGGTAGTGGTTCCTTTAGAATAGTAACCCTCCTGGTTGCGTGCAGCAGATCACTTCTCGACTTCCTTAAAAATTTCTCTTTAATTATTTTACTTCACCTCATCCACTCCGGTTTCCTCTGCAGCCGCTCTCAAAGCACTCATCCCTCGGTACTCAGCACTCGCCATTCGCTATTTGCGATTTACAATGGTGGATTACTCTATTTCATAGGTAATATTCACTCTGACTGAAATTTTGTTTTCACCGGTCATGATTTCCGGCGCTGCTGCCTCACCTTTACCCATAGCAGATTCTGCCATCACCATCTCATACTTGGCAACATGAGGCATCTCACTGCTCTCATTAAAGTTGGTAACTCTCACCAACTCAACACCCAGTTGTGAAGCGATTGCCTTAGCCTTATCCTTAGCTTTCTTGATGGCTTCACCTCTGGCTTTGGCTTTGAGTTCATCCGGCTGATCAATGGTAAACTGTAAATCACCGACTTGATTGGCGCCGGCATTGGTTGCTGTTTCCATAATCTGACCGATCTTCTGCATTTCTCTGATTTTTACTTCCAGGGAATTGGTAATCTCATAGCCAGCCAAAATTCTTTTGCCGGTTGTTTCAAAATATTCATAACGGGGATACATAGAGAAATGGGAAGTCTTTACATCTTTATCAGCCACGCCTTGTTTCTTTACTTCCTCAATCACCTTATTTACCCTCTCGGTATTTTTCACCAGTGCTTTATCAACGGTGGTAGCTTCATTGACCACTGAAAAAACTGCAATGGCTAAATCAGGTGTGGCATACACCTCACCTTCTTCTGAAACAGTGATATGGTTTTTTGACTTAATCTCCTGAACACTAGAGGTGCTCTCTTTGACTTTTTTTTGAATATCCACCACCGTGGATATGACCCAGGTGATCAAAAAAATACTCACCGCCACTACCAGGAAGGCAACTAATCCTCTATTGCGATCTTTCTTCTGAAAATAATTTTGAGTATCCATATGCTTATCCCCCACTCTAGGTCAAAATGTTGAAAGGTGTCGTGTGTCCATAGTGTGATATCTCTAAGGCATCAAACTGGATTAAGAAGTTCTTGCAGTTACCTTACAACAAGTAATGAGTTTACCAATGCTCATAACCGGTTAATTCTACATACGCGGATCCGCGTACGGGTGTATCACCAATGGTGCCTTCTACCGAGCACAGACCTTCCCAGTAGTTGGGCGTGGTGACATCGTAGATACTCTGTTCATCAAAAAGAGGTTTCACCTGAAAATGGGCGTCGATATCGGCTACCTCTACTATCCAATCAATGGGGTAGGTGCAATGACCCTTATCATCCTCATAGGTACGAGTTGCGCGTGAGGAAAACTCCTCACCATAGATTACCGGTCCGGTGTAAGGTTGATAGCTCCAGTTCGATCTAGTCAGATGATCACTACTATTCCTGAACTGAAAAAGCATTAACGTGCTCCCATCCTCAAGCCTCAACGAAAACCAGTCCCAGATTACTCCAAATGGGGTAAAGGTACCCCACTGGTGATCCATCCAGGTGCGGCCAGAAGATAAGGAGTGCTCACTATTATTTAAAGATATTTTCCCCGCAGTCTGAAGATTGGTAAATGAATAGTAGTAACAACTCATTCCATCCCCCATCTCTATGATTCCCTCTTTTCCATGTGGTAACACATCCGTTGATGGACTCAGCGTCAAATCGACAGCCATATTTCCTGCATCGGCTTTAATGATAAAACCTTTGGTCTCTGAAAAGACATAGGAAAAATTACTTATCTCTATCTCTGGTATGCCTTCCTCAATACCCGCAACCGGGGGCGTGGTTTTTACTTCGATAAACATGTGCTCAGCAGTCGTCGGGTTACTGATGGCCAGATGTCCCAGGTATATAAAATCAAGGTAGGTGCAATCCCACACCCTGAAGATGGTGAATTCAAACCCAAGTGTCTGTCCCTCTGAAGTTACGGTCTCTCCGGTAAAATACCACCACTCAACGAGTGAATCCAAGTGGGGACCGTGGTCGTAGGGAAAATCAAGTGTTCTTTCCTGTACGCTACAGCCATGCACTATGCAGACGAGCGCAATTATCACAGTAGTGCTTATAAGGGATTGGTTCCTGTTCATAAGAATCGGGAACTATGGGTTACGGGGGTAGGGATGATAACCGAGATGACAGTAGCATCACTCTATAGTAGTTTCTCTTAGCGTGGGGGAAATGTCAAGGTGAATGAGTAATGAATGCTGAGGAAGGAGGGAGAAGATAAAGGGTGGAGGGTAAGACGTGGAACCAGGAAAAAAGGAAATAGTTTGACTCATCAGCTCATTTTAGGTATGTATCAGGTCAGCACTCACTTAAAAGGATTCGTTCAATTATTTCCCCCATTCGTTGTAAGGAGTCTGCATGGATGTAGTTGAATTATCAAGGATACAATTTTCACTCACCGCGGCTTTCCATTTCCTCTTTCCGCCAGTCACCATCGGCATGGCATTTATTATTTCGATAATCGAGTATCTGCATTTCCGAACTGCCAGAGATATCTACCGGGAGATGTCCTCATTTTTGATCAAAATCTTTGCCATCTTTTTTGCGGTGGGAGTTGCCTCTGGGATCATCATGGAATTCCAATTCGGTAGTAACTGGGCACGCTACTCGGAGTTTGTGGGAGATATCTTCGGCTCGCCGCTCGTCGCAGAGGCCATCTTTGCATTCTTTTTGGAGTCAACCTTTCTAGGAGTGCTACTCTATGGCCGGAACAGGGTGTCCAGGAGGGGCTATTTCATCGCAGCGGTGCTGGTATTTGTGGGTTCAGTGCTCTCTGCCTTCTGGATCATTGTTGCCAACTCCTGGCAGCAGACACCAGTCGGGTATCAGGTAGTCAATGGGAGGGCGGTGATTACTGATTTTGTGGCTGCGGTGTTTAACCCATCAACGCTGCCCAGGTTTCTCCATACGGTTATTGGAAGTCTTATTACAGGGTCTTTCTTTGTGATGGCGATTGCTGCCTATGGTATCATTAAGAGAGGTGAGACAGAGTTTGCAAAAAGACTTTTGAACATATCGCTCATCAGCGCGGCAATATGTTCACTGCTGGAGCTTGGGGCAGGTCACTACCACGCAGTGCAGGTCATGGAGACCCAGCCTATTAAACTGGCTGCATTCGAAGGTCTCTTTGAGACCCAGCGAGGCGCTCCCATGTCTCTGGTCGGTATCCCCGACAAAAGCTCAAAAGAACTCAAGTATGCGATCGTTGTTCCCAAGATGCTTTCTCTGCTGGGATACTTAGACCCCAATGCAGAGGTGAAGGGGCTTAACAGCGCGCCTGAGGACGAATGGCCACCACTGGTAGTGACATTTATGTCCTACCACATAATGATCGGGCTGGGGATTTACTTCATCGGGTTAACGCTTTTGGGGATAGCGCTGAGGATGAAAGGGAAATTATATTCAACCGTACCCTATCTCAAATTCTTGATTCCCTCAGCGCTGCTTCCCTGGGTCTGTATGGAGGCAGGATGGTACGCTGCTGAGATGGGACGGCAGCCGTGGGTGGTTTACAAGGTGCTTAAAACCATTGACGGGGTATCAGTGGTGGTGTCCGCCGGAGAGGTGCTGTTCTCAATAATCGCATTCTCACTTATCTACCTGATATTCATTTCGCTGGTGATTGTGCTGGTGAGACGGGAGATTGTCCGTAAAGTACATTCACTTTCTCCCTAAAAAGGGTGGGGCAATGGCGCTCAATGTTCTATGGTATCTTTTGATTGGCCTTCTGTTTACCGTCTATATCATCCTTGATGGGTTTGATTTAGGAGTGGGAATCCTCTCCCCGTTCCTGGGTAAAACGGAGGAAGAGAAGAGGAAGCTTTTAAAATCTATCGGACCCTTTTGGGATGGTAATGAGGTATGGCTCCTGGCAGGGGGTGGCGCGCTCTTTGCTGCGTTTCCCGTGGCGTATGCGACGGTGTTCAGTGGATTGTATGTTGCGCTTGTACTTCTTTTGCTCGCGTTGATGCTCAGGATTCTCTCCATAGAGTTCAGAAATAAACTGGAAGGTTCCTTTCAGAAACGCATTGTGGATAAGTGTTTCTTCCTCTCCAGCCTTCTTATCGTTGTCATTTTGAGTATTGCACTGAGTAACATCGTCAGGGGACTGCCGCTGGTGGAAGGCAAACATTACTACGGTGGAATGCGGGGTCTTCTCAATGTGTACTCGGTTTTTACCGCAGTATTTGCAGTTGCGGTGCTGGTGATGCAGGGCTCGATCTACACGGTGCTCAAACAGGAAAGGGAACTCTCCCAGAGGGCACGAAGAGTAGCAGCTGTCTCAGTATGGTTAGTCCTCATCTTTTATGTAGGCAGCGTGGTGCTCACCTTTCTGTATGCGGGAAATAGATTTTCAAATTTCATCCAGCATAGAGCGCTTAGTATGGTTCTACCCCTGCCGCTGGTGATGGGATTTATGGCATACCGGTACATTAAGAAAGGGTATGCCACGAGTGCCTTCCTGTGCTCATCGCTTCTTATAACCTCTCTCATGGCCATTGTCGGCATCGGGAACTATCCTTTCCTGGTTCCCAACCTTAAGGGTATGGGAGGACTTACTATACTGAATGCTGCCTCAACCCCCAAAACGCTTCACACGATGCTCATCATCGCACTGATCGGCGTGCCTTTAGTGGTGGGCTACACTGTCTATGTCTACCGGATGTTCAGGGGAAAAGTAAATCTGGAGGAGGGGTATTAAGTGTTAGGTTCTTTAATTAACAGTGTAATAATACCAGTGTACAAAGGAGGGCTTTGTTCCGTTCATAAATAAATCATAACTAGTTGCCCTTCTCTTTCTCTTCTATGATGTTCATTTCCAGAAGCCTCTGTCTTTCATGTTCAATCTCGGCTTTCAGAAGTTCAGGGTCTGGCAATTGTAATCTGTATTTGGAAGCGAATATCTTATTAGTCATCCCACCAAGAGCGTATTCAATTACCGTTTTCTTTTTGTCAGTGCAAAGGATGATTCCAACAGGGTCGTTTTCATCAGACAACTTCTCTCTATCCTTCAAGTAGTTTAGATACAAGTTCATCTGCCCAGCATCGGCGTGGGTAAATTCACCGATTTTTAGATCAATTGCCACGAGGCATCTTAAGATTCGGTGATAGAGAAGTAAGTCGAGTCGATAGTGACTTCCTTCCAGGGTTATCCTTTTCTGCCTGGCAACAAAGGTAAACCCAATTCCTAATTCAAGAAGGAAATGTTCGAGATGCGTAATCAAAGCCTCTTCCAATTGCGATTCTGAATACTCATCTTTTAACCCTAGAAACTCCAGAATATATGGATCTTGGATTTCATCCTCTGGTTTTAGCGTGATGGGTTTTTCATGGGCTTTGGCAATAACTGTGAGCTTGCGCTTGGATAGCGCTGTTCGTTCATAAAGCATGGATTGAATCTGCCGATCCAGTTGCCTCACTGACCAGTTTCCTCTAATACATTCTGCCTCGTAGAATTCACGTTTAAATGGTTCATCGAGACGCATCAATAATCGATAGTGGGACCATGATAGAGGAAATATTTTATTGAAAGATTCTATAGATGCCAGTTGATGTTTTATAGATATATCCTTACATAGAATCAATTCGCTACACGGTGTCTGTCGAATTACAGAATCCTTAGATTCGCTACACAGTGTGTAGCGTTTTTCGATGTCCCCATAAATCAGATAAAACTGGCGAACCGCTCTCAAGTGTGGTTCACCCCACCCTTTTCCAAATTGTCTAGTCAGATCATCAGAAAGGCGCTTAAGTAGGGCTTCACCATACTCTGCCCGCTCTTTCCCCTTCTGCTCATATTCCACAATCCTTCTCCCAATAAGCCAGTAAGTAGCTACCAGAGCAGTATTGACATAACGCACGGCTGCCTTGCGGCCCTGCTCAATGAGAGAAGTAAGGTCAGTAATGAGACCTAAATAGTTTTCTTTCCTTATAATTTTTTTCATCACTCAAACATATATTTTGAAGTATATCTGAATAAGGTAGTATCTATGGTCACTGGATTTTCGGCACGTAGATTGATAGAGGGAAAGGGAAGCGTGGATGGTATGTGAATTGTGATTGATCATTACCGGGGAAAATAGTAATCGATGAATGGATTTTGATTTTCTTTATAGTATTATTTTACAGATGGGTCAAGTGAATTGTCAGTTGACAGTTAAAGAAGTTGCGAGTTATGAGTACTGAGTGTGAAATAAGAATTTAGACGTTGGGGTTTTACACTTGGAATGTGGGAGCACTTAGCATTATGAAGGCTTGTTATAATTTTATTTAATATGTTATTATTAAAAAAAGATTTGTTGTTTAAGGACAGAAATGAAAAGGGGTATGCTGCTATTTTTAATCGTTCTCGTTTATTTCTCTCCATGCTTCGGGTTTGAATTGATTGTGCGAGGTGACTCCCAGCCAGGCTTTGGGAATGAGGATTATAGGATGACCAGGGCAATCATTAATGATGCGATCGAGTATGCGGAGAGTCACTGCAATGACCTGAGAGGTATTATCATGACGGGTGACTATGTCAGAAGCGGTAAAAATAGCGATGAGTGGGAAGAGTGGCTGGCGGCTCACGAAGTTGCATTGAAATATCCAGTGTATCCCTGTATCGGTAATCACGATGATGAGCATTCGGACTGCCCGTGGTGGTCTCTATCCTGCGAGATAGAAAGTTTCACCGAAACCAACTACTACCAGGTTTTTAAGATGTGGAGGTGGTGGTCGGTGGATATAGAGGAACTGCACCTGGTTGCCTTGGATTCTAACCTGGAAGGCTTTAACAGTACTACACTGGAGGGAGACCTGCTCGAGGAATGGCAATATGACTGGTTTGTCAAGGACCTTGAGGAGAATAGTGATAAACCTACCATTGTGTTCTGGCATGAACCGGCCTATGGTTCTTATACCTGGTTTGGGAAGGGGCATGGATCAAACGGGTTTATGCGTGAGCGATATGTCTCGGTGTGTGAGGAGTATGGAGTAAAGATGGTTTTCTACGGGCACAACCACTGGTATGAGCGGGTTACCGTAAATGAGATACAACATGTTACTACTGGTGGGGGAGGGGGTACCCTGCTGCCGACATCACCATTTTTCTGGGACAGGGTTGAAGGTTCTGAAGTCAATATTACTGCATTTCACTGGTTAGTGATGAATGTGAATGAGGACTCGATTAAAGTTGAGGTAATCCACCATTTCACGCACTGGCTGTTGGATAGCTTTGAGATTGAGATTTAGATTTAGGGTTGTGGTTACAGCGGCTTTCAAGCTTGCCCGTTGGTAGGCTCGCAGACCTTTAAGTTTGTAGGCTTGATAGCATGCGGGTTTGCGAGTTGACTAGCATGCAGGCTGCTTGCAAGCTAGTGAGCCTGTAAGCTGTTTAGCCGATTAGAGCGTGAGCTGATTGGCTGGAATGCCTTTTATACAATTTCTCTCACTGCTTTAAAACTTCCCCATACCGCCTCCATAATCCGTCCAGGCGTAATACAAGCACCCACATTGAAAATGTTACTTCAGGATGGTTGCGAGAGAAATCGTGGAGAAATCTTCCTTTTATACTGCGTGAGACAAGAGCTCATTAATTGCCGGGCACTCACTGTCGCCAATTTTTCCTTGTCGCGCGAGATCGTCAGCAGCATCTGAGAGGCCAATCTCTTCTAGTCTCTTGCGTGTCGGCAGCCCATCGCTGGAACAGCCACGATAGGTGTAGTATTCATCGAGCATTCCCGGGTGGTGAATGGGGTCTTGCTCGCCACGCCTGGTGCCATGTCTGATATCATCTTTCCTGGTAATCCCCAGCAGTGCATTAAAGCACTTCTCAATCTGATAACTTCTCTCGGTTGATTCAAAAAGTGTTCCCGGATCACAGCCTGTGGCAGCCTGGTAGATTTCACCCATTTCCTCAAAGAGGATAAGCGGATCGCCAAACAGATCACTTGCCACTACCGGTACAAAACAGATGCCCAGAGAGTCCATCAGCATCTTATAGTTTTCGCTCCACCAGACAACCCGGCCTTTGGCAACGGGGCTGGCGTGATCGGTGATTTCGTCGGGTAAGTCTTTGCCGAATATCTTTTCAAGCATATCCTTAAGTCCAATCATGGCAGGGAAGGGATGACCTTTGAGGTGATCGGCTCCCCGGGTAGCTACTGAGGAAGCGAGACTCATAGCAATAGCCTGGGTGCAGTTGTAAGTAAAAGAGAGCCCTTTGGTGTGAAACCCGTAAGGTGAAGCCTCGGGTCCCAGTTTGGAGAGGATGTCCGGCATGCTCTCGGCAAGGAGATTTCCCAGTCCCTCTCGTTGCGCAATCTTATTCATCAGGTCTGAGATCACCTCAACGTCTCCCCAGTTGAGGGCAATCCCTCCGGTCTGTTCTACTCCTAAAATCCCTCTCTGGAAGCACTCCATGGCCATGGCTACAATCCATCCGAACTGGATGCAGTCCATGCCCAGGCGATTGATCTGGTCAGAAAGATGCACCAGTGCAGGAAAGTCAAAGATACCCAAAAGCGGTCCCATGTTGGTGTAGTGACCAAACTCCAGCTTGTCCGACTGCGCTCCTTGGTAGGGTCCATCACTGACCTGCCATTTTTGGGTACAGGCAATTGGGCATCTATAGCAGGCAGTCTGGCCTGCCTTGTAGGTCTTCACTAAGGTATCAATATCATAGCGCTCTAACTGTTCAGGGATAATTCTCTGCTGCTGGTTTTTGATGCGTGTCTGATTGCTGGCCTGGGCTATCAGCACCAGTGAGCCATATTCTTTATGCGAGGCGGTGGGAGTTCCGTTCCAGAGTTCCAGATATCTCTTGGCCAGTTCATCAAACTTTTTCTTGTGTGCAACAGCGACTTTTCCCTCTGCTTTGACAATAACGGCTTTCAGGTTTTTTGAACCCATTACACATCCCATGCCGGTTTTACCGTTACAGCTCACCCGTTTTGTGCCGGAAAGGATACTGGCATATCTCACCAGATTTTCTCCTGCAGGGCCAATACGGGCTGACTCACATTTCCCGTATTTTTCGTTTATCTTTTCACCTGTCGCATAGGTGTCAAGTGTCCACAAATCAGTTGCATCAACCAGCATAGGCTTTGTGCCCTGTTCGATGATCAGCGCCACCGGCTTTTCAGCTTTTCCCTGGATAACGATGTGGTCATAGCCTGCCTGTTTTACCCGTGCCGGAAAAAATCCGCCGGCGTTGGAATCTCCAAAAATCCTGGTGAGCGGGCTTTTGGCAGTGACGGTAAATCTGGAGGTGCAGGGAAAGGAGGTGCCAACCAATACGCCAAATCCAAAGATAAGAGGATTCTCAGGTGCCAGTGGGTCTAGATGGGGATGAGCACGCATTAGGTTATAGAGGAGTCGCGCGTTGATGCCTGCACCGCCGATATACTTATCTTTTAGTTCTTGAGGGAGTTCTTCTTCACGAAGTTCTGATTTGGAAAGATCGACCCAGAGTATCTTTCCCCTCCAGCCAAAGGATCGTTTAGATTTTTTTGATGCTTTTCCTTTCATCTGCCTCTCCTGTTCTTGATGAAATAGTTAATGACGGACATTTCTCTATTATAGTACATTCCATTAATGAAATGCACATTAAATATCAGTATGCAGGAACCTTCCCCCTCCTAGAGATGGCGACATACGTCCTCTACAATTTGTCATTCCGGGCTTTGACCAGGAATCCGGTGTTTTCCTGGATTCCTGCTTTCGCAGGAAAGACGCCCTTTGTCGCAATTACTATCGTTGTATAGAATTATCTCTATAGGTAATGTATAACCTGATAGGAAACCGTCGTCAAGGCTAGCGTGAAGGTAAAGATGTGGGATGTGAGATGTGAGATGTGGTTGAGGGATTTGGGAATTAAAAGATTGGGGAATCCTGGATAGGGGGTTAACGAATTCTGGATTGGTAGAGTGGGGGAGTGAGAATTGGTTGCAATGGGTACGGGGTTGGTTTAAAATAAAGTTAGCTTACCTCAAAAACCAGCTGAAAAGGAGGGCATGTGAAGATTATCGGTTACATGGGAAGTCCCCGGGTGAAAGGATTAAACGCGAAGCTTATAGATACCGCACTTAAGGGCGCTCAAAGTAAAGGCGCTGACACCACACGCTGTGACCTTATCAACTGCAACATAGAATTTTGCAAGGGGTGTTTTAAGTGCATGTTTGAGCACCATGAGCTGCCCATTGGCAAGTGCAGCCTGAAAGATGACATGACGAGCATCTGGGAGGAATATCGCACCGCAGACGGCTACATTCTTACCTCGCCGGTGTACGATGTGGGCGTTACTGCCCTTATGAAGAGATTTCTGGAGAGAAAATGTATGCTCCACTACCGGAGAAGGGAAGAGTATGGGCGCTTCCCCGATACCAGAGAAAAAGCCCATTTTAAAAAGAAGGTTTCCTTGATCGTGACGGGTAATGCTGCAGACGAGTACCGCGAAGTCATGGGACTGCCATGCTTTGAGGCAATGGAATCACACTTCTTCATTGAAGAGATCGATACCGTAGACCGAATGTATGTAGGAGGGGTTGAGAGTATAAGCGATAAGAAGCTCTCAGAGAAACTCAGGGAGGCATTCATGCTGGGCGTCTGTTTGGTAGAAGAAATCGAGAGGGCACGAGCCTCAGGTTAAAGCAAAAATTAGAGGTTACGTATTGTGAATTATACATGGAGTTATTATAGTAAACGATTAAAGAAAGTTGTCATTGCGAGGAGTCTTAGTGACAAAGCAATCTCATGAGATTACTTCGCTCCGCTCGTAATGACATTCCTTTTGTCAATTTATTAAAGTCGCTCGCTATAGATTCAAACACCTAAAAATCTGAGAATTGATCTCTCGAGAATTCTCTCATAAAGGTTCCTTCTCCCTTCGAGGGGAGAAGGTTCGAAGGGGAGAGGAAGTATATGGTCAGAACAGTTGTAGAATGTAGTAAAATACATGGGAGAAAGGTAGAGATGGTAGAAGGATCTTTTAGAATTGCTGATAACTACAAAAATTTTAGCCTGGTGGGAAGAGGGCATGTGCCAGCGTTTCTCTACAGCGGAAAGATCCTGGTGATGTTTGATCCGGGGGTCTCTGCCTTTGGCCCTCTCTATTACCGAAAGCTGCTTCCGATGGTCCATGAGCGTTCTCACCAACTCCTGATATTGCTTACCCACTCTCACTTTGATCACTGTGGCGCAGCTTCCTATCTTTTAAAAAAGTTTCCCAAGGCGAAGGTCGGTGCAAGTATGCGGGCTGCGGAAGTGCTGCAGAAGCCAAACGCCATAGCGCTGATACGCCGCTTCAATGCAGAGTATGAAGAAAGGATGGCTGATGAGCTTAAGGGTGAAGACACCGTGTTTTCAGAAATTGCAGTTGACCTGCAGTTCAAGGAAGGGGATGCGGTCGAGGTGGGCGATGGAATACGTTTCCAGGTGCTGGAGACACCGGGGCACACCCGTGACTGCGTAAGCTATTTTGATCCTGATTCGGGAGTGCTGGTTGCCGGTGAGGCAGCGGGAGTGCCCGAAGGTGATTTCATCCATAGCGTGTTTCTTTCAAGCTATGAGGAGTATGTAAATTCGATTGCCAAGCTCCATACACTCAATGCCGAGGCACTGTGCATCGCGCACGTGGGGATTATTACCGGAGGTAAAGAGATTTCAGAGTACCTCGAGGGATCACTTACAGCTGCCCGGGAGTATCGGGCAAAGATCGAGCGGTATCTGGAGGAATTTAATGGTGATAGGGATAAAGTAGTGAATGCGATCGTAGCAGAGGAGTATGACTCTCAATCCCAGCATATTGTCAACCGTAACCCTTTTATCATGAATCTACAGGCAAAGGTAAATGCAATCGAAAAACTTTCATGAATCGTACAGGGGGAGCGAGGGTTAGAATTTTTCTTTTAACAGCAGCTGTGCATTTTCCTGCCAACGCCGTGCACTGATTTCTTCCTTCAGATCAACGGGCAGAGTGGCTGCTATCTCCAGTTGCTCTTTGGCCAGCGCCTTTTCACCCACCTTCAGGTACGATTCAGCCAGATAGAGATGCCCACGGATATTCATGGGAGCACCTGCAACCGCTTCCTTTAAATACGCAATGGATTTTTTAAGATTCCTCTTGGGCCAAGGAATTTCATGCCAGTATTTTCCCAGTGCCCGGAGTGGCCCTGCCGAATCATAGTTTTTATCAAGCTCGATGGCTCTTTCCATATGCTTCTCGTACTTCGATGCCAGTCCCTCGGTTAAGGCGGTGATAAAGGTGATGCCAAGGGTATATTTCGCCAGACACAATCCGTAATAGTAATGTCCCTCAATCCCTTGGGGATTCAAGGTACATGCCTTTTCCCCATACTGCATCCCCCTTTTACCTACGTCTCTGTGCTGTGCTCTGTTCTCCTTGATTTCAGCAAGCCTATCACCCAGGTGAAAGTAGACACGCACAATTTTCCAGCACGCTTCGTAGTTATCAGG
>Ga0209253_10000500_pt1 | contig 33892 bp, 36 predicted proteins | sample FrelakmetBRP12BR_FD_187145 | JGI IMG/M metagenome (GOLD analysis project Ga0209253, IMG submission 187145) | Freshwater lake sediment microbial communities from the University of Notre Dame, USA, for methane emissions studies - BRP12 BR (SPAdes)... | ecosystem: Environmental > Aquatic >... | reverse complement strand
GATGGACGCGATGGCGATCATGAAGTTCCAGCGCGGGACGTACAACTACGCCGCCGACGCGAAGATGCTCCTGTTCTTCACGGAGATGACCGGCGTCACCGCGGCCACCCTCGCGGTCCTCGCGCTGCTTTCGGTCGTCGTCAAGAACTTCTGGTGCCGGTATCTCTGCCCCTACGGTGCGTTGCTCGGGCTGGTCAGCTGGATCTCTCCCCAGCGGGTCGTGCGGGACCGGCCGACCTGCATCGATTGCAGGGCGTGCACCCGGGCGTGCCCGGTGGAGATCCGGATCCACGAGAAGCCGTCCGTGTGGACGCCGGAGTGCATCGGGTGCATGTCGTGCGTGTCGGCGTGTCCCGTGGAAGACTGCCTCACGGTGACGCGCCGGGGAAAGGCGGCCTGGTCGCCGTACCTCATCCCGCTGGCCGGCCTCGGCACGATCTTCCTGTTCTGGGGCGTGGCCCGCGTCACCGGCTACTGGCACAGCTACGTCCCCGTCGACCAGCTGGCGGAGGCGTACCGGCAGGCGAAGGACCTCCTGCACCCTTAGCCGAGGGTCGTGGGCGAGGGACACTCCTCCAACCGCAGGACCGACAACCTCCAGGAATGTCCCTCGAAAGCGCCTGCACCTCCAAGCGATTCCCCCTTGCCGTACCTACCGCTGAAAAAACCACACTGTGGCTGGTGTAAGGGTGGGGTTCCACATATCCTATCTTGCTGATAGGATATGTGGGTATAGCCTGGCCGGAGGGGATGGATATGCATTTATCGAAGAAAACCGAGTACGCGTTGCGCGCATTGATGTACGCCGCCCGCTTCCCGGAGGGGACCACCTTCCAGATCCGGGACCTGGCGGAGAAGAACGGGATCCCGAAGAAATTTCTCGAACTCATCCTGCTCGAGCTGAAGAACGCCGGGATGCTCTCCAGCCGCCGCGGGGTCGGGGGAGGATATCTCCTCGCACGGCGACCCGATTCGATCCGCTCCACCGAGATCGTCGAAGTGTTCGAAGGGCCAATGACGGCCCGGGAGCGGAAGAAAGGTCCCGGCAAGGCGGGGGAAGAGGAGGCGTCCACCGCCGTTTCCAGGGTGGTGGAGGAGGCGTCCGCGGCGGCGGCGGAGGTCTTCTCCCGGTGGACCTTGTCCGACCTCGTGCGCGAAGAGGACGACGCGGCGCAGCGGCGGCGGCGCAACGTGATGTATTTCATCTGACGGGGGGAACACGGTGAAGGGGAAACGGACGTTCGAAACGACGGCGGCGCAGGCGGGAGTGGGCGCCGACAAGGCGTACGGGGCGGTCAGCGTCCCGATCTACCCGACGGCGATCTACCGGTACGTCGCGTTCGGGAAAAATCGGGGGTACGACTACTCCCGCGGGGAGAACCCGACGCGGCACGCCGCGGAAGAGGCGCTGGCGGCGCTGGAGGGAGCAACGTCCGCGGTCTCGTTCTCTTCCGGCATGTCGGCGATCGCCGCGGTGATGACCCTGTTCCGCTCCGGCGACCACGTGCTCTGCTCGGACGACCTGTACGGAGGCACGTACCGCCTCTTCGAGCAGATCCTGAAAGGATACGGTCTCCGGTTCGATTACGTCGACATGGGCGACGCCGCGGCGGTCCGCCGCCGGATCGGGAAGCGGACGCGGGCCCTCTTCATCGAAACCCCCACCAACCCGCTGATGAAGATCGCCGACCTCCGGGGAGCCGCCAGGGTCGCGAAGGAGGCCGGGATCGTGTCGATCGTGGACAACACCTTCCTGTCGCCCGCCCTCCAGCGCCCGCTGTCGCTGGGGATCGACATCGTCGTCCACAGCGCCACGAAGTTCCTCGGAGGGCACAACGACCTGATCGGCGGGGCGGTGATCGTCTCCGACCCTTCCCTCGCGGAGAAGATGCGGTTCGCCCAGAAGGCGGTGGGCGCGGTCCTCTCCCCGTGGGACGCCTGGCTGCTGCTGCGCGGGATCAAGACGTTGCACCTGCGGGTGGCGCGCGCGCAGGAGAACGCGATCTCCCTCGTGCGCTTCCTCTCCTCCCACCCCTTCGTGCGGAAGGTCTTCTACCCGGGGCTCCCCGGCCACCCGGGGGCGGAACTGCACGCCTCCCAGGCGGACGGGCCCGGATCGATCGTCTCGTTCGAGCTGGCGCGGGAGAGCGCCGTCCCCCGCTTCCTCTCGTCCCTGAAGACGGTGCTGCTTGCGGAGAGCCTGGGGGGGGTCGAGTCGCTGATCACCCACCCCGCGACGATGACGCACGCCGACATCCCGCCGGAAGAGCAGGCCGCGGTGGGGCTGACCCCGTCCCTCGTCCGCCTCTCGGTGGGCGTGGAGCACGTCGACGACCTGATGAAAGACCTGTCGCAGGCACTGCGGCGCGCGAAGACACGGGCGTAGAGGAACGGCCTATCTCGAAGAAGGGGAAGCCGGAGGTTCCTCGACGATCATCGGGCCCCCGTCGGGAGCCTCCGCGGGAGGCTTCTCCTCGGGCGGCGGGGACTCCATCGTCTTCTCCACTTTCCGCGCGATCCCCGCGAGGTTCGGGACCTCGGAGAGCGCCGCGTCGAACTCCTCCCGCGAGATCATCCGCGCGGCGACCATCCGGCGCAGGATCCGGTCGGACCGTTTCATCACGCGGTCCATCTTCCGGTACGGGTTGTAGACTTTCGGGCCCGGGAGCATGGATGCGAGAAACGCGCACTCCCGCACGGTCAAGGCCGATGGGTGCTTCCCGAAGAAGTAGTGCGCGGCGTGCCCGATCCCGTACACCATCGGCCCGAGCTCCACGACGTTGAGGTACAGTTCGAGGATCCGCGACTTGGACAACGCGTCGTCGAGGCGCCTGGCGAGGACCAGTTCCTTGACCTTCCGGATCAGCGTCTTCTCCCGGGACAGGAAGAGGTTCTTCGCCAGCTGCTGCGTGATGGTGCTGCCGCCGCGGACGAACTTCCCCTTCCGAAAGTCGGTCTTGATCGCCTCGCGGATCGCCTCGTAGTCCACCCCCTCGTGAGAGTAGAAGTTGGCGTCCTCCGAGGCGACGACGGCCTTCTTCAGCGCGGGGGGGACCGCGTCGAACGGAGTCCATCGCGGATTCCGGGGGCCGACGACGAAGGCGTGGTCCTTCCTTTCCCAGTCCTTCACCGTGATCACCATCGAGACGCGCGGATTCGCCAGGAAGGCAACGGAGGGGAGCGTGAGGATCGAAATGCCGACCCATGCCGCGAGGAGGAGCAGGAGACCGGAAAACGCGAGGAGGATCTTGCGATATCGGTTCGGCGAGCGCATCCGGCGATTCTCCCACTTCCGGGGTACACGGCGGGAAACCGTCCTGCGGGAAGCCGGCGCCCGCGGGGCGCTTATCCGCCGATATAGTCCCGCGCCCTGGAGAGGAAGTCGGCGTCCACAGGGGTCGGTCGCCCCGTGGCGTAGTCGTACATCACCTGGGTCGTCTCGGCTTCGACGAAGACCCGGCCGTCCCGCGGGTCGAACAGATCGCAGCGGAACCGGAAGGAGCTGCGATGGACGTCGGTGATGTGCATCCGGACGAAGACGCGATCGTGAAGAAGGATGGGGATCCGGTAGCGGCACGAGACCTCCGCGAGGGTGAACCGGATGTCCTCCACCCGCTCCGCCCCCATCACGTCGGCGAAGAAGCGGACACGGCCCAGCTCAAGGTAGCTGAGGACCTTCGCGTTGTTGACGTGCCCCATCGCGTCGGTGTCGCCGAACCGGAGCTGCAGCTCGGTCTCGTACGCCTTCGCGGGCCTTCCGGGCAACGTGGCATCGAACGGCTCCCCCCACCGTCCGCGGAAGGCGACCTCCCCGAGCGCCTTGCGCGCCCTGGGCTTCTCGTCCTTCTTCCGCGCCGCCTCGTCGAGATCCGCGCTCTTCCCCGCGTAGCCGACGGCGACGACGGCGGCCGGGGTGAAATCCTCCGGCAGGCCCAGGGCGGTGCGCAGCGGTCCCTCCTTCCAACCCGCCATCGGGTGGACCAGCAGCCCCTGGTCGACCGCTCGATAGAGGAGGGACATCAGCGCCATCCCCGTGTCGAGGAGGAAGTAGTCCCGGGACTCGACGACCCCGCCGTCCTCCCTGCGGGCTCCCGCCACGATCAACACCGGCGCGCGGTTCGCCCAGGCGTTTCCCGCGTCGAGGGCCTCCTCGACCGCCCCGCGGGACGGCGCGTCGGCGCTTACGACGACGAACCTCCACGGCTGCCGGTTGGCGCACGAGGGGGACCATCGTGCCGCATCGAGCATCCGCTCGATCTTTTCCGCCTCGACGGGACGTTCGGAGAACGCGCGCAGGCTGCGCCGCGCGGCGATGATGCGGTGGAGTTCCATCGATCGCGGGGCGACTACCCGCCGGCCCTGACGGGGGGGGAGATCACGGCCATCGGTTTTTCAACGCCCTTCTCCACGGTCTTCCCGGGAGCACGCTTTCGCGCTTTCGCCGACTTCCTCCCCGTTTTCGTCTTCGCCTTCGCCTTGACCGTCGGCTCCGCCTTCTTGGCGGTACGGGATGTCGCGCTCACCTTCCTTGTCCCACGGGCCTTCGCATAAAGGGGCGGCATCGACGACGGGTACCCGAAGTAGGAGTTGAACGCCTCCTTTCCGACGTAGCTCCCCTTGATCTTCCACCGGTTGTCGTTGACCACGAGGGCCGACAGCGCAAGACGCGGGGAACCGACGGGCGCCACGCCCGCGAACCATTCGAAGTGGACGCGCGGCGTCCAGCCGGAGAGCGACCCCGTCTTCCCCGCCACGTCCATGTCCTGCAGCAGCGGGGTCCGGGCGGGGGTCCCGAACGTCCGGTGCGACGTGCCCATCTCCACCGTCTTCACCATCATCCGGACGACGGCGTTGGCCGTCTCGGGAAGGACCGTCTCCCTCCATTTCATCGGGGAAGACTCGTACAACGGTTTCCCGTCGCGGTCCTCGATCCGGTCGATCAGGACTGGGCGGGGCATCGCGCCCCCGGAAGCGATCGCGGACATGATCATCGCCATGTGGAGCGGGGAGACGTAGACCTCGCCGAACCCGGCGCCGGTGCGGGCGAGCTCGTACTCGTCCCTCGGCACCCGCCCCTGGCTCGGCTCCACCGGGAGGTCGAACGGGATCTTCTGCCCGAAGCCGAACTTGGTCAGGTACTCTTCGAGGACCGGCCCGCCGACGTGGTTGACCGCGACCTTCCCGAAGACTGCGTTGGCGGAGCGGGCGATCGCCTCCTCGAGGGTCATCTTCGGGATCCCCCTCCCGTCCCGGGCGTGGATCCCGCCGCGGGTGATGCCGTAGATCCCGCCGCGATAGCTGATCTCCTCCTCGGGAGAGACCTTCCCCCGCTCGATGGCGGCGGACGCGGTGATCACCTTGATGAGGGAGGCGGCGGGGTAGATCGCCTTCAACGGCAGCCACGGGTCGGACTCCCCGCCCCGGCGGTAGCCGACGAGGGCGACGACGCGCCCGGTGTCCGGCTCCATCGCGGCGAAGACCCCGTACAGGGGATCGAACCGTCGGAACAGGTCGAAGATCTGCGCCTGGAGTTCCTCGTTCAGGGAGAGCGCCACCCGGTTCCCGTTGGGGAGAAGGCCATCCGGCCTCCCCGCCTGGAGAAGAGTGTGGAGATCATCGGGCGTGAATCCGTGCGCGAACGCCTTCTCGCCGGCGTCGGGCGCCGAACGGGTCGGAGGGGGAAGCTGGTGGCGGTTCGCCGCAACGCCCGCCGTCGCGATCGCCCATCCGGCGAGCAGGACCACGCCGGTCGCCAGGATGCGACGGAGCCTCTTCCCTCCCGCCGGGCCGGTCACGCTTTCCTCGCGAGGCACACCAGCGCCTCCGATCCGGGGGAGAATTCGGTGAATGCGAAATCCCCGTGGAAACGGACGTCTCCGAAACCGGCACTCGCCAGCATATCCCATAGTTCGTCGGGGTAGATCGGGTAGAGGGGGAACTCGTTCCGCACGATCCGCGGCTCCTCCTCCCCGGAGAGCCGGAGAGATGTCCGGAAGAGGACCTTCCGGTCCCCCTCCCACTCGTAGCGGCGGCGAAACTCGACCGTCCCTTCCGATGCCCGGATCAGCGGCAAATCCGTTACCCCCTCCCGCAATAGTCGTTCGTAATTCAGGATCTGCAGCAGAAGCGCGCCGGAACGGGAAAGCGCCTCCGCGGCGTCCGCGAGGAACCGCGACGCCTGGTTCTGGGGAACGTGGACCAGCGAGTTGCCGAGGCACATCAGAAGGTCCGACGGAAAGGAGACGAGTCGCGGCAGATCCACGAACGATCCCGTTTCGATCCGTGTCTTCGGGCAGGCTGCGAGCTTCCGCCGTGCGATCGCCACCAGCGACGGATCGGGATCGAATCCGAGGCAGGAAAGTCCCGCGACGGCGAATGGATGAAGCTGCGCACCCGTCCCGCACCCGCAATCGACGATGGAGCGCGCACCCCCGTCATCCATCAAGGAGACGAACAGGGCCCGCTGCTCCCTCGACACGGGGAACAGGTCGTCGTAGACAAGGCTGATATCCGTATAGAACGCCAACCATCCTCCCCGGCTAATTGTAGCAGGAAAGGACCGTTGAAAAGAGAAAAAACACCCCGCTCCCGGACGAAATCCGGATCGAACGCGGGGAGTTGGCAGGAATGAAACAACGTTCCACCCCTTCGGGAAAGAGTGGGGCGGCGTCAGATGGGGATTCGCCGGGCTCCTCCACCCAGCAAATCGGGGGAGTTGTTGACGGGAGGATGTCCCGGGGGGAGACCGCTATTCGGTTCCCCGAACGGGTGCGGCGCGGAGTCGAATCCCCCCCCTTCCCGTTCCGGTCCCCCGGGAAGCGTGCCGCACTCGCCGATCGCCGTCTGGATTTCTCCCCCGCGTTGCGTGACGCACACCGGCGTCCCATGAATGAAGATCTGGCTCGATGAACCGCCCATCCGCCGGGCGTGGACCGCTCCCCATATCGAAACGGCGGCCAGACCCGTCGTCACCAGCAGTGCGATCGCGAGAACCGTTTTCACGGGACCCTCCCTCAGGAACGGATTTCCCGATTCGATGCATCGCTCCTCCGGGCCGTTTCTTCCCGTGCAGGGGTGTATCCTTCAGGGGGACGAACGTTTCTCGAACCGCGGATCCGTTTCCGTTACGCTCCCTCCCGCCGCCGCACCCCCGGGGAAGGCTCCGCCGGCGGGTGCTACCACCACCGGCTGCTTCACATCCAGTCGATTATCGAAGGGAGACGAGTCTTCCCAGAGGAACGCCTGCGCCCCGATCCGGTACTCGCCGGGGGATATCCCCCGCGTATCCCAGTCGAACGACAACCGGTACAGCCGATCACCGGTGGACATCCCCCAGGTGAAGAGTTGCCGCGCCACCGCCTTCCCGTTGACCAGGAGCTCGGCGCTCGTGGTCGCCATCCCCTCGGCCTTGTTCTCGATCACCACCTCGACGCGGACCACGTCTCCCGCATGGGCGCGCACCGGGGCGACCGTCACCTGCCGGACCGCCAGGTCGATATTCACGTTTCCGTCCCCCCCGCCGAGATCCGCCAGAAGAATCGTTTTCGCCATATCCACGGGACCCGCCCACCCCGGCACGGAACCCGTTGCGAAGAGTCCCGCCGCCAACAAGATCGCCCACCCGATTCTCCTCATGGCTATCCCCCTCCCGAATTCTCTCGTCCTCATGCAATATTTGATGCCCGGATCCGGCAGACGGTTTGAGCCGTAAATTGCGGACGTCTTGCAGATACAATATATTCCATACGGGTGCATCGAGAAAGGAAACCGATCCTCGTGCCGCATCTCGCCGTCATCCTGATCGCCTTCACGCTCGCTTTCGCTCCTTCCGCCGGGGCCGAGGAACCGCTGCGCGTCCTGACCTCCTTCCTGCCGATGGAGATCTTCACCCGGAACGTGGTCGGAAATACGCCGGGTGTGACCATCGAGGCGATGCTCCCCGCTTCGCTGGGGTGCCCGCACGACTACGCCCTCTCCCCCGGCGACATGAAGAAGATCGCCTCCGCCGACCTCTTCATCGCGAACGGGTTCGGGATGGAGGAGTTCCTCGGGGAGCCGGTCCGGCGGGCCAACCCGAAGGTCCGGATCGTGGAGACCGCGCGGGCGGTCCGGCCCCTCCGCGGGGAACACGGCGGTACCGCCGGGGCGTCGCACGGCGGCAAGGGGCACGACCACGGGGAGGTCAACCCGCACACGTGGGTGAGCCCCCGGAACGCGATCCTCCAGGTTCGGGAGATCGAGAAGGCGCTCTCCGCGGCGAGGCCCGGCCTGGCCCCTTCCTTCCGGCGGAACGCCGATGCGTACGTCTCCCGGCTGACCGCGCTGGCCGCGGAGTTCGAGGCGGCGGCGAAGACGTTCCGTCGGACGAACATCGTCACCTTCCACAACGTCTTCGACTACCTCGCAAGGGACGTCGGCCTGACCGTGGTCGGCGAGATCGAAACGGTTCCGGGGCAGGAGCCGTCCGCCGGGGAGATCCGGGCGCTCTCCCGCACGATCCGGGAGATGAAGGTCCCCGCGGTCTTCTCCGAGCCGCAATCCTCCCCCAAACTCGCCGAAGCGCTGGCGAGGGAGGCGGGAGTTCCCGTGCGGGTGCTGGACCCCGTCTCCACCGGTTCCGCGGCGCTCACGGCGTACGAGGACGCCATGCGGCGGAACCTTTCCACGCTCAAGGAGGCGCTGTCGGCACGATGATCGGCTGCGAACATCACCACACGCTCGAAATCCGCAACCTGACCGTCCGGAAAGGGGGAGTGGAGATCCTTTCGGGGGTCGACGCCGACATCCGGTGCGGGGAGGTCACCGCCCTGGTCGGCCCCAACGGCGCCGGAAAGACGACCCTGCTCCTCGCGATTCTGGGCCAGGTGCCGTACACCGGGGAGATCCGTTTCTGCCGCGCGGCCGAGCACGGCCAGGGGGCCCCCCGGATCGGCTACGTGCCGCAGCACCTTCCCCTGGACCCGAACGCGCCCATCACGGTGCTGGACTTCTTCGCGCTCTCCGCCCAGCGGCGCCCCGTCTTCCTGGGCGCCTCCCGCAAGACACGGGAATCGGCCCGGGAGAGCCTCGAGCGGGCCGGCGTGGGCCACCTTCTCCGCCGCCCGCTGGGCCGGCTCTCCGGCGGGGAGCTCCAGCGGGTCCTCTTCGCCCTCGCGTTGCGGGACGCCCCGGACATCCTTCTCCTCGACGAGCCGGTCTCCGGAGTCGACGTGGCGGGGGAGGAGCTGTTCTGCGACTTCCTGTCGCAGGTCCAGCGGAACTCCCGCTTCAGCCTCCTCCTGGTCAGCCACGACCTGTCCGTGGTGACCCGGCACGCCGACCGGGTGATCTGCCTCAACCGCCGCCTGGTGTGCCGCGGAGCGACGACGGAGGTGCTCACCCCGGAGAACCTGGCGGCGATGTACGGGGCCGACGCCCACCTGTTCCGCCACGCCCACGCGGACGGGCACGGGCACCTGCACGACGAGGGGGGAAAGTAAGATCCCGTGGACACGATCCTGTCCGGCGTCTTCGCCCTGATGGACCGGCTCCTCCCCTTCGCCTTCGCGGAACCGGCGTTCATGAAGCGCGCGCTCCTCGCGCTGCTCCTGACGGCGCCCGCCGCGGCCGCGCTGGGCGTCCCTCTGGTCCAGCACCGGATGGCCTTCTTCTCGGACGCCATCGGCCACTCCGCCTTCACCGGGGTGGCCCTCGGGGTCCTCCTCGGCGTCTCCCCTTCCTGGACGATGGTCGCGTTCGGAGCCCTCGTGGCCGTCGCCATCACCCTGGTCCGGGGACGCACCGACCTCTCCCCGGACACGGTCATCGGCGTCTTCTTCTCGACCGTCGTCGCCCTCGGGATCGCCGTCATCAGCCGGCAGAAGGGGCTGACGAGGAACCTGCAATCGTTCCTGTACGGCGACCCGCTCTCCGTCACCGACGCCGAGCTTCTGTGGATGGCCGCCCTCTTCCTGCTCGTTTCCGCCTACCTTGCCTTCCTCTACAACCGGATCCTCCTGCTCGGGATCCACGAGGGGTTCGCGCGGACGAAGGGTGTGCGGGTGCGGGCGGTGGAGATCTCCTTCTCCCTCGTCGTCGCCCTCGTGGTGACCGCGGCGATCCGCTCCGTGGGGATCCTCCTCGTCACCGCCCTGCTCGTCATCCCGGCCGCCACGGCCCGGAACGTGGCGCGGGGGGCCGCCTCGGCCCTTTGGATTTCGGCGGGGGTCGCGGTCCTGTCGGGGATCGGCGGGATCGTCGCCTCCTGGTACCTCGACACCGCCACCGGCGCGACCGTAGTCCTGGTCGCCGCCGCCTGTTTCGCCGTCACCGCCCTGGTGGGGGCCGCCGTTCCGAGGAGATAAACGCCGGTCGATCTTTTCCGTTGCGCCGCCGCCCCGCGGCTTCCTATAATTGTCGACAATCGTTCCCTTTAACTCCCAATTCCGATCGGAGGACAGATGAAGACGCTGAAGGGGTCGCGCACGGAGCACAACCTGATGGCCGCGTTCGCCGGCGAGTCGCAGGCGCGGAACCGGTACACCTTCTACGCGGGGATCGCCTCCAAAGAGGGGCACGAAGGGATCGCCGCCGTCTTCCTGGAGACGGCGGAGCACGAGAAGGTGCACGCCAAGCGGTATTTCGAGCTCCTCGAGGGGCTCGACGTGGAGATCAAGGCGGGGTACCCGAGCAAGATCGGGGGGACCCTCGTGAACCTCGAGGCGGCCGCCGCCGGCGAGCACGAAGAGTGGACGAACATCTACCCGACGTTCGGGAAGATCGCCGAAGAGGAAGGGTTCGCCGCCCCCGCCGCGATGTTCCGCCGGATCGCGGAGGTCGAGGTGGAACACGAGAAGCGGTACCAGCGGCTCCTCGGCCACGTGAAGAACGGGACTCTCTACAAGCGGGAGAAGCCGATCCGGTGGAAGTGCACGAAGTGCGGCCGGATTCACGAGGGAACCGAGGCGCCGGAGCGGTGCGGGACCTGCGCGCACCCGCAGGGCTGGTTCGTCCCCGTGGAAGCGAACTACTGAACGGACGAAAGGGCGGCGACCCGGCTGCACCGCGGTCGCCGCCCCCGATTCCCCCGGGGGACCCCCGCTGCAGGAAGAACAGGGGGCACAACGGGAGGGTCCGGCGGAGTCGCCGCAGGAGGGGGGCGAAGTGAGGTAAAGCGCAGCCGTGCAGGTTCACCGCACGGCGAGCCACGAACGGAGCCCCCTCTCCGAGGCGACGAAGCCGGACCCCTGTGCTACGGGTTCGGGTTCTCGAAGCGGGCCTTCTCCCGCGCCATCGCATCGCGGCCGGCGTCGTACGCCGCCTTGATCACCGACCGTTCCTCGTCGATGAACCCCTCCACCTTCTGTTTCACGTCGCCGGTCCACTCGTCGGCCTTCTTCTTCAGATCCCCCGCGAGCCCGCCGATCTTCTCCCGCGCCTCGCGTCCGGAGACGGGGGCGTACAGCAGGGCGAGTCCCGCCCCGATCATCCCCCCCGCAAGAAACGCCAGCAGCACCCCGCCGGAACCGGAACAGCACCTGTCATCGCTCATTTTCTCTCCTCCTTTCGGACGAACCGCTCGATGATGTGGGACGTCGCGGCCTTGAAGCCCACGAGGGCCGAGGCCACGTTTACCAGGGCCGGGGACACGGCGCGGTCGAACACTTTCGTCGCCACGTCCACCGTCCCCCGAAGCGAGCGTATCCCCTCGGTGAAGTGCGCCACGTTGGAAACGCCCCGCTCCACGTCGGAGAGGATCTCCCGCACGGCGGCGTTGGTCTTGCGCAAGTCCTCCGCGGTCATCTCGACCTGCCGCAGCGTCTCGTCGAGACGCTGCGTGATCTGGTCCACGTTCCTCCGGAGCGACAGGAGGAAGATCGACAGGACCACCACGAGGACCACCGCGGTGACAGCGAGGGCGATGAAGAGGACCGTCTGCGCTTCCAAGGGGAACCTCCCGCGGAGAACCGTGGTATCGGGCGTTGCCGAGACAGTTCTAAAATACCTTAAAGCGTCATGGAACCGCAATCCGTCCAGGGCGAGGGTACAATGGACCGGGAACCGGATCGTCGCGACGCGTGTCAAACCGGGGGGGGAGGAGTTGGAGACGCCGGGGGGGAAGGGACAACCGGTCGACCTGCTCGTGGAAGCGTTCCGGCAGGGGAAACCGGGGGCCTTCGAGGCCATCGTCCGGGCGCACCAGGACCGGGTCTACTCCTTCTGCGCGCGGATGCTCTCGGACCGGGAGGATGCGCTCGACGCGGCGCAGGAGGTGTTCCTCTCCGCGTGGCGGAACCTCGCGGAGTTCCGGGGGGAAGCCGCCCTGTCGACCTGGCTCCTGCGGATCGCGGCGAACCGGTGCCTGAACCGGATCCGCCGGCGCAAATCGCTCTCGGAGCGGGAGGCGCCCTGGCCGGAACCGGCGGGGGAGGAGGGGGAAGGACCGGTCTTCCAGCCGGCGGGGGGCGAGGTCGACCGCCCGGACCGGCTCGCGGAGAACCGGGAGATGGGGGAGATTCTGTCGGAAGCGTTGTCGAGGCTCGATCCCGGCTCCCGGTGGATGGTGCTCCTCTCGGACGTCGAGGGGTTCTCCTACGAGGAGGTCGCGGCCCTCGCGGAGGTGCCGGTGGGGACCGTGAAATCCCGGCTGCACCGCGCGCGGATGGCGCTGCGGCGGATCCTCTCGCCGGTGGCGTGAAGGATGGACACGATGGATTGCACACAGGCGCGGGACCGGTTGTCGGAGTACCAGGACGGCGGCCTGGACGCCGCGGCGACGACGGCGCTCGCCGCCCATCTGCGGGGATGCGGCGATTGCGCCGCCGACGCCGAAGCGCTCGCCGCGGTGCGGGAGCGTCTGCGCGCCCTCCCCCCCTCTCCCGCCCCTCCGGATCTGCTCGGAAGGGTCGTTGCGGCGGTCGAGGCGGAGACCCCGAAACCTTTTCTCTCCCGGTTCCGGATCCCCCTCGAGGCCGCCGCGGCCGTCCTTCTGTTCGCCTCCGTCTACTGGTATCAACGGACCGCGCCGCCCTCGGCCCCTCCCGCGGCGGTTCCCGCCGCGCAGGCCCCTGCCGCGCACGCTCCGAGGGCCGCGCCCGGCCCCGACGTCTCCATCGATCGTCCCGTAGGCCAAGATTCCTCTTCCCCGGCGTCCGTTCCCCGTCCGAAGCGGAAGACGGCGAAGGAAGGAGCCCCGGCCGCCCCGGCGGCGGCAAAGCTCCGGACATGGACGTCGGCGGACCTCCCGTCGGTGCCGGCGCTTCGTGCGAGCTCCGACTCTGAGCGGATCGTTCCGGTCGCCCCGTCCCCGGGGACGGGGGCCGGGGACGTTCCGGCGGCGGGAGCCCCGATGTTCGAAACGGGGCGGAGGCCGGAGGCGGAAGGAAGCGCGGATCCCCGCCCGTCGAGGGTCTTCGCCGCGCCGCCGTCCCGGCTCCTGCGCCCCTTGCCGTACGGACGGGACATCGTGGTGGACGTGAAACCGGAGAACCGTGAAGGGGCGGAGGAGCGGATCGCCGCCGCCGCGTTGCGGGTGGGCGGCATCGTCGAACGGGACGGGCGCGGCCCCGACGGGGCGGCATCGGGCTCCGCGGGAATCGTCCGGGTGATCCTCCCCGACTCCGCGGCAACGCGATTCCTCGAGGAGGTGGAACGGATCGGCACGATCCCGCCGGAGGGGAAGCCGACCGCGACCGACCTCCCCGCCGGGCCGCGGGCCGGCACCGTCGCCTACGCGGTCCGCATCCGCGTCCGCTAAGTGCCGCGTTTCATACATGCGGCAACGTATCGGGAAGACGGCACGGAAGGCGCGCGCAACAGGAGGGTCCGGCGGAGTCGCCGCAGGAGGGGGGCGAAGTGAGGTAAAGCGCAGCCGTGCAGGTTCACCGCACCGGCGAGCCACGAACGGAGTCCCCCTCCGAGGCGGCGCAGCCGAAGGGTGAGTCCCGTAGGCGCCCTCACTTCCCCTCCCGGTACGCGTCGAAGATCGCCCGGAACCTGCGGCAGCCGTCGAACCGGAGGTACGGGATCACCTCCGCCGTCCCCTCGGGGCTCATCGGAACGAACTTCCCCCTGGCGCGGGCGCACACCTTCCCGCGGCAGCGGACCTCCCCCTCGCAGTAGGCGAGCCTTCCCGCATCTTCCACCAGGCGGCTCCGGACCTCGACTTCCTCCTCCACCGGCACCGGGGCGAGGTACTTCACGGTGATCTCCCCCGTGACGTACATCGGGTGCGCGTTGCCGAACACGGTGGCGGCCCACCCCATCGTCTCGTCGAGGAGAGCGGCCACGACTCCGCCGTGGACGACGTTCTTGTACCCGTTGAGGTGTCGTGGAAGGGTCACCCTTCCGAGGACCTCGTTCCCCTCCACGAAGAAGCGCGCCCGGACCCCGGAGCGGTTCTCCTCCCCGCAGAGGAAGCATCCCGAAGAGTGCGGCAGGTACTCCCGCTCCGTGTCCGGCATCCGTTCAGCCCCCGACGCGGGACATCGGCTCCGCGCCGGACGGGGCGTCCCCGCCCGCGCACAAGTCGTGCCCTTCCGGCTTGGTCCGGACCGCCTCGCGGAACAGATCCGCCACGGCGCCGTCTCCCCGCCCGCTCCGGAGGACGCCGCGCAGATCCAGCGTCTCCCGCCCGAAAAGGCAGCTCCGCAGGCGTCCGTCGGCCGTCACCCGCAGCCGGTTGCAGTCGGAGCAGAACTTCCGCGAGACGGGGGAGATGATGCCGAACTTCCCGGCGAAACCCGGGACCGCGTACGTCACCGCCGCGGACGACGCTCCGTTGCGCTCCTCGCGCACCCCCGGGAGGGCGAGGATCCTCTCGCGGATCCCGGCGGTCGAAACGTACCCCTCCGAAGGGGAACAGCCGATCGGCATCCTCTCGATGAAACGGACCTTGACCGGCATCTCCCGGGACATCGCGACGAAGTCGTCCACCTCGCTCCGGAGGAGTCCGTGAAGCAGCACCACGTTGATCTTCACCGGGGAAAACCCCGCCCGGATCGCCGCCTCGATCCCTTCGATGACCTTCGGGAGCGCGTCCCGGCGGGTGATCTCCGCGTACCGGTCCCGCCGGATCGTGTCGAGGCTGATGTTGACGCGGGAAAGGCCCGCCTCCCGGAGCGCTGCCGCCATCCCGGAGAGCGCCGTCCCGTTCGTGGTCATTCCGAGGTCGGCCACCCCGGGGATCTCCGCGACCCGGCGTACGAACGGCACGATCCCGCGGCGCACGAGCGGTTCCCCCCCCGTGATCCGGACCTTCCGGACACCCAGGGACACGGCGACACGCACCGTCCGGATCAGTTCGTCGTAGGTGAGGATCTCGGAGACGGGCTTCAAGGGGATCCCCTCGGGAGGCATGCAGTAGACGCACCGCAGGTCGCACCGGTCGGTGACGGAGACGCGCAGGTAGTCGACCGGCCGGCCGAAGGTGTCCCGAAGCATCCGATTATTTTACCAGAGGCGTTCCCCCGGGCGGGGAAGGAAGGGAGGTTCGCGCTTCTTCGCGGTGCATCCGGATCTCGCGCAGCACCGTCTCCGGGCACCCCCCGGCGGTCCCCGGTTCGCCGGTTCGGAGAGGGTTGCCGGAAGCGAGACACGCCTCCTCGGCCTGCGCGAACGCGGCCTCCGCCTCCGTGGAGCGGCCAAGACGCGCCAGGAGCACCCCCCGGGTGTCGAGGAGCGACGGGGTGAGGCCGTCGACGGGAGGGGGACCCGCCTCCCGCGCCGCGAGCGCCGCGTCCAGACGACGCAGCGCCTCTTCCCGTCCGTTCCCGGAGAGGATCGCCGCCCAGGCGAGGTTGTTGATCGCTTCCGGATCCGCGGGACGTATCGCCAGCGCCTTCAGGTACTCCTCCCGCGCCTCGCCGAACTTTTTCTCCGCCAGCCGGACGTTCCCGAGGTTCACGCGGGCGCGGAACGACTTCCCGTCCTTCTTCAACGCCCGCTCGTATTCGCGCGCCGCCGGGGCGAGTTCCCCGTTTCGCTCGTACGCTACGCCCAGCGTCACGTGTTCGTCGGCGGAGAGCGGATCCTCGAGGACGATGACCTTCGGCAGCCGCCCGCAACCGGCGAACGCGACCGCGAGCAGCAGGAACATCAGGACCGCCGGAAATCGCACGATCGAGGTCCCCCACAGGACAGTTGCGGTAACGCAGTGCGGAGTGGAAGCCCCCCGCGAGCACCGAAGCACAATATTCATTTGCCGGGGACGACGATCGCCAGGTGGCCCATCTTCGCCCACTGCGCCTCCAGGGTGTGATAAGGGATGACCACGCCCTCGGCGCGTCCGGAGTGGGCGACGACCCCTTCCTGCGTCACGCCGTACGCGACGAGGAAGTGCGGACGGCTCCAGACCCACGTTCCGAGGTCTACCAGCAGGATCACCGGCTCCCCCGCGAGGATCCGCCGCCGCAGCCCGCCAAGGTCGAGGTCGGCGACCTCCGCTTCGATCCCCCGCTTTCGCGCCGCCGAGGCCAGGTCGGTGATGAGGGTCCCTCGGAGCCCGGCGGTCCGCGTCTCGTCGATCAGTTCCCGCGGGGTCGCCTCCTTCCCGTGGAAACGGAGGAGCATGGCGAGGGAGGAGGGGCCGCACGACTCCTCCTCCTGCGGCAGAAACGGGACACCCGGGATGACACGGGTCGAGGGTGGCGCCCCCCCGGTCGATGGCGGCCCCGCCGCACACCCGCCGGAAACGAAAAGGGCGCCGCCCAGGAGAAGGGCGGCGCCCATGAACCGGAAACCCCGGGGCATCAGCGGACGATCACTTCCTTGTTCAGGAGCTTCAGGATCACGATGACGAGGATGACGAGGATCGCCAGCCCGATCAGGAACCCGAGGGCATCGCTCGTTCCGGCCGCGGCACGGTCGGTCAGCGACGCCAGGCGATGCAGGTCCGGTGCGCTCATCGCCTTCACCTTCGCCATCGCTTCCGCGGGCGAAACGCCGTAATCGATCAACTTCTGGACGACGACCTTGTTCTCGAGGAACGACTGGACCTTCGCCATGTCCTCCGCGCGGCTGCCCGCGTCGGACAGGCTGGAGGCGATCACGCCCGCCTCGGCGACCCCCCGGACCGACCCGAGCACCCCCATCCAGCCGGCCATCATCACGGCCACAACGACGAACCAACCCGACTTTCTCACCATCGCCATCGACTGCCCCCTTTCGCGTTATCGCCGGAAAAAAACGCGGTTCTCTTTTTCGATCATTCTGTCAGATCCGGCGGGATCCGGTCAACACCGCTGCGCACGATCCACGTGCGCCTACTCGAGCACCCGGATCGGCATCACGATCATCGGCTGGCCGGAAAAGACGAGCTTTTTCTGCGCGAGGAACGCCGTCTGGTTGTGGAGCAGCTTGTTGAAGAAGTCCTCCTCCTTGAAGACGAGTTGCCCGGCGAAGAAGACGACGTTCGGAAAATCGGCCGCCACCTCCGTCGCCATCCCCTGGAGCACCTCGATGACGTCCGTGCCCAACCGTTGCCGCGCCTCCGCGTAGTACCCGTGCCCCTTCACGAACTCGACGTAGTGCGCGAGCTGCTCCCGCAGGTTCTCGGAGAGGTTCTCGATCTCCGCCACCCCCTTGAACCGGCTGGTGTCGATGACGCCGACGGAGAGGAAGACGAAGTTCCGGAACGTCCCCGGGAAGGAGCGGATGATCGAGAAGAAGACGTGCATCCCGAGGCCGTTGTACCCCGAGACGAGGATGGCGGCCGTGGGGGCCTGCCGCCGGACCATCGGCTCCTGGGCGGCCGCGATCGTCGGGGCGGGGAGGTCGAGGAGCAGGTCGTCGAGGCGCCGGAGATGCATCGCCGCCTTCCGGTAGTGTCGCCGGATGATGAACGCGGCCACGCAGAACGACCCCGTGATCAGCAGGGTGATCCACCCTCCTTCCGGAAACTTCATCAAGATGGTGACGCAGAGGATCGACGCGGTGAGGAGGAAACCGAGCCCGTTGATCGCCAGCCCGGATTTCCACTTCCCCGCCGATCCGCGATCCTGCCACCAGTGCCGGCACATCCCGAACTGCGACAGGCTGAAGGTCAGGAAGACGTTGATCGAGTACATGATGACGAGGTACCGGACGGAGCCGCCGGTGATGAAGAGCATGAGAAACGCCATCCCCCCCATGAAGTAGACCCCGTACTTCATCACGAGCCGCTCGGAGAGATGGGCGAACCGGTGGGGCATGTAGGAGTCGCCCGCCATGTTGGAGAGGACCTGCGGCCCGCCGAGGAAACCGGTCTGCGCCGCGACGAACAGGAGCACCGCCTCGGTGAGGAGAACGAAGGCGATTATCAGATGGGCGCCGCTCCCTTGCCACAGGGACTCCACCAGCCCGCCGAAGAGGACGGCGTTGAGCGTCTTCCCGTGGACGGGCATGACGCCGTTCAGGACGTACCCGAGGATGATCCCTCCGGCCATGAAGGCGAGCGAGAAGGCCAGGTACGCCATCGCCCGCTTCCCCGTCTGCACGCGCGGCTCCCGCAGCGTCTGCATGGAGTTGCTGACCGCCTCGATCCCCGTGTACGTGCCGGCGCCCATCGAGTAGGCCCGCAGCAGCAGCGCCCCGACGCCCAGCCACCCGATCTCCCGGGACGCGGCGGAGAGGTCGGTGGACACGCGGGCGGCGACGGATGGAAGATCCGCGGAGTGCCGGAGGACCGCGTAGAGGATCAGGGGAACGTGGGTGAGCAGGAAGGCGATGAAGATCGGCGTGAGGGCGACCACCGATTCCTTGACCCCCCGCAGGTTGATCCAGCTAAGGAAGAGAAGGACGAAGACGATGAACCCGAACTTGTAGGCGAGCCACGACCCCGGGAGGAAACTGAAGATGGCGTCCGCCCCCGCGGCGACCGAGATCGTGATCGTCAGGACGTAGTCGATGACGAGCGCGGAGCCCGAGACGACCCCCGCCTTCTCGCCGAGCAGCTTCGACGCGACGATGTACCCGCCGCCGCCGGAGGGGAACGCCTCGATGATCTGCGCGTAGCTCCCCGAGATGATGAAGACGGTGATCACGGTTGCCGCGGCGACGAAGAGGGCGAGGACCGTGTGCCCCCCGAGGGCGAGGTACGCCTCCTCCGGGCCGTACGAGGAGGAGGAGATCCCGTCCGCCCCCAGCCCCACCCAGGCGAAGAAGGCGATGAGGGAGACGTTGTGGAAGATCTTCGGGTCGAAGAGGTCCCGGGGTGCCCCGAGCAGGATCCGCTTGACGCGCCGGTACAGGGAATCTTTTTCCATCGGTGTCGTCATCTTTCCGGAGAGGGAGTTCCGGGCCGGCCGAAGGGATGAGTATACAACGGTTCAGACATCGAGGTCCTCCGACGAGGAGGACATCCGGTATAACAGGACCAGAAGGTTGTGCAGCCCCTCCTTCTGGTCGTTGACGAAGTTCCGGTACGTCGCTGCGCGGACGAAGCCCATCTTCTCGAAGGCGCGCACCGCGGCCGCCTGCTCCTCGATCACCTCGGCCATGAGGTAATGAAGGGCCGACTTCTCCCCGAGGTGGCGCAGTTCGCGGACCATCGCGGTCCCGAGCCCGAGGTGCCGGTAATCGGGGGCGATCTGGACGCGAACCACCCCGACCCGCTGCTTCCACCCCGTCCTCTGGCGGTGGAGCGTGGCGTCCCCCACGACGCGGTCCCCATCGAGCGCGAGGATCGGAAGGACGAGGCCGTAGTCGAGGGTGTCCGCCCAATGCTGCACCACCTCGCGTCGGCTCACGTCCTGGCGGAAGAACATCTTGTCCTCTGGGGGGACCTGCTGGAAGAAGACCCACAGCCGGTCCACGTCGTCGCGACCCATCGGCCGGAAGACCAGCGTCATCCCGTTCCGCAGGGTGATCTCCCTCGGGTACCGATCGAGATCGATCATCTCGGGGTTCCTCCGCGGTCCGCCTACCACTCGTCCCGGAACGGGACCTCGACGACATCGTACCACTCCGCGAAGTCCATCGGCTGATGGGGCGGCAGCCCCTTGTCGTGGAGGAGGTCGTCGATCGCCCGGTGGGCGTAGGAGAGGGCGTTGTCCATGAAGCGGAGGGCGTCCCGGGACTCCCCGGGCGGATCGGCGGCCTCGTGCGCCCCGATCGCCTTGTCGAGGTCCCGGGCGGCGGCGGGGAGGTCGTGACCCCCGAGCTCGGTCCCGATCGCGTGGAGGTGCCGGCCGATCCGGTGGTAGGCCCGGCGAATCTCCGTCGGGGGGGCGTCGATGCGGCGCCACGCCCCGAAGTAGATCGCGTCGTGCCCCGCCCGCAACGGCGCGTACGCCAGGCCGTCGTACGGACACCCCGGCGTCCCGCCGGGGCGGGAGCCGCCCTTCCGCGGATCGCCCCGCAGCTTCGCGCCGCAGTGGGGACAATGGTAATCGGTCCCCGCCATCCGTAGATTATCCCAGCGGGAGCGGACCCCCGCAACGGGATTCGGCGCGGCTGCCGGAAGCGCCCCCGTCAGCCCGTGGAACGCAGCCTGGCGACCTGCGCGTCCACCATCATCCGCGCCAGCATCCCGAAGGTCACCTCCGGCGCCCAGCCGAGCCGATCTCTCGCGCGGGACGGGTCGCCCACGAGCAGTCCCACGTCGATGGGCCGCAGGAGGGCCGGGTCGATGTCGACCCACTCCGGCCAGGAGAGCCCGACGTGCCCGAAGGCGGCATCGAGAAAGTCGCGGATCGAGTGCGCCTCTCCCGTGGCCACGATGTAGTCGTCCGGCGACTCCGCCTGCAACATCGTCCAGATGCCGCGCACGAAATCTCCGGCGAACCCCCAGTCCCGCCGTGCGTCGATGTTCCCGAGCTTCAGGCGCTCCGCCCGACCAAGGGAGATCGCTGCGGCGGCGCGGGCGATCTTCTGGGTTACGAAGCGATCCGGGCGCCTGGGCGACTCGTGGTTGTAGAGGATCCCCGAAACCGCGAAGATCCCGTACCGCCTCCGGTAGAGCCCGACCAGCAGGTGCGCCGCCAGCTTGCTCACGCCGTACGGGGTCACCGGGTTGTGCGGCGTCGTCTCGTCCTGCGGCGTCACGGGGGGATCGCCGAAGATCTCGGAGGAGGAAGCCTGGTAGAACCGCGCCCCTCTGCAATGGTCCTTGATGACCTCGAGGAACGCCGTGGTGAGGAGCGTATTGACCTGGAACGCCCGGTACGGGTCGTCCCACGAGTCGGGGATGAACGAGACGGCGGCGAAGTTGTAGATCTCGCCCGGATCGAAAAGGCGCGTCCAGCGGGCGATGTCCTCCTTCCGGACCAGTTCGGTTTCTTCCAGGGCGAGGTCGCCCCCGATCCCGGAGAGTGGAGACCGGTCGTCTCCCTCCCTCAGGAACCCGAGAACACGGTACCCCTTCGAAAGCAGAAGTTCTGCCAGGTACGATCCGTCCTGGCCCGCGATCCCCGTGATGATGGCGCGCTTCTCTCCTCCCAACTTCCCCTCCCTGCCCGGTTCCGCCGCTGGGTCTCAGCCCAGGGCGTACATCGCCTCGAAGAACGCCGTCTGGACCTCCGCCGGCCGCTGGTAGAGTTTCTTCCATCGCTCCGGCACCGGGTAATCGTCCTGCGTGATGGTGATATCCTCGTAGGGTATCCGGCTCACCAGCCACTGCTTCGAGTAGAAGAAACCCCGCGTCAGCCGGTCGATGAGCCGGAAGTAGGCGTGGATCTGGTCCATTCGCATCTCGTGGAGGGAGGAGATGTTGAGGAACAGGTCGAACGTCTTGTCGGGCAGCGCCTCGAGCTGGTGGGGCAGCAGAAAGGCGATGTCCGCCCCGGAGAGCTCCTGCTCCACCTCCCGGTAGTCGTCGAAGGGGCGGAAACCGAACACTTTCCGCTCCGGGAACACCTTCGAGAGGTACCGCTGGGAAAGGTAGAGGGCCGGCGGGATGTCCACGACGACGTACCGGCAGCGGGGGAAGGCGGAAAGGAACACGTAGGCGTTCCGGCCGTACCCCGCCCCCAGCTCGCAGACCGTCACCCCCCGGTCCCGGGGAACGGTGAACCCTTCCCGGACGGAGTAGTACTCGAGGACCGAGTTCGCAAGGTCCTGGGAGATCCGCTTCCCTCCCATCCGGATCGGGAACGGGTTGCCCGCGGCCGGTTCCTCGAGGTCGCGAAGGAGTCCCTCGGAGTCCTTGCGCAGGGCGAGTTTCCACAGCATCCTGGCGAAGATGCGGAATTCCGCGTAGCGCTTCCGGGAGAATCCCGGCGGCACCTCGCCGCCCCAGCAACCCGCGAGGATAGCGGGCCAGTCCCGCACACGCGTCCGCCGCAGGAGGTTCCGGAACTGGTCGTCCCGCCTCCGGACGATCCACGTGAAGTAGTTCAGGGCGACGGTCCGCTTGAAGTCGTCGTCGCCGCCCGCGTCAAGCTGATCGAGGTTCTTCCGGTTCAGAACCTCCCAATACTTCGACGGAAGGTACACCTCGTTCCCGCGCCGCAGCGCCTCGAACATCGAATCCAGGACGGCATCCATCGGACTCCTTCCTCCGGCGCGGAGCCCGATATTTCCGGGCAAAACCGCAGCCGTCATATTACCATTCAGGAGAGGGGGTGGAATCCCCCGCCGCGTACGTCACCCGGAGCGCCGGGAGAAGGAGAGGAGGTTCCTCCGTGGGGGTTTCCGTGCTCCGGCTTTTCAAGCAGGCCCGCCGCCTTGTCCGGAACCGCGGGAAGTGGGAGTACGACTCCTTCGGGCGATGCGCTTCCTGCGGCCAGATGGCCTTCTTCGTCAACGACCTCTCGATGCGCAATTGGATGGCCGGCCTGACCGCCCCCTGGGATCTGAGCGCAAAGTTCAAGGCGGCGCTCGCGGACCGGGAGAACGGGTTTTGTCTCGATTGCTCCGCCAATATCCGGATGCGGGCGCACGCGGCGACCGTCCTGCGTCTCCTCGGGATGACCCGCGTCGGCGAACTCGTATCGCGGCTGCGGCGGGACCGCTCCTTCCGCTTCTACGAGACGGCGGCCTATAACATCTTCCGGGTGCGCGGGCTCCGGAAACTGCCCGGGTACCTCGTCTCCGAATATTTCGACGACCTGCCCCCCGGATCTTTCCGGAACGGCGTGCGGAACGAGAACCTCGAGTGCCTCACCTTCCCGGACGGGCATTTCGACGTCGTCGTCAACAGCGACGTCCTCGAGCACGTCCACCATCTCGACAAGGCGCTTGCCGAGATCCGCAGGGTCCTCCGGCCGGGAGGATTCCACGTGTTCACCGTCCCCGTCGACCTCGAGCTCGAACGGACCCGGGACCGGGCGCGTGCCGTGGACGGAAAGCTCGTGCAACTTCTGCCGGCGATCCTGCACGGGGACACCGTTCGCGAGGGCGGCGTTCCCGTCCTGCGGGACTTCGGGCGGGACATCCTCGAGCACATGAGCCGGGAGGGGATGCCGTGCCGTGAGGAACTCCACGACAGGGACGGACGTCCCGTCGCTTCCGTGTACTACGCGCGGAAAGACGCCTGACCCCGGCGGAACGGCAGTGCGCGTCGGCATCGTCATCCCCACGTACAACCGCCTCGCCTACCTCCGGCGTGCCCTTTCGAGCGCCCTGACCCAGACACACAAGGAGGTCGAGGTCCTCGTCCTCGACAACGGGTCGACCGACGGGACGCGCGGCCACCTCGCGGAGATCCGCGACCCGCGGGTCCGGGTCGTCCTCAACGAGTGCAATCTGGGCGCGATCGGCAGCATCCGGAAGGGGATCGCGGGATTCGAGGGGCGGGTTCCCTGGTGCACGGTCCTCTGCGACGATGACGCGCTGGATCCGTCTTTCCTCGAGAGGGCCCTCGGAACGGCGGGTATGCGCGATGCGACTGCCGTGGTTCACGGCCACCGGGTCCTGGTCGACGGGGAAGGGAGGACGCTGCGGGACGCGGCGCGCGCGCCCGTGGAGGAGACGGCTCTCGCGTATCTCGCGGCACGCCGGGACCGGGAGAGGGACACCTGGCTCACGGGGATCCTGTTCCGGATGGATGCGTACCGGCGTGTCGGCGGCTACCCCGCGTTCGCCACCGGCATGGCCACCGACGACGCCTTCCTCTTCTCCCTGGCCCTCCTCGACCGCCTCGTCTGCGAACGGGAGGCCGTGGCGCGGGTCACGGTCCACCCCGGGGCGGAGAGCGAGAGCGCATCGGGGGCGGAGCGCCATTTCCAGGCCCTCGCGGAGTTCGAGGAGCACGTGGCGAGGGCCGGCGCGGAACTCGGCGGGATGGGGCCCCCCGGGATCCGGGAACTCCGGGGAATCGCGAGGGGGTACGTCGCCCGCCTCGACGAGGAAATCTGGATGCGTGCCGTGGACGCCCTCTGCCGGAAGGCGGGGGAGGAGGCGCGGAAGGAGGTCGGGCGGCTCTGCGCCATGGCGGTCGAAGGCCGGTACCCCTTTCCTCCCCGCGTGCGGACCGGGGCGCGCATCCTTCGATTCGCAGGGTGGTACCCGGAACGGCTCGGTCTTTACCGGGCTCTCTGGAAGCGGATCCGGCCGCGCCTTCCCCGCCCCGGATGAATCGGCCGCGAGGCGGGGCGGGCCCTCAGACGCGGCCGGTCACGCGGCGGAACGACTCCAGCACCCGTTCGGCGTAAAGGTCCCATCGGATGTTCTCCTCCACGAACCGCCTCCCCTCCGCGTGGAGCGCCTCCCAAAGCGCACCATCCCGCCGGAGTTCGTCGACCGCATCGGCGATCTGCGACGGCGCGTACGGGTCGACGAGAAGGGCGTTCCTCCGATGGGTCAGGACCTCGGAGGCCCCGGCCCCGCGGGACACAACGACGGGAGTGCCGCACGCCATCGCCTCGAAGGGAGCCAGTCCCCACGACTGCGGAGCGTTCGGAAACAGGAAAGCGTCGGCCTCCCGGTAGAGGCGGACCAGTTCCGTCTCCGGCACCGCGCCGAGAAAGGTCGTCTCGCCGGCCACTCCGACTTCCTCCGCCATCCTCCGGATCCGCGTCGCGTACTCCGGGGCGCGGTCCGCGCTCCCCGCGTGTTCCCAGCGGAACGGAACCCCCTTGCGCTTCAGCAGGGCGAGGGCCCCCACGATGTCCTCCAGGCGGCGGTGGGGGTACAGGATCGCGTTGGAGAACAGGCGGAGAACTCCGCCGGCGGGGGCCTTCCTCGGGCAGAACGGGAACGCCTCGATGTCGAGCCCGCTGACGGCGACGCGCGAGGGAAGCCCCGTCTCCCGTCGCAGCGCCTCCCCCTCCGCACGGGACAGCACGAGGATCTCGTCGAGGGAACCCGCGAGCCGGCGCCAGCGCCTCCCCTCCCGCTCCTTCCCGTTGAGGACGCGGTCGAGCTTCCTCCACGGCCGGCGTGCGTCCCAGTGGCGGACGAATTCTCCGGGGACGTCGTTCATGGTCCACACGACCGGCTTCCCCGTGCGCTCCTTCCAGTACGCCCCCGCGCCGTACACGAAGTGCTCGTGCACATTCAGCACGTCCAGGTCGTCGGGGAGCAGTTCCGCGATGCGTCGGTTGAGCTCGAAGTCCGGCCCCGTCCCGCGGAACCGGTCCAGGATGCGCCCCAGGGAGCCCCGTCCCGGCGGAGTCGGAAGGCTCCTTCCCAGGTCGATGGGGGCGAGATCCGCCGACATCTCCGGGTAGCAGCGGGAGGGATCCACCCTCACCCCGTAGACACGCACCTCCTCGCCCGCCACCCGCAGCGCCTTCGCGAGGCACAACGCCAACCGTTGGGTCCCGCCGGAGACGTCGAGCTCCCGCAGGAGGATGCCGATCCTCACGGGCGGTCTCCACCCCCCCGTTCCCGGTGGCGCCGTCCGGCCTCCTCGCGCAGGGAGTAGCGAATCCAGTTGTTCCAGCCTCGCCAGGCCGCCCGGGTGAAGGCGTCGTCCTCCCTCCGCCCGACGCGCCCCAGATACTCCTTCAGGAACGTGAGGAACGGCCGTGCCGTCGTGTCGATCCGCCGCGGAACCGCCCCGACCCCTTTCCGGTGAAAATGGCAGACCGCGTCGCGGAACCGCTCCCGCGCCTCGCGGCTCACTTCTCCCCGGAGCGGATAGAACGCGTCCGCCGGCACCGTGCTCCCCTCGAACCGCCCCGACATCGACCCGAACCACCCCGTGGCCCCCGGCACGAGTCCGCGCTCCCGCAGGAACTCCCTCGCGGCGGGGAGCGCGCAAGCGTGGTGGGCCACCGCGGAGATGGAGGGGGGCCCCTTCGCCCCCTCTCCGTCCGCCCGGACGAGGCGGAAGTGCGTCTCCCCCATCCAGTCCGTCACCCGCCGCAGGTGGTCCGCCTCCCATTCGTCGGTCCCCTTGAGATATGCCACGGAATCTCCGACGGAGGCGGACAGGACGCCGTCCCAGGCGTCCGCCGCCGCCCCCGCGCCGTGCGGGAACGCCCTCTCCCCAAAAGCCGTCCCGGGAAACTCCTTCCAGATCTCCAGCGGTTCTTCCGCCATCTCGCCCACGATCAGGATGCGCTCGGGCCGGACCGACTGCCGCGCGATCGACTCGAGGGAACGCCGCCAGGCCGCCCGGTCCCCCTCCCGGATCCACACGGCCGTGACGCGAGGGACGAGGTCCGCCCAATAGTACCGGAGGTGGACGTCCGCCACATTCTCCGTCTCCCGGAGGGTCGCCTCCGGGTCCACCCGGGCGAGGTTGTCCGCCGCATCGGAGAAATACATGAGTCCCGTCGCCTTGGGGACGCGGACGAACCGGTACCTGCGCGCGACCCGGTTCCAGAAATCCCAGTCGGCGGCGACGCGGAGCTCCTCGCGGAAGAAACCGAACTCCTCGTGAAGGGAGCGCCGCCACATCGGCTGGGAGCCGACGAAGCAGTTGACGAGGAGGTGATCCCGCCGGAACTCGACGTTGGGTATGGCCCGCCCCACATTGTGGGGACCGAGGACGTCGTTCCGGACGTTCGTCTCCGCGTAGTCTCCGTAGGCGACGGCCGTCTCCGGGTGCGCTTCCAGCGCCCCGGCGAGCAGCTCGAAGGCGTCGGGACCGTGGCGGTCGTCGGTGTTCGCGTTGGTGAGGTACTTCCCCCGCGCCATGCGGATGGCCCGGTTCCACGCCCGATAAAGAGATTCCCTCCGGTCGGTCCGGTAATAGAAGACGTTCTCCGGATACCGCAGAACGAACTCCTCGATCACCTTCCCCTCTCCTTCCGGAGAAGCGCTGTCGATCACGATGATTTCGGTCCGCGGGAAGATCGTCTGGGAAACCAGGTCCTCCATCGCCCCGCGGATGAATTTTTCCGAGGCGTAGGTGGAAACGATCGCGGTGACGAGGGGCTCTTTCGCGGAGGTCACGACGGTCTCCTCCATGGGGTTCCGTGCCCGTGTTTCCGCAGCACGTCGATGACCGCAGGGAAATCTTTCCGCAGCCGCAAGATGCGGGGGAACCGGAAGGGGTCGTTGAGGCTGCCGACGAGCGCCGCGCGCATTCCGGCGAACCGGCACGGGCGACCATCCCTTCGGCAATCCGCCGTTCCCGGACGGACCTCCACGTCGAAGGCCCCTTTCCAGTGGAAGATGGTGGTCTTGGCCTCACGGCGGAAACAGTGCTGCGCCCGCGCGAAGTCGACGGATGCGTAGAACGCCATCAGGAACGCCCCGTCCGGGCAGGAGCAGAAGTCGCGCACCGTCTCCGCCGTCTTGGGCTCGAAAACGAGCAACCCCTCCCGTGGCGAGAAGACCATCCATTTGTGAAATCCCTCTCCCGGAGATGCGGCGCTCGCCAGGGCCAGTCCCTGCTCGAGGAAGGGACCCGGCGTTTCGATGTATCCTGCCGGAGCCACCCTCCGGATCTCGCGGCACGCGTCCGAAGGACGATCGACGTGCTCGAGCACATGGGACGCGTAGACGAAGTCGAAGCTCCCCGGCCGGAACGGCAGGTCCTGGACGTCGCCCACGATCAGCTTCGCACCCCCCGGCACGAACACCTTGTTCCACCCCCGCTGGTATCCCTCGCCCACGTCGATCTCGAGGAGGTGGGTCGCCCCGCGGAACGGGTTGTGTCCCGCCCCGATGTCGAGGATGCGCCGCGCTCCCCGCGGGCGGCGAAGGAAGGGAAGCCGCTTCACGGGGCGCCTTCCGCGCGGGCCGCGCGTCCGCCGGTCCGGCCGGCGAGGAAGTCCCGCGAGAGAGAAAGGACCTCCGAGGGACCCATCTCATCCAGGCAGCGGCTCCGGGATTCGCGGGTGTGGTCGCACCCCATCCGGTCGCAGGAGGCGCACTCCCAATCCTTCTGTACGACCAGGACGTTCCCCGCCCGCTGGACCCCGCCGCGCGTCGCATACGGGCTCGGAAGCGGATGCCCGGCCGGCCACGGACCCCAACGAACCGTGGGGGTCGGGCCGAAGATCGCGACGGTCGCCACTCCGAGGGCCGCAGCGATGTGCGTCACGACCGTGTCCGTCCCGATGTACCCATTCGCCAGGGAGAGCAGCGCCGAGAGAACGGGAAGCGGCATCGGCTCCGCAAGGAACCTTCCCTCGCCCACCCCTTCCGCGACGAGTTCCTCCCGCATCCGCTCCTCCTCCGCCCCGGGGGCGATCGTGAACATCGCCCGGATGCCGAGCTCCTTTTCGACGGCCAGGGACAGGGCGGACCAGTGGCGCGCCGGCCACTGCTTGTAGCTCCACCGGGTATACGGGTGAAGGAGCACGAACGGGCCCACGCCCGACGCCGCGCGCGCGCGCGCCAGATCCTCCTTGCCGTAATGGACCGACAGTTCCGGCACCGGCGGAATCCCCAGGGGGACGAGCTGCCCGAGGAGGACCTCCAGCGTGTGACGTCGCTTGTCGTACACGGTCCCGTGCGTGAATCCCCACCGCTTCCACCAGTCTCCCCGGCGCTCCTCCAGGAAACCGATCGTCCTCCTCCCCGAGAGGAGCAGCTGCAGGGCCGTGCGGTCCGAGGCGTTGCAGCCGATGGCCACGTCGTACTTCCTGAACCGGCCGAGGAGATCGGCCGCCTTCCTTCCACCGGGCTCCACCGTTTCGACGTGGCGTACGTCGGGATTCCCGGCGAGCATCCCTTCCGTCCCCCGGAACACGAGATAATCCACGGCCGTCTCCGGATGCGCGAGACGGATCGACCGCGCCAGCGCGGTGGAAAAGAGGACATCCCCGGTGTAACGGAGGGAGACGACCAGGACCGACCGGGGAGAGGACACGCGGCTACCCCTTGAAACCGTGGCGCAGGACGTAGGCGTAGAACCGGGGGTTGAGCCAGCGGTTCCCCCGTGTGAGGAACGGCAGGAAGTCCGCGATCCGGTCCCGCATCACCGCAGGGTGGGTCCCACGAAAATCCTTCATGATGTCGTACCCGCTGAAGTGCCACTCCTTCATCCCCGATAGCTCACGAACGATGTCGGTGTCCGCTCCCTGGTGGCGCGAGACCTGGAACGCGATCTTCTCCAGCATCGTCCGGGGATTCTTCACCCATCCGTAGTGGAAGATGTGGCACCCCGTCACGACCACCCGTTCGGGCGGCCCGGCCTTGAGACTCCGGGGGGCGGGATCGTCGGTGCAGTAGAAACTGACGGCATCCCCGAGGGAACGGACCTTCCCGTTGTTCCGGATCAGCCGGATCTCCTTGCGGTAGTACCAGGGGTTGACGGTGCGATAATCGCCGTAGAAATGCAGGTAGCGGAAGCGCATCCCCAGGACCTTCCGGTCGTCGAGATGCTTCTCCATCAGGGAACGCAGGGTCGGTAGTTCCGCCTCGTGCACCACCTCGTCGGCCTGCAGGTAGAACGCCCAGTCGCCCGTGCAGGCGTCGAGGGCGAGGTCGGTCTGCTCCCGGAAGATCTCCCCGTCTTTCCGCTTCGAGGGGTCCCAGGTGTTCTCGATGATCCGGACCTTCGGGTCGCCGATCCCCCGGATGAGGCCGAGGGTATCGTCTTCGGAGTCGCCCACGTTGACCACGAACTCGTCCACGATGGGGAGGATCGACCGGATCGCCTCGACCACCGGGTAGTCGAACTTGATCGCATTGCGGACGAACGTGAACCCGCTGACCTTCATCGCGTTTTCCTTTTCCGCCGGATGCCCGCCATTATACCCCATGCGTTTCACCGCGAATTCCGGCACCCTGGACATCACGAGGATACCGTTCCGGTTGCGGAAGGCATGGCGACGACGCATCATGTACGGCATGAACGGGGATCCGGGCCTGCGCATCCTCTTCGTCCACGGGGAGACCGCCATCGGCGGCGGGGAGACGGACCTTCTCCGCCTTCTCGCGCACCTCGCGGCGCACGGCGACGCGACCGCGGTCATCGCGCCCCCCGGGGGGGGGCTGGCGGAACGCCTCGCGGCGGCGGGGGTCCCGCAATTCGGGATTCCGGTCCCCGGGTGGAGAAAAACCCGGGATCTCCTGAAGCGATCGAGGTTCTTCCGTGAAGCGGGACGGGCCTTCGACGCCTTTTCCCCGAGGCTCGTGGTCGCCAACGACGTGTGGTACGCACCGCATGCGCGCCGCCTCGCGGAACGCGCCGGGGTCCCGTGGGCGGCTCATGTGCGGGGAGAACTGAAGGGGCCCGGACGGGTTCGCCAATACGACCTGGACCGCGCGGGCGCCGTCCTCACGATGGCCGATAGCAACGTGGCCGGCCTTCGCGCGGGAGGAGTGGCAAAGGAGAGGATTCGCCTGATCCCGGCCGGAATCGACCCGCGCGTCCCGGAGCCGGACCGGGTGGAGTCTGCCCGCAAGGATCTGCCCCCGGGGCGCTCCCCCATCGTCGGCATCGTCGCCAACGTCCTCGCGGTCAAGGGGTACGAGATTCTCGAGGAGGCGATACGCCTCCTCGCCCGAACGTTCCCCGCTCTCCTCTGCGTCGTCGTCGGATCCGCGGACTCGGAGTTCGGGAGGCGGTACCGCTCCCGCATCGGGAAGTCGGACCTCGCCCACCATTTCCTCTTCCGGGGGTTCCTCGAGGATCCCCTCCCCCATGTCGCCCTGTTCGACGTGATGCTGCTGCCCTCTCTTTCGGAAGGATTCGGGATCGTCCTTCTGGAGGGGATGTCGCTTCGCAAACCCGTCGTCGCTTCGGCGACGGGGGGGATCCCCGGCGTCGTGGAGGACGGGAGGACCGGATTTCTCGTCCCTCCCGGAGACGCCTCGGCCCTCGCGGAAAAAACCTCCCTGCTCCTCTCCGATCCTGCGATGCGGGAGCGGATGGGGGAGGAAGGGTACCGGAGGTGCGTCAGCCGGTTCGGCCGGGAGGACCGCCTTTCGGAGGTACGGGAGGCGTACCTTCGCCTGTGCGGTCGGTGACCCCGATCCCCTCCTCGTAAAGCTTCACATACTTGAACAGGGTATATACTCCGCCCATGGCCGCCCAGACCAGCCCGGGCACGCCGTCCAGGAATCCGCGCTTCCGGACGTAGAACTTGAAAAACGTGTTCAGGGGGCGCAGGAGCAGGTCGAGCGCGCCCACCTTCCCCCTCCACCCGCTCCGCAACTTCACCCGTGCCGAGAGGGTGGTGTACCGGTTCATCCGGGCGATCCACTGCGTGACGTTCTTTTCCGAAAAGTGGAGCATCGGAGAGGCGAGCTCCCCTACCGCTCCGTCCACGATCAGGTTCTCGTGGACGTCGACATCGTTGTAGCGGGCCTTCCCCCGCCGGAAGAGCCGGATCTGCCGGTCCGGGTACGCGCCGCCGTGCGCCAGCCACCGGCCGTAGAGATGGTTCTTCCGCGGGATCGACCACGCGGCGGGGGAAAGGGCGTCCGCCGTCACGACCCGGTCGATCTCCGCCCGGAGTTCCGCCGTCACACGCTCGTCCGCATCGAGGATCAGGATCCAGTCCCCGGAGGCCTGTTCCATTCCGAAATTTTTCTGCGGGCCGTACCCTTCCCACGGGTGGTCGTACAACGCGGCGCCCGCCTGCCGCGCGATTTCCGGCGTGCGGTCCGTGCTCCCGGAATCGACCACGACGATCTCGTCGGCGAACGCCAGGGAGGAAAGGCATTCCGGGAGGTTCGACTCCTCGTTCCACGTGATGACCAGAGCGGACAGGTTCTTCCTCACCCGGTCACCTCCCGGTACACCGCGAGCGTCTCTGCGGCCACCCGGTCCCACGAGAAGCAGGCGGCGCGACGGAACCCCTTTTCGCGGAGCTCCGCCGCAAGCGCGGGCGACGTGAGGACCCGGTCGATCTCCCGTCGAAACCGATCCGCGTCGTCGTGCGGAACAACGATCGCCGCGTCGCCCACCACTTCCGGCAGCGATCCGCCGTCCGACACGATGACGGGGGCCCCGCAAGCCATCGCTTCCACCGGGGGCATCCCGAACCCTTCGTAAAGGGAGGGAAGGACAAAGACCGCGGCGTGCGAGTAAAGGAGCGCAAGGTCGCCGGCGGAAAGCCCTCCCGTGATCCGAACATCCGCCGAGAGGCCGTGGTCGCGGATGAACTCCTCCGTTTTTTCGCTTTTCCACCCCGGCCGGCCGGCGAGGACAAGCCCAAGGTCGGGGAACCGCGGACGGAGCGACAGATACGCCTCGAGGAGCGTCCTCACGTTCTTTCGTGGCTCCAGCGTGCTCGCGAAGAGGATGTACCGCGGGCGGGTCATTCCCATCCGTGCGAGGAGGCCCCGGATCTTTCCTTCGTCCTTGTCGGGAAGGAACTCCTCCCCGGCGGCGAGGAGGGTCACGCGGATCTTCTCCCGCGGCACGCCCATGTACCGCACGATATCGTCCGCCGTGCGCTCCGAGATCGCGATCACACGGTCGGCACGTCCCGCATCACGGGCCGACTTCCAGTGGCCGATCCAGTCGCCCACCCAGCGTCGGCGGAGCTCCGGGAAGATCCGCACCGCCAGGTCGTGGATCGACACCACGCTCCCTCGCCTCCCCCGGGCCCGGAGGCGGAAATTCGTCCCGTGGAAGACGTCCACGCCGTCCGCGCGGACTGCGGCGGAGAAGGAGGATTTCGGGGTACGGCGGACGACCACGTTTCCCCGGGTCAGCCACGGATCGTCCGGGAGTGCGTCCACCCCCCAGCAGTACAGGAAGAACTCGTCGCCGGGGGAGAGGGCCGACATCCGATCCGCGATCCGCGCGGCGTAGTGGCCGATGCCGCCTCGGGTCCGGAAGATCGGGTTGGCATCCAGACCGTACCTCACCCCGGCCCCTTCTCCGACGGCCCGGCCGGCCGGGTCGGCCCGCTCCACCCGTGCCGGATCTCCGTCAGCTTGGCGTACTTGTAGAACGTCTGCTCGAAGTAGCCGAAGGCGATGACGAACCCCGGTCCCCCGTCGAGGAACCCCAGCTTCAGAACGTAGAGGCGAAGGAACGCCCAGCAGGCGTGTGCGAACCCAGAACCCAGGCTCCCCTTGACCCCCTTCTCCCGGAGTTTGCGCGCACCGAGAGAGGAGTACCGTTCCATCTTCATGATGCTCTGGGAAAGATCCTTGAATGGAAACTGCCAGATCGCATTTTTCAGGACCCGGACCTCCCCCTCGACGACGTACCGCTCGTGGACCGGATCCTCCAGGTACCTCACCGCGCCCCGGCGGAAGAGCTGCGGCTGGCGGAAGTCGGGGTACCACCCTCCGTGGCGGATCCAGCGGCCCAGGAAAAGGTTCCGGCGGGGCACATAGTACGCTGCCACCGCTCCGGAGTCCTTCACGATCGAGAGGATCTCGTCGCGCGCCTCGGGGGTGCACCGCTCGTCGGCGTCGAGGCTGAAGACCCAGTCGTGGGTGCATTGGGCGACCGCGTCGTTGCGAAGCTTGCCGAACCCCTGGAAGGGGAGCTGGACGATCCGGTCCGTGTAGCGACGCGCGATCTCCACCGTCCTGTCCGTGCTGAAGGAGTCCGCCACGACGATCTCGTCGGCCCAGGTCACTGTCGCAAGGGCCGCGTCGATCTTGTCCTCTTCGTTGAACGTCAACACATACACCGAGATCTTCGACATCCTTGTCACCCCCGTCCCATAAGCGTCACCATCGC
>Ga0209253_10000498_pt1 | contig 33896 bp, 30 predicted proteins | sample FrelakmetBRP12BR_FD_187145 | JGI IMG/M metagenome (GOLD analysis project Ga0209253, IMG submission 187145) | Freshwater lake sediment microbial communities from the University of Notre Dame, USA, for methane emissions studies - BRP12 BR (SPAdes)... | ecosystem: Environmental > Aquatic >... | reverse complement strand
CACCCGCGCTGTGTGCGCGACCTCTCCCGCAAGCGGGAGAGGTCAGGATTCAGATCTTGATCTGGCGCCAGCGACCCGAGCGCCAGCGCAGGAACAGCGCGCTGCCGAGCAGCACAACGTAGACGAGCATCGCGAGCCAGCCGCCCGCGGCGCCGAGGCCGAACTGCGGCAGGAAGTCGACCCAGCCCTGTCCCGGCACGAACGAGAGCGAGTGCGCGAGCGGCACCCACACGCCCCACGACAGCACGAAGAACAACAGCGCCGGCACGCGCACGTCGCCTGCGCCACGCAGCGCGAACCCGCTTGCCAGGTTCAGCCCGTCGAAGAGCTGGTACCCCGCCGCGATCCATAGCAACAGCAGGCCGAGTTCGATCATGCGCGGCGCCGACGGATCGGTTTCAATGACGAACGTCGGCAGGATCCACGGCCCGGCCAGCGCCAGCACCACACCGAGGGTGCCCATGAAGCCGACGGTCAGCACGATGATGCGATTGCCGAGCTTGCGCGCCCAGTCCGGGTCGCCGGCGCCGATCGCCTGCCCGACCAGCGTCGTCCCGGCCATCGCGATGCCCATGCCGGGCAGGAACGCCATCGACGTAAGCATCACCACGACCTGCGTCGCCGCGCCGTCCAGAGCGCTCAACCGCACCTGCATGAGCTGGAACAGCGCCATGCCGAACAGGTCCGACGCGTACATCAGGCCCATCGGCAGGCCGAGGCGGAATTGCCGCGCGAGCGTGTGCAAGTCGGGCCGCCAGGTGAGGTGCGTGCGATAGCTGCGGCGCAGCTCCGGCCGCAGGAACAGCGTGAGCGCGAACGCCACGCCGCACGCCATGCTGAGGTTGGTGGCCCAGGCCGATCCCGCGATGCCGAAGCCGAGCTTCAGCACGAACAGCCCGTTGAGCAGGGCATTGACGGTGGCGACGAGCGCCGTCGTGGCCACCGCCACGCGCGGTCTCGCAATGCCGTTGAAGAACCCGAGCACGGCCCACAGCGCGACGCCGATCGGCGCGCCGAGCATGCGCGGCTGCCAGAACGCGAGCGCCTGCCGCTGCACCTCGGCGTCGAGGCCGAACGGCCGCAGGATCGTGCCGCCGAGAAAGGCGAGCCCGGCGAACAGGGGCAGCGTCAGCATGGCGGCCCACATGGCGACCCAGGCGGCGTGGCTGGCACGCCAGCGCCGGCGGCTGCCCTCGGCCTGCGCGACGAATGTCTGCACCGAGAGGCCCACGCCTCCGATCACCATCAGGAACAGCAGCACGATCCAGTACACCGCGCCCATGCCGGCGATCGCGGCGGTCGAGATGTGCCCCACGAACCACGTGTCGGTCAGGCTGATGATGGCCTGCAGGCTGCTGTTGAGCATCAAAGGCAGCGCGAGCGCCGCGACTGCCCGGTAGTCGACGTGCGGCCGCCCGTTCGCGTCGATCCGCTGCGCGGGCAGGTTGACCTTCACAGCCGGCTCAGCGCCGCATGTGGCGATGCACGAAGAAGTAGTACAGCGCGCCGAGGAACAGCATCAGTCCGCCGACCCACAACGAGATGCGGTGGAAGCTGCCCTGCATCAACTGCTCGTCCTGGCCGGCCGTGACGCCCACCCAGCAGAGCACGCTGCACCAGAGCGCCGAGCCGAGCATCGTCGCGATCGAAAAGCGCCAGTAGTTCATGTGCACGATGCCGGCCGGGATGCCGATCAGGTGCCGGATCACGGGCAGCAGGCGCGAGATGAACACGCCCACCATCCCGAAGTGCGACGACCACGCCTCGGCCTTCTGGATCTTCTCGGGCGTGATCATCACGTACTTGCCATAGCGCATCAGCAGCGGCCGCCCGAGCCAGTAAGACGCCCAGTACATGACGCTGGCCCCGACCCACGAGCCCAGGGTCCCTGCGAGGACGATGCCGGGCAACGAGAAGCTGCCGTCGCGGTGGGCCAGGAAAGCCGCCGGCGGGATCACGAACTCGCTCGGCAGTGGGATGATCGAGCTTTCCATCGCCATGAGCGCGGCGATCAGCCAGTACCCGCCCTGGTCGAGCGCGCCGAGGTACCAGTGCAGTATGGAAGTCAGGAAATCGCGCATCGCTGGGGCCCGGGGAACGAGTGGAAGGCGGCCGACGATTATCGGCCGCGAGGGCGCGCATTCTGCCAGATCGCGGCCGCCCGGACTGCCCGGCGGCGGCCCTTTGGGAACGAGGCCGCGGGGATGCGACAATGGACGCCTCGTTCGGCCATGACCCCTGGAACAGCGCCCATGCACCGCTTCCTGAAGACCCTGGCTCCGCTCGCCGCGGCGCTGCTGCTGATCGGAGCGCCCGCGGGACAGGCCAAGGAGGCGGCCCCGCCGATGGAAGGAAAGCCGCAGGTCGAGATCATCTCGACGGGCGATATCGCGTTGCGCGCCGACACGGACGAGCGCTTCCTCCAGGACGTGCTGTCACACGCAAGTCGCAAGGACCCGGCCGAGAAGCTCGGGCCTCGCCTCGATCAACTCTCGGGTGGTGTGGCGAATCTCGCCAGCCGCTTCAAGTCGGACGAGTTGCTGCAGCTTTCGGTAATCCGCCTCGACAGCCTGCAACGTCACTGGCGGTTCTACGGGGGGCAACTCGACGATTGGCGTCGCGACCTGCAGAAGGCGACCGCCGTGTACTCGGAAGATGCCGAAGCGCTGGCGAAGCGCCGCGCGACCTGGGAAGCCACGAAGTCAGCCGCGCAGGGCGGCGGCGTCGCGATGGCGCTGGTCGATCGCATCGACTCGACGCTCGCACAGATCCAGCTGGCCGAGCAGGCCATCTCGGGACCGCTAGAGTCCCAGGCCAGACTGAGCCGGCGCGCGAATGCCCTGCAATCCGCCATCGAGGCGGGACTGCGGGGCGTCGACGCCGCGATCAAGTACTACGACCAGCGGCTGCGCATGATCGACTCGCCGCCGTACCCGAGGGTCTGGGGCAACACCAGCGTTTCGAAGGAAGCGACTCGTGCGGCGCAGACCGGGCTCGAGATCGAGGGGGAGTTCCTCAGGGAATACACCGCGGCGAACGGCAACAGGATCCTCGCGCACAAGATCGGCGCGGCGCTGTTGCTGCCGCTGCTGATCTGGCTGAGCCGGCGCAGCCGCAGGATCGTGACCGACGACCCGGAGCTGCAGTCCTCCGCCCGGGTGCTGCTGCGGCCGATTTCGTCGTGGCTCGTACTCGTGCTGGTCGGGGTGCTGGTGCTCGAACCCGATGCGCCGCTGTTCCTGCACCAGACGGCGCTGCTGTTTGCGCTCGTCCCCGTGCTGCGGCTGCTGCCGAAGCGGCTGTACGACGTGCTGGGCCCATGGCCGTACCTCGTCACGGTGCTGTACGTGCTCAAGGGCCTCGGCTTCTTCCTCGTGCCGAGCGCGTTCCTGTATCGCACCAACCTTCTGCTCGTGGCCGGCCTCACGCTCGGCGTGCTGGTGTGGCTGCTGGTAAGTCGGGCCCGGCACGGTCGACCGGAAGGCGTCGCCCCGGCGCTGGTCACTCTGACCCGGACGTTCGGCTGGATCGCTGCGCTCGCCATGCTCGTCTCGATCATCGCGAATCTCGTCGGCAACGTGTCGCTGGCCGAAATGCTCTCGAGCGCCGTGCTCGACAGCGCCTACGTCGGCCTCGCGCTTTACGCCGGCGCCAACGTGCTGGGGGCCATCGTCAAGCTGCTGCTCGCGCGCCGCACGGCACTGCGCTTCCGCATCGTGACCGAGCATGCAGGCCCGCTGCTGAAGAGCATCAGCAAGTTCATCAATTTCGCAGCGCTCGTGATCTGGGTGGTCGTCGTCCTGAACGAGTTCCGCGTCTATCGCCCGCTGGCGGGCTGGGTGCGCGGCGTGCTGACGTACCCGCTGAAGCTGGGCCAGATTTCCATCACGCTCGGGAGTGTCCTGCTGTTCGCACTCTCGATCTACGTCGCCTTCTGGATCGCGAAGACGATCCGCGTCGTACTGGAGGACGAGGTCCTGCCGAAAATGGCGCTGCCGCGCGGCGTGGGCAACAGCATCTCGACCTTGAGCTATTACGCACTCGTGATCATCGGCGTGTTCACCGCGCTCGCGGCGGCGGGCTTCGAGCTGAGCCAGCTGACGCTCATCATCGGCGCTCTCGGCGTCGGCATCGGCCTCGGCCTGCAGAACGTCGTGAACAACTTCGTGTCCGGCCTGATCCTGATGTTCGAACGCCCGATCCAGCCGGGCGACGTCGTCGAGATATCGGGGACGTCGGGCACGGTCCGTGACATCGGCATGCGCGCCACGACGCTCAGCACGTTCGAGGGCGCGGACGTCGTCGTGCCGAACGGTTCGCTGCTCTCCGAGAAGCTGATCAACTGGACGCTCTCCGACATGAACCGGCGCATCGACGTGAACATCGGCGTCGCGTACGGCTCCAACCCGCGCCAGGTGGCGCAGCTGCTCGGGGAGGTGGCGAAGTCGACCCCCGGCATTGCGGCGCACCCCGAGCCGAACATCGTGTTCCACGGCTTCGGCGCCAGCTCGCTGGATTTCTCGATCCGCGCGTGGACCAATGACTTCGGCGACTGGGTCAACATTCGCAGCGAGATGTCGATGCGGCTGTACGACGCACTGCGGGCGGCCGGCATCGAGATTCCATTCCCGCAGCGGGACGTGCACGTGCGCAGCATCGACGCCGCGTCCCGCAAGGTGCTGTCCGACGCCCTGTCGCCTGCACCGTCGTCCACGTCCCCGGCGCGCGACCCGGCGACCTGACCGCCCGCGATGCTCATCGAGCCGGAGCTGCTGACGACCGGAACGCGGCTCGCGACCGGTCTCGTGACGGCCACGGGCCTCGTCGTCGCGGCGCTCACGGCGCCGTGGCGAGCCTGGCTCGGCGACCGCGAACGCCAATGGGTATGGCTCGGGTTTGCCGGATTTCTCGTCGCACTGTGGTCGATGAAGGCCGGCATCTCGCCCGGGTTGTCGGTGCGTTTCCTGATGATCACCGCCCTGACGCTGATGCACGGCTGGCAGCTGGCCGTGCTCGCCGCGGCGCTCGCACTGGCGGTGCTGTGTTTCACGGGGCAGGCGGCCTGGAGCAGTTTCGGCGCCGACCTGCTGTGCATGGCGCTCGTGCCGGCGCTCTTCACGGCCTGGTTCCACGAACAGGTGCACTCGCGCCTGCCGCACAACTACTTCATCTATTTTTTCGTGACGGTGTTCCTCGGCGCCGCGCTGGCGTTCAACCTCGCGGGCCTCGTGCGCATCGCCATCCTTGCGGCAGGCGGGACGCTGGACGCCGCGCACGTTGGTGACGAGTACTTCGCCATCCTCCCGCTGATGAGCTTCGGTGAAGGCGTCGTGAACGGCATGTTCATGGCAATGGCCGTCGTCTACCGGCCGCGCTGGGTCATGAGCTTCGACGACCGGCTCTACCTGGTGAGGCGCGACGGAGGGGATTGAAGAGCCCTCACCCGACCTTGCGGTCGACCTCTCCCGCAGGCGGGAGAGGTGAAGTCAGGCGAGATCGAAGACGATCACCTCGGCACCCTTGCCGTCGCGCAACGTCAGCGGCGAGCTGTCGGTGGCCATCAGCGCATCGCCGGCGCCGAGCGCTACGTCATCCACCGTGATCGCGCCGCGGGCGACGTGCACGTAGGCGCGACGGCCCGGCTCGACCGCGAGGGCGGCGCGCTCGTCGCCATCGAACAGGCCGGCCAGGACGCGCGCGTCCTGGTGGATGCGCAGTGACCCGTTCGCCCCGTCGGGCGACGCGATCAGCCGCAGCCGCCCGCGCTTCTCTTCCATGCCGAAGTGCTTCTCCTCGTACTGCGGCTCAATCCCACCTACGTTCGGCTGGATCCAGATCTGCAGGAAGTGCACCGGGTTCGCGTGCGAGTTGTTGAACTCGCTGTGCATCACGCCGCGACCGGCGCTCATGCGCTGGACGTCGCCGGGACGGATCACCGAGCTCGTGCCGGTCGAATCCTTGTGGGCAAGCTCGCCCTCCAGCACGTAGCTGATGATCTCCATGTCGCGGTGGCCGTGCGCGCCGAAGCCCGCGCCTGGCACGACCCGGTCCTCGTTGATGACGCGCAAGGCGCCGAACTCGACGTGGTTGGGGTCGAAGTAGTCCGCGAACGAGAACGAGTGGTAGGAGTCGAGCCAACCGTGGTCGGCGTGGCCCCGTTCATGACTGCGGCGGATCTGGATCACGGCGAACCTCCTTGGGTGGAGGCCAGAATATGATTCGCTTGGTCGATATAAAAGTTCATATTTTCGACCATATCTATCGATGCAGGCGATTAAATGGCTCGCTCTGATTCATTCTGGCCGCCTGGCTGCCTGGTCGGGCATGGCACGGGTTTCCGCTAGAATACGCGCCCGTTTGTGTCGTGAACCCGCGCCGCACCCATGCCCACCTACGATTACCACTGCCCCGCCAACGGCCGCGTCGTCGAAGTCAGCCACAAGATGGCCGACAAGGTCTCGACCTGGGCCGACCTGTGCAAGCGGGCCGGCATTGCGCTCGACGGCACCCCCGGCAACGCCAAGGTCGAGCGTCTCATCACCGGCGGCAACGTGATCACGGGCGCCCTCGGCGCCGCGTACGAGCGTCCCTGCGACACGGGCCCCTGCGGCGCCCCTGCCTGCGGCGGCGGCTGCACGTTCGAATAGGTGTCGACGCCCCCCAAAGTCGGCTTCGTCAGCCTCGGCTGCCCGAAAGCGCTGGTGGACTCCGAGCGCATCCTCACGCGGTTGCGCGCCGAGGGGTATGACGTCGTCGGTTCCTACGAGGACGCCAACCTCGTCGTCGTGAACACCTGCGGCTTCATCGACGACGCCGTGCACGAATCCCTCGACGCGATCGGCGAGGCGCTCGCCCGCAACGGCAAGGTCATCGTGACCGGCTGTCTCGGGGCCAGGCCCGAGACCATTACCGACCGCCATCCGAATGTGCTGAAGGTGACGGGCCCGCACGCGTACGAGGAAGTCGTGAACGCCGTGCACGACGAGCTGCCGCCGCTGCACGACCCGTTCGTCGACCTCGTGCCGCCGCAGGGCATCCGCCTCACGCCGCGCCACTACGCGTACCTGAAGATTTCCGAAGGCTGCAACCACCGCTGCAGCTTCTGCATCATCCCCTCGATGCGCGGCGACCTCGCGAGCCGCCCGATCGGCGAAGTGATGCTCGAGGCCGAGCGTCTCGTGAAAGCCGGCGTGAAGGAACTGCTGGTGATCTCGCAGGACACCAGCGCCTACGGCTCCGACCTCAAGTACGCTACGGGTTTCTGGGGCGGCAAGCCGGTGAAGGCACGCTTCGAGGATCTCGCCCGCTCGCTCGGCTCGCTCGGCGCGTGGGTGCGTCTGCACTACGTCTATCCGTACCCGCACGTGGACAGCGTCATTGCGCTGATGGCGGAAGGCAAGGTGCTGCCCTACCTCGACATCCCCTTCCAGCACGGCAGCCCGCGCGTGCTGAAGCTGATGAAGCGGCCCGCGCATGCGGAGAACACGCTCGAGCGCATCCGCCGCTGGCGCGAGACGTGCCCCGACATCACGCTGCGCAGCACGTTCATCGTCGGTTTTCCAGGCGAGACCGAGGACGACTTCCAGGTGCTGCTCGACTGGCTCCAGGAAGCGCAGCTCGATCGCGTCGGCTGCTTCAAGTACTCGCCCGTCGACGGCGCGGCCGCGAACGCGCTTCCCGATCCGGTGCCCGAGGAAGTGAAGCAGGAGCGCCTCGATCGCTTCATGTCGCTCGCGGCCGGGATCAGCGCGGCAAAGCTGGCCGCGAAGGTGGGCCGCACGATGCGCGTGCTGGTGGACGAAGTGAACGAGGACGGCGCGGTCGCTCGCTCGAGCGCCGACGCCCCCGAGATCGACGGCACGGTGAGGATCGCGAAGCCCGGCAGGAAGCTGCAGGCCGGCGACTGGGCCGACGTCGAGATCACCTCGGCGGACGCCTACGACCTCGCCGGAAAACTGGTCAGACCAAGAAGGTGAGTTTGCCGATGACGCGAGTACCGTTGCGCGCTGCGCTGGCCTGCGTCGGTTTGCTCTTTGCCCTCAACGCCTTCGGCCAGGTGCAGGCGGGCCCCGACCCGCTCAGCGAGGCGATCCGCGATCGCGTAGATCACCTGCGCTACCAGAAAGACGACGACGTCCGCGGCTCGCGCGTGATCCTCGGCAACTATGTGGCGCAGTACTTCGAGAGCCAGCAGTTCCGGGCCGACTGGACCGACCCCGCGCGACTCGACGACCTGATCACCGCGATCAAGGGCACGGCCACCGACGGTCTCGACCCGCAGAACTACCACCTGGCGGCGCTGCACGCCTATCGCGAGCAGATGAAGGGCCGGCCCCTGCCGCCCGCCGAGCAGGCGGACCTGGAAGTGCTCGCGATGGACGCGGTGATGCTCGCCACCTACCACCTGTACGAAGGCAAGGTGGATCCGGTGAAGCTGAGTTCACAGTGGAACTACACGCCGCGCCCGGTGCCGGACGGCAACCCGCTCGAACTTCTCGCCCAGGCGATCGACACGCGACCCATCACCGAGATCTTCGATCGCGCTCGTCCGCAGCACGTGTGGTACCAGCGCGGACGCGAACGGCTGCGCGAATATCGCGAGATCGCCGCGGCCGGCGGCTGGTCGCCGATCGCGGACGGCCCGACGATGAAGCTCGGCATGAGCGATCCGCGCGTGCCCGCGCTGCGTCATCGCCTGCAGGTGACTCGCGATCTCGACGCGACACCGGAAACCTTTCCGCCGTCGCAGGAGTTCGACGCATCCCTCGAAGCCGCGATCAAGCGCTTCCAGGAACGGCACGGCCTCACGGCGGACGGCGCGGTCGGGCCAGGCACGCGCGCCGCGCTCAACGTGCCGGTGAGCGCGCGCATCGACCAGATCCGCGTGAACCTCGAGCGGGCCCGCTGGGTGCTGCACGAGATCCAGGGCGAGTTCGTGCTGGTCGACGTCGCGGGTTTCTACGTGTCGTACTTCAAGGACGACGAGCCCGTGTGGACGTCGCGCGTCATCGTCGGCAAGGAAGGCCGCGAAACGCCGATCTTCAAGTCAATGATCCGTTACGTGGTGTTCAATCCCACGTGGACGATCCCGTCCGGCATCCTCGTGAAGGACAAGCTGCCGGTCCTGAAGCGCGACCCCGGTTACCTCAAGCGCAGCCGCATCAAAGTGATCGACTCCGCCGGCCGCGAAGTCAATCCATACACGGTGAACTGGTCCGCCTATGGCGCGGGCCGCTTGCCGCCGTACCAGTTCGTCCAGGTTCCGGGGCCCGACAACGCGCTTGGCCTCGTGAAGATCATGTTCCCGAATCCGTACCAGGTGTATCTGCACGACTCGCCGGCCAAGAGCCTGTTCGAACAGGATACGCGGCTGTTCAGCTCGGGCTGCATCCGCGTGCAGAAGGCTTTCGAGCTGACGGAGCTGGTGCTGAACGACCCGGTGATATGGAACAAGGCCGCGATCGACGCGGTGGTCGCGACCGGGAAGACGCAGACGGTGAATCTCGCAAAGCCGGTGCCGGTGCTGATCCTCTACTGGACCGCCCAGCCTCGTTCCGACGGGCAGGTGATCTTCCGCAACGACGTATACGACCGCGACGCGGCCACGCTCGCGGCGCTCGACAGCGACTTCAAGCTGCCGTCGCCCCGAGCGGCGACGGCAGACTGACCGCAAGACGAGTCGGCCTTACCGGCCCCAGGTTCCGCGAATGCCGACGCCGTAGGTCGTGGCGTCGTTGCTGTACGATCCGGAAACCGTCAAGGCGACCGCCGGCGTGAAGTACCACTGGGCGCCGATGCCGACGCTCGTGACGCTGTCGAGGTCGGAGAAATCGGCATACTGCACGCCGCCCTCGACCTCCAGCTGGTCGATGAACCGGGCGCGAGCGCCGATGCCGAGCGCATAGGCGTCGTCGTTGTAATCACCGAAGCCGTCGGTGTCCACCTTTGCCCCCACCCAACCGACGCGACCGATGAGATCGATGTTTTCCGCGAGGCTCCAGGCGTAGCCGAAGCCCGCAGACGTGTCCTTCTCGGTCACGTTGACGCCGGCGACCGACGTGTCCGCCTGTACATAGTTCGCGTACAGGAATACCTCGTCGGTGATTTCGACCGAGCCGCCCACGCCGAACCCTTCGAGGTTCCGGCTGATGCCGTCCACGTCGGCATCGACATACTCGAGTTCCCAGTAGTTGTAGCTGAGGCCGTCCGCGTGCGCGGAAAGCGGAAGCAACGCAAGCGCGGCGAATGTCGCTAACACGGGTTTCATCGGATCCTCCATGGAGCAAGGTCGGGCATTCTTGGGCCTGGCATGACGACGTCACTGCCGGATTTTTGGCAACATTCCGCCCGAACACCGCGCAAATCAAGCGCGGCTTTCCGAATGTGACTTATTCTCCCGGGACGGGCCCGGCGTCAGCCGTGATGGTGACCGCCCGGGCCGTGCACGTGGCCGTGCGCCATTTCTTCTTCCGTGGCGTCGCGCACTTCGGTGATCTCGACGTCGAAGTTCAGGTTCTCGCCGGCGAGCGGGTGATTGCCGTCCACGGTGACCATGTCGCCCTTCACCGCCGTCACGGTGACGACGCGCGTGTGGCCCTGCGAAGTCTGCGCGTGGAACTGCATGCCCGGCTTGATGTCCGGCACTCCGCCGAACGAACGGCGCGGCACCGACTGCACGAGCGCGTCGTCGCGCACGCCGTAGCCTTCCGCCGGATCGACCTTGACGCTGACCTTGTCGCCCTTGCGCTTGCCTTCGAGCGCCTTCTCGAGGCCGGGGATGATGTTGCCCTGCCCGTGGATGTAGGCAAGCGGATCGCCGCCCGACGAGCTGTCGATCACCGCGCCGACGTCGTTGGTGAGCGTGTAATGAATCAGTACGACTTTGTCCTGTGCGACGTTCATGGCGATGCCTGTCGATGTGTGGAATTGAAAAGCGTGGCCGCGCGGCGGCCGGTCAGGGCTCGCGGCCGTCCTTGAGCTTCAGCCAGCCGCGGACGATGCGATAGACGGCCCAGAAGCCCACGCCGATCATGCCGGCGAAGAACACGAAGGCGAGCGGCAGTCCGATGATGGTGATGGCAAAGACGGCAGCCAGCACCGCCAGCACGAGCATCCACAGCAGCGCCAGCCAGAACGTGCGCAGCTGCCAGGCAAAGTGACTCTCGAGGTAGGTGCCGCGCGCATCTCCCCGGCGCACGTAGTTCATGACGACCGCCACGATGGACGGCATCCCGAACACGAACGCGGTGATGATGAACGCCGAGCCGAAGATCCCGATCGCCGCGCTCAGGGCGTGCAGCGCGTACATCCAGTGCGTGTAGCTCACGAGCGAAGGGTCGGGGGCACGCAACGACGCGGCGCCCGTGGAGTAAGACGGTTCGGTCATGGGGGCGGGGCTCTCGCGGCCGTTGGAAGGGCCGAAATTATCTCAGAACGGACGCATCACTTCACCCGCGACATGGCCCGGCCGTCGTACCAGGCCACTCCGCCGGGCGGGGCACCCGCGGCGCGAGGATCAGGAAGGCCCGCAGGAATCGCTGATGTCGGCCGCGATGTCCTCGATCGCGCGCGCCGCCACGGGCGTCAGGTGCGACAGTCCCGCAAATCCGTGCACCATGCCCGCGTAACGGCGAGACACAACCGGCACGCCGGCGGTGCGCAGTTGCGCTGCGAGTGCATCGCCTTCGTCGCGGAGCGGATCGAATTCGGCCGTCGACACCGACGTCGGCGGCAGGCCTTGCGCATCGGCTCGCATGGGCGCCGCGAGCGGATTCGCAGCGTCCTTCGGATCGGCCAGGTAGAGGCTCCAGCACCACTGCACCGCCGCGCGCGATAGCAGGAATCCCCTGGCGAACTCGTGCATCGATGCCGTGTCGCATGCGGGATCGATCATCGGATAGAGCATCGCCAGGTGACGGACCCTGGGTCCGTGCGAGCGCGCCAGCTGTGCGGTCGCGAACGCCAGGTTTGCTCCCGCGCTGTCACCGCACAGCGTGATCCGTGTCGCATCGACGCCGAGCGCGCCGGCCTGCGCAACGATCCAGGCAAGCGCGGCGTAGCAGTCTTCGGCTGCACCCGGGAAACGCGTCTCCGGCGCGCGGCGGTAATCCACGGAGACGACGACTCGATTCGCGCTTCGTGCCAACTGGTGGCAGATCGAGTCATGCGTGTCGAGGTCGCCCAGCACGAAGCCGCCGCCGTGGCAGAACAATGTGGCCGGCAAACTCCGGTCCGGGGACGGACGGTACAGCCGCACCGCGAGCGCACCGTCGGTGCCCTCGATCACGGCATCTTCGACCGAGTGAATCTCGACCTTCGGTGTTGCCGCTAGGTACGCCTTGTTGCCAGCTCGCATGTCCTGCAGGGTGACGTGCGGTGGCGGGGGACGAAGCTCGCTGCGCTTGTCGGCCAGCAGCGCTGCGAAGCAATGATCGACGGGCATGCGTGCTTACCGGCGGCGGGGACCTCGGGCAGTCTACCTTGAGCTGCGATCGCACAACCCGAAGCGACCGTGCAACGGATGACCGGACAGCCGAATCCGGAGTACGCCATCCGGGTGGAGCAACCGTCTTCGATTATGAAATTCGGCTGCACATTCCGGCGGGAACGTCGCGCTCGAATGCGCTACTTGCAGTCGCGCTTCACGTACGGCGTGCCGTCCGAGTCGTACGCAACGCTGTCCCGGCACTGCTTCGGCGGAGAACTCGCCGCCGGCGCAGATGCAGACGCTTCGGCCGAGGCTTGCTCGACGGCATGGACGATCAACCCGCCCAGCACGAGTCCGCCGATGGCCCACAGCGCATCGTCGTCGTCGTGATCGTGGTGATGACCGCCGCCATAGTAATAGCCGGGGTAACCGTAGTAGTAATGCGGGGCGCCGGCATGGCCGTAGTAACGGTAGCCACCTGGGTAGCCGTAGTACCGGTGGCCGTCGTCTCGGTCGCCATGGTGTTCACCGCCGTGATTGGACGGCGGAGGTGGATGACCACCCTGCGCCCGGTAATGAGCCTGCGGCGGATGGCCGTCGTCCGCGATCGCGGTGACGGGGAGGGCGAGCAGCGCGCAGACCGTCGTGACCAGAAGCTTGCTCATCGAGTTCTCCCGTCGTGGCCGGGGATACCGGAGTGGGCGGGTCCCGCGCCATTGCCCAGGACTGGCTGTCGAACAGCCCCCGGATCGCTGGTGACGGACTGCCCATCTATGGACAAGAACGCGGTGGTCGGGGGTTGGTTGACGCGCTGTTGGGTGCGATCCTTGGGTTCCACGTCGGGGAGCCCGCCATGTCGCACCAACGCCTGAGTTTCCTGCCCGGCCTCGCGCTCGCCACTTGTCTTGCCGCCGTGGTCGTGGCAGCAGACGACGCTCCCGCTCCCGGCAAGCCGCAATACGGCGCCTGGGGATTCGACCTGGCCGGCGCGGACTTCGCCGCCAAGCCCGGCGACAACTTCTTCCGACACGCCAACGGCACCTGGCTCGACAAGACGGAGATCGCCGGGGACAAGACGGGCGCGACGCTGCGCATCGAGATGTCCGACCGCACGGAAGCGCGGTTGCACGACATGCTCGAGGCCGCGGCCGCAAAGGTGGAGCGCCAGCCGGCGACTCTCGAGGGGAAAGTCGGTGCGTTCTACAAGTCGTTCATGGACGAGGCGCGGATCGAAGTCCTGCGCACTTCGCCGCTCGCATCGCAGCTTTCAGCCGTGCGCGACGCACCGTCCCGGGCCGATCTCGCGGCGCGCATGGGCCGCACCAACGTCGACTTCGATCCTTCGCTGTTCAGCACTCACATCACCGCCGACCTGAAGGATCCCAGCCGATACGCCGTCTATCTCTCGCAGTCGGGTCTCGGCCTGCCGGACCGCGACTACTACCTGAACCCGCAATTCGCATCGACCAAGGCCGCGTACGAGGCCCACGTCGCGAAAGTGCTCGGCCTGCTCGGTTGGCCCGAGCCGGACGTGCGGGCGGAGGAAGTCGTCGACTTCGAGACAAGGATCGCCGAGGCGAGCTGGACCAAGGTGCAGCAGCGCGATCCAGTCGCTTCGTACAACCCGATGACGGTTGCGGAACTGCAGAAACTGACGCCGGGCTTCGCGTGGAAAGGGTTCCTGGCCAACGCCGGTTTGTCCCAGGCGACGCGCGTCGTCGTCGCGGAAAAGTCGGCCTTCCCGAAGATCTCGGCGGCCTATGCGGAAACCGCGTTGCCGACGATTCGCGCATGGCACGCGTTCCACGTCGCCGACAACGCGTCGCCGTACCTGCCGAAGCCGTTCGCCGACGCGTTCTTCGAGATGCACGAGAAGACCCTGGGCGGCCAGAAGGAACAGCAGGCACGCTGGAAGCGCGGCATCGCCGCCGTCGCCGGCAGCGGGCCAGGCGAGAGCTTCGGCCAGTTCGGCACGCTGGGCTTTGGCGTGGGCCAGCTGTACTCGGCGCGCTATTTCCCGCCGAGCGCGAAAGCGCAGATCGAGGACCTGGTGGCGAACCTCAAGGACGCCTATCACGCGCGCATCGTGAAACTCGACTGGATGGGTCCCGACACCAGGAAGGAGGCACTCCGGAAACTCGACACCTACAGTATCAAGGTGGGGTATCCCGATCGGCCGCGGGACTATTCAGCCGTCGTGATCCTGAGCGACGACCTCATCGGCAACGTGCGTCGCGCGGCAGCCGCGGACTGGGCGTTCCAGACCAGCCGCATGTCCGGCCCCGTGGACCGCGGCGACTGGGAGATGACCCCGCAGACCAACAACGCCTACAACGGCGTCCTGCGCGACATCGTGTTCCCGGCCGGCATCCTGCAGGCGCCGATGTTCGATCCGAACGCCGACCCGGCCATCAACTACGGCGCGATCGGCGGTGTGATCGGGCACGAACTGACGCACGGCTTCGACGACGAAGGCCGCCAGATCGACGCCGACGGCGCGCTGCGTGACTGGTGGACGAAGGAAGACGCCGCCAAGTTCAATGCGAAGGCGAAGGTGCTGGGCGCGCAGTACTCGGCGTTCGAAGCGCTGCCCGGCCTGCACGTCAACGGCGACCTGACGATGGGCGAGAACATCGCCGATCTCGGCGGGCTCACGCTCGCGCTCGATGCCTATCGCGCATCGCTGAAGGGCAAGCCCGCGCCGGTGCTCGACGGACTGACGGGCGACCAGCGCGTCTTCCTCGGCTGGGCGCAGGCGTGGCGCGGCAAGATGACGGACGACTTCGTGAAGAAACAGGTCGTGAGCGATCCGCACAGCCCCAGGCGCTTCCGCGTGCTGGGCCCGACCCGCAACATCGATGCGTGGTACGAGTCGTTCGGCGTGAAACCGGGCGACGCGATGTACCTGCCGCCGGAGCAGCGCGTCAGGATCTGGTGACGGCGGAGTCCCGGGGCCGACGCGTTCAGGCTCGGGCGCTGCCGATGGCGCCCAGCAGTCCGCAAAAGCTTTCAAGCAGCGGGGCCGGCACCTCGAGCCGCCGCGCCATCGCGACCACGTGACCGATCGTCTCGTCGAGTTCGAGCGGCCGCCCCGCCTCGAGGTCCTGCAGTGCGGAAACGCGATGGGTCGGCGCGTTCTCGCGGAAACTTCGACCGATGGCCGTGACGATCTCGACCGCGCGTGCGTCGGGTACTTCGCACAACTCCTGGACCGGAAGCACCGGTGCGCCGACGAGCGGGATCCCGCGAGCCGCTGCCAGCTGGGCGACTTCACGAATGAGACGCACCAGGACTAGCGCCGCGCCGGGATGGCACAGGTATTCCCACGTGTTGCGCCGGGTGGTGACGGACAGCGCCATCAGCCCGACCCACGCGGCGAACTTCGACCACTCGTCGGCGACGACCCTGTCCGAAGCAGTCGCGCGAATGCCGGCGCCGTCCAGCGCGTCGACGATGCGCCGGACACGGGACGAGCCGGTGCCGTCCAGTTCGCCCACGGACAAGCCGTTGTTGCGCGTGAAGAGGACCGTGCCCGAGGACTGCAATTCGCCGCTGAAATTCGCCAGCGCACCGAGCACCTTCTCCTGCCCGAACGCGTCGCCCAGCAGTTCGTCCTTCAACAGGCCGTTCTGGATGGAGAGCGCGGAGCCGATGTCCGAATGACGCAGAGGCTCCAGGGCCTGTGCGGTAGAGATCGCCTTCGTTGCGACGATCAATGTTTCGGCGCCGCGCAGCTGGCCCGGGTCCGTCATGACTGGAACCCGCACGCCTAGGTCGACGAGCCCTACGACGCGCAGGCCGTCGGCCTCGATCTGCTCGGCCCGGCGTCCACGAGCCAGCAAGGTGACGCCGTGACCAGCCCTGACGAGGTGCGCGCCGAGGATCGAGCCGAGCGCGCCGGCTCCGAGGATTGCGAATTCAGTGTGTGCCATGTCGAGCAAGTGAATACGTCGCACGGGGGCGGGTCAACTCCGACGCAGCCGGCGGAACCGGCCCGCTGGAAACCCGCGATCCCGAAGCACTGCGGGAACCGGGTATTCTTGCGCGCTAGCCTGAATCCCCCGGGATCCCGCATCCCGGGCACAAGACCGGAGCCCGAGCATGGCCAACCCCCCGACTCTTCCGAAGCATGCCCGTGTGGTCGTCGTGGGCGGCGGCGTCATCGGCACCTCGACCGCGTATCACCTCGCGCTGATGGGATGGACGGATATCGTGCTGCTCGAGCGTCACCAGCTGACGGCCGGCACCACGTGGCATGCAGCCGGGCTCATGGTCACGTACGGCTCCACGTCCGAAACGTCGACCAACATCCGCAAGTACACGCGCGACCTCTACAGCCGATTGGAGGCGGAAACGGGGCAGGCGACCGGCTTCATGCCGATCGGCTTCATCGAGGTGGCGTCGGACAAGGACCGGCTCGAGGAGTTCCGACGCGTCGCGGCTTTCAATCGATACTGCGGCATCGATGTGCAGGAGCTTTCGCCGCGCCAGGTCGGGGACCTCTTCCCGCTCGCGAAGGTGGACGACATCGAGGGCGGCTTCTACGTGAAGGAAGACGGCCGGGTAAATCCCGTCGACGTAACGATGGCGCTCGGCAAGGGCGCGAAAATGCGCGGCGTGAAGATCTTCGAGGGCGTCCCGGCGACGGGTGTGCTGCAGAAGAACGGGCGGGTCACCGGCGTCAGCACGCCCTTTGGGGACATCCAGGCGGACTTCGTCGTGAACTGCGCAGGCCTATGGGCGAGAGAGTTCGGCGCGCAGAACGGGGTCGTGCTGTCGAACCAGGCCGCGGAGCACTACTACCTGATCACCGAGCCGATCAAGGACCTGCCGAAGAACATGCCGGTGCTCGAAGATCCGTCGTCCTACGGCTACTACCGCGAGGAAGGCGGCGGCATCATGGTCGGCCTGTTCGAGCCGGTGTGCGCGCCCTGGAAAGTGGAAGGCGCACCGACGGACATGCCGTACGCCGACCTGCAACCCGACTGGGAGCGCATGGGACCGTATCTCGAGACTGCGATGGCGCGGGTGCCGATCACCTCGCAAGTGGGCATGAAAAAATTCTTCTGCGGGCCGGAGAGCTTCACGCCCGACCTGTTGCCGATCGTCGGCGAGGCGCCGAACCTGCGCGGCTACTTCGTCGCGGCGGGCTTGAACTCGATCGGCATCCTGACGGGCGGCGGCCTCGGCCGCGTGATGGCGCACTGGATCATCAATGGCTTGCCTGACGTCGACGTCACGGCGATGAACATCAACCGCGTGCTGCCGTACCAGGCCAACCCGGACTACCGTCGCGCGCGCACCGTCGAGTCGCTCGGCATGGTCTACAAGTGCCACTATCCGACGCATACGCTGAAAACCGCCCGAGGCGCGCGGCGCTCGCCGTTCCACGATCGACTGGCCGCGCAAGGCGCGTACTTCGTCGAAACCAGCGGCTGGGAATCGCCGGGCTGGTACGCGGGCGCGGGCAAGGTAGCTGATCCGGGCCCCAATACGTGGGGACGGCCGGCGTTCTGGCCGAACTGGCAGGCCGAGCATCGCGCCGCGCGCGAGAACGTCATCGTCATGGACATGTCGTTCATGGGGAAATTCCTGGTGCAGGGGCGCGATGCCGGGCGCTGCGTGAACCGGATCTCCGCGAACAACGTCGACGGCGCCGTGGGCGAGATCACCTACACGCAATGGTTGAATGCAAATGGCCGCCTCGAAGCGGACCTGACGGTGACCAAGCTGGCCGACGACAGGTTCTTCGTCGTCGTCACGGACACCATGGTCCGCCACGCGGAAGCCTGGATGAAGCGCAATATCCCCGAGGATGTCCATGCGTTCGTGACGGACGTGACTTCGGGCTTCGCGCAGCTCAACGTGCAGGGTCCGCGCTCGCGCGAGTTGCTGCAGAAGCTGACGAGCGTGGATCTGTCGAACGAGGCGTATCCGTTCCGCGCGGCGCGCGAGATCGACATCGGCTATGCGCGCGTCCTGTGCACGCGCATCACGTACCTGGGTGAGCTCGGTTACGAGTTGTTCATCCCCACCGAGCAGGCCGTGCACGTGTACGACAAGGTGGTCGACGCCGGCACGGAGTTCGGCCTGGTGCATGCCGGCCTGCGGGCGCTCGGCAGCCTGCGCATGGAAAAGGGATATCGTGACTACGGGCACGACCTCGACAACACCGACGATCCGTACGAGACGGGGCTGGGCTTCGCGGTGGATCTCAAGAAACCGGACGGGTTCATCGGCAAGGAGGCATTGCTGGAGCGAAAGGCGAAGGGTCCGCTGCAGCGCAAGCTCGTGTCCGTGCTGGTGAAGGACCCGGAACCGCTGATGTTCCACGCGGAGGTCGTGCGCCGCGACGGCGTGCCGGTCGGGTACGTCCGGGCGGCTTCGTACGGCCACACCGTGGGCGGCGCCGTCGGGCTGGCGTTCCTGGAGCCGAAGCAGACGGTCGATGAGGCCTATTTGAGTTCAGGAAAATGGGAAGTGGAGGTCAACGGGAGGCTGTACCCGTGCGTTGTCTCCTCCAGGCCCCTGTACGATCCGAAGGCCGAACGCATCAAGCTATGAGGCGCAACATGAGCCGGCTCCAGGCGAGACCACTGCTTGCGGTCGCGGCGCTTGCCGCGATCTCCGGCTGTGCGGCCGAGACCGGCTACCAGCTCCCGGATCTCCCTCAGAGCGGCGGTGGTGGTGTGTATGCACCGTACGCCGTGTACCGGCCCGGCTATTACTTCGGCTATCCGGGCTACGACCCGCGCTATTACGGCTACGGCGCCTACAACCCCTACGCCTACCAGGGCGGGCCGTACCCCTACGGCTACGGTTACGGCTACTACCCCTACCCGCGTTACGTCGTCGTGCCTTGCGTCGACAACAATCACGATGGGCGTTGCGACCGGCATCCCGGCCGCCACGACGACAACCCGCGCCAGGGTGGGAACGGCCAGGGCGGCCACTCGCCTGGCGATCACCATGACGGCGGCAAGAATCGCGGCGGCGGCAAGGATGGACGGCCGCGTGACGGCGAAGGCAGCACGACGGCTCCGGTGAGGCCGTCCGTCCCGGACTGGAAGCAGCCCAAGGCCACGCGGACTCAGCCGCAGCGTGAGCGGGACGACTCTACACGGCAGCAGTGATGCCGCTGCAGCGGTCGTCCGTCAGTCGTCGTCGTCGATCGTGATCGTGACCTTGCGATTCTGCCCGAGCGCAGCCGAGCGCGGCACAAGGCTCAGCGTAAAGAACTCCTGCAATTCCCGAGCCTCGTCGTTGACCAGCGGAATGTAGAGAGCGCGGCTCGTCTGCCCGGCGGGGATGCGAACGGTGCCCTTCTTCGGACCTTCGTAGTCCTGGCCGGCGCGGGCGCTGCCGTCGACCAGGCGCCACGTCACCTGCACGGGCGCGGAGCGATCGCCTTCCCGCCGTAACAGGATGACGGCGGACGGCGCGCCTTCGGACACGGTGATCGACGGACTGTCGGCCGAGATGCGCACGTTTTCCCGAACGGCCGGAGCCGGTTGCGAGGACTTGGTCGCCGAAGGAACCTCCCGCTTCGTTGGGCCCGCCGACGCGGTCGCTTTGGCCGGCACCGGCTGGGGAGTGACTGCGGGGGCCGGCAAGGCCGGCACTGCGGGCTCGAGCTGAACCGGCGCCGGAGCGGCCTCGGCCGGAGCCTTGCTGACGGCCGCCACCTCGTGGTTACGCTCTGCCGCATGGAAGGCGAACCACAGCCCTGCGCCCAGCATCACGGCAGCCAGCAACCAGGCTGGCCATCGCAGCGGCCGTGAACGAGCCTGCGTGGACGATGGGACGGATGCCGCCTCGGGTGACACCATCGCGGCCGCGACATCCGCTTCAAGCACCGACTGCATCAACGCCTGTGCCGAGTTCGGTCGTTCGGCCCGAGTCCACGCAAGTCCTTTGACCAATGCCGCGTTCTGGCGCGGGGTCAGCTGCGGCAGTGGCGTCGCCTCGCGCGAAGCGTCGCGCGCGTCGTTGGCGGGCACACGATCGAACGGATGCCGCCCGGCGAGCATCGCGTAAACCACGCAAGCGAAACTGAACACGTCGTCGCGCGGCTCCGGCGCCAGGCCATCGAGCACCTCGGGACTAGCGTAGCTGCGAGTTGCGCTGCGCGGAATGGCGCCCGCATCGGGATCGGCCTCTGCCGTCGTCCGAGAGATTTCCGCTGCAGCGCCGAAATCCAGCACCTTGACCGCACCACTCTCGTCGAGGAACACGTTGCCTGGCTTGAAATCGCCGTGCGGTGTCCCCTGCTGATGCGCGTAGTCGAGAACGTCGGCGCAGGCGAACGCGATGCGGAAAGCTTCGGCCGTATTCAGCGCGCGCCCCGGCTCACACTCCAGCCGGCGCTTGAGAGAAACACCATGGAGCCGCTCCATGGTAATGAACCAGGTGTCGCGATCGCAGTCGAGGTCGAACATGCGAACCGCGCCGGGGTGGTGCAGTGCCTGCGTCTGGCGAAACTCGCGCTTGAGGCGCGCAACCGCCGCCGCCGACGGCCGCTGGTCCTCGCTCAGGAGCTTGATGGCGACGTCCGATGATTCGCCCGCGCCTGGATCGCGCCGCAGGTCCTGCGCGGCAAAGACGATCGACCGGCCGCTTTCCGCCAGCGATGCGCCGAGGACGTAGCGGTCGCGCAGGATGGCCCCTTCGCGCACCTGCGCCACGGCTGCGGGTACCGTCACCGCCACGGACCGCGCCGGCACGAGCGTGGGATGGAACTCCTCGAGTTCTTCGGTGCGGTCGATGTCGTCGTCGGTGGAGTATCGCATCGTTTCAGGCGGCAGTTGCGCTGGCACGGGCCGTCGATGACGACAAGTCTACGGAACGCCGGCCGCTGCCGTGATACCCGATCGTCGTGAATCTGTGACCGTACGCAAAAAAAACCGTCGCCGAAAGGGGCCCGCCGCGCGCCTCAGACCGTCCGCAGTGCCTGCTCGATCCTGGCCGCCACGGCCCTGAAGCCCGCTTGCGTCGGGTGCAGCTCGTTGCCCCACTGGGCATCCCTTAGCGTGCCGCGTAGATCGACGTAGCGAATGTTCGTGCCCGCCGCGGCGGCCTTCTTCAGCATCTCGTTGAACGCATCGATCAGCTGGCGAATGATCTCCCGGCGCACGACCGCGTCGGCCGCGCGGTCGTACCCCTTGCGCGAGAGACTCGGGTCGAGCCAGGGGCCGGGTAACGGGCCGAGCCCGCCGGCCCAGCCCCGCCCGTCCGGAATCGCGTAGTCGTAGCCGTGCACGACGATGGGAAGGTCCGCGAGTCCCAGCTGGCGAGCCTTCCACCGGACCAGCGCGAACATGTCGAGATAGGCCTGCCGGAATACCTCGTCGATGAGGCCCTCGAGGATCTTGCGGTTGATGCGCGGCAGGCCCGCGTGCATCTCGACCGCCTTCTTGTTGTAGAGCATCACGAATAGTTCCTGGCCGGCAATGTCGTTGCCGCCGCCCGAGAACAGGAAGACCTGCGGACGGTGCTTCTCGAGCAACTGGTAGGTGTCGACCATGTCCCGGCCGTACACCATGTCGTTCAGCATCGCCCCGGACTTGGCGCGATCCGCGATGTCGTAGATCACTCCGTCCCAGGACCTGCGGCGCAGCTGTGCCAGGACGTCGTAGGCGGGGAAATAACTGAACCACGAATCACCTTCGGCGACAACCTTGACGGTGCGTTCCGCCTCGCGACCGGCGCCTCGACGTTTCGTGGCATAAGCCGCCGACCGTTGCGATTCGAAGTACTCCGCCAGCCTGGCCTGGCCCTTCGAGATTCGCGAAGCCATCGTGTGCTCCTTGCTGCAATCCGCCGCGGATGTGCCCGCAGCGTCACCCCCGCCACTGTAGCGATGGAGAATGACTTGCGCGAGGCGGCTCGTTCCTGTCTTCTTCGGGACCATGAATCGACGCGGCGTCATCGAGCATGTCAGGAAGCAGGAATGGACCGCGATCGCCATCGACCTGGCCATCGTCGTGGTCGGCGTCTTCATCGGCATGCAGGTCTCGAACTGGAATGCCGAGCGGGAGGCGAATCGCAAAGGCGCCGTGTTTTCGGAACGCCTCAAGGCCGACCTCCGGGAAGAAGCCTGGTATTACCAGCTTCAGATTCAATACAACCGCGACGTGCTCGCCAACGCGGAACGAGCCGTCGCAGCGCTCAGCGGAAAGTCCGCGGAATCGAATGAAGCGCTCCTCGTCAGTGCTTACCGGGCCACCCAGTACAAGCAGAAGGCGCGGCGCCGGGCGACGTACGACGAACTCGTCTCGACCGGCACGCTCGGCCTGATCAAGAGCCAGACGCTGCGCAACACGGCTTTGCAGGTCTACAACTTCCCGACCCTGGAAAACATTGCCAGGGAAGGCATGCAGTCGCGTTATCGGGAGGCGTTCCGGATGAGCCTGACTAACGACGTCCAGCGTGCGCTCAACAGGACTTGCGGCGACCGCTTCGTCGAGCCCGGCGACTACGAGGGCCTCGACGACCTGATCGATTACCCGTGCAGGACGGGCCTGCCTGAAGCGGTGATCGACGAAGCCGTGGCCACGCTTCGGGCGAACAGCGATCTCGTGCCACTGTTGCGCCTGCGCGTCGCGGACATCGAGACGAGACTGTTCGACCTGACTGGGAACAACAGGAACATCATGCAGGGCCTGCAGGCCATTGCGCGGGAAAAGCCGTAATCCCGTCCGCCCTGCGCCCGCGGCCCGGGCGGGCGCGTGTCGGCTTCCCGGGTTAATTCATTGACCGTCAACGAGGACCGAGCCATGGCACTTGATCCCCAGGCCGTCGCAAGGATGGCGCAGGCGTATACGGCGGCGTGGAATTCCGCGGCTGCCGGGAATGTGGCTGCGCATTTTGCCGAGGACGGCCAGATCGTCATCAACCGCGGCGAACCGTGGCACGGGCGCTCCCGGATTGCCGAGATGGCAACAGGCTTCTACACCGACGTTCCCGACCTTGCCCTGACTTGCGACGAGATCAGGTGCGCCGGCTCGCATGCGGTCTATGTCTGGACCTTTACCGGCCACGACGCGAAGACCGGGAACCCGCTGAAGGTGCGTGGCTGGGAGGAATGGGAGCTCGGCGACGACCTCAAGATAAGATCCTCGCTTGGCTGGTATGACGCCGACGACTATGCGCGACAAGTTGCGGGCGCCTGACGGGAGGCCCTCCGGTCTGGTGGCAGAGCGATCGCCAGATTGTTAAAAACGTCTTGACGTTCCGGCGGGAACGTTCCGGCGGCGTTTCCGCAGGAACGTCAGCGCCATCCCAGTGGCCAACCTTTGGATGGCCTTGGTTTTCGGCGCACAACCACCGTCCACCCCACCCGGTCCGGATCGCGGCGTACACTGGATTCCAGCGCACCTGCGCTCACTTCAGGAGACGCGATCGTGCACGCGCCGACAGCCGCGGGTTTCGCGGCCATCCTCGCCGTGCTCGCGAGTGCAACGGCCATGGCCACCGCGGAACCGGACTTCAAACTGCTCGAGAAGAACGGCAGCTTCGAATTGCGCCAATACGCGGCGCATGTCGTCGCCGAAACACGCGTCGAAGCCGGCTTCGAGGACGCCGGCAGCATCGCCTTCCAGCGCCTGTTCCGCTACATCAGCGGCAACAACGACGCACAGCAGAAGATCGCGATGACCGCGCCGGTGACCCAATCGAGCGGTGCGCCGCGCGGCGAGAAGATCGCCATGACGGCACCGGTCTCGCAGGTCGCCGACGGCCGCGCCTTCCTGGTCGCCTTCACGCTACCGGCAAACTACACGCTCGCCACGGCACCCAAACCGCGCGACCCCACCGTCCGGATTCGCGACGTGCCGCCGCAACTCGTCGCCTGCTGGCGTTACTCGGGGCGCTGGACGCTCGCCAACTATCGCGAAAGCGAGGCGCTGCTTCGCGAGCGCATCAAGGCCCGCGGCCTGGTCGCGCGCGACGACGCGATCCTCGCCCGCTACAACCCTCCGTTCACACCCTGGTTCCTGCGCCGCAACGAGGTGCTGATCACGGTTGCACCACTCGCCAAACGCTGACGCTTCCATCAGGCACCGCCGGAATGCAGCAGGCGCAGACCTGCAAGGCAAGGCGTCCCTGGGCCAGAAGACCCTCTCAATAATCGGGCGGCAATACCTGCCTCATGTTCGCGATGAGCACCTGCGCCGCGGCAGCGTCCACCTCGCGCAGCACTATCGGAAACCAATGTCTGCCTTTCGCCTTGAATCCCGCGTCGATCTCCAGAAACACCCGCTCGCCCGCCCGGCATTGAAATGTGGCGGCGCTGGGCGGCTTGTCATGCTCCTCGGACGGCGGGCTCAGGAGGAAGTCCAGAACTCCTACCCAGAGATCAACATCTTTCCCGAGACCCTCTGGCGGACTGCCCTGGTCCGCCATCCGTTCAGCCCACACAGGGTCCCGAACCGAGACCACATGCTCGCCGGCGGGCAGTACGATCCGCGCAAATGCGCCGGTGGGCAGCCACCGGGGGTACGACCATCGAGGCGCACCTTCGACGCTCACGGCCACGCCCTCGGGGGGAGGGATGGACGTCTGTGACTTGTTCCAGGCTTTACTCGGAAAGATCACCAGCAGGCATTCCTCCGCTCGCAGTTCGGGCGGCCGAATACGCGACTGCGCAGGACCCTGGACGCTCACCGTACTGGCGATGTCGTCGAAATGGCCGCCGTCGCCAGTGTCAATGGCGTGCTCGAGGCAAGTTCCGCCATCGGTGCAATATCGCGCGTTCGGCGACAATCCGCCCATTCCGCCCTGGCTGGGTTTCGTGCCACGGGCGAGTTCCTTGTTCACGAGCCTCCCGTCCGCATCAAATTCGATGACGAGAATAGACGGGCTGAAAGGCACGGCCTCCCACGTGTAGATCCAGAAACGGCCGCCTTCCCGGCGAAGATCCGCGGGGCCGAGTTCTGCATAGATGCTGTCGACGGTGGTGAGTTCGCTCCCGACGCGTTCGAGCTGTTGTGTCGAATACCGCCCGAGCAAGGTCTCGCAGCCTCCCGCCAGCAGCGCCAGCAGGACCCATGCCGCAACCAACCTTACCTGTCGCGTCTTCATGACGTCGTCTTCGAGGTCCCTGAGGGATTGTCCCGCCGAAGGAGTCGCGGGCCCATCCGTGGAAGTTGGCGCCGCAGGATTCAGGTCAGTAATCGACCGCCTTCATCTCGATCACCTGCGAGATGGCCGCGCCGTCCCAGTGATACTCGTAATGCTTGCGCTGCGTGCAGGCGCCGACACAATCGGGCCAGAATGCCGCAACGCACTGGCCACCGGCCTTCCTGACACTGTCGTAAACGATGCCGTTGGAATTCGCTGTCCGCAGCTTGCGCGCGAACCGCTGACTGGCCGCGTAACTGCTCGGGTCGTGCAGCGCCGGGTGCGCACCGCGGATGTCGTGGAACGGTCGCTTGATCGACGTGACGTAGCACCGCATCTGGAGTCGCTGCGGGGGTTCTTTCGTGCGCGCAAGAAATCGCTCGCGGTGGTACACGGTTTCGTGGATCGCGGTCTCGATCTCCCGGGCTGCGTAGAACACGCCATACGTTCCATCCGAGAAACGCGAGCCTTCCGGGTTCAGGTGCGTGAACGCCGCCATGACGGGGGTGGTGCCCGGCCCGCTCACCCATCGATCGCGCGGCACCGTCGCCAGCACGCCCAGCTCTTCGCGAATGCGCGGGTTGGTGAGCCCTTCGATTTCCGCGAGCGCATCGAAGTCGCTCGGCACCGCGATCCGGTCCCACGTGCCAACGGGAGGAAACCGACTGGACACGATTCGGAACGCCCGCCAGGCGATCCGGCTCTCGCCGACCGACGCGGCCGCGCGGCCCATCAGCCGCGCTGCGCGTCGAGATACTGCCGGACCACGAACAGGTCGCTCACGTTGCCGCCCAGCATGCGATCGATCGCACGCTGGCCCGCGAAGAGCGGTGCGGTGTTGGGCTGCTTCACCCAGGCGTCGGCACGTACCGGATCGGGAAACAGGATCTGCAGCGCCTTGTAGATGCCAAGCACGTAGCTGATCCGCTCGAGCACGTCGCGCGAGAGATTGCCCTCCCCGTCTTTCTTCCACTTGAAGAAGGTCGACTCCGGCGGATTGCCGAGGAGCACCCGCTCCTCGGCGGACTTAAGTCCCCACGCGGCGGAAATGCGGAAAAACGCTCGCAGTGCCGGACCGGACAGGTTCCTGACCTCCGGTGGTGCTGCCGGGTACTCGATGGCCCTCTGTGTCATGCTGCTCTCCGCGGATCACGATACTCTCCTAATAGAGTTTGTCAATGATTACTCTATTAGAGCAGTATGGCTCGTCCGCTTCGGGCGTAACGTCCGATGGGTGCGCTCATCGCATCGAGGGCGCGTCCCAGGTTTGCCGCTCTGACCGAGTCGCGAACGCCCGCTACTGCTTGTAGCGGTCGCTGAAAACCCGGCTACCGCGTCGCGTCCCGACGCAAGCTGCGCTCACCCCCTCGCCCAACCACAGGACCGAAGACGGCTCGACCGAGCTGTCGAGCCGCTGCAACCGGAGCGGCGTCCCCTCCCATCCGCCCGCCGAACCCGCACCCGAAAGCAGACCCTCCAGGACCGCAACCGGAGTTCAGCAGTCTGCGTACGATCACTTCGTGGCCGCTCCGACAAGGCACTCACCCGGCACCTCGAACCCACTGGGTGATTCGAAACAGCGCATTGAATCTTCCACTTCGTTCCACGCCGACTCGCGTTCTTCAGTGGACAGGTGAGCCATCATGGCATTGAACGCACCGAAGGCTTCTCGCGCGACCCGCACGTACTCCGCAGCGCTGGCCATTCTGTGGGGCGCCGGCACGCCAAGAATCTCGGGATCAGCAAATCCGGCCTGACGGAAGGCGCCTTCGAGCACCCCGGGAGCACCAAGGCTGAACGGGCCGGGTTGCCCTAGGACAGGGGGCGGGAGTTGCGCCCGCCGTCGGATTATGGATGCGGGCACAGCGCCCCAACTGTTTCGTTCGGGCGTGGAGAAGACCATGACGGCGACCCGACCGCCCGCTCTCAGGGCACGGCGCCACTCGCGCAGCGCCGTCACTGGGTGCGGCATATACATCAGACCAAGCCGACACAGCACCGCATCAAAGGAAGCGTCGGGGAGATCCAGCTTCTCGCCGTCCATGGCGCGGGTCTCAATCTGCTCGAGCCCAAGTTCACGCGCCACCTGGAGAGCAAGCTCAGCAATCCCTTCCGAAATGTCGGTCGCCAGCACGTAACCGCCGGGGCCGACTCGTTTGGCGGCACTGACAGCAGGTTCGCCTGCGCCAGCGGCAATATCCAGTATGCGTTGACCTGGCTGAATCTGGGCCAAGTCGAGCATGTGGCGAGTGGCCTTGCCATACCAACGGTCCAGAGTGGGACTACAGCGGCGCCATGCGGCGCCATCCCTGTTCCATTGCTCGCGCTGCGCGTTCTTGTACTCAGCTGCGTCGAATGAGGGTTGCTGTTCGGCCACGCAATTCCTCCGTTCGATTAGACCTTGATGTGGCTTCGCGGTGGGGGACGTCGTGTTGCTTGAGACCCATCTTTGGGACTTAAGTGCCGTTCGCGGAAACCCCAAATTCGACCGTCTGCTCCTCGCCGGTTCCGGCCGGTCAAGCCACGGCCACAAAGCGGTCGTTCGCCCTTCTGGACGAAGCGTACGGACTTTGCATTCGCCTCGCGGGGCCCGCTTCCGTACGGACTTCATTCCCCCCGATCACCACCGCCGCGTTGCAGGTCGACTTACTCGACGGTGACGCTCTTCGCCAGGTTCCGCGGCTGATCGACGTCCGTGCCCTTGAGGATCGCGCAGTGATACGCGAGCAGCTGCAGCGGAATCGTGTACACGGCCGGCGCCTGGAAATAGCTCACGTGACGCGGCATCTCGATCACGGTGACGCCTTCCGACGACACCATTCCGGATTCCGGATCCGCGAACACGTACAGCTCGCCACCGCGCGCGCGTACTTCCTGCAGGTTGCTCTTCAGCTTCTCCAGCAGGTCGTTGTTCGGCGCGATCGCGATGACCGGCATGTCCGCATCGACCAGTGCCAGCGGGCCGTGCTTCAGCTCGCCCGCCGCATACGCCTCGGCGTGGATGTAGGAGATTTCCTTCAGCTTCAGCGCGCCTTCCATCGCGATCGGGTGCATGGGGCCGCGGCCGAGGAACAGGGCGTGATGCTTGTCGGCAAAGCGTTTGGCCAGGTCCTTGATGACCGGGTCGAGCTTCAGCGTCGCCTCGATCAGCGACGGAATGCCGATCAGGCGCTGCACAAGGCCGCGCTCACGCTCCGCGTCGGCGCTGTGGAACTTGGCCAGCGCGACGACCAGCATGCCGAGCGCGGTCAGCTGCGTCGTGAACGCCTTGGTCGAGGCCACGCCGATCTCGGGGCCGGCACGCGTCAGCATGACGAGCTCGGACTCGCGCACCAGCGAACTCTCCGGCACGTTGCAGATCGCCAGCTGCGAGAGATACCCCGCCTGCTTGGCCGAGCGCAGCGCGGCCAGCGTGTCGGCGGTTTCACCCGACTGCGAGACGCTCACGAACAGCGTGTTCTTCGGCACCACCGGGTTGCGGTAGCGGTACTCGCTCGCGATTTCCACCCAGCACGGCAGGCGGCAGATCTGCTCGATGAAATACTTCGCCACCAGCGCGGCGTGGAAGCTCGTGCCGCAGGCGACGATGCGCACGGCCTCGGTCTTCGCGAACACGGCCTGCGCAGCCGGTCCGAACGCGGCTTCGAGCAGCTTGCCGCCCGCGACGCGCTCCTCGAGCGTCTGCGCGACGGCGCGCGGCTGCTCGTGGATTTCCTTCAGCATGTAGTGCGGGTACTCGCCCTTTTCCGCGGCATCCGCGGAAAGCTCGCTCTCGTGCACCTTGCGCTGCACCGTGTTGCCGTCGTGGTCGATGACGCGCACGCTCTTGCGGCGCACCTCGGCGACGTCGCCTTCCTCGAGGAATAGAAACTTGCGAGTCACCGGCAGCAGCGCGGCGACGTCGGATGCGACGAAATTCTCGTCCTCGCCGAGGCCGATGACGACCGGGCAGCCTTCGCGAGCAAGCACGAGGCGCTCGGGCTCCGACTGGGAGATGACGGCCAGCGCATACGCACCTTCGAGCTCGGCCACCGTCGCGCGCACGGCCTTGAACAGGTCGCCCGTGTTCTTCAGGTGGAAGTGGATGCGGTGCGCGATGACTTCGGTATCGGTTTCCGACGTGAACACGTAACCGAGCGCCTTCAGCTCGTCACGAAGCTCGTCGTGGTTCTCGATGATGCCGTTGTGGACGATCGCGATGCCGTCCTTCGAGATGTGCGGGTGCGCGTTGCGCTCGCTCGGCACGCCGTGCGTCGCCCAACGCGTGTGCGCGATGCCAAGCTGGCCGTGGGCAGGATCGGTCTCGAGCGCATCCTGCAGCGCCTTCACCTTGCCGACGGTCCGCAGGCGCTTGATCGTGCCCGAACCGTTCAGCACGGCGACGCCCGCCGAGTCGTAGCCGCGATACTCGAGCCGACGCAGCCCCTCGATCAGGATCGGGACGACATCACGTTCCGCTACGGCTCCAACGATTCCACACATGGACAGTCCTTTCTCTGCGGGGGCGGCGAGGCTAGCAGTTTTTGCTGTTGCATCAAAGACCTACGCCCCTCCCGCCCGGTCCTCTGGGAGCGCATTCAAAGGGAAATTCTAGGGATCTCGGGGGCTTACGAGAGTGCCCGATTTAACAGTTCGGGCATCCGGCACTGAAATCAGGTTCCCGGGGGCCCGCGCCAGCCGGGATACAGGTCGGCGGCCCAGCGTCGGCAGAAATCGTAGTCCGCTGGCGCAAGCGGCCCGACACGCTCACCGAGTTCCATGACACGGGGGTTGGCGGTATCGAACTGGGGCCAGGCGTCCCCCTGCTTGCCGTTCGGATTGCCGTAGCGCGCGAAGTTCGACCAGAACTCGATCATGCGCGTCGTGAGCGCATCGTCGGCAGCGTCGCGGGAGAACCAGGCATCGTGCGTGTCGAAGACGTACGGAATCTCGGCGCCGTGATACGAGCGCAAGGCGGCGCCGCCGGGGCCCGGGCGCACGCGCGTGAAGTGATAGACCCATGCCGAGTGGCCCGCTGCACGAGAGGCCCCAGCCATCAGGTAGGACGGACACACCATGTTGACCAGCGTGCCGGTCTTGTCGCGCGCCGTGCGTACGTCCGGTTCCTGCGCAGCCCGCGCTTCGAGTGCCGCGCGCGCACTCGGTGCGAATGCATCGAGGTCGCGGGCGAGGCCGCGCGGGTCGTCGTCGACGTACATGTACCACTCGTCCCGGTTGCTGCCGATGAGCACGTCGTGCGCGATGCCGTGTTTCGAATAGGCCGCGGCCGGACTCTCGATCACCGACGTGCCGTCGATCACGGGTGCGTAGTCGTGGCCTGGCGAGCCGCGGATCGCCGCCTCCCATATCTCGCGACTGGACATGCGGCGCATCGCCGCAAGACCGGGCTGGCCAGTAAGAGCTGCGCCCAATGACGTGCCTGTCTTCTCTGCGTTGGCCAGCGGGTAGTGGTCCTGCATCTGGAACCCGCCGCTCTGGCTGATCGCGCGATTGAACAGGCCTTGGGCCAGCGGCGAATTCACGAGGTAGCCGATGTTCGAGGCCCCCGCCGATTCGCCGGCCACCGTGACGTTGTCCGGGTCGCCGCCGAAGGCTGCGACGTTGTCGCGCAGCCAACGCAGCGCGGCAATCTGGTCGAGCAGGCCGAAGTTGGCCGGCGCCTTCGCGCCGCGCAGTTCCGGGTGGCCGAAGAAACCGAAGATGCCGACCCGGTAAGCGATGGTCACTACGACCACGTCGCCACGGGCAGCGAGGCTCTCGCCGAAATAGTTGGGTTCGTACGTCCAGCCGGACCGGTTGCTGCCGCCGTAAATCCAGACGATGACCGGCCGACGCGCACCTGCGGAGAGCGTCGGCGTCCACACGTTCAGGTAGAGACAGTCCTCGCTGACCGGCGGGTCGGCAAACAGCGATGGACTCGCGCCGAAGGCTGCGCCGACCCGGCGGTACCAGTTGATGAGATAGCTGTCCTGGTAGCAGGCGGCCGCGAACTGGTCCGCACGCTGCGGGCCCGCGCGCGGTGCGGGGGGTTGCGGCTCGCGCCAGCGCAGCTCGCCGACCGGAGGCGCGGCGAATGGAATGCCCTTGAAGCTCGCCACCTGCGGGTACTTTGTGCCGAAGGAGCCGTGCAGCACCTCGTGGTTGGCTTCGACGGTCGGCGCCGCGGCGGCGCGAACCTCACCGTGGACCGCGATGAGGCCCAGGCAAACAGCCATCGCGCACAGGATGCGACGGACTGTGTTCTCAGCCATGGCGCGCCTCCTCGCGTGACCAGTCGATCGGCGCGATCTTCGGCAAGATCACCAGCCAGCCGATCAATCCGAGGAGGTTCACGCCGGCGGCCAGCGCGAAGGCGACGCCGAACTTCCCCGTCTGGTCGACGAGGATGCCGGTGATCGCCGGCGCAAGCAGGCCGGCGACGTTGCCGGCGGCATTCTGCACGCCGACCCAGCTGCCCGACGCCTTGGGCCCGGCGAGGATCTGCGGGATCGCGAACACACCGGGATACGAGAACCCGGCGATGATCTGCAGGATGAACAGCGAGATGATGGAGCCGGTGACCGGCAACAGCACCATCCCCGCCATGCACGCGATGCCTGCCACGTGCGACAGGGCCATGAGCCCCTTGTAGACCGTGTTGGTGCTGCGCCCGGCGCGGATCCAGCGATCGGCAAACCAGCCCATCGCCAGCGCGCTCGACGCGTTCAGCAGGTACGCCCAGGAGGCGATCAGCGCCATCGTGCCCATCGAGAAGCCGCGCGACTTGACGAGGTAGAACGGCAGCCACGACAGGATGAAGTAGAAGCTGTAGTTGGAGGCAAAGTGCCCGAGGGAGGCGCCCCACAGCGCGCGCTGGCGAAGAATGGTCCGCAGCGGCGGCACGTCGCGGTCCACCGCCTGTTCCTTCGGCTCCAGCGCGACCTTGACCTTGCGCCACGGCAGGAGCCACAGCAGCGAGAGCCCGCCGAACAGGATGAAGACGGGCCGCCAGCCGTAGAGGCTCATCAGGTATCCGCCGAGCAACGTGCCCACGGCGGGGCCCACGAGATAGCCGAAGCCGAGCACGCCGTTCGCGACACCGAGGTGCTGCACCTCGACCGCGCTCGCGAAGATCTTCGACGCGCAGGGAAACGCCACGCTCTCGCCGACGCCGAGCAGGAGGCGCAGCAGCAGCAGCGCCACGAAGCCATGCACCAGGCCCGTCGCCATCGTTGCGACCGCCCAGATCGTCAGGCCCGCCGCGAGGACCCGGTGCGCGCCGAATCGCTCGGCGAGCCGGCCGGCCGGGGCCATGCACACTACGTAACTGTAATAAAAGGCAGACAGCAGGAAGCCGAGCTGGCTGGCGCTCAGGTGCAGTTCGTCCTGGAGCAGCGGCGCGGCCGTCGCCAGGTTGCCGCGATCGATGTAGTTGATGAAAAGCGCGGCTGTCACCAGCAGCACGAGTCGCTTTGCCGAACTGGAATCCTGCATGGCACCGGCTCCTGTCTGCATCACGACGCTACGCGGACGACGACGCAGCCGCCGAGTCCCCCTTGGGCTCCGTCAATCGTCGAGCCCGTTGGACAGCGATTCAGTATGCCCGTCCACGCCGAGGATCTGGCCGGAGATCATCCGCCCTTCCCTCGACGCCAGGAAAAACGCCGTGTTCGCCACGTCCTCCGCGTCGACGAACTGCCGCAGGGACACCTGCCGCTCGTAGACCTTGCGGATCTGCGCCGCGGTCATGCCGCGCGCGGCCGCGTCGCGCTCGATCACGCCATCGATGCGAGGCCCCTTGACGCTGCCCGGGCAGATCGCATTCACGCGAATGCCCTCGGGCCCGAGTTCCATCGCCAGCGTCTTGGTGAAGCCCACCAGCGCCCACTTGCTGGCCACGTACGGCGCGCGCAGCGGACAGCCGAACAATGCCGCGCTCGACGCGATGTTGATGATCGAGCCGCCGCCACCTGCCTTGCGGATCAGCGGCACGGCGCGGCGCGTGCAGTAGAACTGGCCGTTGAGGTCCACGGCGATGGTGCGGTCCCAATCGGCGGGCTGGATGTCCTCGACACGCCCGGTGGGTCCGGCGATGCCCGCGTTGTTGATCAGCACGTCGATGCGTCCGTGCTTCGCCGCGATCTCGTCGAACCAGGCGTCGACCTGTTTCGAGTCGCTGACGTCGACGACCGAGGCTTCCGACCGCGGGTGCGTCGCGCGGAACTCTTCGACGGCAGCCGGGTTGGCATCGCAGACATGGGTACGATAGCCGCCCGATTCGAAGCGCTCGACTATCTTGCGGCCGACTCCGGTGGCGGCGCCCGAGATGACCATGACCGCTGACTGGCCCATGCGACGGCATCCTCACAGC
>Ga0209253_10000497_pt1 | contig 33910 bp, 34 predicted proteins | sample FrelakmetBRP12BR_FD_187145 | JGI IMG/M metagenome (GOLD analysis project Ga0209253, IMG submission 187145) | Freshwater lake sediment microbial communities from the University of Notre Dame, USA, for methane emissions studies - BRP12 BR (SPAdes)... | ecosystem: Environmental > Aquatic >... | reverse complement strand
CCTGGACGTGAGCGTGAAATCGACGCGGCGCTGTCCTCGCTGTCGCGCGAGGTCGAGCCGGGCCGCGATCTCTGGGCAGGCATCGGGTCGAAGCTCGAGCCGCGGCCGGGCCGCCGGACGGCAGCCTGGGCCTGGCGAGCGGCCGCCGCCCTCGTCCTCGTCGCGGCGTCTTCGCTCATCACGGCCAGCCTGATGCGGCGCGAGGACGCTCCGAGCGCGCGGGTATCCGGACCCGCCGCGGCTGCAGCGGTCGTCCCTGCGGCACTCGGGCAGGCGAACGGACTGGACGCGGGCTACCTGACGGCACGCCATCAGCTCGCGACGGACCTCGAGCAACGGCTCGCCACCATGCCCCCGTCGGCCCGGCAGAAGCTCGAGGACGACCTGGCCGAGATGCAGCGGGCGGCCGAGAGGATCAACGCCGCGCTGGCGCGACAGCCAGGCGACCCGCTGCTCGAGGAACTGCTGCTGAGTACCTACCAGGGCGAGCTCGGCGTCCTCGCGAGCGTGAACCAGTTGACCAGCACAGGCGCCGTCGTTGCACCCGCGCGCCAGGAGAAGTTGCAGTTATGACGAAATCACCGACCATGCATTCGACGCGTCTTGCCTGGCTCGTGGCGGCAGCCGCGACGCTGTTCGCCGCGAGCCCCGCGTCCCAGGCCGGGACGCCGATCGACAAGCGCGCTGCCGCGGACCCGACGGGTTCCGTGGAGGTGTCGAACGTGTCCGGGACGGTCGCCGTCACGGGCTGGGACCGCAGCGAGGTCGAGGTGACGGGCGAGCTGGGAGAGGGCACCGAGCGCCTGGAGTTCACCACCAGTGACAAGGTCACGCGGATCAAGGTGATCCTGCCGAACCGCTCCTACCACGTGGACGACACGGATCTCGTGATCCACGTGCCGGCCGCAAGCCGCCTGACGGTGAGCACGGTCAGTGCAGACATCAAGGTCCAGGGCGTGCAGGGCGCCCAGCGCCTGCAGTCCGTCAGCGCCGACGTGCACACGGAGGCAGGCAGCGAGGACGTCGAGTGCAGGACCGTGAGCGGCGACGTCACCGTGGACGGGTCGGGGAAGAAAGGCATGCTCAACATCACGACGGTCAGCGGCGACGCGACGGCCCTGCGTACGGCGGGCGAGGTCAACGCGAACACCGTGAGCGGGAACCTCGTGCTCGGCCTCGGCGAGACGACGCGCTCGCGCGTGCGCTCGACCAGCGGCGACCTCACGATGGCAATGCACATGGCGGGTGACGGCAGGCTGGACGCGGAGAGCATCTCGGGCGACGTGGGGCTCACCCTGGTGCGCGGCGTCGACGCGGAGTTCGACCTCTCGAGCTTCAGCGGGGAGATTCGCAACTGTTTCGGTCCGAAGGCCGTCTCCACCAGCGAATACGCCCCGGGCAAGGAACTGCGCTTCAGCGAAGGCGCCGGATCGGCCCGGATCCGCGTCAAGACGCTGAATGGCGACATCAGCATCTGCAGGAAGTGACGCGACGGGCTCGCGAACGCCACGAAATCGTGGACAATAGGCCGTCGACGGAACGCTGACGTCGTCGGCTTGTCTCATTGATCCTGGGCCCGCGCGGCGACCGCGCAGGTACGGGGTGTGTGACCGTCCAGGACGACCATGGCCTTTTTCGCGGAACTGAAACGTCGGCGCGTGGGCAAGGTGGCGCTCGCCTATGGCGCCGTCGCCTGGGGCGTGACCGAGGCCAGCTCGGTCGTCTTCCCGGCGCTGCACGTGCCGGAATGGGCGATGACCTTCGTCGTCGTCTTCCTCCTCGTCGGATTCCCGATTTCGATGATCCTGGCCTGGGTGTTCGACGTCGGGCCGCAGGGCATACACCGCACCGAGCCCCTGCCGCAGATGCCGCCGTCAGCGCAGGTCAGGCTCAGGGCCGCCTATGCGGTGGCGGTCATCGTGTGCATGGCGGCACTGGGCTACGTGCTCTACGAGCGCGGCCTCGGCCGCGCGCAGGCCGGCGAGCCGCGCCGCTCGGTCGCGGTGATGCCGTTCACCAACCTGAGCGGCGACCCTTCGAAGGAATACTTCAGCGACGGAATGTCCGAGGAACTCCTGAACCTGCTCGCGCGCGTGCCGGGCCTGCAGGTGGCCGCGCGCACCTCGTCCTTTGCTTACAAGGGGCGCGAGGTGGACGTCCGCGAGATCGGCCGGGAACTCGGCGTGGAGACCGTGCTCGAGGGCAGCGTGCGCCAGGCAGGCGACCAGGTGCGCATCACCGCGCAGCTCATCGACACCGGGACCGGGTTCCACGTCTGGTCCGAGACCTACGACCGCAAGCTTGCGGACATCTTCCAGGTACAGGACGAGATCGCGAAGGCCATCGTGGATAGCCTGCGTATCGAACTCGCGCCCGCCGAGCAGCAGGCGACACAGCGGCAGCAGGTCCCGACGCAGAACGTCGAGGCCTACGAGCTCTACCTGCAGGGGCGAGCGATCTGGAAGCGGCGCGGCGAGGAGAACCTGAAGCACGCCATCGAGTTCTACCAGCAGGCGATCGCGCGCGACCCCGCCTTCGCGCGTGCCCACGCGGCGCTCGCCTCCGCCTACGTCGTGCTGCCCGGATACACGATGGAGGCCGACGACCAGGAGAAGTTCTTCCGGCTGGCCGAGGTGTCGGCCCGGCAGGCCCTGGCGATCGACCCGAACATCGGCGAGGCGCACGCCGTGCTGGCGCAGATCAACGCCGACCGCGGTGACCTGCTCGACGCGGAGTCCGGGTTCTTCTTCGCGATCTCGCTCGAGCCGAACGAACCGACGCCGCACCAGTGGTATTCGATTCTGCTCCGCAAGGTCGGGCGCCTCGATGCGGCGCTGGCGCAGGCGAAGAAGGCGCAGGAACTGGATCCGACGTCCCCGATCCTGGCCTACAACCTCGCCAGCATGTACGAGGCCAAAGGCGAGGACGACGCGGCGCTGCGCTACGCGAAACTGGCCTCCGAACTGGGACTCGGCAGCGCGAGCCACCAGGTCGAACTCACGGTGGCCATGCGTCGCGCCGAGTGGGACGATGCGCGGCGCTTCATCGTGCAGGAAGAAGGCCTGCCGCCGGAGCTCAAGGCCACGGCGCAGGAATTCGTGGACGCCCTGGCGGATCCGTCGAAGCGTCCGGCAATGGTCGCCCGGCTGAATGCCGTGGATCCCAAGCTGCGCAAGCAGTACCAGCTGATCGGCGCCTACCTGCAAATCGGCGAGGTCGACCTCGCCTACAGGATCATGTTCCAGTCGCTCGACAAGGACCACCTCGCGTGGGTGCATGACTGGGACATGGCGGACGCGTGGAAGCCGGAAGGCCAGGCGATGCGCGCGGATCCGCGCTTCGGGGAACTTACGCAACGCATCGGCATGCTGGACTACTGGAAGCAGTACGGCTTCCCGGACCGCTGTCGACCCGGCACGGACCGGCCGATCGTCTGCTCGTGATGGTGGAACCGGCCGCCGCCGACCTCCCCGCAGCGGACCCGGCGCGCAGCTCGCGATTCGCGACCGCGCTGCTCGAGTGGTTCGACGCGAACGGGCGCAGGGACCTTCCCTGGCAGCTGGACCCGACGCCGTACCGCGTCTGGGTCTCGGAAATCATGCTGCAGCAGACGCAGGTCGCGACCGCGATCCCGTACTACCGCCGGTTCATGGATCGTTTCCCTGACGTCCGCACGCTCGCAGAGGCGCGGCTCGACGAAGTGCTGCACCTCTGGTCGGGGCTCGGCTACTACGCGCGCGCGCGGAACCTGCACCGCGCGGCGCAGGCGATCGCCGGCGAGCGTAGTGGCCGGTTTCCGGAGTCGCTCGATGAAGTCGTGCGCCTCCCGGGCGTCGGGCGCTCGACCGCGGGGGCGATCCTCGCGCTATCCCGTGGCCAGCGTCACCCGATCCTCGACGGCAACGTGAAGCGCGTGCTGTCGCGCAACTTCGGAGTCGCTGGATCGCCTGGCGAGGCTACGGTCGAGAAGGCGCTCTGGTCCATCGCCGAGGCGTGCACGCCCGGCGAGCGCGTCGCCGAGTACACCCAGGGCATCATGGACCTCGGGGCGACTATCTGCACCCGGGCGCGTCCCGCCTGCCTGCTCTGTCCCGTGTCGGTCGACTGCGTGGCGCGCAAGCGGGGAGTGCAGTCGGACCTGCCTGCGCCGCGGCCGCGCGTGCACCGGCCGAAGCGCGATGCGTGGCTCGTCGTCGCCATGCGCGGCGAACACAAGGTCCTGCTCGAGCGGCGTCCACCCTCGGGAATCTGGGGCGGCCTCTGGGGCCTGCCGGAGTTTCCGACTCGGGCGCATGCGGATCAATGGTGCCGCGAACACCTGTCCGCCGGCGCATCGCCCGTGCGGGGCGAGGTCGTCCGGCACGCATTCAGCCATTTCGACTTCGAGATGCGGCCGATGGTCGTGCGCTGCATGGGCAGGTCGCTGAACCTGCGCGAAGACGACCGCTACCGCTGGTACGACGTGCGCGAGCCGATGAAGGTCGGTCTGCCGAAGCCCATCGCCACGCTGATCGCACGCACGCAGTTGAGGGAGGGAGCATGACCACCGGAAACGATGCATCGCAACCCTTCGCCCGACGCTGCATCGTGGCGGGATCCATCCTGATGTTCACAGGCCTGGTCCTGGGCGCGATTGGTACGCACGTGGTCGCGGATCGCGTGTCGCCTCGAGAGCTCGCCAGCTACGAGACCGCCGTGCTGTACCAGCTGCTGCACGCGCTGGGCCTGGTGCTCCTGGGTGTCCTCGCGCGGTTGACCGACGTCACTTCGACTCTGCGCTGGGCAGCGCGCCTCATGGGGATCGGGGTCGTGATGTTTTCGGGCTCGATCTACCTGGCGACGGCCGGCATGCCGCACTCGGTCCTCGCCGTAGCGCCCTCCGGGGGCGTGGCGCTCATGGCGTCCTGGGCGTTGCTCGCGTGGCACGCCGTCGCGCCGCGGGGCGCGTGACTGAGGTGGCCGCCGGCGCGGCTGCGGGCGCCTCATGCGCCCGGCTCGACGAATCCTTCGGGCGCCTGCGAACCCGTGCCGAACAGGAACTTCTCCATTTCCTCGAGCAGGAACTTGCGCGCCTTGGGCTCGATCGGCGAGAGCCGGTATTCGTTGATCAGTATGGTCTGGTGGCGGACCCAGCCCTGCCAGGCTTCCTTCGATATGCCCTCGAAGATGCGCTGCCCGAGCGGGCCGGGGTAGGGGAGACGGTCGAGGCCCTCGGCTTCGCGCTTGAGGTGCAGGCAATAGACGGTCCGCGGCATGGGCGTTCCTCAGTTCAGTCGAGCGGGCCGCGGGAGACGATGACGCCGTCTTCGTCGGCGTAGACGAAGTCCCCGGGACGGAAGCTCACGCCCGCGAAGTGCACCGGCACGTCACGTTCGCCTTCGCCACGCTTCTCGCTCCGGAGCGGCATCGTGCCGAGCGCGCGGATGCCGAGATCCAGCCGGGCGAGTTCCGCCGAGTCGCGGATGCAGCCGTGGATGATGATGCCGGCCCAGCCGTTCCTCACTGCCGCGCCGCCGAGATTGCCGCCGAACAGCGCGCGGCGCCGCGAACCGCCGCCGTCCACGACCAGCACGCGCCCGGCGCCCGGGCTCTCGACGGCTTCCTTCACGCGCGAGTTGTCATCGAAGCAGCGCACGGTGCTGACGGGGCCGCCGAAGGCGCGGCGGCCGCCGTACGTCTGGAACACGGGCTCGCAGGCGTGTACCGCGTCGGGGTGGGTGTCGCAGAGGTCAGCCGTAGCCTTGGAGAAGGTCATTGAAAGAATCCGCGTGGGATGGCCACGCGGATTATAGGGCGCGACTCCGTCACTGCACCTGTATCTGCCGGGGCTCGGGCTGGACGACCTTGTGCTTCGGGATGTGGATCGTGACGACCCCTTCGCGGCTCTCCGCACGGATACCCTGGTCGTCCGCATCCTCGGGCAGCGCGAACCGGCGCGCGAACGCGCCGAACTGCCGCTCCACGCGATGCAAGCGCTCGCCATCGTCGCGCTTCTCCTGGCGGCGCTCGCCGGACAGGGTCAGCACTCCGTCCTGCACCGTGAGGCTCAGGTCCTCCTTGCGGACCTCCGGAATCTCGGCCTTGATCAGGTACTCGCCCTCGGTCTCGCTCACGTCGGCGGGCGGAGCCCAGTCGAGCGACGGCCTGCCCCCGGGCGCATTGCGCGGCAGGCGGCGGAAGGCGTCGGCGAAAAAACGATCGAAGACGTCGTCCACGTCCCTGAACGGTTCCCACTTGATCACGCGCATGGCTCTTGCCTCCTGGATTCGGCGGGACTGCGACTGCAATCCCTGCACGCAGCCCTAGATAGGAACCGTCGGAGGACTTTCAAGGGGCGGCGGACGGGCTGGCAACCGGTGGTCCTGAGGGGAGGACAGCGCCCGAAAAGAGAACGGCGCATCCGGTGACCCGGATGCGCCGTCCCGATGCCAGCAAGGCGTGAGCGATTACGCGCGCTTCACGTAGACCTTGCACCAGCCGTTCGCGGAAACCATGCGGCCGGCAAAGATGTTGCACGCGACCATGGCGTCCCCGGCCTTTGCGGAGGGCGCCTGCAGGCAGTTGGCGCACTGCTGGCCCGCCTTGTAGTTCGGGTTCGTCTTGGCGTCCACCTTGGTCGCATCCGCGACATAGCCCAGGCTCTTGGCCTGTGGCTCGTTCGGGTCGACGGGACCCGCGGCAGCCTCGGCGCGGCCGAGCAGCGCAGTGACCGGCACCGCGGCGACGCCCAGTAGTGCACCCTTCAGTAACGTGCGCCTCGGGTAGATCTTCTCGGACATGGTCGTGTTCTCCTGACGGTTACGATTCGGATGCGGGTGGCGCCGACGGTTCGGCAGCCATCAGGTCACCGCTGGCGGGATTCTACGCGTTCACCCCCGCTTCGACACTTGGCGCCGGCCGACGTTCCGCGGGCGCGGCGCCGACTTCGACAATGAGAATCATTCGCTTCCAGTATCTTCCCTTCGGCCCGGACGACCCAACTAGAATCCGTGCATGACCGACCCACGCCGCAACCGGATCAAGGCCGCCCTCGGCGTGGGCGCGAGTGTGCTGATCGCCGGCCTCGCGTTCTGGGTGCTGTACAGGACCTTCCAGCGCATCAGTTTCGCGCAGGTCGTAGACGAGATGCGCAATGCGCGCGTCGACGCGCTGTTCGCCGCTGCCGCCTGCGCATTCGGCGCGCTGTTCATGCTCTCGCTCTACGAAATGGTCGTGGTTCGGTACGTGAAGCACAGCGTCGGCCGCGCGAAGGCGATCATCACGGCGCTCATCACGTATCCGCTCGGGCACGCCGTGGGCCAGGCGATGCTGAGCGGCGGGGCGCTGCGCTACCGCATGTACACGCCGGCCGGCTTCACCGCCATGGAGGTCGGCGCGACCGCCCTGCTCTGCAACCTGCCGTATGCGCTCGGCTTCGGGCTGCTGTTCGACATCGCGCTCGTGTCGAGCGCCGACGCGCTGTCGCCGCTCTTCAAGATCTCGGCTGCCTGGGTCTTTGCGCTTGGTTGCATCGGGTTGGCCAAGGACGCCGGCTACCTGATTTTCGTGTGGCTGCGCAAGGCTCCCATCCGGATCGGCGGCTGGTCGGTGAGCATGCCGACGATCCGGCTGACGCTGCTGCAGTTGGTCGTGGGAGTCATCGACGTGATCTGCGTTTCGTCGGTGCTGTACCTGCTGCTGCCGGAGTCGGCCGGGCTCGCGTACCTGCCGTTTCTCGCCGTGTACCTGGCGAGCGTCTTCATCGGCGTCCTGAGCCACGTCCCCGCCGGGCTGGGCGTGATCGAGTCCATGCTGCTGCTGCTGCTGCCCGACGTCCCGCCCGCCGAACTGCTCGCGTCGGTGCTGCTCTATCGAGTGATCTACGAGGTCCTGCCGTTGCTGTTCTCGCTCTCGCTGTGGGGCGGATACGAGCTGTTCGCCGACGACGGCGCGCGCATGCGCCTGATGCGCCCGACCGCCGCGCTCAGATCGCTCGCCCGGGCGCGGGCTCAGCGGCGCAGGAGCGGTGCCGAGAGGCCGATCATCGACAAGAGCGAGTGAGCGAGCGTGCGGCCGCTCTCGTAGGCGGCCTCGACGCGCGGCGCGATGCACCAGTCGCCGCAGGCGCCTGCAGATGTCTCCTCGTCCACGAGGCAGGGCAGGCCGAGCGGCTGCTCGACCAGCGCGTGCCGCCAGCGGTGCGCGAGCAGGCAGACGGGCTCGGGCAGCGAAGTTCCCAGCGCCGTCGAGAATTCCGCGAGCAGCAGTCGCGCCACGTCGCGCACGTCCGCCTCGAGATGCTCGAGCGACCACCCCGCCGAGGCGTGCACGACCCAGGACTGCGGCCCGGCCGGCCGCCCCGGCTTGCTCGAGTCGCAGCTGGCCCAGGTGAGCGCGCCGCTGGTCCAGCGCCGCACCTCCGCGCCCGCGTCCACCGGCTGCTCGAACGCCATCATCGCCGTCCAGCACGGTCTCATGCGCACTCCGGCGAGGTGCCTGAACGCGCGCCCGTGCGGCCCGAGCAGGGTGAGCGCCTGCGGCGCCGGAACCGCCACGCCGATCGCGTCGAATACCTGGTCGAGGCGGCCCGCGTCGGTGCGCAGTTCCCAGCCGCGCTGGCCGCGCATCAATTCGTGAACCTTGACTCCCGCCCGCAGGTCGATGCCGCGCGAGAGCGGCCGGACGAACGCGCTCATGCCCGGCGTGCCCACGTGCCACTCGTCGATCGGCTCGGCCCACGATCGGTCGTCCTCGAGGATCCTGGGCCTCCACGGTGCCGCCACTCCCGCGCGTCCGGCGACCCCGAGGTAGTGCACGAAGGATCGGCTGCGGGCCGCGACGTACTGGGCGCCGTGGTCGAAGGCGAAGTTGCCCGAGTGGCGCGTGCCCAGCCGACCGCCCATCGTCCTCGAGCGCTCGAACAGCGTGACGTTGGCGTCCGCCCTGGAAAGCTCCCGCGCACAGGCGAGTCCTGCCATGCCCGCCCCGATGATCGCGATCCTGCCCTTGTCCACGTCGATTCCAGGTCAGCGTGCGAGTGACTTGTGAAGTTTCGCGTCGTGCGTGCGGAAGTGCGCCGAGAACCATTCGGCGAGGCGTGCCGCGAAGGCGGCCTCGTCCAGTACGGCGCCGGCAGCGTGTTCGTCCATGAGATCGCGCAGGTCGTCGAGCAGGTGCTCGTGGTCGGCCTTGTGGTCCGTGAGCGCGCCGTAGCCGCGCGCGCGCATGACCTTCTCCTCCAGCGCGAAGTGCGCGGAGACACCGGCAAGGATCTCGCCGAGGAAACCCTCGACGCGACCGCCGGATGCATCACCAGCGAATTCCGCGTGCAGTGCGTTGATCAGCTCGATGAGTTCGCGATGCTCGTGATCGACTTCCTCGATCCCGATGCAGAAATCGTCACGCCACTCGAGCAGGGTCATGGCGCTCTCCCCGGATTTCGGCCGCGCACCGCGCGGTCGAAGACGAAACCGCCGTCCGCCGCGCTGAAATCGACTACGAAATTCTGGCCGGGCACGAAGTCCACGACCTCTGAACCCGTGTAGGCGAAGCCCTGGTGCTCGCCGTTGTCCCGGAGGCGTGCGTCGAGGCGGTGCCGGCCCGCCGGGACCTCGAAGCGCGCGTACACCGATGATGGGCCGTCATCCCACAGCCCCGCGGGCTCATGCGTGCCCCGGTACAGCGGCTGGCCGTCGAGGTCGAGTTCGACGGTCACGGGCCAGCGCCCGCGCGCGCAGTCCGTGGCCCGGCGCCGGTTGACTGATGTCTTCGCCAGCTCCGCGGAGGTGTAGTGCCGGCAGGCAACCAGCGGCTGGCCCGCGTGAATGAAGCTCAGCTTGAGGAGCGCCTGGTCCGGCTCGAGGTACGTGAACATGGGCTGGGTCGCGAAGTAGCCGACGAAGGCGGCCATCGCCGCGTAGGCCACGAACTGGCCCGCATAGCGTACCGGCGCAGGCCAGGTGCGCAGCTTTGCGCGCCACGCGGCGCGGCCCGCGGACTTCACGGGCGGTGCGCCCTCCCGCGTCTCGAGGTGCGCACGGAACTGCCTGAGCGCCTCGCGCAGCGAGCCCCGTCGCGCAGGGTTGTTCCAGGACACGGCGATGCGATCGCGCGACACCCGGTCGCGCAGGTTGGGGTCGCGCTCGTTTGCGATGCGTTGCTCGGTGAACTGGTCGCCGAGCCGCTCGAAGCAGTCGTGCTCGGCGCAGCCGGAGACCAGCACGCCGTCCGTGTGGCCGCGCGACAGCAGGAAATCGAGGAAGGGGGGCGGCAGCATCCCGACGCATGGCAGCGAAATCACTGCCGTGGACGTGTCCGCGAGCGCGGGGGAACCCGCGTCGTGCGCGCAACCGAACACGACGACGCGCGGTTGGCCGGTGAGCTTCGCTGCCGCCGCGACCACTTCCTCGCGCAGCGCGGCGACGCTGCGCCCAGGCAGCTCGATGCCCGCCGTCAGTTCACCCGCGCTGCGGAAAGGCGTTGCGGTCGGGCAGGCGCCGACGCAGATCCCGCAGCTCATGCACATGTTCTCGACGACCTGGGCCTCCTGCTCGTATTTCGTGCCGTCGCTGCGCGCGACCATCGTGATCGCGCCGAACGGGCAGTCCGCGAAGCAGCGCCCACAGCCGTTGCAGTTGGCGAGATCGACGCGGGCGGGCGGCGCCTTGCGCAGCGGCGGCAGCCAGGCGAGCGCGGTCATGAACACGCTGCCCCCGATCAGGATGGCCCACAGCGTCCGGCCGCTCATGTGGTCGAGGAGCGGGTAGACGGTGAAGTAGAACCAGTCGAAGCCGATCCGCAGTGGCGAGGTGTCGAGGTCGGCGGGTGCCTGGCTCAGGGCGGGCCGCACGAGCGACAGCGCGACCAGCGCCGCCAGCGTGCCGATTCCAAGGGCCCGGTGCGGGTTCACGCGCGCGTGGGCGTGGCGCTGGATGTGGATCCACATGAAGAGCAGCATCAGGAGCGGCACGGCGATGTGGATGTAGGCCATGAGCGTGAAGAAGCGGCCGCTCAGCCGCTCGCTGTCGAGGAAGTTGCGGGCAATCGGCTCCGAGAAGATCCCGATGGAGTCCAGCCACTCGGTGGTCGAGACCGCGACGTACTGCGCGAGCTTGTCCCACACCAGCCAGTAGCCGGTGATGCCGCAGACGTACAGGAACCAGATGAGCGGCACGCCGGTGAGCCACGGGAACCAGCGGTTGCCGCGGATGCGGTCCATGGCGAACTCGCGCAGTGCGTGCAGCAGCACGACGACGACGAGGGCGTCGGAGGCGTAGCGGTGCAGGCTGCGCATGATGCCGCCGAGCCACCACTGCTCCCGGCTCAGCGTCTCCAGCGACTGCCAGGCCTGGGTCACGCCCGTGTCGAAGAATACGTAGACGTAGATGCCGCTCGCCGTGACGATCCAGAACAGGAACCAGCCCAGCGTGCCGAGCTGGGTGATCGGATTCAGGCGCGGCCCGAAGACCGTTTCCAGGGCCGACTCGACGGGCAGGAACAAGGCGCGCAGCGCGCGCTTCAGTGCATTCACCCAGGACTCCCGGCGGTCGCGCGGTGCGACGGATTCAGCGGACGTTGCGCATTGCCGCTAGGATACCAGCCGCGGCGATGCCGAGCGCGAGCGCGCCGGCGACGATTTCGACGATCAGCGAGTAGTCGAAGCGATAGCGGCCGCTCGCCGGATCATAGATCGTGCACACCAGCTTCACGCGATCGACCAGGGACGAGAGGCTCGGGCGGCCGACCTTACGGCCCCACACGAGCTTCTTGAGCGGCTCGACGACCGATGGCGGTGCGAAGTCCTCACCGTAGATCTGCAGCACGATGGTGCCGGACGCGTCGAGGATGCTCGTCTGCGTAACGTGGTCGAAGCCCTTGGGCGACGGGACGAAGGTGAAGCCGGCGTCCCGCGTGAGGCGCGCCATGTTCGCGGCGTCGGCGCTCGCAAGGTACCAGCCGGGTCCGCCGACCCCGCGCTCGCGGGCGTAGGTCGCCATGCGGTCGGGCGTGTCCCGCGGCGTATCGAAGCCCACGGTCACGACCGAGAACGCCTGATCGCCGAGTGCGTCGCGCGCGACCTTCACGGTCCCGCGCAGGCGCAGGGTCAGGCTGGGGCAGACGTAATAGCAGCTGGTGTAGATGAAACTCAGGACCACCGGTCGCCCGCGCAACTGCTCGAGTGTCAGCGGGGCGCCGCTCGAGTCCGTGAGCGCGTAGCCCCCGAGTACCCGGCCGATGGCGGCCTGGCTCGTGCGCAGCGCGTCGGCGTCGTCGAGACGCTGTTGCGCCCCGGCAGGGGTCGCCAGCGTGAGAAGCAGGCCGGCGAGGAATGCACGACCGGCGTGGGCCGCGCCGCGCATCGTTCAGAAGTGGACCAGGCTGCCGCGGATCGCGCCTTCGACGATGGCGCCCAGGAGCAGCAGCCCGAGCTGGAGCAGCGATGCGAGGAAGCTGCGGATCGCGTTGCTCGGCGTCTGGCTGTGCGCGAGCAGGTAGGTCCGCTTGATGAAGTACGCGCCTCCTGCGGCGGCGCAAATGCCGTACAGCCAGCCCGCGCCCCACACGAGGGGTAACAGTGAGAGCGCGACGAGCGGCAGCGTGTGCCAGAAGATGACCTGGGCCGCGACGCGGTCGCCGAACACTACGGGCAGCATCGGCACGCCGGCATCGGCGTAGTCCTGCCGGTAGTACATGGACAGGCTCCAGAAGTGCGGCGGCGTCCAGAGGAACAGCACCACGGCGAACGTCCACGCCGCCGGGCCGGGCATGGGGTCGATCGCCGCTGCGCCTGCGAGCACGGCGAAGCTGCCGGCGAGCCCGCCGACCACGATGTTCACCCACGTGCGGCGCTTGAGCCACATCGTGTAGACGACGCCGTAGGTGAACGCCCCGAGGAACACGTAGGCGGCGGCGAGCCAGTTGGTCGCGAGTCCCGCGAGCGTGACGGCGGACACCAGGAGCCCGGCCACGAGCAGGTACCAGCCCGTGCCACCGGCGAGCGTGCCCGTGACGAACGGGCGCGACCTGGTGCGCGACATCCGCGCATCGAGGTCGCGTTCGGCGAGGTGGTTGAGTGCGCCCGCCGCACCCGCGGCCACGAAGATCGCAACCGCCAGGGACAGGAGTTCGCGCCAGCCCAGCCCGCGGCCACCGGCCATCACCACGCCGGCCATGCCGGCGAGCATGATCTCCAGGCCGATGCGCGGCTTGAAGACCTCGGCCGCACTGCGCCAGGCGGCGCGCACCGGCGCAGTCGCGTCCTGCGGGGCCGTCGCGACGCCGCTCATTGCATCACTTCAGCGGCCAGAGTTCCGCGAGGTACTTCCAGTTGACGTAGTAGTAGAGCACGAACGACACGAAGAACACGCCGACCAGCACCACCGTGCCCGGGATCTTGAGCGTTCCCTCGTTGCCGTAGTGCGCCACCGCCGCCGCCGACTTCGAGCCGGTCACGGGCCCCAGCTGCACCTTCTCGTCGTCACCGATGCGGCGGCCGAAGAAGGCTGTGCACACGGTCACGAGGATGTACATCCCGCCACCGATCGCCGCCACGCAGGCGAAGATGCCGTTCAGGGCCATCATCAGGAAGGCGGCAGGCGCGAACTGGAACGTCGTGAGCGCGTCGGCGAAGGTGATGTCCCAGTGCCGGCGCGGCACGCCGAGCGTGCCAGCCCCCATCATGAAGAGCGAGATCCCCGCGACGCCGATGGCGAACATGTATGGCTGCAGCTGCGCGATCTTCGGGAACATGATTTCCCGCCGGAAGATGAGCGGCAGCACGAGGTAGGTGATGGCCATGAACGCAAGCGTCGTGCCCGCGACCACCGTCGCGTGGAAGTGACCCGGCACGTACAGCGTGTTGTGCATGATCAGGTTGATCTGCTCGGTGCCCATCACCACGCCGGAGATGCCGCCGAGGAAGCCGAACAGTACCAGCGACAGGAACATGCCGGCGAACGCCGGGTTGCCCCAGGGCGCCTTGCGCAGCCACTCGAACAGGCCCTTGTCGAAGCCACGCGCACGCTGCGCCGCCTCGATGCCGCCCGGCACGGTGAGGGCGTGGATCATGCTGCCGAGCACCGCGAGGTACATGGCGTAACTGGTGTTGAAGATCTTCCAGCTCGAGCTCACGCCGGGCTCGACCAGCATGTGGTGCGCGCTCGCGAGCTGCAGGAAGAGGATGTACATGAGGAAGCCCATGCGGCTCACTTTCTCGGAGATCGGCTTGGCCCCGAGCACCAGCGCGCCGATCCCGTACCACACGGCAACCTGGGCCGAGACGTTGATCTGCTGCGACGAGTGGCCCATGCCCCACCAGACCAGCTTGTACATGAGCGGGTCGACGCCGTTGATGAGCCCGAGCGACCAGAGCAGGGTCGGGATCAGGATGATTGCGCCACAGGCGAGCGTGAACACCGCGATGATCGCGGCCGTGATCGCGCCGAAGGTCACGAGGGGTACCGAGCCTTCGTAAGTCTTGTCCTCCTTGGCAATCACCAGTGTGCCGAAGAAGACGAAGCAGCCGATCAGCGCCCCGACCGCGAACAGGATCAGGCCGAGGTAGAACCACGGCGACGCCTGCAGCGGCGGGTACGACGTGAACATCACCGAGGAGTTTCCGGCGAGCACCGTGACGTTGGTGATGAGCGCCCCGGCGAGCATCAGCCCGAACTGCGCCCAGGCCCAGCGCGGCGCCGCGAGCCGGCTGTTCAGCAGGACCGCGGAGGCGAAGTAGAGGATCGCCATCTCGAAGAAGATGATCCACGCGAGCAGCACGTCGAAGCCGTGCGCCGTGAGCGCGAGGTAGAACCAGTCTGCGGGCAGCAGATGCACGGTCGGCCAGCGCGTGAGCGCGACCGACAGGCCGAACAGTCCGCCGATCAGCAGGAAGACGACCGCGACCACGGCGTTGGCCTTGATCAGGTTCTCCGCCGAGCGGTCCACCTTGAGGCCCGTGGTCGGGCAGGTGCGGAAGTTGTTGCTCATGCGGTGTTCCTCAGGTCCTGTCGGTCACGTAGATCCGGCCGGTCATCGTGTGATGGCCGAATCCGCAGTACTCGTTGCAGACGATGCCGAATGTGCCGGACGTCGTGGGCGTGACGTTCACGACCATTTCGTAGCCGGGATGCACCTGGATGTTGATGTTGAGCGGCTGCAGCGAGAAGCCGTGCTGCAGGTCGATGGAGGAGAGGTGCAGGCGGTAGGACTGGCCCTTCTCGAGCTCGAGCATCGGCCACCACATGTACACGCGTCCCATGAGGTACACGTCGCTGCCCGGCGGCGGGTGCACGACCGGGAAGGCGCCTTCCTGCCGCACCGTGTGGGCGGCAATCATCGTGTCCACCTTCGCCGCGTACTGCGCGGGCTGGATGCGGTAGGCCTCGTTCGACAGGTTCTGCTTGCCGACGGCGTGCCACCAGATCATGGTGAAGAACATCGTCAGCCCCCACAGGAAGGCGACGATGACCCAGATCAGCTCGACCTTGTGGATCGGCTCTTTCCACCAGATGCGTGTGCTGGGAGGAGTTACGGACATGGATCAGCCCTCACTGCGTGGCGATGGGGATCTGGATGATTTCCATGATTCCCCAGATGAGATAGAGCACCGTCGGTATGGTCACACCGAGGAACAGCAGCAGGAACGGGTTGTCCAGCAGGCGCTGGAAGAATGGAATGCGCTCAGGCTCATCGCCGCCGCGCTGCGGATCTGATCCGGCCATCTGTGTAGATCCCCCGATGATCGATCGTTTCTTGTCGCGCGGGAGGGTCCACTCAGGAGCCCCCCGCCCCAGCATCGCGAGCGAGCGTAACCAAGTTCGATCGCGATGACTACCGAAGATTGCTGCACTTGACCTGGGTCAAGTGCAGCGCAAAAAAATGACCACCTCAGCGGTGTGCCGCGAACTGCTGGATCGCGCCGAAGGTCACGACTGCGAGCGCGAGCAGGATCGCGAAGAACACCAGGCTGCGGTGTTCGAAGCGGCGGCCAGCCCGGGACTCGAGCATGAGCAGCAACCGGTCGGAGACGAGGTACAGGACGGCCGCGACCGCCGTGAAGAGGATGACTTCCATGATTCCGCTCCGCGAAATGCCCCGGGGAACTCTAGCACCGCCGGCTCGTCGCGCTTGGCTGGCACCGAGTGCGTGGCGCCTGCGCGCGTCGCACGACACCGCGAACGGGGCCTACCAGCGCTCCATCCACGGGCGCAGGTCGAGTTCGAAGGTCCAGGCATCACGCGACTGGCTGTGCAGGTACCAGTACGAGTCCGCGATGTGTTCGGGCGAGAGGATCCCGTCCTGGTCTTTTTCCGCGTACTTGGCCGGGAAGTTGTCGCGTATGAACGCAGTATCGATGGCCCCGTCGATGATGACGTGCGCAACGTGGATGTTCATGGGCCCGAGTTCGCGGGCCATGCTCTGCGCGAGCGCCCGCAGGCCGTGCTTGGCCGTCGCGAACGCGGCAAAATTGGCGGAGCCCCGCAGCGCTGCCGTCGCCCCGGTGAACAGGATCGTGCCCCGCCGGCGAGCGGCCATCCGCCTGGCCACGGCCTGGCTCGTCAGGAAACCCGCGAAGCAGGCCATTTCCCAGACCTTGTAGTACTTGCGGGCCGTCTCCTCCAGGATACTGCAGGGGACGTTCGCGCCGATGTTGAACACGAACACGTCGATCGGGCCGACCTGCGATTCGATGCGTTCCACCAGCTCGGTGACTTGCTCCTCCTTGCGTGCGTCGGATTCAAATCCATGCGCCTCGCCTCCGGCGGCCCGGATCTCCTCCACGAGCGGCTGCAACTTGTCGGCGCTGCGCCGGGTCACGCAGGCTACGTAACCCTCGCGCGCGAAACGGCGCGCAATCGCCGAACCCGTGGCGTCTCCCGCTCCGACGACGAGCACCGCCTTCTTTCCTTCGGTTCGGCCAGCCGGCATGTGCATCGTCAATCCCCGGGGTCACCCGACTCCCTGGCAGGATGCCACAGTGCGCTGACTGGAGCCCCGCTCCCGACGAGCCCGTCATGACGTGCGCCCAGGGCCGGACGCTGGGGAGCATGCGAGCGTAGTCCAGGCTGGACGCAGCGATACAATGACCGGGCGCATCCCGCGCCCAGCCCGGAATCCGAGACCATGAGCCGAACCGCTGCCTCGCTGCTCAGGGAGGCCCTGGAAAACGTCGGCGTCCGCTACACGTTCGGCATCCCGGGCGTGCACAACACCGAGATCTACGACGAACTCGAGAAGTCGCCCGGCATCACGCCGGTGCTGGTGACGCACGAGGGCGGCGGCGCGTTCATGGCGGACGCGGTGAGCCGCACCGGCACGAGCCTCGGCACGCTGGTGATCGTTCCGGCCGCAGGCGTCACGCACGCCGCAAGCGGCATTGCCGAGGCCTTTCTCGACGGCATTCCGATGCTCGTGATCGCGGGCGGCGTGCGGCGCGACACCGGCCGGCGCTACCAGCTCCACGACATCGACCAGCACGCGATCCTCCGGCCGATCACCAAGCAGACGTGGCTGGTGGAGCGTCACGCCGACGTGATCCCGACCATCTACGAGGCGGTACGCGTCGCGACGAGCGGGGAGCCCGGCCCGGTCTTCGTCGAGATCCCGGTCAACCTGCAGCTCATGACCGGCGATCCCGGGGCCGCGCACGAGCGCCCGGCCCCCGTCGCGCCGGAGGCCCGCTGCGAGGCTGGTGCGGTCGAGGAGGCTGCGCGGATCCTCGCGACCGCGAAGGCGCCCGGTATCTTCGTCGGCTGGGGCGCGGTCGATGCCTCAGGCCTCGTGGCCGAGCTCGCCGAACGCCTCGGCGCGCCCGTGGCCACGACGCTGCAGGGGCTGAGCGCGTTTCCGGCGAACCACCCGCTGCACGCGGGATTCTGCCTGGGTCGGGCGGCGGTGCCGGCAGCCGAGAATGCATTCCGCAACTGCGACGCGATGCTTGCAGTCGGCACGCGCCTGGCCGAGATCGCGACCGGCAGCTTCGGCTACGAGCCGCCGGCGAACCTGGTCCACGTGGACATCAACCCGGCGGTGTTCTCCGCGAACTATCCGGCCAAGGTCGCGCTCGAGGGCGACGCGACCGTCGTGCTGCGCCGCCTGCTGGCCGCGCTGCCCGCGGTGGCGGAGGGTGGCACGAGGCGCGAGGCCGTGGCCGCGCGCATCGTGAGCGACAAGGCGGCCTACGTGGACGAGTGGCTGTCGCACGACACGAAAGGCCGCGTGAATCCGCTGCGCTTCTTCCAGGCATTGCGCCGGCGGCTGGCCGACGACGCGACCGTGGTGGTGGACGACGGCAACCACACTTTCCTCGCCGCGGAACTCATGCCGATCCACCATCCGCGCGGATTCCTCTCGCCGACCGACTTCAACTGCATGGGCTACTGCGTGCCGGCCACGATCGGCGCGAAGCTCGCCCGGCCCGATGCGCAGGTCGTCGGCATCGTGGGCGACGGTGCGTTCCGCATGACGGGTCTCGAGCTCGCGACGGCGACCGCGAACCGGCTCGGCGTCGTGGTGTTCGTGTTCAGCGACGGCGAGCTCGCGCAGATCTCGCAGGCCCAGGAGATCCCCTACAACCGCAAGACCTGCACCGTGCTCGGGCCACTCGACGTGGCCGGCGTGGCGCAGGCCACCGGTGCGGCATTCGTCAGCGTGTCCTGCGACGCCGACGTCGAGCGCGGCATCGAGCAGGCGCTGGCCGTGGCGGCGACGGGCCGACCGGTGCTGGTGGACGTCGCCGTGGACTATTCGAAGCGCACGCGTTTCACGGACGGCATCGTGAAGACCAATCTCGCTCGCTTCGATCTCGGCACCAAGACGCGGTTCATCGGCCGCGCGTTGTGGCGGCGCGTCACGGGTTGACCGCCAACCACCGCGGGTCAGGGCAGGGGAGTGAGGACAGCAAGCAAGGCCCGTTACGGATTGGATGGTGCAGTGCGGGAGATCCAGGTGTGGCAGGAACCGGCCGGTGAAGGGCTGCCTTGTGGCGGAGCCCCCGCTATCCTTTGACGGCCGCAATGAGTTAGGTTGCCTGCCGGTACGCCGCTTCCCACAGATCATCCAATAAGTGTCACCCGTGGCACAGAAGACCAATAGCTGCCGCCTGCCTGCACTCAAATGGAGACTGCTTGGCACAGCAACCGTATTGATCGCCAGTAGCCTGACTCGGGCGGCAGTTTCCCCGGAAGAGGCTGCCAGGTTGGGCACTACGTTGACGCCAGTCGGTGCGGAAATGGCCGGCAATGCCGACGGCACCATCCCGCCTTACACCGGAGGGCTGCCACAAGACTTTACGCCGCCCGGCTATACGCCGGGCGACACCATGCTGCCCAACCCGTTTGCGGAAGAAAAGCCGCTGGCGACGATTACTGCGCGGAACATGGAGCAGTACAAAGACAAGCTGACGGCGGTCACCCAGGAGTTGTTGCGGCGTCATCCATCCTACCGGGTAGATCTCTATCCGACCCATCGCACAGCGCCACTTGGCGCGCACCAGATCGAAAACGCCAGGCTGAACGCCCTCAACGCAAGGACTGGTGAAGGTGGCTTGGCGCTGGAAAACGCCTTGCCTGGCGTACCCTTTCCGATTCCCGCTACCGGCTACGAAGCCATGTGGAACCACCTGTTTGGCGTGTCCGGCCTGCTGGATCACGAGTTCAACACCCGCTACGAGTCCTGGAACGTGGTTTCAGACGGCACTCCGGTGCTGGCCACCAGCGGCGAGGTGTGGGGCGGTTCGCCGCTGGCAACCTCGGCGAATATCCGCAGGATCGTCGGGCCAACGGACATCTACGGCCGAATCAAGGTGACGTACAGCGCGCCAGCGCGGCGTGCCGGCGAAGCGATCCTGACGCAGGACGCGGTTAATCCGCTGGTCCAGCCACGGCGTGCCTGGCAATACCTTCCGGGGCAGCGGCGGGTCAAACTGGCTCCGGAGATTGCCTATGACACGCCCAACCCCGGTACGGCTGGTAGCAGTACCTATGACGATGCCGGCATTTTCAATGGGGCTATGGATCGATTCGACTTCAAGCTGATTGGCAAGAAGGAAATGATCATTCCTTACAACGCCTACAAACTGAACTACGAAAAGGAGCCGGCCAGATTCGTCACCGCCAATCATCTCAGTCCGGACTTCGTGCGTTGGGAACTGCATCGTGTCTGGGTGGTCGAGGCGACCCTGAAACCGGGCGCGCGGCACATCTACAAGACGCGCCTTTTCTATCTCGACGAGGATAGCTGGCGCGCGATTGCTTCTGATGAATACGACATGCGAGGCGAGCTTTACCGTGGTGGCTTCGCCCACGGCACCGTGGACTGGTATCACCGCAGTGGTGCCGCCAGCAGCGTGATCTATGACCTGGTTTCCGGGGTTTACAATGTTTCGGGGATCTTCGGGCCATTCGGGGGCGTCAAGTTGATCAAGCCATTGGGCAAGTCCCAATGGTCGCCTGAGTCACTGGCGGGTGCCGCAATTCGCTGAGCATGAGCGGCCTGCAATTCAGAACGGCGCCCGCCACGCACACACGCACATCCCCCACGATCGACCGCAGTGTTCGTGAGATGGAACTGCCCGAAAACCGACGGCGGTGACAGACCTTGTGTGTTGTCCCAAGGCGACTGGCGCCGAGTTGATGGGCGTGTGCGCGGCGCGCGATCAACCGACGCGCTTTTTGAGGCCCGCGAGCACCATGATCCACGCCGCGATCGGGTGTGCGACCAGCATGACCGCGACGAGCGGCAGCAAGAGCTCGATGGGCGGGTGCCAGACCGGCCAGACGAAGAGCAGCATGCCGGCCAGGCTGTCGAGCTGGTCCACCACCCAGAACACCCGCCCGGCGAGTCCCTGGCCGCTCGCTCCCGGGCCGATGCCGAGCTGGCGCTTTGCGAAGCTGTTCGGCAATTCCCCCACGATGTAGCCCGTGCCGAGCAGGAATCCCCAGGCGGCCGGGCGCAGCTCCGCGAACGGCACGAGTGCGGGAAGGTGAACGCAGCATCCGTTCAGCTTCGCGAGCGCCCAGGCACTCACAGTCACGGTGAGTATCGTCACGAATGCCCCGCGCCAGGTCTTGTTGTCGCCGAAGAGGCGACGGCCACGGAACGTGACGCCGCCGTCGATCGGCAGCGCGCGCAGGCCGGGAAACAGGTCCAGCTTCATCACCGCGAGGTGCACCAGTCCGGAGACGATCACCGGCACAGCGAGCCACAGCAGTTGCAGCAGCAATGTCATCGCGCCCTCCCCATGGCTGCGACCTTAGCAGATGCGCCGCTACCGGCGATGCGGAGCGCCCGTCAAGCGCCGGCTCAGGCGATGGGCAGCACCGTCGTCTCCTTGATGACCGTGACGGCGACCGAGGAGTTGATGGACTGCACGTTCGGCAGCTTGGAGAGGTGATCGAGGTAGAAGGCCTCGAAGGCCTTGATGTCGCGCGTCACGACACGGAGCATGAAGTCCCACTCACCCATGGTCGTGTAGCAGTCGAGCACCTCCGGCCGTTCGCGGATCGCCTCGGCGAACGCGGCGATGGCGTCGCGGCCCTGCGTGGACAGCTTCACGTGCGCGAAGATCGTGACGTCGAGCCCGAGTGCCGTGCGATCGAGCAGCGCGACGCGCCCGCGAATGACCCCCGACTGCTCGAGTTGCTGGATGCGTCGCCAGCAGGTCGTGGTCGAAAGGCCAGTGCGTGTCGCGACTTCGGCCACGGGCAGGGCTCCCTCGCGCTGCAGCACGTCGAGGATGCGCCGGTCGATGCGGTCGATCGAGGGTCGGGACGTTTCTTCCATATTTACGAATATTCAGAAACAAGCATTTCGCATTGTTGCAGCGCGTCGCAATGAATTCAACCACTTGGCACACCCGGAGGTAACCTAGCGCAGTCCCCGGCCCCGTCCCAGGATCGAGCCAAACATGCCCAGACGATCACGCCTGCACACGCCGCGGCCGCACTCGCGCCCGGGCGACGTCCCCGATTTCAGCTATCTCGAGTTGTCTCCGGCCGGCGCCGTGGCGCGGCCGGACGCGAACGCACGCGTTCGCGACATCGGCAACCTCTCCACCGATCTCGTGCGCGTGCTCGACGACAGGCACCGGGCCGTCGGCCCCTGGCACCCGCACCTCGATCCCTCGGAGCTGCAGGTCGGGCTGCGGCACATGCTGCTCACGCGCATCTACGACGAGCGCATGCAGCGCGCGCAGCGCCAGGGAAAGATCTCCTTCTACATGCGCTCGCTGGGCGAGGAGGCGGTGTCCGTCGCGCAGGCCATGGCCTTGAGGCCGGGCGACATGCTGTTTCCGTCCTACCGCAACCAGGGATTGTTCATCACGCGCGGCATGCCCCTCGTGCCCATGATGTGCCAGCTGCTCTCGAACACGCGCGACATGTGCAAGGGACGCCAGCTCCCGGTGATGTACCACTGGGTGGCGGGGCGCATCTTCTCGATCTCGGGCAACCTGACGACGCAGTTCCCGCAGGCGGTCGGCTGGGCGATGGCTTCGGCGATCAAGGGCGAGGACGACATCGCGTCGACCTGGATCGGCGAGGGTTCGAGCGCGGAGGCCGATTTCCACCACGCCATGCTGTTCGCGTCCGTATACCAGGCGCCGGTGATCCTGAACATCGTCAACAACCAGTGGGCGATCTCCACGTTCCAGGGCTTCGCGGGCGGCGAGCAGCGCTCATTCGCGGCGCGCGGACCGGGCTACGGCATGGCGGGCGTCCGTGTGGACGGGAACGACTTCCTCGCCGTGTACGCGGTGACTCAGTGGGCCGCGGAGCGCGCACGCACGGGCGCGGGGCCGACGCTGGTCGAGCACGTGACCTATCGCGGAGCGGCGCACTCCACGAGCGACGATCCGTCGCGCTATCGCCCGAAGGACGACTACGAGAAGTGGCCGCTGGGCGACCCGGTCGACCGGCTCAAGGCCCACCTCATCTCGCTGGGCGAGTGGTCGGAGGAACGTCACGCCGCGCTCACGAAGGAACTCGAGCAGAACGTGACCGAGTGCTGGAAGGAAGCCGTGCAGTACGGCACGCTGAACGAAGGCCCGCGGCTCAACCGGGACCTGATGTTCGACGACGTCTTCAAGGAGCTGCCTGCCCACTTGAGGAAGCAGCGCGAGCAGCTGCGCGCAGAGCTGGGGGGCTGAACCATGCCGCAGATGAACATGATCCAGGCGCTCAACTCCGCCATGGACATCATGCTCGGCCGCGACCCGAACGTCGTGGTCATGGGCGAGGACGTGGGATTCTTCGGCGGCGTGTTCCGCGTCACCGACGGGTTGCAGCGCAAGTACGGTGAGCACCGGGTGCTCGACACGCCGATCGCGGAGGGCGCGATCATCGGCGCGGCCATCGGCATGGGCGTGAACGGCCTGCGTCCGGTTGCCGAGGTGCAGTTTGCCGACTACATCTATCCGGCCTGCGACCAGATCTTCAGCGAGTTGGCGCGGCTTCGGTACCGCACGGCCGGCGAGTTCTGGGCCCCGGTCACGATCCGCACGCCCTGCGGCGGCGGCATCCGCGGCGGCCAGACCCACTCGCAGAGTCCCGAGGGCATCTTCACGCATGTCTGCGGCATCAAGGTGGTGATGCCGTCGACCCCGTATGACGCCAAGGGGCTGCTAATCGCCTCGATCGAGGACGACGACCCCGTAGTGTTCTTCGAGCCGAAGCGCATCTACAACGGGCCCTTCGACGGCGAGCCGAACAAGCCCGCCGTGCCGTGGAGCACGCATCCCAAGGGCGAGGTGCCGGACGGTTACTACACCGTGCCGATCGGCAAGGCCGAGGTCGTGCGCAAGGGAACGCAGGTCACGATCGTCACCTACGGCACCATGATCTACGTCTGCGAGGCCGCGGCGCGCAGCCTTGGGCTCGATGCCGAGATCATCGACGTGCGGACCATGGTGCCGCTAGACGTGGACACGATCTGCACGTCGGTCAAGAAGACCGGGCGCTGCCTGATCGCGCACGAGGCGACGCGCTTCTCGGGCTTCGGCGCGGAACTCTCGGCGACCATCCAGGAGGAGTGCTTCTGGGACCTCGAGGCGCCGATCGGGCGTGTCGCAGGCTGGGACACGCCGTATCCTCACGCCTTCGAGTGGGAGTACTTCCCCGGCCCGGCGCGCGTCGCGGCGGGCCTCAAGGCCGTGATGGAGACGCCATGACCCGCTACGTGTTCAAGATGCCCGACCTCGGCGAAGGCACGGTCGAGGCGGAAGTCGTCGCCTGGCACGTCAAGGTTGGCGACCTCGTGACCGAGGAGACGGTCATCGCGGAAGTGATGACGGAGAAGGCAGCGGTGGAGGTGCCGTCGCCCGTGGCCGGCCGCGTGGTCTCGATCACGGGCGCGCCGGGCGACATGGTGCGTGTGGGCGCGGAACTCATCGTGTTCGAGACCGAGACCGCGGATGACGAGCCGGCGCCTGCCCCCGCGCTGTCGGCGGACGCTGCCCGCGGCCCGGCGAATGCGGCTCCCGCGGCGGGCCAGTCCAGTGCCGGAATTGCCGCGAAGGCCGTCGAGAACATGGGAGCAGGCAACGCGCAGGCCGCGACCGGCGCCGCGAAGCGGCACGGTCGCGTGATGGCTTCACCGGCAACACGCCGTCGCGCGCGCGAGGCCGGCATCGACCTTGCCGAGGTCGAGGGCAGCGGTCCGAGCGGCCGCATCACCAGGCAGGACTTCGAGACCGCGCTGGTCGGCGCGGCCTCGCCGAAGGCTCCCACCGCGCCGGCGCAGTCCGCAGGTCTCGTGAAGCGCTGCGGCAGCGAGGAGGTCAAGGTCATCGGCGTGCGGCGCGTCATTGCCAATCGCATGACCGAGGCAAAGCGCAACATTCCGCACTTCGCCTACGTCGAGGAAGTGGACGTCACGGAACTCGAGTCGCTGCGACAGCACCTGAACGACCGCCTGCCCGCGGGCGCGGTGTCGCTCACCTTCCTGCCGTTCATCGGCGCGGCGCTCGCGCGGGTCCTGGTCGACTTCCCTCAGTGCAACGCGCATTACGACGCCGAGCGCAACGTGCTCATTCGCCACCACGGCGTGCATCTGGGGGTCGCCACGCAGACGCCCGACGGACTCAAGGTGCCGGTCGTGCGCCACGCCGAGGCGCGGTCGCTCTGGGACCTCGCGGCCGAGATTCGCCGCGTGTCCGAGGCGGCGCGTGTCGGCAAGGCGGCACGCGAGGAACTCACGGGTTCGACCATCACCGTCACGAGCCTAGGCAAGCAGGGCGGCATCGTCTCGACCCCGATCATCAACGCGCCGGAGATGGCGGTCATCGGCGTGAACAAGGCGGTTGAGCGCCCGGTCGTCGTGAACGGCGCGATCACCGTCCGCCGCATGATGAACCTGTCCTCGTCCTTCGATCACCGCTACGTCGACGGCTACGACGCCGCGGCCATGATCCAGGCGCTGAAGGACCTGCTCGAGCACCCCGCAACCATCTTCATCCCCGGTTAGGCAGATGCACACACTTGAATCGGATCGACAGCTCCAGGATTCCCCGCGCATGAACACGAACACCCAGGCGCGCCCGGCCTTCGGCACGGTGCTGGCCGACAAGATGGCGGTCGCCACTTTCCGCGACGGAAAGTGGAGCCCCCACGAAGTCCGCGTGACGGGACCGATCGAGATCCACCCGGCGGCGCACGTGCTGCACTACGCGAGCACCTGCTTCGAGGGCTTCAAGGCCTATCGCTGGGCCGACGGCAGCGTGCGCGTGTTCCGCATGGACAAGCACATCGCGCGACTGCGACAGAGCGCGCGCCTGCTCGCGCTTCCGGTGCCGGACGAGGGGCAGCTCGCGGACATGATCCTGACCGTGATCGACCGCGTGCGTGCGCAGGTCCCGGAGCCGCCGGGTGCGCTCTACATGCGGCCACTGCTCTACGGCACCATGCCGAACATCGGCGCGGCCTCCGCGCCCTCGAACGAGGCGACCCTGATCGTGCTCGCGAGCCCGGTGTGGGACTACTTCTCGGGCGGCGTGAAGCCGCTCAGGATCTTCGTCGAGGACCAGAAGCACCGAACCGCCGACCACCTCGGCATGGTGAAGACGGGCGGCAACTACGCCGCGGCCATGGGCCCGACGCTCGCCGCGCGCGAGCAGCACAAGGTGGACCAGGTCCTGTTCTGCCCGGGCGGCTCGGTTCAGGAAACGGGTGCCGCGAACTTCCTGCTCATCCGCGAGGGGCACATCCTCACGCGCAGCCTCGACTCGACTTTCCTGCACGGCGTGACGCGCGACTCGCTGCTCACCATGGCGCGGGAGATGGGGTTCAAGGTCGAGGAGCGGCTGTTCGACGTCGCCGAGATGCTGGAATGGGTCAAGACGGGCGAGGCCGCGCTTTCCGGCACCGCAGCCGTGCTCGCGGGCGTCGGCACGCTGGTGCACGGCGGGCGCGAGCACAAGGTCGGCAATGGTGAAGTCGGGCCCGTGACCCAGAAGCTGCGCGCGGCGCTCGTCGCCATCCAGACCGGCGAATCGCCGGACACGCACGGCTGGACCACGCGGGTCTGACCCTTACGGCTGGAGCCTGACGCAGCGCTGCCCGGCTTTTCAGCCGGGCAGCCTCACGCCGGGCAGCATGCCCCGCATCGCGGACCACGCCAGTGCGCCGAACATTGCCGCGCCGCCCAACGTACCCAGTACTGCGGGCCCGATCGTAATCTGCGCGGCACGCACGAACGCCAGGGCCTCGGGTCCGAGCGTGTACGCGAGAGCGACGGCGGTTCCGGCGATTGCGGCTCCCGCAACGCCACCGATGATCGCCCGGCGGCGGGCGGCGCGTCGCAGATCGCGCACCATCCAGTCGTGTTCGCGCTCGGCGACCGAGCGGAGGTCACGTCGAGTCGTGGGATCCGCGATTCCCGCGAGCCGCTCACGTAGTCTTGCGCCGAAGTCCGCCGACAATTCCAGACGCGGCAGTGCGCGGGCGAGAGACGCATCGAGTGCTGCGTACTGCGCCTGCCAGTCCCTGCAGCGCGCGCAGCCCTCGAGGTGAGCACGGACGCGATGCGTCTGCTCTGGTCCGAGTGCGCCCTCGTGCAGTTCCACGATCTCGAATTCGTAGCCGGCGCAGGGGCCGGGCAGGTCGTTGTCTTTCATGCGGCTTTCACCTCGTCGGGGCGCGCGAGCTCCATCAGTCGCTTGCGGGCCCGGTGCAGCAGGTTCTTTACGGTACCGAGCGGCATACCCAGTTGCTCGGCGACATCCTCGTAGGACCGGTCCTCAAGGTAGAAGAGACGCACCGCCTCCTGCTGGTTGTGGGGCAGTGTCTCGAGCAGCCGGAGCAGGTTGTCGCGTTCCGGATCCGCGGCCGGGCCCGTTGCGACCGCCGCCGCTGCGCGATGTGCCTCGTCCGAGTCCGGATCGTCGAAGGACACGGTCGGCCGGCGCCGGCGCAGTTCCATGAGGCAGGTGTTGCGTGCGATGGCATAAATCCAGGTGCCGAGCGCGGCCCGGCCATCGAACCCGGGCAGGGCCTTCCAGACCCTGACGAAGGTCTCCTGGGCGGCATCCTCGGCGGCCGGCCGGTCCTTGAGGATCGAGTACGCGAGGCGGAACACCTTGTCCTGGAAGGCGGGTACGACAAGATCGAAGGCGCGGGCGTGCCTGCCCGCGGCCAGATGCTGCTCGATCCCTTCGTCCATGGGGCTTTATACGCTCAGGGTCGCCCCAGGGTTGCACCTGCCAGGCGAATCAATGGGCCGGAGCGCGCTCGGGGGGGGTGCGGCCGCGTGGCAAGGCGGCCGGCCTGCAACCCTGGGGCCGTCCTGTGCATATAACGAATACCGACCCTGGTAACCAATGCCCACCCTGGAGGCCCTGCGATGAACGAAGACGCCATTGCCGTATTCATCCCGATCGTCGCGATCGTGATGTCGCTTTCGATTCCGATCGTCTACACGATCGCCGACTACAAGCGCCGGCGCGACATCGTCGAGGCGCATCACCGTGAGCGACTGGCTGCCATCGAGCGCGGCGTGGACATCCCGCCCCTGCCGGAGTCGTTCTACCAGCCGATCTCCCGCCGGCCGCCGCGCACGGGCTCGACGCTGCTCCCCGGTCTCATCTGGCTCTTCATCGGCATCGCACTCTTCGTCGCACTGGGAGCAGTTGCAGGCCACGGCGTGAGCTACTTCGGGCTCATCCCGGCCGGCATCGGTCTCGCGTATCTCATCTACTACGCGGTCGAGGGCCGCAAGCAGCTCCCGGCCGCCGGCGCACCCGGCGAGGTCAAGGGTTCCACGTGACCGACAGGAGCCACGAGCTGCCCGTCATCACGTAGAACTGCGGGTCGCCGAGTTCGCTCTCGGCGACCGGTTCTCGCACGTCGGTGAGGTTGTAGCCGTCGAGCCGGACCTGCCACGGGCCGAACCGGTATCCGACGCCTGCGTCGAGCACGGTGTAGGCATCGGCTTCGACGGTGTTGCTCTTGTTGAGATACCGGCTGCCGACGTAGTTCGCGATGACGGATGCCTGGAAGCCCTGGGCCGGCGCGTAGACGATTCCGCCGGCTGCCAGGTCGTTCGGCGACATCTCGAGCGTGTTGCCATTGAGTTGCTGCATCGATCCGTCGGGCCGCAGCCGCTCGTAGTCCGTGAACGTCGAGTCGTGGTGCGCATAGGTTGCGGTGAGCCTCAGGTCGTCCGTGACGCGCCAGGTCGCCTCCATCTCGATTCCCTTGAATCGCTCGCTGCCGGCGTTCGCGAGCGACGGCCGTCCATCCACGTTCTCGGGAATCACGAGGTTCTCGAAGTCCATGTCGAACCAGGACATCTCCCACTCCAGCCGGCCGCCGAGGTGACGGCCCTTGAGCCCGACTTCCCAGGTCGTGGCCGTCTCAGGCTGCAGGATGCTGCCCTCGGCCTCCGGCCCGAAGTCCACGGCCGCGCGTTTCACCTGGTCTGTTCGGGAGCGTCCATGGGCGCGACCGGGGCCGCTGCGGCGCCGATCGGGTTTGCGTTGAACAGTGTCCCATAGACGATGGCGCCCACGGCGCTCACGGCCGCCGTCAGGACGAATGCGGCCGAGTACGTGCCGGTGACGTCCACGAGCCAGCCGGTCACGGCCACACCGACGATGCCCGGGACGGTCGCAATCGTGTTGCTGAGGCCCATGAGTTGCCCGGCGTGGCGTGGCGAGATGTCGAGCCCGTTCGGGGCGTAACCGGACCACGCACAGCCGAGAATGCCGGCCGCGCCGCACATGAGCGCGAGCGCGAGCATCGGCGAGTGGACGTCGCGCGTGGCGAGCAGGAAGGCGGCCGAGCCCACGAGCCCCGTGCACTGCATCAGCTTGCGCGTGTTCGTCAGCGAGGCACCGCGGCGAATCCTGCGGTCCGAGATGCTGGCGCCGAGATTCGTCACGACGAACATCGCGAGCCAGGGTGCCGCAGAGAAGAATCCCGAGTTGGCAATGCTCAGGCCCTGCGCCTCGCGGAAGTAACTCGGCAGCCACGAGATCAGCACGTACAGGGTCCACGTCGTCGCGAAGTGCCCGACGACCATGGCCCACACCGCCGGCAGGCGCAGCACGCGACCCAGTGGCAGCGTGTCGTGCGCGCCCGCATCCTGCGTCATCTGTCCGATGAACGAGCGTTCCGCCGGCGTGATGCGCGGGTCGGACTCGGGGTCGTTTGCCACGCGCGCGAACCAGGCCACGGCCCATACGAATCCCAGCAACCCGAAGGAATAGAACGCCATGGACCAGTGCCAGCGACTGACGATCCAGCCCGTCGCCATCAGGCCCACGACCGTGCCCATCGGGATGCCGCTCAGGAGCCGGGCCATGGCGCGAGTGCGCTCGGTCACCGGGATCCAGCGCGAATAGAGTTCGACGGCGGCCGGGAATATCGCGGCCTCGCCGAGTCCCATGCAGATCCGCGCGGTGATCAGCAGTGGAATGGACAGGGCAGCCGCGGGCGGGGTGAGCAGCGTGAACACGGACCATGCAATGACCGCCAGTCCCAGCACGATCCGGCCGCCGTAGCGTTTCGCGAGCGCGCCGCTCGCATACATGAAGAGCATGTAGCCTATGAAGAACGAGGAGAGGACCATGCCCTTCTCGGTCTGGGACCAGCCGAGTTCCTCCCTCATCGCCACCGCGGCGACCGAGATGTTTACCCGGTCGGTGTAGGCGATGAAGCTCGCAAGGAAGCACAGGCCGACCAGTACCCGCCGTCGCGACCATCCGCCTGCCACTCGATCGTCCGTCACTTGATCCTCCCCCTCGAGCGCCTCAGGATGAGGCAGCGGGGCGAGTCCATCAAGGCCGGTGCCCGGCAGAGGGCCATCCCTGGGACAGACGATGACCTGATGCTTGATGATGCACTGCGGGCGCAGGGACTGTCATGACACTGAAGCTGCAAAAACCGGCATCCGAGCGCAAGCGCAACATCCTGCAGGTTGTGCACGACCACCTCTACCCGGGCCGCGTGCTGCGCCTGGAGCGGGGAGGTATCGATTTCGTGCCGGACCGGCGCGAGGGCTACCGCTACTGGGACGCTGACGGACGCGAGCTGCTCGACCTGCACCTGAACGGCGGCACCTTCAATCTCGGTCACTGCAATCCGCAACTCGTCGAAGTGCTGCAGAGCGAGGCGCAGCGCTGGGACATCGGCAACCACCATTTTCCCTCGGAGCCGAAGGCGCGGCTGGCCGAGGCGCTGATCGCAGCCACGCCGGGCGACATGCGCTACGTGGTACTCACCAGCAGCGGCAGCGAAGCCAACGACGTTGCGATCAAGTCGGCGCGCTTCGCCACCGGCCGGCGCAAGGTCGTGTCGCTGGCCGCCGGCTACCACGGTCGCACCGGGCTCTCCGGTGCGGCGGGGGACGACAGCGCAGCGGTCTATTTTCACAGCGACTATCCGGGCGAATTCGTGAAGGTGCCGTTCAACGATCTCGCGGCGATGGAGCGGGCGCTGGCGGGCGGCGACGTCGCGCTGGTGATGATGGAGACGATTCCCGCCACCTCCGGCTTCCCGATGCCGGAGGCGGGCTATCTTCCGGCGGTCAAGGCGCTGTGCGAGAGGCACGGCACGCTGTACCTGGCCGACGAAGTGCAGACGGGGCTGGGGCGCACCGGTCATCGCTGGGGTGTCGAGGCGTTCGGGGTCGTGCCCGACATGCTGGTCACCGGCAAGGGACTTTCGGGCGGCCTGTATCCGATGGCCGCGGTGGTGATGTGCGAGCGCGCCGGAGCCTGGCTGCATGACAACGGCTGGGGACACGTGTCCACCTTCGGCGGTTCCGACCTCGGCTGCAAGGTCGCGCTCAAGGCGCTGGAACTCAGCCTGGCCGAGAAAACGCTGGCCAACGTGCGCGCCCGTGCCGCGTACCTGCGCGCGGGGCTCGAGGCGCTCAAGCCGCGCTTTCCATTCTTCGTGGACATCCGGCAGCAGGGGCTGGTGATCGGCCTCAAGTTCAGCGACAGCCAGCACGGCCTGGGCATGATGCGCGCGCTCTACGAGAACGGCATCTGGGCCATCAGCGCCGGCTTCGATGAATCGGTGGTCCAGTTCAAGCCGGGCCTGCTCGTCGACCAGGCTTACTGCGACGAGGTGCTGCGGCGCTTCGAGAACGCCTGCATCTGGCTCGCGAACAACATGCTCGCACTGGTGACCGGCGGCAATCCGCCCGAGGACGATCCCGTCCTGGCCGGCGTGCGCGAGCTGGCCGAAGCGGCGCTGTCACACTGGAACCTCCGTGGCGCGCCACTCGAGCTGGTCAAGCATCGCGAGAACACCATCTTCAAGGTCGCCGCCGCCGATGGCCGCAGTTACGCGCTCCGAGTCCACCGCCACGGTTATCACAGCGATGCCGAACTGCAGTCCGAGATCGATTGGATGCGTACGCTGGCGCGCGACGGCTGCGTCGAGACGCCGAAGGTCGTGCCGACCTCGGCCGGCAGGGACTTCGTGACCGTGAGCCACCAACGGGTCGAGCAGCCGCGGCAGGTGTCCATGCTCGAATGGGTGGCCGGCACCGCCTTCGACAACCTGGGCCGCGTGGAGCGCGGGGTCGAGACGGAACTCAAGGATCGTTATCGCAGGCTCGGCGCCCTGGCCGGCCGCCTGCACGCGCACAGCGCGCGCAATCGACCGCCTGCCGGCTTCACGCGCCCGGCCTGGGACGAGGCGGGGCTCGTGGGTGAGCAGCCGCTGTGGGGTCGCTTCTGGGAGCATCCCAGGGTCACGCGCGAGCAGCTTGCGCTGATGCGCAAGGCGCGCATCGTGCTCGACGGCCTGCTCAGGCAGATTGGCAAGGACCCGGAAAACTACGGCCTGATTCATGCCGACTTCCTGCCCGAGAACGTGCTGGTCGAGGGCGAGCACCTGAGGCTGATCGACTTCGATGACTCGGGCTGGGGCTGGTACCTGTTCGAGGTGGCCGCCTCGCTGTTCCCGCAGGTCAACCAGCCGTTCTTCGACGCGCTGCTCGCCGAGTATGTCGCCGGCTATCGCAGCGAGCGCGAGCTGTCCGCGGAACACGAGGCGATGATCCCGGCCTTCATCATGCTGCGCGGCTTCACGTATCTCGGCTGGCTGATGACTCGCGCGGGAGCGATGCCGAACGCGGATCGCGTGGCCGACGAGGTGTCGAAAGCATTGAGCGCCTTCATTCCCGAACTGCTGGCGGAGCTTTCCCCGGTGCAGCGCATCGGCGTCGAGATTCTCGCGATGGTGAAGTCGCTTCGAGATTGAGTGCCGGCACGCCGGCGGCGACATGATCGAGGGCATCGGCGTCTTCCTGAGTTCCGGTGCTTCGTGCTCTCCCGGTGCCGTATGCTGTTGCACCGAAAGCGAGAGGACCCCCGATGAAGACCATGAAGTCGGCGCGCATACAGGCTTTCACCCAGGACCCCGGCGACGTCCGCCTCGAGGAGGTCCCGGTTCCGGAGCCCGGTCGCGGGCAAGTGCGGGTGCGCATGCTCATGGCCCCGGTGAATCCGTCGGACCTCAATTTCGTGCGCGGCACCTACTACCGGGCGCTCGAGCGCGTCATCTGGAATCAGGGTCGGACGGCAGCCGACCCGCGCGTGTGCTTCGATCCAGCGCGGAGCGCTGAGTGCCCCGTTCCGCCATATGCGCTCGGCCTCGAAGGTGTCGGCATCGTTGATGCGCATGGCGGCGGTTTCCTGGCGAAGCGGCTGCGCGGCAAGCGCGTCGCAGTGGCCGGCATTCCACCGAACGGAACCTGGCAGGAATTCGTGGTTGTCGACGCAAGGCGTGCGGTGCCTGTGCCTGACGGCCTTCCCGATGACCAGGCGGCCATGTATCTGGCCAATCCGATCTCCGCCCAAGTGATGGTCCGCGAGGTCCTGAACGTGCCGCGCGGGGGCTGGGTGCTGCTGACCGCGGCCGGGTCCGCGCTCGGAAAGAGTATCGTGCGGATGGGGAAGCGCGACGGATTCCGCACCATCTGCGTCGTGCGTTCTTCGGTGAATTCGGCGGAACTCGCGGCCCTGGGCGCGGACGCGGTGATCGAAACCGACCGGCAGGACCTGATCGGGGAAGTCGCGCGGATCACGCAGGGTCGCGGCGTCGGCTACGCGCTCGACTGCGTCGGTGGCCGGCTTGCTGGCGAGGTCGTGCGCTGCCTCGGTCTTGGCGGCCACCTCGTCATCTACGGCACGCTCGCCGACAGCCCGATCGAAGTGCCGGGACGCGACCTGATGATGCCCATGGCGCAAGTGTCCGGCTTCTACCTGGGGAACTGGATGGCGAAGCAGTCGCCGCTCAAGCTGCTCGGCATGTTGCGCACGGTGAAACGGCTCACCCTGGAGGGCGTCTTTCATGCGGGAGTGAGCGAAATCTTTCCGCTCGAGCAGGCGGCGCGTGCGGTCACCGCTTCGCTCGAACCCGGCAGGTCGGGTAAGGTCCTGCTCCGGATCGGGACGCGGTAAGCGGCCACAGTGCGGGGGGGG
>Ga0209253_10000496_pt1 | contig 33949 bp, 35 predicted proteins | sample FrelakmetBRP12BR_FD_187145 | JGI IMG/M metagenome (GOLD analysis project Ga0209253, IMG submission 187145) | Freshwater lake sediment microbial communities from the University of Notre Dame, USA, for methane emissions studies - BRP12 BR (SPAdes)... | ecosystem: Environmental > Aquatic >... | reverse complement strand
AAGGCCGCGTGGGTCGGTGAAGGCCGTGTCCGGCGCTGTCTCAAGGACTTGGGCAGGAAAATAGCCCTTGGTCTTCACCCCGCTGACCAGGTGGGGTACCTGACCAGATGCGCGGATCGGTATCTCAGGAGAGAGATTTGACAGATAATTGCTTGCTTCGGAGCATCTCCTTCTTCTGTCCAACCGCAACAATCTTTCCTCTGTCCAGGACCAGGGCATGGGTGATGCATGGAGGGATTTCGTCTTTGTGGTGGGTCACATAGATGAGATCCGTGGCCGTCTGGCTGCCTATGAACTCAATGAACTCCAGAATATTTCTGCGGTTGGCATAATCAAGGCCGTCACACGGTTCATCCAGGATCATGAGGAGAGGAGACTTGACCATAGCCCTGGCTAAAAGGATGAGCCGCTGTTGCCCGTGCGAGAGATGGTCGAATCTCTTGCGTGCCAAGTCCGCCATCCCCAAGAGGCCGATCCATTCCCGAACAGCGCGGTGTTGTTCCTCGCTGCAACTCTGATAGAGGCCCATGGAATCGAAAAATCCGGAGCAGATCACATCATAAGCAGGGGTGCGTTTCTGATATCTCATCTGGATTTCTGCGGAAACCATGCTGAGCTTTTCCTTGATCTCCCAGATGTTCTCTCCACTTCCCTTTTTCCGGCCGAAGAGACGGATGTCATTGGCATACCCCTGAACATTGTCACCCGTGATCAACTCCAGGAGTTTTGATTTGCCCGCTCCGTTCGGGCCAAGGACAGCCCAGTTCTCTCCTCTTCGAACAGTCCAGTCAATATGATCCAGGACAACCTGCCCGCCATACCGCACCGTCGTGTTCTTCATATTGATGAGTTCCTGGGGCGCAGAGGACTGCATTTCCTTTTGAGCCTTTAAATAAAACCCTTTCCCTTCTTCTCTGAGACCTCCATCTCCGAAAATCTGTGAGATCTTCTCAGGCTGAAGGATTTCCTCCGTCGAACCTTGCATCATCACCCGACAGTCTTTAACGCAGAGAACATGGGATACCTTGGGGCTGATTTCTCCGAACCGGTGCGTGACCAGGATGACTCGCATTGGTCCTGTCATCAACGAGTCAATCAGTTCTTTCAACTCCATTTTGGCCCGTTCATCCAACCCCTCGAAAGGTTCATCCAGGATCAAAAGACTCGGAGACCGCAACAAGGCGCGAGCAAGGAGAACTTTTTTCGCCTCTCCATTGGAGAGCACGTGGCCGGCTCTGCCCAAAAGATGTTCCATCCCCAGCTTCTGCGCAATTTCCCTGAGTTTACCTTCTTCGGCCCGCTCTCCCGTCGAAGAATCCCACAGAAGGGTCTCCGCAACAGTCACTTCCCCATCCTGCTCCGAGCTGAACGAATCAAAGCCCGACCTGGCGCTGTGGAAGTCTCTTTCCGTGTCAAAGGCCACTCTGGCCACTTGACCATCAGGGGCTGAGTCGGAAAGGCCCAGGTCCTCCAGGAAATGATAGACCGCCCTGCCCCGAACAATAGGCAAATCCCCGGCCAGCGCCTTGACCAGGGTGGATTTCCCTGCCCCGTTCGGTCCGATGATGGCCCACTGTTCATCGCTCTTGATCTGCCAGGAGGTATCTTCGAAAACAAAACGATCTCTCAACCGGATCGTGACATGATCAAGCGTCAAGAAGGGCTTAGGGGAAGTTATGTCTGATTCAGAAATCATCACTATAGAAAGAGGCTGAGTTCATTGCGTGACACGATACCTTCCCTCAGAACCACAGGAGGATCTATCGTAACGTCCAGAACGGTAGACCCTTTTCCTCCGGGGGTTTTGCCGCCGTCCAGAATCAGATCAATGTCCTCGCCAAGGGCCTCCATCACTTCCTCTGCTGTTGAGCACGGAGGTTCACTTGACCGGTTGGCACTTGTGCCTGTGATGGGCGCCCCCACCGCCCTTGCAAGCTCTGTCGGAACAGGATGGCTGGAGAGCCGAACCCCTATTTTCCCGGTGCCCGCGGTGAGCGACCTCGGCAGAATCGACCCTGCAAAAAACACCATGGTCAGACCGCCCGGCCAGAAGTGCTCCATGAGTTTCCAGGTCTTCTCAGAGGCCTCAGTCACATAACTGCTTAGGCCCTCCTTCGAAGGAATCAGAATGAGAACAGGGTTGTCTTCTCGCCTCCGTTTCACAGCAAAGAGGCGCTCAATCGCTTTTTCATCCAGAGCATGGACCGCAAGACCGTAAAAAGACTCTGTGGGAACCGCGACAACACCACCCTCATGAATCACTTGAGCGGCTTCTTGAATCACCTCTCTGAAATTTCTTTCATCGATCTTGAGTAAACGAGAAGACATAGGAAAAATCCAAAATACAAAGCACGAAATTCGAAACAATAGCGAAATAGCCAAAATTCAAATGACCGAAACCAATTCCTGGAAGAATTCTTCTGTCTTGGTCATTCGAAAATTCGAATTTTGGATTTGTTTCGTGCTTCGAATTTCGATATTCGAATTTCAGGAAAGCGATATCAAAATCTGGCAATCCGGCGTGCCCTGGAGCTTTAAAGCTTTCCTGCTGTTTCCAGAGCTTTCCTGGTCAACCCTTCCCTGTAAGCTTTCAGTGTTTCAGCAATGTCAGGGAATTTGAGCGCCAGGATCTCCGCAGCAAGCACGGCCGCATTGGTCGCTCCTCCTTTGCCGATGGAGACCGTAGCCACAGGGATGCCGGGAGGCATTTGAACCGTGGAAAGAAGCGAATCCATACCCTGAAGCGACGACGAATCGATGGGAACGCCGATCACAGGCAGCGTCGTGTGCGCGGCGATGACTCCAGCAAGGTGAGCCGCCCAACCGGCGCCTGCAATCATGACATGAATGCCCCGGGAGGCCGCATTTTCCGCATACTCCCTTGTCTGCTGTGGAGTCCGATGCGCGGAGAGCACTCTCACTTCATGGGGAATCTTCATTTCAGAAAGGGTGTCCGTGCAGCCCTTCATGACCTCTGCATCAGACTTGCTTCCCATCAATACACCAACAAGTGCCTTTTCATCGCTCATATCTTATTCTCCTATACCATCCGCCCTTGCGCGGGCTGCTACAAAATTCGAATCTCGAAATCCGAAGCGCGAAACAAATTCAAAGCACAAATACTTCAATGTTCAAAACAAAAACCATGCGGCCAATGGTTTGGATCATTTGAATTTGGGTCATTGGATATTGCCCTTCGACGTGGCTCAGGGTGGTGAGCTGGTCGAACCATTTCGGATTTCGTGCTTCGGATTTCGAATTTCAACTGCTCCACAAACAACAGATAGGCCAGAGCCTTTGACCCCATTCATCCTTTGGCCTTTGCTCCTCCAATCATTGGGTAAACCACCATGCCTGACAGCCAGGCGATGTCTTCGGCAGAAAGAAGTCCAATGATGCTCCGGTCAAAAAGAATGTTCCCCTCGGGCGAAAACTCCTCATCTCCCTTCCACAGAATCAGTGCGATCGGGACAAGAGGCAGCGCTCGCACAAGCACGGAAACATCGCCCTGGTTAAAAGGAACGGCACCGTACATTTCCGTGGCGACCTTGAGAAGAAGCTCCGGTTTTTCGCCGAAGGTCATGACCATGGGATTCTTTGCTCTTCTCTGGAACGCGTCCATGTAAAATCGGCCGTCCGGTATTTCCTGAAAAGAAATCCAATCCCCCGTGGTCCTTGCCCCGCTCGAAGTCCAGGCTCCGTAAAGATAGTGAAGATACAGGATCTGCTGCTGAATGGGGATTTCCGCCTCAGCCTTCTCAGACCCGAAGACAAAATCAGGCCAAGAGATGCTCACCTTCTGGTTCAGGGTGTTCAGAAACAGCCTTGTTCGCCCTTCTTTGTCCCGTCCGATCTCCGCTCCTGAGAGGCTCGCCACCAAGTCAGGATTTTTATCCGAGAGCTTCTCTGAAGCCAGCTTCAGGGCTTGATTGTAGTCATCGATTCTTGGCATAGGATCTCAAAGGGGAACGGTGCACAGCGTAAGGTTCACGGCGCACGGCCTGCAAGCGCCTTTCACTGGAGCTTTTCCGGCCTTATACCTTGCGCCTTATCCCTTGCACCACTCGGCTCCGGTCGTCACTTCCAAATCATCCTATTCATGTTATAATAGAAGACCAAAGCGCAATTCAAGGGGTAAACGCTTCCGATGAAAAAGAAAGACACCGACCTTTTCAATGCGGCATTCGGGGGTCTCAAGGAGAAGATAAAGCAGGCCCCGGAACACGCAGAGGCATCCCCGAAGGAACCGCCCCGAAAAAATGACCTTGAGGACGAAATGAGCTTCTTCTTGGATGCGATGTCGGGCGTTACCCCCATGCCTGATGACAAAAGAAGGTCGGTCCACGGTTCGGGCTCTCGCGTTAGGCCCTCCCATCCGCCGACCGATGAATCCAGACAGGTGATGGAACACCTCCAGGGTCTCGTGAGAGGGTCTGTGGAACTGGACATTGCCTTCAGTGATGAATACATCGAAGGCGCTGTCCAGGGTTTCAGCCGCAAGCTCATGAAAAAGCTTAAGCGGGGGGAGCTGCCCGTACAGGACTACATTGACCTCCATGGCTTAACCAAGCAGGAGGCGGAAACCGAGGTGACGAATTTTCTCCTCGAGAGCTTCAGGAACGGGCTCCGATGCGTGCTCATCGTGCACGGCCGGGGCCTGAACTCTCCTGAAAGTTTGCCTGTGCTGAAAGAGGGACTGCCCCAGTGGCTCAACCGTGGCCGTGTCCGGAAGATGGTTCTGGCCTTCGCAACGGCAAGGCCTTACGACGGAGGCACAGGAGCGACGTATGTCTTTCTCCGGAACCGGTAGGATTCGCGCTGAATGTCCTGATCGCTTTGGTTTTAATGTAGGGGCCCCGGCTATTCCTGACTTTCTTCGTTTGATTCCTTTTTCAGCTCATCGAGCTTGTGCTGAATGTCTTTGGCCTTCTTGATGTAGTAGTCCACCCTCTTGTAACCAGGATCCAGACTCCTCACCAGTTCCCACTCCATGACGGCCTCAGTCAACTGCTCCTTGCCGTAGCACTCGATGCCCCGCTTATAGTGCATTTCTTTGAAGAGCTCCTCACTCTGCTTGATGTAAGCGTGGCACTTCCGGCAGTTGCTGTTGTGTTTCAGAGAGACGAGAAACTGCTCTCTTGCAGCGAGATATTCTTTTTTCTGAAAGAACTCCACGGCGAGCTCGAAGGAGGACCTGTAGGAATAATCCTTTGCCACAGGATCATCCGGCCTCGCGCTGAGCACCTTGCTGAACTCGAAGAGAGCCTCCTGGTATCTTCCTTCATTATACAGTTCCATTCCCTGTTCGCGATAAACGGCGATCTGGTCAACGACCTCTTTTTGCTCGCCTTGAACCGGGGCTTTTTCAGAAGAAGCGCGATCTCCCTCATCCGCGGTCAATCCCTCAGACGGTTCTTTGATCTCAGGTTCAGACGGAACCAGTTGGACCACCTGCTTTTCAGCAGGAACCGGTTTTCTTGCCGAGACCATCTGCAGGGCTTCCGGATAGTCCGGCCACAATCTCAAAGCCGTCAGAAACTGCTGAAGGGCCTGAGCCTGTTTCCCCTCTTTCTGAAGCCGCAGACCGGCCTTGTAGTGCGCTTCTGCACTTTTGCGCAAAGCCTTTTCAACGCGATCTCGCCCCTCCTTTGCGACACGGTCGTTGGGTCGAACCGTCAGGCTGATCTTGTACTGCCTCCATGCTTCCGGAAGCTGTCCCGCTGCTTCGAGTTCCTGAGCCTTTGCAATAGATTCCCTGACAAAACGCTCTTCCGGAGCAGGAGACACTTCCTTTGGGGTCTCCTTGTAAGGGGCTAAGGCGCAGCCCAAGAGGCCGGTGGAGAAGAAAAGTAAAAATAAAATCTTGTTCAGAGTGTGCACGTTTCTACTTCAAAGGTATAGGGTAAAATGTCCTGAGCTTCACAGTAAAACTCTCCATGTCCTTTTTCAGGATTTGGTCTCTCTTCAAGGTGAGAGGGTCTGAGAAAAAAGGGTTGCCGCCCGCTTTAACCGAAAACCCTATCCGGTATCCTGTTTCTTCACACAATTTCAACAGGCCCTGGTTGAATTCGCCGTAGGGGAAAGCAATATACCGGGTGTTCTGTTTCAGTTTATCGTCAATCACCTGCTTCGAAAGAAGAAGTTCTCTTTTGACCCTCGCCAGGTATTCCTTCTCACTCTCCCCATCCATCTTCTTTGAAAGATCGGCGTGGTTCACAGAGTGCGATCCCACCTCGAACCCGTCAGCCTTCATGGTTTTCAGTTGGTCCCAGGTGAGTGCGTTCTTTGAAGCTCCTATGAAGGACGTATAGATAAAGAACGTCGCCGTGAAGCCGTACTTTTTCATGATAGGATAGGCGATGTCGTAGGTTGACCGGTACCCGTCATCGAAATTGATGACCACGGCCTTCTTGGGGATCGCCCTGCGAAAAGCCAGGAACTCGCTGAGTTCTGCCGTGCTGATCACCGTGTATCCCTCCTCCTTCAGCACCTTCATGTGCTGCTCAAAGACAGAGGTGGGAGTGCAGAGAGAGGAGTCGCATCGATCGGCAAAATGGTGGTAGCAAAGAACAGGGACGAGCTGATAACCATCCGGCGAGAGGCCTCCCTTGTTTTCTTCTTTGAGGGGGATGGCGATCATTTGACCCCTCTCAAAAGGAGTGCCCCTGTTCGCCTCCTCGATGACCCAAGCCTTTCCCGGATCCCCAAGGAATTCTTGGGCAAGGCTCCCCGCACTTTCATCCCCTCTGAGCCTCAAGATCGCGTAGTCCTCTGATCGGAGGAGAAGACGTTCGGCCGGTTCCTCCTTGGCGACTGCCGGCTCCGAGGGTCTGAAGTTGAAGTTCTCCCATGCGCAAGAGGCCACAAAAACAAGGCCGCCCAACAAAGGGATGAGAAAAATTCTGTTAACCCTGCGCCTGAAGATCCCCATACTGCTCCCCCTTTGAGCGGGACACACTGTAGATGGTCACGTGCGCCCGCCTTCCCTTCACCGGCGCTTTTCCCCTTTCTTCAAACCGCAAAGCACCGTCCTTTTCCCCGATCGCGTCAAAGGTTTTCTTGCTGATCAAGATCTCGCCTGCTTTGGCCACTTTGGTGAGCCTGGAGGCGATGTTCACATTGTCCCCGATGACCGTGTATTCCATTCTCTTCTGAGAACCCAGGTTTCCGGAGAGCATCTCCCCGGAATTGATTCCCACGCCGATTCCGATCTTCATCCCGTTCATTTTCTTCTGACGGTTGAGTTCGACAATCTCATCCTGGATCTCCAGAGCCGCCCTGACCGCCGCCTGAGCATGGTTGGGATTGGCCGCAGGCGCACCGAAGACGGCCATGGCTTCATCCCCTACAAACTTGTTCACGTGGCCACCGTGTTTGATCACACTGTCTGTGACGCGAGTCAGGTAGTCGTTGAGGAGATCCACGATGGTCTCCGGAGTTTTGTTCTCGGAGAGAGCCGTGAAGCCGCGGATGTCCACAAAGAGAACGCTCGCCTCCACAGTCGCTCCTTTCATCCACTGGCTCTCCGGATTTGCCAGGATGATGTCCACGATTTCGGGCGTGACATACCGTCCGAAAGAGTCCTTGATCTTCTCTTTGACTTCCAGATCTTCTGCCATCCTGTTGAAAGAAAAAGCCAGGTCCCCGAATTCATCGTTGCGAGTGGTCTTCACCCGGTGACTGAACTGGCCCATACCCAGTGCTTTGGCTGTCTCGCTCAACTGACGGATCGGCACCGTGAAATACTTGCTCAGACCGAGGCTCAGAAGAATCCCCAGGCCGATCACCACGAGAGTCAGGATCAGAACAAAGAATTTCGCATCGCTCAGGCTTTTGAGAATTTTAGCCTGGGACACGGCGAGATGAACTTCCCCTACCTTCAAGTTCTGGTACCGGACCGGAGTTTCAAAGTAGAGAACCTCTTCCTCTTGCTGGCGGATGATGCTTTTTCGCACCTGTCCAGTAGCCTGCAGGATCATGATTTTTTCCGGCGGCTGGTAGGCTAGACCCAGATTCTCCATACGGCTGTGGGCCCGGATGATTTTCTTGTGATCCGTGATAACCGCAAAAAGCACCTGCTCGTTCTGAGCAAGGTTCTTGGCCAGCTGGAAGAGCACCAGATCTTCTTCTCCCAGGATCTTGTCCGCCGCGTTGTTTCCGGCAATTCTGACCAGGCTCTCGCCAAAGTCCGTCAGCTGAGAGATGAACTGCTGCTTTTGCTCCCAGAGAATGATGAAGCTGATGAAGCAAATGAAAAGGGACATGAGGAGTGTTGAAACAATAGCAAGCTTTGCGAATATGGGTATTCGCCAACGCCTTACGGCGCGGCGCTCCCCTGTGCGGCGATCCTTTCCGCTTCTCCTGTCCGGCCCTTCGAAAGGTTCTTGTTTCTTTCGCCTATCCTCATGGCTCCGTCTGTCCCTTCTGTCCCTTCTGTCCCTCCTGTCCTCATATCTACTGGTGCCCGGTTCGGAGGGCATGGATGTGGATTGTTTTGAGTCCAGTGTTGCGCGCATGGGGTAGCGCTGACCTCGTTGTTATATATGACCAGGCTAGGTCCTTTTAATCATTAGAATTTTACTTCATCATTAACCATATGTCAACGTTCACCTTAAGGTCTCCGTTCCGGTGTGTCGCGAAACTCACTGCCCCTAATCCTTAACTTGCTGGTATCCGTAGTCTTCTCTCCGATTAAGCCATGCGACTGAATACCAAGCTCCCTCTTTGACTTTCGATATTCTCTTTATTTTTTCTTGACAGGTTCTCTTCTTTATCATAGAAACAACATTAACCAACCGGATGGTTTAACCTTATAATTAATGGGGCAGTCATGACTACCAATGAACTTATGGAGCACTCTTCTCCTGAAGAACGAATCCTCGCTGCTGCAGCAGAGGAATTCGCAGCAAACGGTTTCTTCGGAGCACGGACCCAGGCCATTGCCGCCGCTGCCGGCGTCAACAAGGCCATGCTTCATTACTATTTCCGCACCAAAGAAAACCTTTACGGCCACGTGATCGCAGGGGCTCTCAGGAGAATTCTCAATCAGGTCGGTCAAGCTTGGCTCAGCCAGGACTCTGTGGAGTCCCGCTTGGATAAGGTCGTTGATGCCTACATGGACAATTATGAAAGGAATCCCGGGTTCCTCAAAATTATTCTAAGAGAGTTCGTGGACGGCGGCGAGCGCTTCAGGAAGGTGTTCAGAGATCTCAAAGACCTGGGTCCCCTGGCTTCAGGCGTTACCCTTCCCCAGATCGTGGAAAGAATTGGAAGCGAACTCGGGCTGAGTTTGGCGCAGACCATTCACCTCATCCTCAACGTTGTGGGCATGTGCGCGATCAGCTTTGTGAGCCCCCTTCTGCTTGAAGCTCTTGGCCACTTCAAGGTGGCTGACCTAAATCTTTACTTGAAGGACCGGCGAGTCGCTGTCAAGAGCATGGCTCTCGCCTACGTGAAAAACCTGATCGGCGGATCGAGGAAGGAGTGAAATATGAAACGTCGCAGAATAGCCATCATGATTGCCGCCATCGTCGCAGCAGGATTAATCTGCTACTTTAAGATTTATCTGCCAGGCCTCTCTGAAACTGAAATCATGGCATCCGGCCATATTGAAGTCACAGAAGTGGACATGAGCTTCCGGATTCCAGGGCACGTTGCGAAAATATTTGTGGACGAGGGAATGAAGCCTAAGAAGGGGGAGGCGCTTGCAGAGCTCGATCAGGAAGTCATCAAAGCCCGCAGGGACCAGGCTGACGCGCAGGTCAGGGAACTCGAAGCCCGCGAGGCTTCTCTGGCTTTGACTATCACGATGAAGGAAGAAGTTCTGGATGCTGAGATCAACCGGGCAAAAGCCGGGGTCAGGGCGGCCGACGCTCGCTACCAGAGCCTCAAGACAGGATCCAGGGAACAGGAAATCGCTGAGGCTGCAGCAGCCAGGGACCGGGCAAAGTTCGAGTGGGAAAACAGGGAAAGGGACTGTCAGAGGATGAAGGAACTTTTCGCAAGCCGTATCGTTTCTGAGAGCCAGTACGACGCAGCCCGCACCAGCGCAGATGCAGCGCGTGCGGCTTACGAGGCAGCCTTGGAACGTTACAAACTCGTGAAAGCCGGGCCCCGTGATGAGCTGGTTCTCGAAGGCAAAGCCAATCTCGCAGGCTCGAGCGCCGGCCTTGTTGCCGCTGAGGCAGGACGCAAGGAAGTGGAGAAACTTAAACTTGATCTTAAAGCCCTGCAGGCGCAGAGGGATCAGGCAAAAGCACTCCTCGCTATTGCGGAGGAAGATCTCAAAAAATCATGCCTTTACGCTCCCTTTGATGGATTTGTCACAGTAAAGGATATAGAAGAGGGGGAATATGTCCAGGCAGGAACGCCGGTGCTCACCGTTGCCCAGCTTGATGAGGTCTGGGTCAAAACCTATGTCCCGGAAACCCAGCTCGGAAAAGTTTATCTTGGACAAAAGGGAGAGGTGATTTCAGACACCTTTCCCAACAAGATCTACCCCGGCACGGTGACCTACATCTCTCCTGAGGCTGAGTTCACTCCAAAGAATGTGCAAACCAAGGAAGAGCGGGTTAAACTGGTCTACCGCATCAAGGTAACTCTTCAGAATCCGAAGCAGGAACTGAAGGCAGGGATGCCGGTGGATGTCATTCTGAAGTGAACCGCTGTCGGCTAAAGCCGACAGCTTGAGGGACAAAGGCACAGAGGGCCAAAGGTACAGAGCGGAAGGGTTTTTTCTTACTTTGTGCCTATGTGCCTTTGCAACTTTGTGCCTGCTTCACTGTGAAGTAATGGAGTGTTGGAGTGATGGAAAAACCTCATGCCTCTCGTTGAAGCTGAAAACCTGTGCAGATCATTCGGTGAATTGAAGGCTCTCGACGGCCTCAACTTCTCCGTCGAAGAAGGTGAGATCTTCGGCCTCATGGGACCGGACGGCTCAGGCAAGACGACCTGCCTTCGCATCCTCTGCGGTTTGATACGGCCCACGAGCGGCAAAGCCATGGTTTTGGGAAGTGACGTGGACGAGGATCCTGAAGCCATCAAGCATCAAATCGGCTACATGGCACAACCGGCCAAGCTCTATGAAGACCTGACGGTCAAGGAGAATATCGAGCTCTATGCGGACCTCTACCAGGTTCCGCGGGACCGCTATGAACAGAGAATGAAGCGGCTCCTTGAATTCTCAGGCCTTGCGCCCTTCATCAACCGTCTTTTCCGGCAGCTTTCAGGAGGCATGAAACAAAAGGCGGGCCTGAGCTGCGCTCTGATTCACACCCCCAAGGTCCTGTTCCTGGACGAACCGACCAACGGGGTGGATCCTGTGTCCCGAAGGGATTTCTGGAAGATCCTCTATGAACTCCATCGGGAGGGGGTGACAATTCTGGTTGCCTCCACCTATCTCGACGAGGCGGACCGTTGCCACCGGGTCGCGCTTTTTGATCGCGGTAAGGTGAGGCTGGTCATGGAACCGCTTAGCCTGAGAAGCCTTGTCAAAGGCCATCTCTTTGACCTCAAGACCCCGGAGCGCAGAAAAGCCATGAGGATGCTCAAGAGCTCCCCAAGAGTGGTCCAGGCAAGCCTCTTCGGCGCAGGAATCCATTTCTCACTCAGGGAGGCTGCCGACCTGTCTTATGTCGAAGACGAACTCGCCTCTTCAGGTCTGGCCTCCTTTCATCTTGAGCCCATTCAGCCGAGCCTGGAAGACGTTTACCTTTCCCTTGTGGAGGGAAACCGAGAGCCATGAGTGATGCGGCAGTTATCTTAAAAGATGTGGTCAAACGCTTCGGCAACTTTGTCGCTGTGGATCACATTTCCATGGAAATCGGCTCAGGGGAAATCTTCGGTTTTCTGGGTCCCAATGGCGCGGGGAAATCAACGACCATCCGCATGCTCTGCGGTCTTCTCAGACCCTCTTCGGGTCAAGGATGGGTGCACGGTCTTGACATGGTCAGCCAGTCGGAGAAAATCAAGTCAAGCCTCGGTTACATGTCCCAGCGATTCTCTCTTTACGACGACCTGCGGGTCGAAGAGAACATGGCCTTTTTCGGGGGCATCTACGGGCTGGACTCATCGGCCTGTGAAACACGAATCCGGGAAGTGTTGACCCTGATAGGCCTCACAGAAAGACGCCGATCTCTAACACGCGAGCTTCCAACCGGTCTCAAACAGCGCCTGGCCCTGGGGTGCGCCCTTTTGCACCAACCTCCCATCATCTTCCTTGATGAGCCCACCTCCGGCGTGGATCCTGGGACAAGGCGCAACTTCTGGGACCTGATTTACACCCTGGCGGACGGGGGGGTCACCGTCTTCGTCACGACCCACTACATGGAGGAGGCGGAGTACTGCAATCGGATCGGTCTCATTGACCGAGGTCAACTGATTGCCCTCGGCTCTCCTGGTGAGCTCAAATCCAAACACCTTGCAGGAACCATCTACGAGATCGGGACAGACCATGTCCTTGCTGCTGCCGAGGCCCTTGCTCATGCGGAGGGAGTTCTGGACGCAGCGGTTTTCGGCCGTTCCCTTCATGTGAGGCTGAAACAGGAAATCGATGCCCAGGCTTACCTCCCCTCCTTTCTCAACTCATCGGGCCTTTTTGTGAACTCCATTCGACCCATAGATCCCTCCCTCGAGGACGTGTTCGTCGCTCTCGTGGGCCGTAAGGCAGGGCAACCCTCATGAGCATCCGAAGAATCAAGGCACTGACCAAAAAGGAATTCATTCAAATGAGCCGGGACATCCGGAGCCTTATGGGCGCCCTCTTCAATCCACTGCTCATGATCTTTCTCTTTGGCTATGCTCTGAGCCTGGACGTGGACCGCATCCCCACCGTTGTCCTCGATTTTGACGGGACTCCCGTGTCTCGCGAGTTCATCCACCGGCTCACCGATTCCCGGTATTTCACCCTGGTCCGGTATCTGGAGAGGGACGGAGACGTGGATTCCAGCCTTGCAAGAGGCGAGGCGCTCATGGCCCTTGTCATCCCCAGGGACTTCGCATCCAAAGTGAAGCAGGGGATAAAAGCACCCATTCAGGTGGTCTTTGACGGAAGCGACTCCAACACGGCCACCATTGCTCTCGGTTACCTTAAGGCCGTGGCTGCGGGCTTTGACATTGCTCTTCAGGAACAGCGAATCCGGCGCGCAGGCCTGAAGATGGTGGACATGCCGCTTGAAGCAAGGGTTCGTGTGTGGTTCAACCCGGAACTCAAGAGCAAAAACTTCATTATCCCAGGCCTGACAGGCGTCATCATGATGGCCATTTGTTCCGTCATGACCGCTTTGAGCGTTTCCAAAGAGAAAGAGACCGGGACCCTGGAGCAGCTTATTTCCACGCCCATCACGAGCCTCGAACTTCTCCTGGGCAAGCTCCTCCCCTATCTTGCCGTAGGCCTGGTGGATCTTGCCCTGGTGGTAGGTGCCGCAGTGCTGATTTTCGGAGTCCCCTTTCGCGGCAGTTACATCGATCTCTTTATCGCCTCTCTGATCTTTCTCATCGGCTCCCTCTCCTGGGGCCTTTTCGTGTCCGTTGTGGCCAAGAGCCAGATCCAAGCCAGCCAGATTTCAGTGATCAGCGCCTTTCTCCCCTCTTTTCTTTTGTCAGGGTTCATTTACCCCATTGAGAACATGCCCGTCGTGCTCCAGGCCCTCACGTTCATCGTGCCTGCCCGGTACTTTGTGGAAATACTCAAGGGTCTCTTCCTGCAGGGAGTGGGGCTCACCGTGCTATGGCCTCAGGTTTTGGCCCTGGTCCTCTATGCCGTGCTGATCTTCAACCTGGCTCGTAAACGCTTCACCAAGAGGATTCTCTGATGCGAATGATGCTGCTCCGAGTCAAAGTGCTGCTCATCAAAGAGATCATCCAGGCCTTGCGGGATCCCCGCTTGAGGTTCCTGATGTTCATCCCTCCCCTGCTTCAGCTCGTGGCCTTCGGATACGCCGCCAACCTGGATCTCAAGAACATCCCCATGGCTCTTTACGACGAGGACAACACCCCTGTCTCCCGTGAACTGGCCTTTGCCTTTGCCTCCTCCGGTTATTTCAAGTTTGTGGAGACCATACAAAGGCCGCACGAGATGACCACCTTGATCGACAAAGGCACTGTCAAGGCGGTGCTTCACCTCGGCCCTGACCTGGCCAGCCGCGTGGGAAGCGGCCGCACAGCCCTGGTCCAGGTGATCGTGGCAGGGACCAATTCAAACACCGCCTCCCTGGTGCAGAGCTATTCGCTTCAGATCATCGAGCGGTTCAACAGGGCAAGGCTCAAGAAGCGGCTCCAAGACAATCCGCCTCTTCAGAAAATCATTCCTGCCGGATCACAGGGAATCGTTCAGCCCGAGATCAGGGTCTGGTACAACACGGAATTGCTTTCAAGGAATTTCTATGTGCCCGGCATCATTGCCCTGGTCATCATGGTGTCGGTCTTGAACCTGACCGCCATGGCCGTGGTGAGAGAAAAGGAAGTGGGCACCATGGAGCAAATCATGGTGACCCCTATCCGGCCGGTTGAATTTATTCTGGGAAAAACCATTCCTTTTGCCCTGATCGGCATTTTTCAGGTCGCCCTGGTGAGCAGCGTCGGCGTCTTCTGGTTCGGCGTCCCCATGAGGGGGAGCGTCGTCCTGTTGTTTGTCGCCCTGCTGATCTACCTTCTCTCTTTCCTTTCTCTGGGTCTCTTCATTTCCACCATCAGCCGCAACCAGCAGCAGGCCCTCGTCACCACCTTCTTTTTCACCTTTCCCATCATTCTCCTCTCGGGCTTTATCTTTCCCATAGCCAACATGCCCACGGTCATTCAGTGGGTCACTTTCGTCAACCCTCTCCGTTACTTCCTGGTGATCATCCGGGACATTTTCCTGAAAGGATCAGGGCTGGGCATCCTCTGGCCCCAGATGGCCGCTTTGCTCTTCATCAGCCTCTGCGTGATGGTGCTTGCCGTGAGAAGAGTGAGCAAGACGCTGGACTAATGGAAGGATGGAATATTGGAGAATGGGAGCATGGACCTACCGTGTGACACGATGACGAACAAGGGGGGGAACCGAATGGCCGTGCACAAAGACAAGCTGGCTTCGAGGACTTGAGAGGTGTCCCTTCCAGCTCCTTCACCGCACCCAGAGTAAACACCCCATGAGGCCGATGAGGACCGATAGAATGACTTCAAAACGGCGCTGGCTCATGCGTTTGTTGATTTTGAGCGCAAGAAGGATGCCTGCAACCGCAAAGGGCGCGGCCACTCCGGAGACTTTCAGCACGGAGGGGGTGAGCAAGCCGTGGGCCCAATAGCTTCCGACGACGATGAAATTGGTGAACAAAAAGAAGCTCTGGAGCATGCCTACGACCTGCTCTTTGGACCAGGGTTTCAGCGCTGCGTACAGCACCACTGGGGGTCCGTCGGTGCCGAAAGCGGCTCCCAGAATGCCGCTTAAAAGGCCTGTTGGGAGGGTCCAGATCCTTGAAAAGACCAGTTTGAACTCGGGCGCGATGATTTTATAAGCCGAAAACAGGATGAGCACCGTGCCCAGGATTTTCATGATGAGCCCGGGCTCCATGTGCTTAAGAAGGAGCCCGCCGAGGAATGCGCCGGGGATAGCCGCGGCGATCAAAAGCAGCGAATGGTCCCACATGAGGTCTTTTCGCAAAACGAACATGACAGGAACTCGATTGATCGTATAGCAGAGAACGACCACAGGAGCGGCCCATTTGGGCTCTGCGTAGAGAAGAACCAAGGGGATGGAAACGAGGGCGCCGCCGAAACCGGCCAAACCCTGGAGCAAGGAACCGGCGAAGATGATAAGTGTTGTGGCAAGGGCGTGTTCAGGCATTGAAAAAGGTCAATATCACACGTCATTCAAATAGGAAAGCTGAGATGGATAAGTTCCCCAGTCCGAATAAAACCTTGACTTATGTTTGCCGCTTTTCTAAAAGGAACAAAGACACCTTTTAGGTGATCTGCTTTATTGCCGCTGGCTGCTGGTCTCCGCAGTGCCAATTCTCCACTTAGTCCCTCCTTGATGGGGCACTCACGTTTCCGGCAACAATGCGTTGATTGAGGTTCTTTCACTGGTAAGATCGGTTCAGACGCTCCGAACCCAAGGGCGCCCTTCTTCCTCTCCTTATCCCGTTGTCACTGAACCTCTATGAGAGGGGCACCCTTGATGCGAACTACCCCTTGGTCGGCAAGACCCTCGTGTATGATGTAGAGTTGGTTGAGATCGCCTGACGCAGGTCCTCTCACCGAACCCGCTTGTTGAAACAGATACAACACACTAGATGGAGGTTATGACAATGAAAATTTATGTGGGGAATTTGTCCTTCGAGGCAACTGAACAGGATCTTAAGGATGCATTTGGGGCCCACGGCCAAGTCGAGACGGCAACCATCGTCAAGGACACCTTCAGCGGCAGATCCAGAGGATTCGGATTCGTAGAGATGTCCAATGAAGCCGAGGCCCGCACTGCAATCAGTACGTTGAACGGCAAAGAGATCAAGGGCCGAACGGTGAAGGTCAATGAGGCCATCTCCAAGACGGACGGCCGCAGAGGGGAAGGCGGAGGCCGCGGCAGAGGAGGACCGGGCAGAGGCGACAGGGGAGACAGAGGCCGCTCCAACTATTGATGCTGACCCTCCAGGGCCGGCTATGAAAGCATTTCCGGCCCTGTTCTCCTGCTGGAGGACAGGGCCTGGGGGTAGACAGGAGCTTGGTGTCCAGCAAAAGGAAGAAAGACGTCCTGTGTTATGGTGTCCACGCCTTATCGTCCGCCCATCATGACATTCGGATTCTCAAAAGACAGCATGCCACTCACTGGTTCGGATACAGGGTTTGGGCGTCAAGCTGGCTTTTGATGGATTTCCTGAAACGTTTCGCGATGCCGGCCGGCAGTCATGTCATGGAACTGGGCTGCGGCTGGGGACTGGCCGGCATCTACTGCGCCAAGACGTTCAAGGCTGTGGTGACAGGCGTGGACATTGACCCGGAGGTCTTCCACTACCTGCACAGGCACTCGGAGATCAACGAGGTGGATATCGCGACGATCAACCTCGGTTTTAAAGATCTCACCCGCGACCATCTCAGAGGCGTGAAGGTGCTGATCGGTGCCGACATCTGCTTTTGGGACAGCATGGTGGAGCCCATTTGCACGTTGATTTCCCGGGCCATGGAGGAAGGGGTTCGTCTGGTGGTCCTCGCCGATCCGGGACGATCTCCCTTTAGCAGGATTGGGGAATTCTTCGGGAAGGACAGAGGCGGAGAAATGCTGAAGTGGTCAACCCTGCAGCCTCATCCCATCGAAGGCCGGATCCTCAGAATCAGCTCTCCCACTCACCCCATTCATTGACACACCCTGCGCTTCCGGATAAAGACATCCGAACCTCCCCGGCAAGACCCTTTCTTGAAAATATGCTAAGAAGCACGCCTATGCGGCTGGCCCATGGGAGCGAAATTCCGTCTTTCACCTTCATCGGGTCCCTGAGCAAACCAGGCCCTTGCCTTGCGAGCACGCTCTCCGGTTTTTCACCTCACTTTTTTGTTGCATGCGGGATCAAAATGACTACAATAGGTTCGAACCAGGAGGAAACACCCATGCAATTCACCGTCCGATTACCGGATGATTACAAGGGGAAAGTCGCCACCGCGGCTAAGAGGATGGGGCTCAAGAAATCCGACATTGCAAGGCTGGCGCTCAAGCAGTTCCTCGATGAACATTTTACAAAAGACAGCAGAACACCTTTTGAGAAGGTCAAGCACCTTCTGGGGAGCACGGAAAGCGGTATTAAAGACCTGGGACAAGAGCACAGACGTTATCTCGTTGCAAAAATAAGAAAGGCCTCCTGATGCAGGTCATTATGGACACAGGGCCGTGGGTGGCCCTGATCGATCGGAGTGAAAGTCGACACCATGACTGTGTCACATGGCTCAAGAGCTACAAGGGCGAGATTGTGAGCACCGAAGCCGTCTTGACGGAGGTCTTGTACCTTCTTGATTTCTCCGTCTTTGCCCAATCCGCTGCTCTGGATTTTGTCTTGACAGGGACCGTCACCCTTGTCCCCTCCAGCCTCGGTAGTTTTGCCCTGGTGAAACGTCTGATGACAAAGTACCATGATCTTCCCATGGACTTCGCAGACGCAACCCTTGTAACCCTTGCTCACGATCTTGAGGTCCAGGAGATCGTGACTTTCGACGCAGGCCACTTCAACATCTACAGGTTCAAGAAAAAAAGGCACTTCAGGATTCTTCCCTGAAAGCGGATGAAGTGCCAGCCACATTGGATCTGGGCCAAACCTATCCTATGGGGAAGTAAGAAGCTCATGGAAGCTACAGAGATCAAAGGCGTCGCTAGAAAATGTGAATTCTTTAAGACCTTGGATGATGAGGAATTAGACCTGCTTCTTTTCTATGGTGAACAAAAGGGATTTGCATCCGGGGCCACCGTCTACAAAACCGGAGAAGCGGCGGAGGGAACCTTTTGCCTGATTCTTTCCGGCAGAATCGAGATCATCACTGAAAGCGGCCGCGTGATCCGCAAAATGGGTAGCGGTGAAGTCATCGGGGCGATCGGAGCCACCAGCCCGCATCACAAACGCACCGTCACTGCCCGAGCCGTGGAACCCTCTTCGTTGCTCGAATGGGATATTAAATACATCAGCAATCGTTGGCCCAGCCTGCTGAAAAAACTGAAGGAGCAGGCATGGAAGCATCTTGCCCAATATTACGAATCCGCTCCCCCATTGCTCTGATGTTTGCTAAAATCTGCGCGTGCATCAGAGGATTGCCCGCAAATAGAGCTGTTCTCAAAGAAGGCTGCAACCTTACTGCAGCAGTTTCCGAAGGCTGCCAACGAACTCTTCTTGGTCGGATCTTACCCATATCCCTGAAGTCCTTCTAAAGAGTGAAACTTTTATCTGGTGCGCCTTCCGCTTCACCATAAATGAAGTTCTGATGTCTGGAACTCTACCGCCATACCATGTGATCCCATCCGAATGATCTTGCCCCTGAGCTGCTCACGCAAAACCTTTAATTGAACAACCAGCAAGATGTCCTCTCCAAGAGAAAACGTCCTGTCCTGAATTGATCGGATGTAAGCACCGCCTTCACTAATATCCTGGATGGAGCCTTTATACCAAGAGCCCTGCACCATATAGTAGGCATCAGTTATAAAGTCATACCTGGGATGCTTCCTTCTCTCCTGCCTCGAACAAGGGCGGAGTCTCTTAAAGGATTTGAAGAGATTCTCCATCGGATTCCTTCAAAATCAAGAATGGAAAAAGACCTCTGCAACTTTATCACAGCTGATCTTCCGGTCAAATCAATTGGGGGAGCCAACGGAAATACATGAGGGGGGAAAAGGGCTTCTGGGCATCATAAGATAGGATAAATCCCTATATCTAGTGGCATATCCCTCTTCTTTTCTCAACCCTTTGTGGTTTTCTTAAAGCATTATAATTAATTAAAATATATTGAAAAAGTAATTTAAAACAAGTATAATTATATTTAATTATACAATGGAGGTGGTGAGAATTCCCACAGAGAACCCACTTAAAGTGCTGCGAGAAAGACTGTTGATCAGCAGATCTGAACTGGCTAGAAGAGCTAGTGTATCGATGATCACCGTGGGCAGAATCGAAAAGGGGAAACCCTGTCGGCTCGACACAAAAAGAAAAATAGTGAAAGCCTTTGGGTTCAACCCATGGCTGAACAATGACAGGACTTTATTCCCTGAACGATAGGATAGATGCCGGAAGGAGTCACCCTATCGTAGCGCCATAACTCTACTAACATAAGGAAGAAAGGAAGAAGAATCATGGTTTTACGTTCTATATCAGCGATCTTCTCCCATGATCTAGCCATTGATCTAGGTACAGCTAACACCCTCGTTTACATGAAGGGAAAAGGCATTGTGCTGAACGAACCTTCTGTAGTGGCGATGAAGAATGGTAACGGAAATGGGAAGAAAGTCCTTGCAGTAGGCAAGGAAGCCAAATTGATGCTCGGCAGAACGCCTGAAAATATCACTGCGATCCGTCCCATAATGGATGGAGTGATCGCTGACTTTGAAGTCGCAGAAGCGATGCTGAGTTATTTTATCAGGAAGGCACATGCCAGGCGCAGGCTTGTAAGACCTCGAATAATCATCGGGGTGCCCAGTGGTATCACTCAAGTGGAAAAGAGGGCGGTTCTGGAATCAGCCGGGTCGGCAGGAGCCAGAGAAGTGCACTTTATCGAAGAGCCGATGGCTGCTGCGATAGGAGCAGGGCTCCCGATATCTGAACCTAAAGGTAGTATGATAGTGGATATCGGTGGCGGTACTACCGAAGTGGCTGTCATCTCACTTGGAGGCATAGTTGATAGCATCTCTTTACGGGTTGCCGGAGACAAAATAGATGAATCAATCCAGGAGTACCTCAAAAGGAAATACCGCCTGATGATAGGTTTGAGCACTGCCGAGACAATAAAAATGACTATTGGTGACGCACATCCTGGTGATAATTTGGAAAGGGCTGAAGTAAAAGGAAGGGATCTTACTAACGGTGTACCGAAGGTTTTGACAATAGATTCTGGCGAGGTCAGGAAAGCGATTTCAGAGCAACTCAACGCAATTTCTGGAGCCGTATTGACGATCCTGGAACGGATACCCCCGGAGCTTGCCGCTGATATTTTAGACAAAGGAATCATGCTGGCTGGTGGCGGGGCTTTGCTCAAGAATATCGATTTATTCTTAAGGTCAGTGATAAAGCTCTCTGTAAATATCGCAGAAGATCCACTGACTGCTGTGGCTATTGGGGCAGGAAAAGCTTTAGACGATTTCAAGATCTTGAGAGGATTGGAAAAAGGATAAACCGGTTCCTTCTAAAGCCCCCTTCATCCATCTGCCCAATTTGAAGGCTTATTCGACCTTATCTTTCCCTCTGAGTCCTCCGTCCTTTCCCTGACCTCCGTCTTGACCCACTTCAACTCCTCTTCCCCCCTGCCCGGCCCCATATTGGCTTCCATGCCCTGATCAATCCTGGGGAAAAGACATTGCCAAAATGCCCCTGTGAGGCCTTTTATGCTGTATGGGTAGAGGAATTTCAGCTACGACAATGGTAGATGTGTCAAGCGATTTTTGGTTGGAGAAGGTGTGCCTGGGATAGACTATTGGATCAAAATCAAAGCTCGAGCCTGGAAATGATCGGCATCGAGGAGAAGGACACCGCCCTGAGGGCCATGGCAGGTGTGGCCGGTGGATGTTGGCGGCGTGATCTGTGCGGCGCGATTTCAGGCGCTGCGATGGTGATCGGCAGCCTCTTCGCAAGGGCCGACCTGCAGGAAGTCGAAGATCCCCGCTCCATCCCTACCATTGCGCTGCTTTATGACCGCTTGAGAGAATTGGCCGTGAACAAGTACGGAGACACCCGATGCCAGACCATCTCCCGATGCAACTGGTATGATCCCGAAGATGTGAAGGCTCGGAGAACCGACGGAAGACGGGACCCCTTCTCCGTTATCATCGTCACAGGCCACCGGACCTCTATACGAGGGAGTTTTCGTTTTTCGACAAAGTCACTCAATGATTGCCACCTCCTGAGTTCGCGTGGGTTGGGTTTTCTTTCCAGCCGGATTTTGTAACCCAAAAGGAAAAAGAATTCAAGTTTTCACAAATCTTCGTTCCGCCAGAATCCTCTGGAAAATGAAGACGGCCTATCGTATAGTCCGTGAAGGATTCCTCTTGGAAGGGAGATGATCCTATGAAACTGGGCCTCATCGGTCTGCCTCAGTCCGGCAAATCAACGATCTTTTCGGCCATTGCCGGGGCCAGAGGCGAAGACAAGGCTTCTCGATCAGACCAGCTCATCACGACCGTCAAAGTGCCGGACGAGAGGGTGGAATTTCTGACCAAAGTTTTTAAACCCAAGAAGTCAACCTATGCCCACATCGAGTACCTTTTGCCTTCTCAAGCGCCTTCCGCCGCGGGAGCCAAGGCTGAAAATGCCGTCCTCACTCAGGCTCGGATCTGTGACGCCCTGATTCACGTGACCCGCAACTTCACTGCAGGAGGATTGGAACCCGGTCCGGAAACTGATTTCTGGAAGACTGAGGAGGAGATGATTCTCGGCGATCTCGTGGTTGCAGAGAAGAGAATCGAGCGCATGGAGCTGGACGCAAAGAGAGGCAAGAAGCCGGACGAGGAAGAGCACTCTCTTATCAAAGCCTGCCGGGAGACTCTGGAAGCAGGCGATCCTTTGCGTGTGAACCCTGAATTGGCGACCGCTCCTACCCTGAGAGGTTTTACTTTTCTCTCTGCAAAGCCGCAACTGGTGATCATCAACAATGACGATGAGGATGAGGCCTTGCCCGGCTGGAAGCGCAACCCTCCCAACGTGGAAATGATGGTTGTTCGAGGCCGGCTGGAAAAGGACATAGGGACCATGACTCCTGATGAGGCCAAGGAATTCATGGAGGCCTATCACATTCAGGAATCCGTCCTCGACAGGGTGATCAAAAGATCCTACAGCCTTCTCAATCTCATCTCCTTTTTCACGGTGCTCAACGAGGAAGTCAGGGCGTGGGCGTTGAGGCAGGGATTGCCTGCCCTTGAGGCCGCCGGAACGGTTCACACGGATATGAAGAAAGGTTTTATCAGGGCGGAAGTTCTCTCTTTTGACCATCTCAAGCAGGTCGGCTCTGTTCACGAACTCAAACAAAAAGGCCTTGTGCACCTGGAGGGGAAAGAATACATCGTCAAGGATGGAGACATCATACAGTTCAGGTTTAATGTGTAGGGGAGCAAGAATACAGAAGACAAGGAGACAGAATACAGTAGACACATGCAAATCCCGAAAGGAGCCTCCTGAAAGCACAGTTCTTTTGTTTTGGTTTTTGAAGCATTGGGATTTTGAATTTGTTTCGAGTTTAGTGCTTCGAATTTTGACTTTTTCTTGATTAGCATGTTGAACGCTGATCTCTGAATATAGAAGGAGTAATGGCTATGAAGAAAATCAAGGCAGGTATCATCGGCGCCGGTGGATATGGGGGATGCGGAGCGATCGAGTTGCTGTTCAGCCATCCCCATGTCCAGATAGCAGCCCTTTTGGACAAACAGGACATCGGCAAACCCATCAGCGACCTTTATCCGCACCTGAAAGGGTTTTGCGACCTTCCCCTGATCGATGCGGACGACCCGAAGCGTCCTGATGACTTCGATGTGGTTTTTTTTGCAACGCCGGATGGTGTGGGACAAAAGGAAGCCCGCTACTGGCTCAACAAGGGGGCGAAGGTCGTGGATTACAGCGGTGATTTCCGATTTAATGACGTAGAGACATACAAAGGTTATGCGGCAAGGATCGGAAAAGCCCAGGAGCACGCCTCTCCAGAGTTGCTCCCCAAAGCGGTCTACGGGCTCGCGGAGCTCCACCGCAAAGAGATTGCAAAGGCCAGCCTGGTCGGCAACCCCGGATGCTTTGCCGTGAGCTGCATCCTGGGTCTTGCTCCTGCCGTGAAATCAGGCTTGATCGACCAAGGGTCTATCATCTGCGATTCGAAAACCGGCGTTTCCGGAGCAGGGAAAAAACCCAATCCCATTTTTCATTACCCTGCTCGCTATGACGCCATCAATGCTTACAAGATCTCAGGCCATCAGCACGTCTATGAAATAGAGCGGGAGCTCGGACTTGTGGCGGGCAAGGAGATGCGGATTACCTTCACTCCCCATGTGATTCCTCTCTGCCGTGGCATTCTGAGCACGATCTATGGTAACTTGAAACCGGGTCTGGACATCCAGGCTGTGCTCGACGCGTATCGCGTCTTCTACAAGGGGGATACCTTTGTCAGGATCTTCGGGCCGGAAAGGATGCTCACGAGCACCGATGTCCGTGGCAGCAACTTCTGCAACCTCTCCCTGAACCTCGATCCGAGAACAGGAAAGCTCATCGTGGTGAGCGTGATTGACAACCTTGTGAAAGGCCAGGCCGGAAGTGCAGTGCAAAACATGAACATCATGTTCGGGCTGGATGAGACCGCAGGGCTGATGAGGCCGGGACAATATCCATAGCAGGCTGATGAAAAACATCCATCTGCCATTCGACAGGCTCATGGCCCTGAGCAAAGTCGAAGGGCTGCGTTGCCCTCATCCCCGCCCTGTTAAATTCTCGCGATGCGAGACGGCAAAGCCGATTTAACAGGGCAAGTCATTGCGACGTACAGTAAAACGCGAAAGGCGCAGGCCATGAAATCATGTCCTGCGCCTTTCCTTTCAAGCCTATCGACTTGACCCTGTTGAACAACCCTACATCTTTTCTTATCCCTTTACTGTTACTTGTTTTCTTACCATGGGCCTTGTGCCGTGTACCTTGCGCCCTATTTGATACATACCTTCCTGACCTGCATGAGATCCGTCATGCCGAGAAGGGTCTTGCGGATACCGTCCTGCATCAGCGTGGTCATGCCGTCCTTCATCGCCTGCACCCTGATCTCCTCCATCTTGGCCCTCCCCTGGATCAGAGATTTCAGCGGGTCTGTCCCAACAATGATCTCGTGGATCCCTGTCCTGCCCTTGTACCCCGTGTTTCCGCACTTTGCACATCCTTTGGGCTTGTAGAGGACAAGGTCGGAGTTGTACTGGAAACCAAGAGCATCGAAGTCCCCGGCATAAGATCTCACCAGAGCGTCATATTCCTCTCTGGGAGGGTTATACGCTTCCTTGCAGTCTTTGCAGAGGGTCCTCACCAGGCGCTGGGCAAGGACTCCGAGCAAGGCGTCTGCAAAGTTAAAGGGATCCATTCCCATGTCCAGAAGCCTGGTGATCGTTTCTGGTGCGCTGTTGGTGTGGAGAGTACTGAAGACCAGGTGACCGGTTAGAGAAGCTTCAATGCCGGTGGAAACGGTTTCGTGGTCGCGCATCTCGCCCACCATAATCACGTCTGGGTCGGCTCTGAGGAAAGACCTCATAGCTGTCGCGAAGTCAAACCCGATCTTCGGTTGAACCTGCACCTGGCGAAGGCCTTCCTGGGTGATTTCCACGGGGTCTTCAGCCGTCCATATCTTGGTTTCCGGTTTGTTGATAAAGTGCAGCGCTGCGTGGAGTGTGGTGGTTTTGCCGCTTCCGGTGGGCCCGACCACAAGAACGATGCCGTAAGGTTTCTGGATCATCTCGGTGAAGACTCTGTAGTTCCTGTCACTCATCGCCATCTTTTCGAGAGGCATGGGCTCACCAGTTGCCAGAAGGCGCATGACCACATCCTCATTCCCTCCGGCGGTCGGGATCGTGGCCACACGGAGTTCGATGTCCAGCGGCGCGTATTTCCTGAACTTGATTTTACCGTCCTGGGGGAGCCTCCTCTCAGCAATGTCGAGATCCGCCATGATCTTGATTCGTGAAACAATCGCTCTCTTGTACGTGTAAGGAACGGTTTGATAGAGCTGACAGGCTCCATCAATCCTGACTCTGATGTGGGCATGGTTCTTTCCGTGGCGCGGCTCAATGTGGATATCCGAAGCATTCCGGCTGTACGCATCGATGATCATCTTGTTCACAAGCTGAACGATCGCGTTGTCTTCTTCACTCACCTTCTCCGCGTCTTCAGCGCCCTCCTCCTCGGAGGGTTCGAGTTGTCCCAGAATGTCTTCAATGCTCCCCGCATCTTCCATCAAGCTCGATCTCTTCACATCGAAGAAGAGGTCGATCATCTTGAAAATATCCTCTTTGAGGGCTACACAGTACTCAAACTCTTTTCCGGGTATGAGCCGCCGGATGGTATCCCTAGCGGGCAGGTAGTCCGGGTTCTCCATCGCGATGACGACTCTGTTCCCGGTTTGAGATACAGGGACAAAAACATTGTTCTTGAGAAAGCTTGCCCTCAATCCTTTGAGCACGTCCCCGGGAATCACCATCTTCTCATCGTAGGGCACGAAGCGGGTCTTGTAATAGGCAGCCAGGGATTTGCCGATGTCTTCCCTGTTCACCTGGAGATCCGAGACAAGAATGGACTCCACCGATTTCTTTATTTTTCTGGAGGAGGAGATGGCCTGTTCCAGATCTTTTTCCGTGATGATGTTGTTCGCAATCAGATAGTCAAACTTGGTAGGCCTCCTTTTCTGCGTCGCCTTCTGATTGTTGAAGAATGCAATTCCGAGGACCTTGGCTATTTCCTGGACAGACGTCTGGTCTTCATGGGTGAAATGCTTGCCGCTTTTCTTGTTGATGAACTGGATCACGCCAAGGAGGTACTTGTTGTAGGACACGGGTGCCACAAGAACCTGATTCGTCTTGTAGCCTGTCTTTTCATCCCAGCTTTTGTCAAACACCAGGCTCGTGCTGAGTTTCTTGAGTTCGCTTTCATCGTAAGCATTTGTAATATTGACCATTTTCCCTGAGGCGGCACAATACCCCGCGATACTGTCATTCCCGATGGGAACACGAATCTCAGAAACTTCATTTCCTGTCTTGAATCTCGACACAATTTGCCGCTTGATGCCGTCCACCATGTAGATGGTGATCCTGTCCGCGTCGAAAAGGCCTAGGATCTCTACCTGGAGATTCAGGAGGATATCGTTCGTATCCTTGGCAGCGTGGATCTTGTTTGTGATGTTATTGAGTCTTCTCTGGAACTTAAGCTGTTCCTCAAGGATTTTCTCTGTAGGAACTGCTTGTTGCTCGGGCGTGACAATTGCAGCCATTCGGAAAACTGACCTCGTTTTTGTTATTCAGTAGAATATTGTATAGATTTCTGTAGAATTTGCAACCTATTTCATTGTAATAACCAGAGGGTTTGATAGGCTTAAACGATTATAACTTACTGAAATGACGAGAATAGAAATTATTTTATGTTGATTGACAGCCATGCCCACCTAGACATGGAAGATTTTGATACCGACCGCGATCTGGTTATCAAGAGAGCTCTTCAAGGGGGAGTGACTCGCATGGTGACGATCGGCATCGATCTGGCCAGCTCGAGGAAAGCAATCGAAATCGCTAAGAAATATGAGTCCATTTACGCTACCGTGGGGTATCACCCTCACAACGCCAAGGAGGCGGACCCCAAAGACCTGGAAAAACTCAGGACCTTATCTTCTGAACCCAAGGTAGTTGCCTGGGGCGAGATAGGCCTTGATTTCTTTCGTCGCCATTCACCCCCTGACAAGCAGGTTCAGGCATTTGAGCGCCAGCTGGACATCGCCTTCGAACTGGACCTTCCGGTCATCATTCACGACCGCGATGCTCACAGCGACCTCCTCAGCATTTTGAGGAAGAGAAAAAGGCTATACCGGGGCGTGATCCACTGCTTCTCAGGAAATTACGATCTTGCCATGGCTCTTGTCGAAATGGGTTTCTGCATTTCCTTCCCCGGCACGGTGACTTACAAGAACGCAGTGGACACGCAGACCGCAGCCTCGCGGATCCCGCTGGAGAGGTTGCTTGTGGAGACAGACTGTCCCTACCTGACCCCGGTACCGTTCAGAGGAAAACGAAACGAACCTCTCTACGTCAGGCACACGGCAGAAAAGATTGCACAGTTGAGACAAATGGAATTAGAGAAACTGGCAGAAGCAACCTCAGCAAACACCATACGCCTTTTCAATTTGCCGGATAAGATATGACTCGCCCCATCAGCAAAGACTCTCCCCTTGTGCTTGCCTCAGCATCCCCGAGAAGAAAGCAACTTCTCAGGCAGATCGGGGTTCCTTTTCGCACCCTCTCAAGCCTTGTCAGGGAAGGCACCCTGTCTCGTGATCCTCTCGTGAATGCCCGGCTTCTGGCCGAAGCAAAAGCTCATGCGGTCATTGAGAAATGCGGAGACAACTGGATCCTCGGGGCAGATACGATCGTGGTCCTCGACAGTGCGGTCCTCGGAAAACCAGGAGATGAAGATGAAGCCTTTTCCATGCTACAGAAACTGAGCGGTAAAGAACACAGGGTCATTACCGGTTTTTGCCTGGTAGCGCCTGAGTCGCAGAAGGCTCACTCCGAAGCGGTTGTGACAAGCGTCGCTTTTAAGGTGCTGACCAAGAGAGAAATCCTGGGATATGTCGCAACAGGTGAGCCTTTCGGCAAGGCGGGCAGTTATGCGATTCAGGGGATCGGAGCGTTTCTTGTGAAGGGGATTACCGGTTCCTACACCAATGTGGTGGGCCTGCCTTTATGCGCCCTTGTCAACGCGCTTCTATCGACCGGAGCGCTCAAGGCGTTCCCCATGCCCTCCTGATCGATCTTTTCTTCAAATCATTTACCCTTGCTTCCCCGTTGACGGACAATCTCGGAAAGGATCACTCCCCCTGCAACAGAAAGGTTGAGCGATTCCACCCTCCCGGATCCGGGGATCTTGACCAGCTCATGGCAACGATCTCTGACGGAATGGCTGAGGCCCTTGCTTTCACTCCCGAGGATGAGAACCACATCCCTTTTCCAGTCAAAATGATAGAGGGACTCCTGCGCTTCTCCGGCTGCACCGATAATCCAGAAACCTTTTCCGGCGAGAAGATCCAGTGCCCTTCCCAGATTGACCACCTGGGAAATGGGCAGGGAAGCGTAGGCTCCGGAGGTCCTCTTGAGAAGCTTGCCTGTGATTTTCGCCGACCGGTCTTTGGGCAGGATCAGGCCGTGCACGCCAAAGAAGGCTGCTGTTCTGATAAGGGCCCCGAGATTTCCTTCATCGGTGATGTGATCAGCCACGACAAGAAGAGCATAGCCCGGCTCATGACGAGACCTCTCGATCAGGTCTTCGAGTTCCGTATAAGAGAAAGTCTCTGCAAGAGCAACAAAACCCTGGTGGGTGGCTCCAGGCATGATGGCTTCTATTTCATGGAAATCTTTGAAATGAACCGGAACACCTTTCTCCTCTCCGAGCCTGACGATCTCCTCGGCCCTTGCCCCCTTCCTGCTCGACCCAATCCAGACTTCGCGCAGCTTTTCAGGGGTCCTGATGAGACTCTCCCTGACTGCGTGAAAGCCGGGGATCAAAGAGAAGCCTTTTTGATCTTCCGCGCTGATCCTTATACCTCCCTCGGGTAGACATCAATGAGTAAGCAGTATGCAGTACGCAGTAAGCAGAGAGAAATACTGCCTGCTGCTTACTCCCTACTTCCCTCCGAAACTGGGAAGGATCCAGAGATTTCAGCACCAGGCCGGGCGATCTGCCCAATCGCCGAAAGAGCCCGCTTAATGGGGGCCTAGGTTGTATAGGGTTTGAGCCTTGGGAAGTTGGACCGGCCTCCGGCATCGTTCCGCGATAATGATGGATTTCAGCTCCTCCACCGCTTGCTTGAGATCGTTGTTGAAGAGGAGGTAGTCATAAGAGACACAGTTCTTGATCTCCTTTGCTGCCTTCTTCAGTCTTGTGCGGATCGCTTTTTCATCGTCAGTGCCTCTCTCCCTCAGCCGCTTTTCAAGGATCTCCAGCGAAGGGGGAAGCACATAGATCAGAATCGCTTCCTTGAAGTGGTCCTTGATGTTTCTTGCGCCCTGAACATCAATATCCATGATCACGTCCAGTCCGAGCGTGACCTGGCTCTTAAGGCTGGACACGGAGGTGCCGTAAAAATCCTGATAGACCTCTGCCCACTCTACAAAGTCTCCGTTGTCGATCATTTTCTGGAAGCTCTCTTTGCTGACAAAATGGTACTCCACGCCATTCTTTTCTTGGCCCCTGGGGGGTCGGCTTGTGTGGGAGATGCTGTAGCCCAGGTCTGAGACCTTCTGTCTCACCTCGCGGATGAGGGTGGACTTACCTGATCCGGATGGACCGGAGACGACAAAAATTCGACCGGCTGCGCTCATTCTTCTATGTCTTCCCTGAAAATCTTGCCGTCCGGGCTGAAACGCTGGGCAATGGTTTCCGACTGAATGGCTGAAAGGATCACGTGATTGCTGTCCGTAATAATGACCGACCGGGTCTTTCTCCCTTGGGTCGCATCAATGAGTCTCTTTTCTTCGCGGGCTTCATCACGAAGACGCCTGATGGGTGCCGCGTTGGGCGAGATAATGGCGACCACCCGTCTTGAAACAACGGAATTCCCGAAACCGATGTTGATCAGTTTGTCACCCATGCCCATCCCCCTTACTCCACATTCTGGACCTGTTCCCGCACCTTTTCCAGTTCCGCCTTGATCTCCACGCCCCTGGCCGAGATCTTGGAATCCGAAGCCTTTGCGCTCATCGTCGTAATCTCCCGGTTGATCTCCTGCAAAAGAAAATCCAGCCGTCGCCCCACAGCATCCTCCGGGGAAAGGTATGATCGAAACTGCTCCAGATGGCTTTTTGCGCGCACAAGTTCCTCGGTGATATCGCACCGGTCTGCGAAAATGGCAACCTCCTGGATCAGCCGGTTCTCCTCGATGGGGATACCCTGTGACACCTGTTCCACTCTTTGCCTCAATCTCCGCTTGTAGTCTTCAACAACCGAGCCGGCCCTGTTTCCGACTTCTTTCAGATGGTCCTCGATCAAAGCCAGTCTCTTGAGGAAATCTTCCTTCAAGGCTCTTCCTTCCTGGATCCTCATGGAATCACAAGCGTCCAGAGCATGACCTACGGCTTCGCGGAACGCTTCTTTTGCCGCAGCAAGGTCAAGCTCCTCCGGCTTGACCAGGAGAACATCTTTCATCTGGCAGAGATCGTCCGGCCTCACCTTTCCGTCGAGGCCGAACTCCTCGCTCAATAGTTTGAAAATTCGAAGATAGGATCGAACGAGGGGGAGGTTGAGTTCCAGGTCATACTCCAGTTCCACGCCCTCCTTCTCCATCTGAAGGCTCACTTCGACTCGACCTCTTTTGATCACCGCTGAAATCTGGCTCCTCACCTCATCCTCGATGGCCTGAAGCGTTCGGGGCAAACGGACAACCAGGTCTCGGTGCCTGTTGTTGACCGTCTTGATCTCTGCAATAAACCTTCTGCCGTTTAGAACCGCTTCTCCCCGGCCAAAACCGGTCATGCTCTTAATCAATTTTATCTCCTCTCTCACCACCCGCTCCCCTCAGAAGGGTCGCTAGAGACACAGAGTACGCAGAGAAAACGCCCTGGCTCAAGATATCAGGAGGGCCGACAGTGAAAAAATAAGCTAGCACATTTTTTAACTGTCTGCCCTCCCCTGTCCCAGTGCCCAGGCACTGGGCATCCCTCACTTCGGGATGTCTTGAGCCAGGGGAGGAAGCTGCATCATGCTTATCTCTGTGCCCTCCGTGCCTCAGTGGTGAATGTCCATGATTTTGGGCCGCCTCATTCGCTCAGCCCGCGGAGCTGGTTTTTGTAACGCTCTCTGATTTCGTTGAAGGTGCCGATAACCACCGTGTCCGCATAGTCTCTGTAGGTCCATGCCAGGGTTTGAAAACTCCCCTGGTGAAAGACCAGGGTCAAGTCCGCGTAGATCCCTTTCGAGAGATAGATGCGGTGAGTGTAGTTCTTCCCTGTGGCGAGAACCAGCCTCTCCAAAGCAATATAGCCTGGGTCGATGTTGACCCTCCGCTTGCCCTCCTGAACATATCTTTTCTCGATCTCATTGGTCTGAAGCTTAATGTCCACGATGGTCTCAGGCCGGATGAGATTCTTGAAAGAGAGAAACCGTCGATGAAGAGGCCAGCCCATCTCTTTTTCATAATACCTTGTTCTGTCGAAAAAGAAAGGGGGGCTCACCCAGTCCGTTGAACCGCATATCCCCTGGAGGTCCAGGATGACTTCTTCGAGGATTTTCTCCTCAGGGGAAAAGAGGCTCGCCATGAGCTTGACGTCATCTGCTTCTTTCGCCGTGCTCACAGGCTTTTTCTCAGCCTTTCGAACATCACTTTCTTGAGATCCTCGGCTTTGACCGTGGACGTACCAACCTCTCCCACAACAATGCCGGCTGCAAAATTCGAGATGATCGCAGCTGCTTTGAGATCCATTCCAGCGGCCAGTCCCAGGCAGAACGTGCTGATCACCGTATCGCCGGCTCCTGTCACGTCAAACACTTTCCTCGCCACCGTCGGAATGTGCGTGGGATCCCCCTTCTTTTCAAAGAGGGTCATCCCATCCTTGCCCTGGGTAATCAAAACAGAGCGGCACTTCAGATCACGAAGGATCTGCTTCCCTGCACGCACCAGGCTTTCATCATCCACTATCTCAATCCCGGAGAAGGCGCTTGCCTCATGATGATTGGGAGTGATGACATCAATGCCCTTGTAAAGGGCGAAGTTGTTCTTTTTGGGATCAACTCCTAGGACAATGCCTGAATCGGCGACCAGGTCTCTTAGACCCTTCATCAGTTGGGGAGAGATCACACCTTTGGCGTAATCCGACACCACAATCGCATGGATGTCCTTTTGCATTTTGCTCACGAAACCGAGCAGTCTCTGAACACTCTCCGTGCGGATCTGTGTTCGGCTTTCCCGGTCAAACCGCACGACCTGCTGGTGCTGAGCAACAATCCTTGTTTTGATCGTGGTCGGCCTGTTCGGCTCCTGAAGAATTCCTTCCGTGGTGACCCCTAGATTCTTGACCATCTTCATCACCTGCCGGCCCGTGGCATCATCCCCCACGACTCCGCACAGGATCGCTTCACCGCCCAGGGAAGCAATGTTGCTCACCACATTTCCGGCACCGCCCAGCATCTTGGTCTCACGCTTCACATCGACCACCGGTACAGGCGCCTCCGGAGAGATTCGAGACACATCCCCCCAGATGTATTCATCCATGATGATATCTCCGATGACCAAGACCCGGGTTCTCGGGAACTCGTCAATGGTTCTGGCGAGGGAGCCCGGATCCAAGTCAAAACCGATTTGTTTGATCATCATGGCGGAATCCTTTTCAAGAATGCTTTCATGGACCTATTCGGCGAGCAACTTATCATTCTGCTCCGGCCCGTGTCTATCGCTTTTTCATGCGTCTTTTTGGTTGAATCCGTCGGTTTTTTCCTGTAGGGGTATTCGGCTATCTCTCTTGAATCCTGGAAACTTTGTGGTATATTGTGCAGAATTATTCCCGAATCAGCAGGCCCTTCTCCCGGTTAAGGCGCTGTCTCGAAGCAATGAGGAGGGCGAGGAGTCCTTGTTTTGGCGATTGCCCAGACCTTACTCAAATACCGTCTGGTTCCCTTATGCTATTATCTTTTGAGGCTCTACCTTTCTTTTCTGAGAGTGAAGGTCGTTGGAGAGGAAGCCGCTCATAAGCAATTTTCAAAATATGGACGGGTGATCGCGGCGGTCTTTCATCAACGCTTTCTCCCTGCTCTGGCGTATGTCACCAAATTCAGGAACTTCAAGCCCATCGTGATGATCAGCCAGAGCAGCGACGGGGAGCTGATCGCATCTCTCGCTTCCCGGCTCGGGCTTGTGCCTGTCAGGGGATCAAGCACGCGAGGGGGCAGGGACGCCTTGATGGCCATTCTGAGAGCGCTCAAGAAGAACCCCGGCGTCATCCATATTGTAGACGGGCCTACCGGGCCCAAGGGGGTTGTCAAACCTGGACTCATGGCCATGGCTCAAGTCACCGGTGCACCCATATTTCCGATCATCATATCTGCTGAAAAGGCGTGGGTGATGAGAAGCTGGGATCGGTTCCTGGTGCCCAAGCCCTTTAGCAAAGTGACCATCCGGTGGGGAGACCCCTTCCCTGTTCCAAGGGGAACCCGTCCAGAGCAACTGGAGGAACTCCGAAAGCAAGTGGAGAGCCTCATGCTGGAAGCCCACGCAGAGGCAGACCTGAAATCAGGCTGGCGCAGGCCCCTGTGAAGCTTCCTCGGAATGGCGGGGCGAATGGCGCATCATTAGAGTATTACACTGAGACTTCGATGCCATTTGCAAAGAAGTTGAAAATTCGAAATCCGAAGCACGAAATCCGAAATGGTTCGACCAGCTCACCACCCTGAGCCACGTCGAAGGGCAATATCCAATGATCCAAATTCAAATGACCAAAACCGTGCACCACGTGGGTTTCTGTTTTGAACATTGGGCATTGGATTTTGAGTAACACTTTAGCTTTTTGAAATTGTCACAGGAAAAGGCCATGGAGGTC